>Ga0210397_10000104_pt1 | contig 67588 bp, 59 predicted proteins | sample IncBWH2OmetaG_FD_160126 | JGI IMG/M metagenome (GOLD analysis project Ga0210397, IMG submission 160126) | Forest soil microbial communities from Barre Woods Harvard Forest LTER site, Petersham, Massachusetts, United States - Inc-BW-H-2-O ...
ACCGTGATCGACCGTGCGCTCCAGCTGTTCGGCGGAGCGGGGCTCGTCAGCGGCCATATCGTCGAGCGCCTCTACCGCGAGATCCGCGCGCTCCGCATCTACGAAGGCGCGACCGAGGTGCAGAAGCTCGTAGTGGCGCGCGAAACACTACGCGCCGCGCGCGGCACAGCTGCGCCGCCGGCCGCAGCGCGTTGATGGGGCGCAGCGCGCACGTCGACCGCTTCGCGGCCGACCACCTTCCGCCGAAAGATCGGTGGCCCGAATTCATCTTCGAACTGCCGGAACTTCACTATCCTGAACAGTTGAATTGCGCACCGCGTCTGCTCGATTCGCACGTCGCTGCCGGCCGCGGCGAGCGCCCGGCGATCGTGGACGCCGCCGGTACGCGGACGTACGCTCAACTGTTGGACGACGCGAATCGGATAGCAAGCGTGCTGCGCAACGATCTCGGGCTTGTGCCAGGAGCTAGAGTGTTGATCCGCGGCTTCAACAACGCGGTCTTCGCCGCAAGCTGGCTCGGCGTGGTCAAGGCGGGCTGCATCGCGGTGTCAACCATGCCGTTGCTACGCACCAAAGAACTCACCGAGGTGATCGAAAAGGCGCAGGTAGGCGCGGCGATCTGCGATCGCCGGCTCGCAGATGAGTTCGACCGTGCTGCACAAGCCTGCCCTTCGATGCAACAGGTCGTCTACAGCCACGACGATGGCACAGATGGTTTAACCGCTCGGATGCACCGCCAGTCGGGAGCGCCGGTCAATGCCGATACCGCCGCGGACGATGTCTGCATGATCGCATTCACCTCCGGCACCACTGGCAAGCCGAAGGGCACGATGCACTTCCACCGCGACGTCCTCGCGGTCTGCGACACGTTCTCCGCCAAACTGACCAAGCCGCGCATCGACGACGTCTTCATGGGTTCGCCGCCGCTCGCGTTCACGTTTGGGTTGGGTGGCGTCTTGCTCTTTCCACTGCACGCGGGCGCATCGGTGGTCATGCTCGAGAAGCCCACTCCGGATGCGATGCTCGAAGCGATCGCTCGCGAGCGTGTCACGACGGTCTACACGGCTCCAACGGCGTATCGTGCGATGACGCCGCTCGTCGCCGGCTACGGCGTGACGTCGCTGCACACATGTGTGTCGGCCGGCGAAACACTGCCGCTCGCTACTCGCGCGGGGTGGCAAGAGAAGACCGGCATCAAGATCATCGACGGCATCGGGTCCACAGAAATGCTGCACATCTTCATCGCCGCGGCCGGAGATGATATCCGCCCCGGCGCCACCGGCAAACCGGTTCCCGGCTACAAGGCTTGCGTTTTGGGCGACGACGAGAAGCCGGTGCGTAACGGTACGGTCGGTCGGCTTGCGGTCAAAGGGCCCACGGGATGCCGCTATCTGGCTGACGATCGTCAGCTCCAATACGTCTCGGGCGGCTGGAATCTCACCGGCGATTCGTACATCGAAGACGATGACGGTTATTTCTACTATCAGGCACGCAGCGACGACATGATAATCTCAGCCGGCTATAACATAGCGGGTCCGGAGGTCGAGTCCGCGCTGCTCTCGCACGTCGACGTTCTCGAGTGCGCGGTCGTCGGGGTGCCCGACGAGGATCGCGGCCAGATCGTCCAAGCGTTCGTCGTCTTGCGCGACGGCATCGTCGGCGATGACGCGCTCGCCAAGCGCCTACAGGATCACGTAAAAGCCGAGATCGCACCGTACAAGTATCCGCGCCGCGTCGCGTTTTTGCCGGCGCTGCCGCGCACGGAAACGGGCAAACTGCAGCGCTTCAAACTGCGCCAGGGGACATGAGATGAAGATCCTTACGCCTGCCGGCCTCACCGAGTCTAGAGGATACGCGCACGGCGTTTCCTGCGACGGCACGCTCGTCTTCGTCAGCGGTCAGATCGGCTGGAACGATGCGCGCGCTTTCACGGCGTCGGACATCGCGGGCCAAGTGCGTCAGGCGCTCACGAACGTCGTGCGCGTCCTCGCCGTGGCTAGCGCGCGCCCCCACCACATTGCTCGCATGACGTGGTACGTGACGGACAAACAAGCCTACCTCGCCGCACAAAACGATATCGGCGTGGCATACCGCGAGGTGATCGGCCGCCATTATCCCGCGATGTCGGTGGTGGAAGTCCGCGCGCTGCTGGAAGACGCGGCGTTGGTCGAGATCGAGGCGACGGCTGTGGTTCCGCGATGAGCGCTTTTGCCTGGGAAGATCCGCTGCGCTTTGACGCGCTTCTGCACGACGACGAGCGCCACGTTCGCGATGCTGCGCGCGCGTATTGTCAAGAGAAGCTCTTCCCGCGGGTGTTGGAAGCGAATCGTCACGAGCGTTTCGACCGCGACATACTGCGCGAAATGGGCGCGCTTGGATTTCTCGGATCCACCATCGAGGGCTACGGCTGTGCGGGCGTGAGCCACGTGTGCTACGGGCTGATCGCACGCGAAGTGGAGCGAGTGGACAGCGGCTATCGGTCTGCGATGAGCGTGCAGTCGAGCCTCGTGATGCACCCCATCCATGCGTACGGAACGGAAGAGCAGAGAGCGCGGCTGCTGCCGGGCCTCGCGCGCGGCGAACTCGTCGGCTGCTTTGGGCTCACCGAACCCGACCACGGCTCAGACCCGGCGAGCATGGTCACGCGCGCGCGCAAGACGTCCGGCGGTTACAAGGTCAGCGGCGCCAAGACGTGGATCACGAACTCGCCGATCGCCGATGTGTTTGTCGTCTGGGCGAAAGACGACGCGGACGTCATCCGCGGATTCATCCTTGAAAAGGGCATGAAAGGCTTGCAGGCGCCGCCGATCCAGGGGAAGTTCAGCTTGCGAGCGTCGAGCACGGGCGAGATCAGCATGGACGACGTCTTCGTCCCCGACGCGAACTATCTGCCCGGAGCCGCCGGCCTTGCGGGTCCGTTCGGCTGTCTGAACAAGGCGCGCTACGGAATCGCGTGGGGCGCGCTCGGCGCGGCCGAGTTCTGCTGGCATGCGGCGCGCAAGTACGTGCTCGAGCGCTTGCAATTCGGCAGGCCGCTGGCGGCGACGCAGCTCATACAAGTGAAACTTGCTGACATGCAGACGGAGATCACACTCGGACTTCACGCCGTCTTGCGGCTCGGCCGGCTATTCGATCAGGGCGAAGCGGCTCCGGAGATGGTGTCGATGCTCAAGCGGAATTCGTGCGGCAAATCTCTGGAGATCGCGCGGACCGCGCGCGACATGCACGGCGGAAACGGGATCTCCGACGAGTTCCACGTGATCCGCCACGTGATGAATCTCGAAGCGGTCAACACGTACGAGGGTACGCACGACATCCACGCGTTGATCCTCGGCCGCGCGCAGACGGGCATACAAGCGTTCAATTGATCCGGGCGGACGCGTCGTCCGAATCAATATTCGAGCTAGCCGCCGCCGGAGTCGTCCACCGGCGCTTCCGGTTCGGGTGCCGGCTCCGAGTAGGAGTCGGATGACGTATCAGACGACGCATAGTTCGCGTCGTCCTGGGCTTGCGCTGCTGCAGCCTCTTGGTCGGCCTGATTGTACTGCGCGTCTTGCTGCGCTTGAGCTGCGTCGTTCTCGGCCTGCTGCTGCGCGTACTGCGCGTCTTCGACCGCGGCCTGCGCCTGATCTTTGTCGTCCTGCTCGCTGGCCTGGGCAGAATCGAGGCCCCATGTCATACATTCTGAATAATAATCAGAGCCCGAATCGTAGTGGTTGCCGCAGTTCTGCGAGAGTTGCGCGTACGCGTCGCCTGTCGGTTGCGGCGCTGGTTCTTCCATCGCCGTCGTCAGGTTCGCAAGTTCGGGCTGCCACTGCGGTACGTCGCGGTTCTGGTTCACCCACGAGATGAGCCACGCCCTATTCTCTTTCGCAAGCGCGAGATCAGGGGAGTAGTGCAGAGCCATCGCATAGTCGGCGAACGCTCCGCGGACGTCCCCGACCATCTGGCGCGCGTAGCCGCGGTTATTGTACGCCATCGCGTAGCCAGGAACGTACTTGATCGCGGCTGACGCGTCGGCGATGCCATCGCGGAAGTCGCCCTGATTTATATTCGTCCTGCTTCGGTCGACGAACGCCTCTGCGAAACGCGGCGCGAGGTGGATCGCACGCGTGCAATCGTACATCGCGTCGCTGTAGTCCGCGACGTCGTTGTAGGCGTCGCAGCGCTGATCGAAGAGCCACGCGTCGTTCGAGTCGAGATGGAGCGCGGTCGAAAAATCCGCGATGGCATCATTGTAGTCACGCAGGTTCGACTCGGCAACGCCGCGATCGGCATACGCCAAGGGATAACGGCGTGCGATGCGCAGCGCCGTGTTGAAGTCGTCGATCGACTGGCGCGAGTTGCCGGTTTGGACGCGCGACCAGCCCAACAGTGTGTAGGCCTGCGCCGTGCGCGCGCCCTCACCGATCGCCCTCGCGTATTCGAGGATCGCGTCGTGATAGCGGCCAGTCTGCGCATACGAGAATCCGATATTCAATCGAGCCAACGCGGAGGACGGCTTCAGCGCTAGGGCGGCACGTTCATCAGCGAGCGCGGAGCTGTAGTCGGCGACGTATTCGTCGGCGATTCCGCCGTAGAGCTCCGAATAGTAGCGCGTCAGCGACGCGAGAGGAGCGCCTGCGTCGGCTTTGCTCCGAGCGGCGCGGAAATCGGCGATCACCGCGCGATATTGACCGAGGCGATACTCTACTGCGCCTCTATCGTAGAGGGCGACAGCCGAATCCGGGTCCGCGGACAGCGCGGCGTTGTAATCCGCGAGCGCACCGTGCGCGTCGCCGCGATTCATCTTCGCCAGCCCGCTTGCGATGAGTGGAGCCGCTTTGTCACGCGCGGCTTTCGCCGCGGCGGTGGAGTTGGCGCTGTGCGCGCAGCCGGAGGCAAAGAGCGAAGCAGCGAGTGCGCTTACGAGCAACGCTCGACCAGTGTTTATCATGCGAACGAGTTGGGCCGGCATAAAGCCGGCCCCTTCAGGGAGGTCTCGGCCGCTTCAAAAATAGTCCGAAGGGGCCGACGCCAGTCGGCCCGAGCGAACAAAAACGTGGGCCGACTAGCGTCGGCCCCTTCAGTTGGCTAGGACCGGCGGAAGCGCGCGTGGGCCTTTTCGTCCGCCTTGCCGTTGAGGCGGAGCGTCGGTAGGAGCTCTGCGAGACGAACGAGTGGGCGCAATCCCACGCCCGTTGGGCCCTTTGCGAGGTGCCCGTGATCCTTATCGGTCGTAGACGTCCCTGCGATATCGAGATGGATCCAAGGTCTGTCGTCGACGAATTCCTTGATGAACATCGCACCGAAAATAGTGCCGGCAGGCCGGCCGCCGCTGTTCTTCATGTCGGCGATCGGGCTGCGGATCAGGTCGGCGTATTCCGGATACAACGGCAATTCCCAGTAGCGCTCGTCGTACCGGTCGGCGGCGGCGTGGAACGCGTCGACAAACGCGCGGTCGTTGGAGAGCACGCCTGTCGTGGTATTACCGAGCGCGACCACAACCGCGCCGGTCAGCGTTGCGATATCCACAAGCCGATTCGCCCCGAGCTTGCGAGCATAGCATAGTCCATCTGCCAGTACGAGACGGCCCTCTGCGTCGGTATTGATCACTTCGATGCTCTTGCCGTTCATCGCGCGCACGACGTCACCGGGTTTCGTCGCCTTGCCCGACGGCATGTTCTCCGTCGCGCAGATGACCGCGGTGACGTTGACCTTCGGTTTCAGTTGAGCGATCGCCGCCATGGCCGCGATGACTGTGGCGCCGCCTGCCATGTCGCCCTTCATCGCATCCATGTCTTGCGCAGGCTTGAGCGAGATGCCGCCGGTGTCGAACGTGATGCCCTTGCCGACGAGTCCGAGAATGTCTTTGCTCTTCTTGTTCCCTCGATATTCGATCGCGATCATCTTGGGCGGCTCGTCGCTGCCGGCGGCGACGGAAAGCATCGAGCCCATGCCGAGCTTCTTCATGTCGGCGCGCTCGAGCACGTGGAACTTCATGCCGAATTCTTTGGCGATCTCCTTCGCGCGTTTGGCCATCACTGACGGCGTCATGTCGTTCGAAGGCGTGTTGACGAGACGCCGGGCGATATTGGCGGCATCGCCCATGACGATGCCCCTGTTCACCCCTGATTTAAGCGCCCGCACCGCGCCGGCTTTTGTGGCGACGAGCGTGACGGATTTCACCGCGTCCGTGTGCGTCTCGCGCTTGCTTCTGTACGATGCCGGATCGAACGTGGCCATGACGGCGCCTTCGGCCGCGAGTTCTCCTGCGGCCTCGAGATCGGACGCCTTGAGCTCCGGCAACGCGAACACGATAGATGAAAGACCACGCCGGGCCGCGGCTCGCACGCCCGCACCGACCGCTGCCGTCAGCGCGGATGGCGAAAATTCTGCCTCCGGCCCAAGCCCGACGAGGATCAGTCGCTTCGCGGGCAGCCCGCCCGAGATCGGGACCACGATTTCTTCGCCGCGCCGGCCTTTGAACTCGTTCGAACGGCGAAGGTCTGTGACGACACCATTGAGGCTCTTGTCGACCGAACGCGCAGCGGCGGGCAGATCGCCATCGGCATGTAGGCTCAAGACGAGGGCGTCAGCGTGCACGGCCTCCGGCTTGCCGGAGGTGACGGTGATTTTCATCGGTGTTGGAAGTCCTTTCGGAAGCCGGCGCGCGAAGCGAAGGCCGATTCGTAAATTTCGATGGTCGCGAACCCCACGAATTTCGCCGCAGGGCGGATTCCGACCTGGGGATAATCCCAAGCGAACCGCCGTCTAATTCTTATGGATTACCTGCCGGAGGGCTAACCGTGGCGAACAAGACCGCGCTCGGATGCGGCGCACTCATCATCATCCTAGCGCTTATCACAGCCGCCGGCGCAGCCGGAGCATATAACAATCTCGTCACGCTAGATCAGGCGACGCAAGCGCAGTGGGGACAGGTCGAAAACGTCTACCAGCGGCGAGCGGATCTCATACCGAACCTCGTCGCGACGGTCAAAGGTGTCGCGAACTTCGAGAAGAGCACGTATATCGCCGTCGCCGAAGCGCGCTCGAAAGTGGGTCAAGTCACTGCCGGCGGCACGGCCGGCATCACGAGCGACCCCCGCGCTTTCGCGCAGTTTCAGCAAGCGCAGGATGGGCTGACGTCTGCGCTCTCGCGTCTGCTCGTCACCGTGGAGCGGTATCCCGATCTCAAAGCGAACGAGAATTTCTTGACGCTTCAGGCGCAGTTGGAAGGCACGGAGAACCGGATAGCCGTCGAGCGCATGCGCTACAACGAACAGGCGCAGGCCTTCAACACGCTGCGCCAGAGCTTCCCCACCGTATTCTTCGCCAATTTCTTCGGCTCGCGTTTCGCGGAGAAACCGTACTTCCAGTCGCAAAGCGGCGCCGAGAATGCGCCGAAGGTGACATTCTAGCGCGTGAGATCGACCGCTGTCCGGACATGGATCGCGCTGTTCGCAGCCATCGCGATGTGCGGCGGCGCGCTCGCTGCGCGCGCTGCCTTGCAGCCAGCTCCTCCCGCCCCCACACGCTGGGTCACAGATCTTAGCGGATTCATTTCGGAACAGACCCGAGCGACGTTGGACGCCGACCTGCAAGCGTACGAACGTCGCACCGGGCACCAAGTACTCGTCTATATCGGCACGACGACCGCCGACGTGCCCCTCGAAGACTACACGATCAATGCGTTCACCGCGTGGAAAGTGGGGCGCAAAGGACTCGATGACGGTCTCGTCCTTTTCGTGTTTCCGCAAGACCGCACGTTGCGCATCGAGGTGGGCTACGGACTAGAGTCTTCCGTGACGGACGCATCTGCGTCCCAGATCATCCGCGACGTGATCACGCCGACGATCAAGGCGGGCGACAACGACGCGGCGATCACAAACGGCGTCGCACAACTGCTCGCCTTGATCGACGGCAGCCCGGCACCGGAGATGAACGGCGTGCCGGTCCAGCCGCTCGGCGACGACAACGGCTCTTCGGATACTTCGTTCAACCCGGTAGCGGCCGCGATCTTTGGGTTCATCATCATCGGCTTCATCTTGTTGTTCATCCGCAGCCCGGCCATGGCCATGTGGCTGCTTTTCAGCATCCTCGGCGGCGGTCGCGGCGGCGGATCATCGAGCGGAGGGTATTCCGGCGGTGGCGGATTCTCCGGAGGCGGCGGTATGGGCGGCGGCGGAGGCGCTTCGGGATCATGGTGAAACATTTCGTACACCGCAGATTGGTGCGGCATATCGATACCAAACGCATCGAGTCGGCCATCGCCGCGGCGGAGCGGCGCACGTCCGCGCCGATACACGTCTCGCTGGCTCCACATTTCTGGGGAGAACTGAGAAAGACGGCGGAGCGCGCCTTCGATCGCCTCGGGTTAACCGCCACGCCCGAACGAAACGGGATCCTGTTCTTCGTCGCGCCGACTCGGCGCGAGTTCGTCGTGCTGGGCGACGTCGGCATCCACCAACACGTCGGTCAAGATTTCTGGGACCACGTGGCAGCCGCCGTTGCGTCGCGCATCAAGCAGGGCGACCTCACCGATGGATTGGTGCACGGCATAGAAACGGTTACCGACGAACTCGAACGGCGATTTCCAAAAGTCGCAAGCTAAATGACGAGCGTCGGCACCTACCGAACGTGACGGCATGACCGACCGCTACGCCGCAGCAGGCGTGAACATCACCGCCGGAAACGAGGCGGTGGCGCGCTATCGCGAGATCGCGGCGCGCGGCCGAGATCCGCGCATCCTCGACGGTATCGGCGGATTCGGCGGCTGCTTCGATTTCCGCGGCTATCGCGATCCGGTGCTCGTCGCAAGCACTGACGGCGTCGGCACGAAAGTGCTCGTCGCGGCAGCGCTCCACCGCTACGACACGGTCGGCCAAGACCTCGTCAATCATTGCGTGAACGATATCCTCTGCGTCAACGCGCAGCCACTGTTCTTCCTCGACTATTACGCCGTCGGCAGGCTCGACCCGGATGTCGCGGCGCAAGTCGTCGGCGGCGTCGCTAAGGCGTGCAAGGAGAATGGCGCGGCGTTGCTCGGCGGCGAAACAGCCGAGATGCCGGGCGTCTACGCTGAGACGCACTTCGATATCGCCGGAACGATCGTGGGTGCGGTAGAACGCGATAAGCTCGCGGATCCGTCGACCGTCATCGCGGGCGACGCCATCATCGCGTTGCCCGCGAACGGTCTGCACACGAATGGCTACTCGCTGGCGCGCAGCGTCCTCCAACCCGAACGCTGGCGTGAACGAATGATAGGCTCGGAGCAGACGATCGGCGACGCACTGCTCGCTGTGCATCCGAGCTATCTTCGATATGTTCGCGCGGTGCAAGACGCGGGTGTGATCATCAAAGCGATGGCGCACATCACGGGCGGCGGGTTGATTGAAAACATGCCGCGCATCCTGCCCGAACATCTCGCGGCGCGCTTCGATCGCTCCGCCTGGTCCGTCCCCGCCATCGCAGCGCTGATCGCGCGCTCTGCCGGACTTTCAGTAGAAGAGGCGCACCGCACGTTGAATATGGGCGTCGGATTCTGCATCGTCGTTTCGGCCGCCGACAAAAACGCTGCGCTCGCCGCGGCGCGCGGCGCGCTGAGCGAACACCCGGTCACTGATGCGTCCGGCGCCACGGCTTCAGTCGTTGGCGAAGTCGAACCCCGCCACGCCTGCGGACCGGCGGTCATCATCGCGTGAACCAGACGTCCGCCGCCGCCACCACCCGCGATCGGCGAGTCCCGACCGCGGTGTTCGTCTCCGGCGCCGGCACCAATCTGCAACACGTGATCGATCTCGCGGCTGCGGGTGCGTTGCCCCTCGATGTTCGGCTGGTCGTCTCAAACGCGCGCGAAGCATTTGCGGTTGAGCGCGCCTCGCAGGCCAGCATCCCCGTTCTCATCGCGCCGTTCGATCGGCATGCCGAATCGCGAGCGGAATACGGCGCGCGTCTGGCCGCCGACGTGCGCGGGCGCGGCATCGAGCTCGTGCTGCTCCTCGGCTGGATGCACGTGCTTGACGCATCGTTCGTCAATGCGGGTTTTGCGGGCATCCTCAACCTGCATCCGGCGTTTCTTCCCGACGATCCCCAGGCAGACGACGTCATGCTCCCCGATGGAAGCGTGTCTCCCGTTTTTCGCGGCGCCCATGCGCTCCGCGATGCCCTCTCGTACGGCGCGCCGTCAACGGGCGCGAGCCTGATCCAGATCACGGCCGAGGTCGACCGGGGGCCGGTGCTTGCCCGCCGCGTGTGTGCGCTACTCGCGGGGGATGACGAAAAAAAAGCGCTCGAGCGTCTGCATGACGTCGAGCGCGAGGTGATCGCCGAAGGCGTCAGCACATGGCTGACGGCGGCTGCCTACTTGTAGTTCGGCGGGAAGATGTACGTCGGCGGCGTTACGATGGGCGAGCCCACTTCAAGCGTGATCTCTAGAAACGGGCTGAATTGAATCGTGCGTGGATCGACCGATTGCTGGACGCCGTTGATGAACACGGTGACCTTGCCGATGTAGCCGGCGACGTCCGATGGGCTGAGCGGCTCGCCCCATTCGTAGAAGTAATCGTGAAGATCGTAGAATCGCGACGTCGGGGCCTCCATGTGGACGATGCCCGTCTCGTCGTGCGTGTGCAACCAGTAGAAGCAGTCGGCGTGGTAGATGTAGTTCCCATGGGCAGGATTCTTCATACCCGTGCCGCGCGGAATCGCGATCTGTTCACCGTTGACGAAGAGCGACAGATGCACGTGGTGGTGGAAAGTCGCTAAAAGCGATTTCGCGCACCGGATGCCGTTGACGACCTGACCTTGACCGCCGGTCGACGTATCGCCCTCGGGGAAGACATCGGTCCCGATGGTCGTGCCGGGGACGAGTTGGATCGGCGATGCAGTCGCGGCGGGCTGCGCAACCTTCTGCGAGCTTCCGACCGGACTGTGCAGCGCTGGCGTCACGGAGTTTTGGCCACCGCACGATGCGACGGCGAATAGCGCCGCGGCGATCGCGCTTGCTCCGATGAGCGACCCGAAACGTTGATAGAAAGACGACATTCGCGCTCTCCTTCGCGGATGGTAGCTTACAAATCCGCTTCGGGCACACGCACGTCATCACCCGCCGCTATGGAGGCGCATCACTCCCTGTAACGCAAATCATACTTTCATGAAAGACACAGTTAGCGGTTGGGTCCGCAGGACCAAGATCGTCGCGACGCTCGGTCCCGCTAGCAACGACCAAGCCACCGTCCGCCGGCTCGTCGCAGCGGGCGTCGACGTTTTTAGAGTGAATTTTTCCCATGCGTCCCATGAGAACTTCGCCCTATCGCTCGATCTCGTGCGCACTGCGGCGCGACAAGCGGATCGACACGTCGCTGTTCTTGCAGATCTTCAGGGTCCCAAATTGCGCATCGGCGATCTCGTGGACGGTCGTCCGATCACGCTGGCGGACGGCGACGAATTCGAGATCACGACGCTTGCGAGAATCGGCGACGCGCGTTGCGTCAGCACGCCATACACCGCTCTCGCGCGCGATGTGCGCGCAGGTGACCGCATTCTGCTCGACGATGGGAATCTCGAATTGCGCGTGATCAGCACGACGGGCACCGCGGTAAAAACGGTTGTCGTCCACGGCGGCCTGCTCGGCGAACACAAAGGCATCAATCTCCCCGGCGTCAACGTCTCGTCGCCCGCGCTCACCGAAAAGGATCGCGTCGATCTCGCGTATGCCGTGAAACTCGGCGCAGACTTTATCGCGCTCTCGTTCGTGCGCCACCCGCACGACGTCGACGACGCGAAGAACGCAGTCCGCGAAGCGGGCGGCGACACTCCCGTGTTCGCGAAGATCGAGAAGCCGGAAGCCATCGAACGGCTTGACGAGATTCTAGATCGCTCGGACGGCGCGATGGTGGCGCGCGGAGATCTCGGCGTGGAGATGGCTCCCGAGCGCGTGCCGACGATGCAAAAGCACATCATCACGAAAGCTGGCGAGCATCTCATCCCCGTCATCACGGCGACGCAGATGCTCGAATCGATGATCCACAGTCCGCGACCGACGCGTGCCGAGGCGTCGGACGTGGCGAACGCGATCATCGACGGCAGCGACGGGATCATGCTGTCCGGCGAAACAGCGTCTGGCGAGTATCCTGTGGAAGCGGTAGAGACCATGGTGCGAATAGCGCGCGAGGCGGAGACGGCCTTTCCGCCCCGCGAGCGCCGGCGCCGCCGCGTGCGTGAAGATTCGCACGCTATCGCCAACGCCGCGTGTCATATAGCCGAACACATGGACGTGAGAGCGATCGCGGCATTCACGCGCTCGGGTTTTTCCGCGCGCATCGTGAGCAAAGACAAACCGCCGGTTCCAGTATATGCGTACGTGCCGGACGAAATCGTCGCACGCCGGCTGGCTACGGACTGGGGTGTGTTCGCCACAGTGACGGATTTCGACCGGACGACGGAAGAGATGATGGAGGCGGTTGAAGCCGACCTGCTCGCGCGCGACGTCATCCAACACGGCGAGGCTGCGATCGTCGTCGGCGGCACGCCGCTCGGCGTGCGCGGGCGTACGAATTTCCTGAAGATCATGCGCGCCGGCGAGGGCAAGGATAACGGCGCACCGGCTTAAGCTGTCACCATTCAGCCCTGTTTCGTGACCGGCGCTTGCATACGACGGATGATCCTCGGGATCAGCCAACGTGGCGAGAATCGCTCGAGCGCGATAAGCACCTGATTGCGCAACCCTGGTATCACGAGCATTTGGCCGCGCAGCATCGCGGCGACGCCGTCTCGCGCAACAGCTGCGCTATCCAAGACATTGCCTTGGAAGAGTTTGGAATCGTCGAGTCCGCCTCGCTTTTGAAATCCGGTTCGCGTGGCACCTGGGCAGAGCGCGGTAACGGTGACGCCTGTGCCACGGACTTCCTCCGCGATCGCCTCGCTGAAATGCAGCACATAGGCCTTGCTTGCGTAGTAGACCGCCATCAAGGGTCCGGGCTGGAACGCCGCGGTAGAGGCGACGTTGAGGATACGGCCTCTGCCGCGTTTCAACATCCCCGGAAGAAAGAGTCTGGTCAGGTGCGTGAGTGCGACGACATTGACTTGCAGCAGGTCGAGGCCCGTCCGCGTGTCGCCATCGGCGAACGGCCCATACATGGCAAACCCAGCGTTATTGATGAGGACGTCCACCACGTGGCCGGTGGCGGCGACGGCATCGTAGAGCTCGCTCGGCGCGTCAGCAAGAGCAAGATCGTAAGAGAAAGCGTAGGTGTGGATGCCGTGGGCCGATGAGAGTTCGGCCGCAATGCGCTCGAGGGCGTCGCGCGACCTCGCCGTGAGTATGAGATCGAAGCCTTTGGCCGCAAGATCGCGCGCGATATCGAGCCCGATACCGCTCGACGCGCCGGTGACGAGCGCGCACAGACGATTCATCCGTTTACCATGCGAAGTTCGGGTCGGCGCGCAGCTCGTCAGGACTCACCCGCGCGAGATCGCCGCGGTAGTAGGCGGCGCAGGCGATCATCGCGGCATTATCCGTGCAGTAGGCGAGCGGCGGCACGAGGACGCGTAACCCTTCGGCCTCGCCGAGCCTGCGAAGCTGCGACCGTAGCATTGAGTTTGCCGATACGCCGCCGGCCAGTGCGATAGTCCTCACACCAAGTGCGCGTGCGGCGCGCAGCGTCTTTGCGCACAAGACGTCAACCACGGCGGCTTGAAAACTGGCGGCGACGTCGGCGGCCCGCGTCTGCGCATCTTCGGGATTCGCGTCGAGATGATAGCGCACGGATGTCTTGAGTCCGGAGAACGAGAAGTCGAATGTGGAATCGTCCATGAGCGCGCGCGGGAATCGGAACGCGCGCGGGTCCCCATCGCGCGCGAGTGCATCGAGCAGCGGACCGCCGGGGAATCCCAAGCCGAGCAGCCTAGCAACCTTGTCGTATGCCTCGCCTGCCGCATCGTCGAGCGTTCGACCGATGACGCGGTGACGTCCGGGTTCTTGAACCTCGATGAGATCGGTGTGCCCGCCGGATACCACGAGACAGACGAAGGGCGTCTGCGGCAGTGCGCGGTCGGGTTCGTCCGGGTCTGTGAGATAGTTCGCGAACAGATGACCGTGCAGGTGATTGATCGCGAATGCGGGCAGGTCGCGCGCGTAGGCTAGCCCCTGCGCCGCGGCCACGCCGACCACGAGCGACCCCGCGAGACCTGGTCCGCACGTGACGGCGACACCGTCGATATCGTCAAACGTGCGATTGGCGCGCGCAAGCGCTGCTTCGATAACCGCGTTCAACGTCTCGACATGTTTGCGGCTGGCGATCTCGGGCACGACGCCGCCGTATTCACGGTGGAATTCGTCTTGGCTGGCGAGAACGTTCGACTCTGCGATCCGACCATCCATGACTACCGCCGCGGCCGTGTCGTCGCATGAGGTTTCGATGCCGAGCAAACGCATAGGTTTCCGATTCGAGAGACGCCCATCGTGACCTTGACAGCGCGATCTTCAGATTTCGTTCGCGCCGGTTGGCTTTCGATCGTATTGCTCGTTGCGACCCTGCCGCACGTGCTTGAAGATTTCGAATTCCGCGAGCCTGCGCGTTTCGGGATAGCCGTCTGGGTGGCAGTGACGGTGCTCTGCGCGGCGTACGCGGTGCAGATCTTCGGCGCGGTCCTTTGCCTGCAGGGCCGGATCTGGGGTGCGCGCCTTGTCATCGCCACGGCGCTGATCTGGGCCCTTGGGGCCGTCGCCGTTCATGCGCCGGAGATCGCCGCCGCGCGCACAGCGTGGCGCTTTGGATATACATCGATCGCCGACGTCGTCATGATCGTGATACTCGCGGCTGTGACCGCGGCGCTCGGTCTCGCCGCGGCTTCGCGCCGCGCCTAGACTTTATACTGAAGCGGAATTGCGAACGCCGGCGATCGTCAGCGCGGCAGCGGCAGCGTGAGGTTGAAGCGGACGGCCGCCAGCCTCAACGCCAATGTGGCAATGACACCGGAAGGAACAGCGACCTCCGCCGCCACGCCAGCTCGATCCATCACCATAAAGACCAGCGCTCCGAACAACGCGCACGTCGCATACAACTGCGTCCGCGCGAACACCGTCGGAATCTCGTTGCAGATGACATCGCGCAACACGCCGCCGAACACGCCCGTGATCACGCCCATGAGCAGCGCGATGAAGAATGAGGCGTGGCTCTCCAACGCATAAGTCGCGCCGGTGACAGCGAAGAGCCCGAGCCCGAGCGCATCCGGGATCAAGATGGCGCTCTTCGCGAGGCGCGCGGAACGCAGGCTGTAGAACGACACGACCGCAACAGCGAATATGTAGATCGCGTAGCGTTGGTCCTGGATCCAAAAAATCGGATAGCGGTCGAGCAGGACATCGCGAACGGTGCCGCCGCCGACCGCCGTGATGAACGCGACGGCGGTTGCGCCGACGACGTCCATCTCTTTGCGTCTGGCTTCGATGACTCCCGAGATGGTGAATGCGCCGAGGCCAAGCACCGATACCGCTGTGGCGAGTTGGTCGAGCGAGAGCGCGATCAGGCGCGCGCCGCCACCTCTGCGGCGAGTTCGGCGACGAACGACTCCAACGACATAGTCCGCTGTTCGCCGGAACGAGCGCGGACGTTGACCGTGCCTTCCGCTGCTTCCGTCTTGCCGACGACGAGCATGTAGGGCACTTTGCGCAGTTGCTGCGTTCGGATCTTTTTCTGCAGCCGTTCGTTGGAGGCGTCGACTTCGCTGCGGAATCCCTTCTCGAACAGCGTGTCGTTGATGCGGCGCGCATAGTCGAACTGACCGTCCGTGATCGGCATGACGACGGCTTGAACCGGGGCGAGCCACGCGGGGAATGCGCCGCCGAAATGCTCGATCAACACGCCGAAAAGCCGCTCGAGCGATCCGAGCAGCGCCCGGTGTATCATGACCGGCCGGTGATCGGCTCCGTCTGCGCCTGCATACGTCAGTTCGAACCGCTCGGGAAGATTGAAGTCCGCCTGCACCGTCGAGAGTTGCCAATCTCTGCCGATCGCATCTTTGACGTTGATGTCGAGCTTCGGCCCGTAGAATGCACCGCCGCCTTCTTCGATCTCGTACGCAAGCCCGACGTTGTCGCACGCGCGCTTTATCGCATCTGTCGCCCGGTCCCACACTTCGGGTTCGCCGATCGCCTTGTCCGGCCGCGTCGCGACGGAGAAATGATAACTCTCGAACTTGAACGCCTTGAGGACGGTGAGCGCGGCATCGGCCGTATTCTCGAATTCCTGTTGCAGTTGCTCCGGCGTGCAGAAGAGGTGCGCGTCGTCTTGCGTGATTCCGCGCACGCGCAGGAGTCCATGAAGCGTACCCGATCGCTCGAATCGATACACGGTCCCGAACTCGGCCAGACGAAGCGGCAGATCGCGATACGAACGCGGTCGAGACTTGTAGATGAGGATGTGCCCCGGGCAGTTCATCGGTTTCAGACGATAGCGCTGCTCGTCGACATCGATCGGCGCGAACATATTCTCAGCGAACGACTGGATATGGCCGGAAATCCGGAAGAGCTCTTCGCTTACGACGTGCGGCGTGTAGACCGGTTCATAGCCGCGTTTGCGCAACTCGCCGCGGATGAACTCCTCGAGGACCTGACGCACGCGTCCGCCGTTCGGATGCCAAAAGACCAGCCCAGGCCCTGCGCTCTCCTCGATCGAGAAGAGATCCAACTCTTTGCCAAGCTTGCGATGGTCGCGCCGCTCCGCCTCTTCGACTCGTGCGAGGTGCTCGTCCAGTTCGCTCTGCGACGCAAATGCCGTGCCGTAGATGCGTTGGAGCATCGGCCGATGCTCGTCGCCGCGCCAATATGCGCCCGCCAGCGAGGTCAGTTTTAGTGCGCCGATCTCCTTGCTCGAGGCCACATGACCGCCTCGGCACAGATCGGTGAATTCGCCGATCGTGTAGAACGAGAGGGGCTCATCTGCGGGTATTCCGTCGATGAGCTCGAGCTTGAACGGTTGATTCCTATCCTTATAATACGCGACCGCCTCGGTACGGCTGACCTCTCGGCCGGACATCTTGAGGTCTTTGCCGACGAGTTCTCTCATCCGCTGCTCGATCCGGGGCAGATCCTCCGGCACGAACGGCGCGGGCTTGCGGAAATCGTAGTAGAAGCCGTCCTCGATCGAGGGGCCGATCGCGAGCTGCACGTCGGATCCGAAGAGATCGACGACGGCGTGAGCGAGCAAGTGCGCCGCGGTGTGGCGAAGCTGATCGAGGTCTACAGCGGCCCGGTCTGCGTTCATACGACACTCGTTCGTAAGCCCGCGCGCACGCCCCTGGGAACCGCTTCGATGATCGACTCCGGCGCGGACGTCGGAATGATCCGCCGGATCGAGAAGCCTTCACTTTCCAGAAGTTCGCGAAATTCCAGCTCCGTGCGCTCGCGTCCGCTGAGAACCAGCAGCATCTGGATATCGGCGAGTTTGCCTTGCGCAAAGCGGTTGTCAGCTCGGCCGAGTACGACGTCCACCACGAGAAGGCGCGCATCGGCGCGCATCGTGCGATGGCAAACGCGAAGTATCTCGCGGCAGCGCGCATCATCCCAGTCGTGCAAGATGTGACTGAGCACGTAGGCGTCGGCGCCCGACGGGACTCGATCGAAGAAACTTCCGGCTTCGATACTGCTGCGGTCGGCGACGCCCGCGCGGGCCAGCGCCTCGGCGGCGGCTGCTCCCACATGCGGCAGGTCGAAGAGGATGCCGCGCAGTTGAGGGTGCTCCGCCAACAGGTGCGACAAGAATATCCCGTTGCCCCCGCCGATATCTGCCAGCACGCCGATTCCGCGGAAGTCGTATGCGCCTGAAACCGCGGCGACGTGGAGCGAGGCCACCGAGGTCATCGCTTCGTCGAATATCTTGGCCACATCCGGTCGGCCGGCGGCGTAGTCGAAAAACGGCGCGCCGAAGATTCGATCGAACGCCGGTTTTCCGGTCCGCAGCGTGTATTCGATCTGCGCGTACGGTTCGGTCTGCCAAGGTTGGCCGTTGTAGACGAGCATCGCCCGCGCGCTGTCTGGGACGTCCGACCGAAGGCGCCGACCAACCGGGGTCAGCGAAAATTTGCCGTCCCTGCCTTCGCGAAAAACGCCATAGGCGCACAACAATCGCAGCACGCGATAAAGCGACGGCGCGTGAAGGCCAAGTTCTTCCGCGAGTTGCTCCGCCGACTTCGGCGCCTGTGCGAGACGATCGGCCACGTCGAGGCGGGCTACAACGTTGAGGCACTGCGCGGTCCAAAGCGCCGTGCTCAGCTCGAATAAGTAGAGCTGCGGTGGGATGATGGCTCGGCGCACCGAGCTGAGCCAACGATGCATCCCATTGACGATCCGCGCGAGCCATGCCGGCGGCGACTTCAACCTTTGGCGGACTTCGACGGACATGCGCAATGCGGTTCGGTCGGTACGAGTCGCGTTCCCGCGATGAGTCGGAGCGCCGCCGCGCCGACGCGGCAAGGAAAGGCGAACAAGGTGATTCCGCCGTAAAGCCGCGTGGGTTCACCAGAGAAGGGCGACAGAAATGTTTCTATCAAACCCGTTTGCAGACGATGCCGTCGAAACGCTCTTGCGGCGGGCGATATCCGATGACGGCTACGTGATGAACTACGTGCGGTTGTGGGCGTGGCAGCCAGATGTCCACAGCGCGTTCTCAAATGCACGGCAGCTTCTCGCATCGAACACGCGGCTTTCCGCGCGTGAAGTCGCGACTCTCAACACGACCACGGCATCGCGCTTGGGCGACTTGTCTTGCTCGATCGCCTGGGGTTCGAAACTGGCCGTCCTCTGCGATGATTCGACCGCTGCGGCATTGTTGCGGGGAGAAGATGCTCCGGCACTCACCGAGCGCGAGCGCGCCTTGAGCAAGTGGGCCGCGTCGGTGATCGCGGATCCGAACGGGACCACCAGGACTGACGTCGAGGCACTGCGGGTTGCCGGCTTATCCGAACAAGAGATCTTCGACGCGACGGTGTTTGTGGCGTTCCGGCTCGCGTTTTGCACGGTGAACGACGCGCTCGGAACACTGCCGGACCGGCAACTCGCGCAAGATGCACCGCCTGCCGTTCTCGCGAGCGTGAACTTCGGCCGCGAGGTGGAAAAGACGCAACGCACCTAGAGGTCGGAGCGATGCGACGCGCGCATTTAGTGAACTAAGATGCCTGACTACACCTTTGCGACGTATGCTGATCTGCCGGACCTCGACCCTGACGACCGATTGGGCGCCGACGAACTCGAGCGCCGCGGATACTCGGTCGCCACGGCTGTGTGGACCGATGAGAACGTCGACTGGTTCAGCGCCGGCGCCGTGATCATACGGTCGACGTGGGACTATCATCAGCGCTTCGATGAATTCATGCGTTGGCTCGATCGCGTCGGCGCAGTCACGCAGATATGGAATCCGCCAAAGATCATAAAGCACAATGCCGTGAAGACGTATTTGCGCGACCTCGAAGCGCGTGGCGTCCCGGTCGTGCCGACGGAGTGGGTTGAACCGGCAACGAGATCCGAGGTGGCCGAGATCATGGCGCGGCGTCGCTGGCTTAAAGCGGTCATCAAGCCCGTCGTCGGTCTTGCGACAGCCGGCGTGCGCGTCGTGGAAGCCGGAGACCGCGGCGCTCAGGCTCATCTCGAGTCGCTGCTTCAGACCGGCGCCGCGATGGTCCAGCCCTTTCTCGAGTCCGTGCATACCTACGGCGAACGCGCCCTCGTCTACCTCGGCGGCAAATATTCACATGCGGCGAGCAAAGAAGCGTTCCAACGCCTTGCCGTTGTCGGCGGAGCGGGCGAAGCCGCAGTCGTCGCTACGCCGCAAGAGCGGGCCGTGGCCGATAAAGCGATCGCGACGCTTGACTCGCGCTGGCTCTTCGCGCGCGTCGACGTCGTACGTGACGATTCCGGAAATCCGATCGTGATGGAGTTCGAACTCATCGAGCCGACGTTGTTCTTGTCGCTCGCGGATGGCGCGCCGCAGCGCTTCGCGGACGCTGTTATAGCGCTGCGAGATCCCTGAAGGGCCGACCGAACTGAATGGGCCGACCGAACCGAATGGGCCGACGGAACTGAATGGGCCGACCGAACTGAAGGGGCCGACTTTATGTCGGCCCGGCGAACAAAACGTGGGCCGACATAAAGTCGGCCCCTTCAGACAAAGATATCAAATAACGATATCAAACAAACGATGTCACGCGGGGATGAACTTCAGCGCCAGACCGTTCATGCAGTAGCGCAGGCCGGTCGGCGGCGGACCATCATCGAAGACATGTCCGAGATGACTGGAGCAGCGACGGCAGTGAACTTCCGTGCGGTCCATGAGAAACGAACTGTCTTCGCGCGTCCGGACGGCGTTGGGCAGCGGGCGATAAAAGCTCGGCCAGCCCGTGCCGCTGTCGAATTTCGTCGCGGAAGAGAAGAGCGGCAAATCGCAGCCGGCACAATCGTAGATCCCCTTGCGATGCTCTTGGTCGAGTGGGCTTGAGAACGCCGTCTCCGTGCCTTGCTGCCGCAATATCTCGTACTGCTCGGGCGTGAGGATCTTGCGCCACTCCGCATCGCTGTGCGTGACCACGGAGTTAGGGTCGGGAGCGGCTGCGCCGACCGCCAAGAAGCCGGCCGCGGCGATTAGAAAGGAAGATCTCGTCATCATATCCTCGTGACCCCTTCGAAACACATCAACATCAAATATACGAATCGGGTGCGGGTTTGGATGCATCGAAGGCGAACGGAGCGCCCATGAGACGCATATTCATCATGTTGTGCGCTTCGTTTGTCGCATGCGCCGCGCCGGCATTCTCCGACCAGATCACAGCCCAATCCGGAAGCGTCCGCGCCGTAGCCCAGTATTCGCGCGCAGCACAATCAGGGATATTAGACCTGCAACGCATCCGCATCATGCGCAACGGCAACGTCGCGTTCGAGGGCGCACCGCCGAGTGGATTCACGCAGGCATATCTCGACGCCCTTCCCGGCCAGCCGCTGCTGGCGGTCCGTGAGCTGGACGACGAAGGCGAGCCGGAAGTGGTACTCTCGACTTTCACCGGCGGCGCACACTGCTGTTTCGGTGTGGTGATCTACGGTTACGATCGTCAATCGGCTTCGTATCGCGTCGTCGCGCGCGACTTCAGCGACGCCGGCTACAAGCTGACGCAGATAGGCGGACTGCCGTATCCGCAATTCCTGAGCGCCGACGCCCGCTTCGCCTATGTGTTCACGAATTTCGCATCGTCCGCGTTTCCGATCCAGATCTGGCGCTATTCCGCCGGCGACCTCATCGAAGTGACGCGCTGTTACCCAAATCTTGTAGCGGCTGACGCGAAGAGAGACTGGACGGCGGCCATCGAAAACGCGAAATCCGATCAACCCCTCACCGGCGTGCTGGCCGCGTACGCCGCAGATCAGTACATGCTCGGCGTCGGCCAGTTGGCGATCAAGAATATCATGAAGACCGGCTATAGAGATATCGCGGATGACTATGCCGAGCGGCTCGCCGCTTTTCTCTCCAGCAACGGGTATGTGGGCCCCGCCGGTCCATCGTGCGGTGCTCCGGCACATTGATCGGTGAAGGCGCCACAGATTTGAACGAAGCCGCGGCTCCGAGCACGCTGCGTCACGACGCGCTCAGCCGATTTGATTCCGTGCTCGTGGCGATCGCCGGCACGGCGCCCGCGAATGCCATAGCGGTCAGCACCGCTGCGCTCGCGGTTGCGGTCGGTGTGTACGGGCCCGGTTCGATTCTGTTCGGCGCCGTCGCCATGTTCGGAATCGCCATCGCGTTTTTCTATCTCAACGCCTGGCGCTCGGATGCCGGCGCGAGCTACTCTTGGGTCGGCCGAAGTCTGAGTCCGGTGCTCGGATTCATGGCCGGGTGGTCGGTGCTGATCGCAAATCTGCTGTTCATGGTCGCGGGTTCGCTGCCCGCGGCGTCTGCGACGCTGTATCTGTTCGCGCCGCGGCTCGCCGATAACGTCGTGGCCGTTACGGCCCTTGGCGCGGTGTGGTTCGTCCTCATCGCCATCGTCGTCTTGGTCGGGATACGCACGACTGCGCAGTTCCAGAAGATCGTCACGAGCATCGAGGTCTTGGGCGTGGCGTTCATCGCTATCGTAGGCATCGTACACAGCGCTATAACGCACGCCGTGCACTTCTCGATCGCGTGGTTCTCGCCGTTCGGCAATGGATCGGTGTCGTCGTTCGTCGCCGGCATGATCATCACGCTGTTCTACTTCTGGGGCTGGGATGTCAGCGCGAATCTCGCCGAGGAGACGAAAGACAGAAACCGGACGCCTGGAGTCGGCGGTCTGGTCGGCATGGGCATCATCCTCGCGCTGTTCATCTTGACACAAGTCAGTATTCAGCTCTCGCTTTCGACCGCAGACATCGCAGCGGCGAACACCAACATCCTCGAACGAGTCGCCGACGTCATCCTCCCGCGGCCATGGGGAGACATCGCGGTGCTCATCGTCATCGTCAGCACGATAGGCACGCTTGAGACATGCCTTCTTGCGGTCAGCAGGACGATGATGTCCATGGGCCGCGATCGCGTGATCAGCACGCGATTTGCCGAACTGCACCCGCGCTTTGCGACGCCGTGGTTCGGCAGCATCGCTTTCGCCGCCATCGCCCTCGCGCTTTTCGCGATCGCCGCCGTCAGTCCGAGCGTCAACGCGCTGCTCATCGCTTCGGTGAACGCGATCGGCATCCAGATCGCGATGTATTATGGCTTATCGGGATTCGCGTGCGCGTGGTACTACCGCAAGACGTGCGTCGCCGATCGCGCCGCGTTCTGGCTGCGCGGCGTCTGGCCGGTTTCGGCGGCGATTTTCTTGTGGGTCGTCAGCATCGTCCAGATGACCGGAGCAAGTTGGTAAGCGAATTCCGTGACGGTCGGACTGTTGTTGCTCGGAATCGCGCCGCTCGTGGCGTACAGGGTGAAATACAAGCCCGACTTCTATCGCGGCCCGCTGGAAGTCGCGTCCGACTAGGCCCCGCAAGCCGCCGCCCACGCCGTTTGGGCATTAAGCCTCATAGTCAACGCTTCAGCCGCTGCATACAATGAAGTGAACGGGGAATCGTGGGAGAAGAATACCTGATGCTTAGCACCCGATTAATCCGCCATTCAGCAGCGTTTGCCGGGTTGCTCCTTTTGTCGCTGCTCGCGAGTACGTCGATCGCACACGCCGGTGCAGCAGGCGGTCAGATCGATTTTCGATCATACGCGGTTGGCGAAGTGAACGGCGCCGATCAGAAATATTTCACGGTGCACCTCACGCCGGGTACCTCCGCGAAACAAACCGAGCACATCGCAGCATACTTTCGCGGCCACGGATTGACGATCCAGACCGATGCTGAAGATGGAATTCTGTTCGCGCGCGGCACCTATGCGCAAGCGGGTGCGGCTGCGCACGTCGCGTTTCTACGCGCGGCATACCTCGGGCGCCGCTTTGTCACGATCGCGGGTCGCGAGTCGTATCCGCCCGACATCGCGACGCACATCTTGGCCACGACCCTTGCCGATGGGCCAGCCGCGCGGATTGCGTCATTCGCCAATCCAAACGGGATAGAGGTCGGGCCATCGTCCGGTTACGGTCCGGCCGACATCGCCTCGTATTACGACTACGGCTCGATCGAATCGCTCGGCCACGGCGGAAGCGGGATGAATATCGCCGTCGTGATGTGCGGCGGCATCTTCGCGCCGGACGTCCAGAGCTACGAGAATTTTTTCGGCCTGCCCTCGAACGTGCCGAAAATCGTGCCGGTCGACGGTGGATCAACCGGGACCTTTTTCAACACGACCGGGCAGATCGAGCTGATAATCGCGACCGCGAATTCCGCCACGGTGACCGCGTACGTCGTACCGACTGCGTGCACGTACGGCGACATCGCGGACGGCGTGGCACAGGTGCTGGCAGATGATAGTACGATAAACTACCAAGCGCTCGTGATCGGGTACGGAGATTTCGAAGACGCGTATCATGCGTTCGGCGGCGACAACCTCGTCACGGCGGAAGACGCGGATTTCGCCATGCTCGCCGCAAAAGGCACGACGACGTTTGCGAGCAACGGCGACGCCGGTGCGTTCAGCTATCTGACGGCCGGTGACGTCGGCGTATTTTTTCCGGGGTCGGATCCGAATGTCGTGTCCGTCGGCGTGACGATGGCCGTCGCGTCATCCTCGTCGCCTCCGAAGCGCAGCTTCGAGCCGGCCTCATATATCAGCGGCGGCGGCGTGAGCGCGAAGTTCGCAATCCCGAAGTGGCAAAAGGGCATTGGGGGCATCGCGAGCGCCACCATGCGCAATGTTCCAGACGTCTCGCTCAACGGCGACTGTCAGTTCCAGTATTACGTGCTCTACGCTGGCAGCCGCTATCTCGCGTGCGGATCGGTGTTCGGCGCGTCCACATGGGCGGGTCTGCTCGCGCTCGTCGACGCGGGTCGGGCAAGCGCGCTGAAATCACCGCTCCCCAAAGTGCCTGCGAAATTGTACGGTGAACGCAAAGTCACCGGCTTGTTCACGGACGTCACGGTGGGATGCAACGGCATATTTTGCGCAGCGCCGGGCTACGACAACGTGACCGGGCTCGGCGTGCCCGACGCGAGCATACTGTATTCGACTCTCGTGGGACTGCCATGATGCGTGCGCAGAAGATGAAGGGTGACGCGATGCGATCGATCGCCGTTGCGGCCGCCGCAATCCTCGCGGCGGCGTGGGTCTTGAGCGCTGTGCCCGCGGGCGCACGGCCTTTGAATGCACATATCGACCGCGTCGGCGGCATAGCGGCCGGTGCAGAAAAATACTTCACCGTGAACTTGCGGCCAAGCGCCGGCAGCGCAGGCGCGCGCGCCGCGACGAGCTACTTCGAGCGCTTCGGACTTTCGGTGCGCACGTCACCGGATGGCTCGATACTCTTCGTGCACGGCACGTACGGACAGGCGGCGGCCGCCGGACAGACGTCCTTTGCGACATTCGAATCACAAAATCGCCGCTTCGTCGGCCTCGCCGCGCCCGAACGGTATCCGGCTACCGTCGCCGCGTTTATCCTCGCAACGACGATGAACGAAGGCCCCGGAGCGATGTCCGCGGGCATCGCGCGCGGCGGCGGAGTCGCTCCGCCGGGCGGCTACTCGCCCGCGCAGATCGCCACTTACTACAACATCCAACCGATCTACAATCTCAACGTCTTCGGCGCCGGCGTGAACGCGGCCATCCTCGCATGCGCGACCATCACGCCCGCGGATATAACAAAATTCGAATCCGACTTCCACCTGGGCACGAACAACCCGACGATCGTCATGGTGGACGGTGGCACGACCATGACCGATCTCGAGCCGACCGGCGACGTCGAGCGCTTGATCGGCACAGCCCCGAAGGCGAGCGTCACGTTGTACGTAGTGCCCAACGATTGCAGTTTCGGGCATCTCGCCGACGGTTTTGCGAAGATAGCCGCCGACGATGCGACGGCGCACTACGCGGTGGTGAGCCACTCGTACGGGGCGACGGAAGACGACTACGATTTCTACAATGCCGATGCCGATCTCACAGCCGAGAGCGCCGATATCGCGAGTCTAGGCAAGCAGGGTTCCACGGTGTTCGCCGTATCCGGCGATTGGGGCGCCTACGAGCCGTTCAGCCAGCAGCTGAATGTCGGTGAGGTCGACCCCTGGTATCCATCATCCGATGCCGGCGTGATCTCGGTCGGCGGCACAACGGCCACGTCCGTTTCGCCGACGAATCCGACGCGCGTCAAAGAGATCGCGTGGGGGATCAGCGGCGGCGGCGTGAGCGGCAAGTTCGCTATTCCGAAATGGCAGAAGGGTACTCCGGGGGCCGCGAGCACCACGATGCGCAATGCGCCCGACGTCGCACTCGATGCGGACTGCGGCACCGGCTACGCTGCCGTGTGGACCCCGCCGGGCGGCTCTCAAGGCAACTTCTGGTTTTGCGGAACGAGCTTCGCGGGCCCGACATGGGCCGGGATGATCGCGCTTGTGGACAGCGGCCGGATCGCCGCGCACAAGACGACGCTCACGAATATCGCGAGACAACTTTACAACCATCGGAAGACGACCGGACTTTTTCTCGACATGACGGTCGGGACGAACGGCTTCTACCTCGTACACGCGCCGTATAGCGACGTGACCGGTTTGGGTGTGCCGAACGCGGACATCATGTACAACACGTTTCTCGCGTTGCCCTGACCCCGACGGGGAATTCGCCCGCCGACCTCTAAACGCTCCGCCGGAACCTACGCTTGCCGCACCGTCTGCGTTCGAGAGATTGTCTCTCGAGCGCCTAGTTCTTGTCCGCTGCGAAGGCTGAGGAACGATCGTGACAACCCCGCTCGTCTCCGTCAATATCGGCAACACGGCATTCATGCTCATCTGCGCGAGTCTGGTCATGCTCATGACCCCGGGACTCGCTTTTTTCTATGGCGGCCTGGTCGGTCGGAAAAACGTCCTGACGATCATGATCCAGAGCTTCATGTCGCTCGGCTGGACGACCGTGATCTGGTACGCGTTCGGGTATTCGCTATGCTTCGGCCCGGACTGGCATGGCATCATCGGCGACCCGCGCTACTACGCCTTTCTGCACAACGTGACGCTGCAGACGATGTTCACCGGAAACAACGCCGGTATTCCGCTCGTCGTGCACATCGCGTATCAGATGATGTTCGCGATCATCACGCCGGCGCTGATCACGGGCGCTTTTGCAAACCGGGTCACGTTCAAGGCGTACTTCCTCTTCCTGACCGGCTGGCTGATCTTCGTCTACTTCCCGTTCGTGCATATGCTCTGGAGCCCGGATGGTTTGCTCGCGAAGTGGGGCGCGCTCGACTTCGCCGGCGGCATCGTCGTGCACGCGTCGGCGGGATTCGCGGCGCTCGCGTCGGTGATCTTCATCGGCCGCCGCCACGTCGTCGAGAATAAACCGCACAATGTGCCGTTGATCGCGCTGGGCACCGGCTTGCTCTGGTTCGGATGGTACGGCTTCAACGCCGGTTCGGAATTGCAAGTCGACTCCGTCACCGCTTCGGCGTTTCTCAATACCGACATCGCCGCATCGTTTGCCGCGGTCACTTGGCTGCTCGTGGAATGGGCATACGGACGCCAACCGAAGTTCGTGGGTCTGCTGACTGGAGCGGTCGCGGGACTCGCGACGATCACCCCGGCAGCCGGCTACGTATCGCCGACGACGGCCGTTATCTACGGATTGCTTTCTGGGCTCGTCTGTTATTTCGCGGTGGCGGTGAAGAATAAAGCCGGTTGGGACGACGCGCTCGACGTCTGGGGCGTTCACGGCGTCGGCGGATTCTTAGGCATCGTGCTTCTCGGCGTCTTCGCATCGAAAGCGTGGAATCCGAACGGCGCCGACGGCCTGCTTTTCGGGGGCGCAGCGTTCTTCGGCAAGCAGCTCGTCTCCGCGACGGTCTGCAGCTTGTGGGCGTTCTTATTCACCTACGGGATGCTCTGGCTGATCAGCCGCGTCACGCAGACAAAAGTCAATCCGGAAGCCGAAGAGCGCGGACTCGACATCGAGCTCCACGGCGAAGAGGCCTATCCGATCGGTTTATAGTCATCTCATAGTAAGGGGTACGAAATGTTTTTATCGACAAATTCGCGAGATCGAGTGATCTCGGCCGGCGCCATCGCCGTCTTGGCAATAGGGCTGACGGTTGCGGGCATCAGTCGTGCGCATGCGGCACGCTCACAGATATCGCCGGACAAAGCTTGCTCTAACGGATCGTCGTGTTTCAGCGTGGATCAGCTCGGTTCCGGCGAGGGCATCGTTTCGATGTCGCTTCTCGGGAACTCCGTCGAAGGCCACTCGAAGAGCGGTAACGCCGTATACGGTGAGACCAACAATCTCAGCGCGACCACGAAGCACTGCGCATCCGGCATTCTCGGGTTGGACCTTTCGAGCGACGGCGGCGTCCTGAACTTCGGCGTTTCGGGCCGGTCATACCACGGAACCGGCGTGTTCGGCTCATCGGGATCCGCAGCCGGGCTCTTCGGCGAATCAAAGAGCGGAACGGGAATTTTTGGCCGTAGCGCAAGCGCGACGATGCCGGCTCTCGGCCTTCAAGCGACGGGTACCGGTCCGCTGATGATCGCCACGAATGCAAACGGCGGCCAAGCGCTCTCACTCGATCAGGCCGGTAACCTCACGGTCGCGGGCACCATCACGAGCGGCGGCGGATGCAACGCAGGCTGCTGGCAGTCGCGCAACGGACACGGTGCGCATCTCGTCTCCTACATGCCGCGCGAGAGCTCGCCGACGATGGAAGACTTCGGCGAAGGACAACTGGTCAACGGAACCGTCGCGGTGCGGATCGACCCCGCGTTCGCGAATTCGATCGACCAGAGCAAGGACTACCTCGTGTTCTTGACGCCCGACGGTGACACGAAAGGACTATACGTCGCGCAGCGCTCGCCCCGCGGCTTTGTAGTCCGCGAGAGCCAGGGCGGCCGTTCGAATGTGCAATTCAGCTATCGCATCGTGGCCAAACCGTTCGGGAAGGACGAACCGCGCTTGCCGCTCGTCCAAAACTAAACGTTAGGCCAACAACGACTGAACGTTCAGGCCAACAACGCCTCGGATACGGCCTGCTCTTCGGTCATCGTCGCGCCGCTCGCAAACCGGGCCAGCACGTCTGAGTCAGAATAGACTTCGGCGAGCTTGGCCCGGAGTCGTTCGTACGTCATCTGTTCGCTCGTATCTCGATGCAAGCCGAGTGCGGCATAGCGTGCCTCGACGTAGCCGAGCAGTCGCGCGGCTCGCTCCGGCGAGCCGGACACGACGGCGACGGACGCCAAATGCTGAATGGCAAGCGCCACGAGATCGGGGATTCTCATAGCGAGCGCGATCTCGAGGCCCTCGCGCGCGGATTCGCGAGCGTCCGCCGCCCGTTCGAGGGCGAGATTGTACGCCGCAAGGTTGCACAGGGCGATGCATTCGTTGGAACGATGCCGGGTCCTGAAGTACTCGAGGGCTTCGCGCCCGAGCGTGGCCGCTGCTTCGAAGTTCCCATCGGCGAATTCTAACTCGGCGAGATTCGTCGTGATGCTTCCTATGTGGGGGTTCAGCGAGCGACCCTCTTCGAGGAGCTCGCGAGCAGTTTGCCGATTGCCGACAATCGTCTCGATGCTGCCGAGCGTGAGAAGGGCTGCCGCCACCTGACCCGGCGTGCCGTGAGATCGGTAGAGCGCTACCGCTTCGGTCTGCGCGCGGCTGGCTGCCGCGTACTCGCCCATCGACCGTCGCGCTTCCGCCTCGCTGTGCAGCGCGCATGCAAGCGCCAGAGGGTCGTCGAGTGTGCGATAGGCAGCGGCTGCAGCGGCTGCGTTTGCGGCCCGTTCGGCGCTGTACGGTAGCGCGTGGGAGAGCCCGAGCGAGATGCGCGCATCGATCGCGGGCGTATCGAGTTGCGAAAGCCTTGCTGTCTGCAGCCAACGCGTGCCTTCGACGCTAAGCGACCGCCACCAAAGGATTGAGAGCCGTGCGGCGAGTTCGCACCCGAGGCGTGCGTCGTTCGCGTCTCCCAGAGACCATTGCAGTGCGGCGCGGAGATTGCCGATCTCGGCGTTCGCGATCCCAAACGCTTCGTCAGCGTTCCCCTCCTGCATGAACAGATGGTCGATGCGCCGCGCGACATCGAGATAGTGCCGGGCGTGGGCAGCCGACGCCGCTTCGAATTCCTCGGTCCGCCGCAATTCTTCTATGGCATAGGCTCTCGTCGACTCCAATAGCCGGTAGCGTTGCGCGTCGCCGCCGATCTCGGCATGGACCAACGATTTGTCTACCAGCGCAGACATCAGGTCGAGAACTTCCCAGTCGGCTGAGGGATCCTCGCCCCACACCGCCGTCGCAGCTTCGAGGCTCCAACCGCCGCAGAAGACGCCGAGTTTGCGGAAGAGCGCGCGCTCGCTGTCCGCCAGCAGATCGTAGCTCCAATCGATCAACGCGCGCATCGTCTGCTGCCTGGGCAGCGCGGCACGGCTGCCCCCCGTCAAAAGGCGGAAGCGCTCGTCGAGCCGATCGGCGAGTTGCCGCGGGCTGAAGATCTTTACGCGAGGGGCGGCGAGCTCGATCGCGAGCGCGATGCCGTCAAGGCTGCGGCAAATCTCCGCTACGATCGGCGCATTCTCCCCGTCGAGGTGAAAGCGCGGATCGGATGCGCGCGCCCGCTCCGCGAAGAGAGCGATCGCGCCGTAGGTCAGAGCGCTCTCCAGCGAGAGCTTCTCGTCGGAGCGCGGCACGGAGAGCGCCGGCATGCGATACACGTGTTCGCCGCCGATGCCAAGCGCTTCGCGGCTGGTAGCGAGAATCTTGACGTTCGGACACTGGCGCAATATCGCGTCTGCCACGCGTGCAGCCTCGGCCACGACATGTTCGCAATTGTCGAGGACGAGAAGCATTTTTCGTTGGCGAAGGTGGTCGATGACTTCGTCGAGCGTGCTGCGGCTTTCACTCTCGCGGACGCCGAGGGCGCTTGCCAGCACGCTCGCAACAAGTGTCGAATCGTTGATAGGGGCTAGGTCAGCGAACCATGCGCCGTCCGGCATTCCGTCGAGAATATCGGCCGCCACTTCGAGCGTCGTGCGCGTCTTGCCGATTCCGCCCGTACCGACGACGGTGGCGATCCTAGTCGTTTCAACCAGCTTTTTGATTTCCGCGATCTCGGCATCGCGGCTCACGAAGCTCGACAGTTGAAGCGGAAGATTGTTCGGCAGGGAATCGACCGAACGCAGCGCGGGGAATTGGTCGCGCAGATCGTCTGCGAGCACTTGGAAGACCTGCTCCGGGTTGGCTAGGTCGCGCAGCCTGTGCGGACCGAGATCGCGCAGCTGTACACGAGCCGACGGCGCGCTCTTGATCAATGCCGCCGCAGAGCTCGAAAGTATGATCTGGCCGCCGTGCGCGATCGACAGCAGGCGCGCCACGCGATTGACTGTGGGGCCGAAATAGTCGCCGTCGCGCTCGTCCGCGAGCCCGGCGTGAACGGCCATCCGCACGGATAGTCCGCCGACGTCGCTCCAATCCAAGGAATTCACGGCGCGCTGCGCGGCCGTCGCGGCCGCGACCGCTTCCGGCGCGCGATGGAACGACGCGCAATACGCATCGCCGATCGTCTTGAAGATGTGGCCGTCGTGGGCCGCGATCGCCGCCTCCATGATGTCGTCATGGCGGCGCAGCGCGATCTGCATCGCTTCGGGATGCGTTTCCCAGCGCTTCGTGCTGCCTTCGATGTCGGAGAAGAGAAACGCTATCGTGCCCGATGGGCGCGGCGCCGCTTCAGTTCGTCGCTTTCGGCTCGCGCGCTCTGGCATACCCGTGGGTTGTTCGTGCGGCCCGGCGCGTGTTACTCCACGCCGCTCGGGCGATCCACCGAAGGACGATCCACCGAAGGACGATCCACCGAAGGACGATCCACTGAAGGGGCCGACTTTATGTCGGCCCGCGTCTCGTTTGCTCGGGCCGACTTGCGTCGGCCCCTTCAGACAGGCGCGTTCGGCCGAAAAAAAAGTGGGCCGACATAAAGTCGGCCCCTTCAGACGAGTCGGCCCCTTCAGACGAGTCGGCCACTTCAGACGGCCGGGCGATGGTTTAGTACCCGGTCGCCTGCGGCTTTGCGACGAACGAGAACGTGTCGGTGAAAGGCGTTACGCCATCCATAGTTTCGTCCGGCATCGTCGTTGCTGTGCCGATGAGCGATCCGTCAGCCGCGACGCGGCCGGAGATGTGCAGATCGGTCGGGCCGGCGATGTCGATCCAATACGAACCGTTTTCTTCTCCGCCTGAGACCGGCACGAAATTGCCGTCGTATTCCGGGATATAGTAGCCGCTGATGATCCCGTCCGGCGAGATGGTGAGCTGCAGCTTGCCGTCGTATTCGCCCGCGGTCGGACCCGGCTGAACCTGAGTGATCGTCGTCGAGTAGGTCGTCGGCGACGCGGCAAGCGACGGGGTCATCGGCATCGCGAGGACCGCGGCGCACGCCAGACCGGCGATCGCACCGCCATATGTCGTCAAAATCTTCGTCATGGTTTCTAGGCTCCTTTTTGAGGCCTAACGCCCCTGATCGACTTATACTATTCTTATCGACGCGCGCACTGTGCGCTAGATGAGAGCAGGGTAAGAATCAAAGAAGCGCCGGATTAAGCTTCTCACGACCTGAGCGCATGCACCCCCACAAAGAAGACAAAAGTGCCGATGTAGACGATCGAAGTTCGCGAGAGCAAGAGGTCGGACCACCGGGCGCGAGCGGCACACGCGATAGCAGTGGTCGCGATGAGCGCGGCAGCGACGAAGAGCGCTGGCCACTGACGCAGGAGGGCGGTGAGCGTGGCTATGACCAGCACGATGACGAGCAACCACACCCGCGTGAACATCGGTCCGCGCGTGCGGATTAAGGTCGGAACCGTAGCCGGATATCGCAGATCTGGTTCGGTGAGAGCGACGGCCCACGTGTGAAGCGTGGTCCAACACGCAACCGCGAGAAAGACGACGATCGGCCAAGTTGAAAGCGGCTTGCCGGAAGCGGCCCAGATCGCAAGAATTGGCGTGCCCCACACGGCGCCGGCTGCGAAGGTATGGTATGGCGTTGCTGGCTTGAGCAGCCGCGTGTAGACGAGCGCGTAAACCGCGACGCCGAGGATCGTCACGATTGTGACGGCACTGCCGGCGAAGACGAAAAGCAACACGGAAGCAACCGCAAGAAGGGCAATCGCAAAAGCGAGAGCCGACGTGGGCTTTACCGCGCCGGTCACGATTGGTCGCGAGCTGGTCGACACGCACGTAGCGTCCAATTCGCGCTCGAAATACATATTCAGAGCATTGCCTGCGCCGGCTGCGGCGATGCCGCCGAAGAACGCGAAAATGACCTGCGGCCATTGCGTCGCCGTGAGCGGAAGGACGACGAGGATGGCAAGTCCGGCGCTAGCGAGTAGACGGTACAGCTTGGCGGGCTTTGTGAGCGCCAATAATCCCATCGGGTGTCAGCCCGATCGCGCGCGGATCCACGCGAGCCCCGCGGCGAACACCGCGAGCACTCCGTGAAAAAGCGCGAACATCTCCCACGCGCGAGCGACGTCGTACACAACCCAGAGCAGGGCGGCGATCGAAGCGGCGATGAGCGCGCCTTTCGCAAGCGCTCCATATGGTCGGGCGAAGATACCGGCGATCAGGAGAATCGCTAAGAGAACCATAGCCACGCCGAGCGCGATGCGAACATCGTCGGACATGCCGAGCACGCGTTCCATGGCTTGCGGCGTTGCGACATAGACGATGCCCGACATCATCCAAGCTCCCGCGAGCCCAAGCTGCACGATGATGGCGATCCATTTCGGCATATTGATCATCCGGCGATACCTTTTACGTGACGCGTGGTGAACGGCGCGCCTAAGGCCGTTTAGTCAGCACTGACTTTCTGCCAGCCAGTATAGAGGAATCGGCACCCTAAAGTCAATACTGACTATCATGCACAAGGAGTTGCTGATCCTGGGTTTCGTCGGGGATAGCGGTCCCATAAGCGGCTACGACATCCACCGCATCGTGCGAGCGCACGGCGAACTGTTCGCCGACCTCAAGCGGCCGAACATGTATTACTTGCTCGAGCGGCTCGCCGCCGAAAAATACCTTCGCGTGCGCGCGGAATCCGGGGCTCGCGGTCGGCGTGGTGAACGTCTGCTCTACGTGTTGACCGCTGCCGGCAAGCGGCGCTTTCGCGAACTACTCGATTCGGAAGTGACGCGTTTCGGCACCGTGCATACGGGTATCGAAGTAGCCGTGATCTTCCTCGCACAGCTCACCCCGTCGGCCGGCATCTCGCTGCTGCAGAAGCGACTGCAGATCGTCGAACTTCATCGCAAGCGGGTCGCCGCGGCGTTTGGCGATGTGGGTAAGCGCGGCCCTCACGCGCGGATCGCCGCCGATCACATGCTCACGCTCGTGGACGCGGAGATCGGCTGGATCAAGCGCGCGATCGCAACGCTGCAAATTGAAACCGCTTCGCCGGACAAACGCCGCTGATGGAGACCTATCGCCGTTGGTACGCGCAGCTTGAACGATTCGGAGCCGCGATGTTCCGGCGCGTCGATGCGGTGTATACTCGCGCGTGGCGATTGCGCCCCGCGCGAGCTTCGCGAGAGGCGGATTGGCCGGCCGTTCCCGGCGCGTACACCGTCGGCGACCGGAGCGGTTCGGTCGCGGTCTGCACGTTGACGAGCTCCGCGCTTGCCCCACGTATCGCCGCTCTTCCGGGGGTCGCGATCGCGGGCCGCCTGTACACGTGCAACCTCGGCATTGAGAAGCTCGTGACGAACGTCGTCGCCAACCAGCGCATCCGCGCGCTCCTCGCCTGCGGCAAGGAATCGCCGTTATTCCAGCCGGCGCAAGCGCTGCGAGCGCTCATCGAAAACGGCGTCGACGCGGATCGGCGCATAAACGGCGCCGCAGGATATCTTCCGGTCCTCAGCGGGGTTGACGCGGAAACGATCGAGCGCTTCCGAGGCCAGGTCACGCTGATCGATCGGATCGGGGAGACCGAGATGCGCGCCATCGAAGCGGAAGTAGAACGGCTCGTCGCCGAGTTTCCGCCCGATCCACGTGTGGCCGGACCGGCGACGATCGCTCGATCAAAACCCGTGCAACAGCGCGCTGAAGATGCGCAGTTCAAGACGCTGCTCCCCGGCGGCCGGCGCGAGCCGCTCGCGTACGATCCGAAGGGCTTCATCGTCATCGACGTCGAGCGCGAAGGCGGACGGATCGTCGCGCGGCACTACTTGCCCGATGGAGCACCCGAGAACATCATGCGTGGTCGATCGGCGGAGGGTATTGTGCTCGCGCTCGTACGCGAGGGACTTGTCACACAACTCACGCACGCGGCGTATCTTGGCGCCGAGTTGGAGAAGGCCGAGACCGCGTTGCGCCTCGGTTTCGACTACGAGCAAGATAAGCCGCTCTTACGGTCGCGCTAGTTCCGCGTCATCGATACAAGTCGCTAATCCGAGCGCAGGCGCCAATCCGTCGCTAGAGGTCCGCGCGTCATGGCAGCGTAACGCATGCCGGTGCATTCCACGATGTCATCGGGTTGAAGCAGTGAGGACAATACTATGAGAACTGCCGTCATCGTTCTGCAATGGATCGTCAGGTTGTGCTTTGCCGGGCTCTTGATCTTGGGCATCATGTTCTGGACGGGACACGCGTTTGACCTCATCCCCGTTCACATGACCCTTGGCATCGCGCTCGTCGTCGCGTTGTGGATCACCGCGATCATAGGTTTCGCCGCCCGCGTTCCTATCGGACAATCTCTTGTCGCGATCGTTTGGGGATTTGTCGTGATCGGCTTAGGCATGTCGCAGGCGCGGTTGTTGCCTGGCTCATCGCACTGGGTCATACAAGTGCTGCATCTGCTCGTGGGAATGGCGGCGATCGGCATGAACGAGGGCCTTGCGCGCGCTATCAAAGAACGAAGCGAACCGCACTAGTGCCACAGTAACGCCACCGTGAAGGTCGGCGGACGTCGAGTCGAAGAGACATCCGGCGATCGGAGGCGTGCATGCAGCGATGTCGTGAAGTGAACATCCGGTGCCAGCGCGTGTGGCATGTGGTCGTATTGTCGGCGGGCCTTCTTGCGGCGTCGGCATGCTCGCCGCTGACGCCGGGAACGATAGACCTTGCCTCGCAGACGACGGTGCCGTTCGACCTGCACGGCAACCATATCTACGTGCGCGCCTCGATAGACGGACAACCATACGCCTTCGTCCTCGACACAGGCGGGGTCGCGTCGCTCACCCCGGAGCTCGCGGCTTCGCTACATCTCGCAACAACCGGTTCCGTGGCGGTTCGCGGCGTCGGAGACGGTAGCTCAACGGTCCAGATCGTGCGCGTTCCCGAAATCGACGTCGGCGGACTGCGCTATCGCGACGGAAGTTATCTCGTGTTGCCAGGCTTGCCGCTTGAAAGCCCGTTCGGAGGCGTGCGATTCGGCGGAATACTCGGCCGCGAACTTTTCGAGAAACTTGTCGTGAAGATCGACTATCAGCATGAGCAGCTCTCATTCATACAGCCGGCGGCTTTCACCATCGATCCCCGCTCTGTGGCCCTCCCAGTCACTATGCGCCGCGGCGCGATACCGAGCGTCAAGGCGACCGTCGACGGCAAAGCCGGAGACTTCGACATCGACGCCGGCTCGGGGCAAGCGGTCACGTTGACCCAACAATTTGCCGAATCGAGCGGATTGGAAAGAGAATTTGGGAAGTCCGTCAATGCTGAGATCGGCCGGGGCGTGGGCGGCGCATTGTCTGGAACGGTGTCGCGCGCTCGCATGTTGTCGATAGCGACCTTTACGCTCTTGAACCCGATCGTCGAGATCTCGGCGACAGGCATTTTTGCAGACTCAGGATTTGCAGGAAACATCGGCGCCGAGATTTTGCGACGCTTCACGATAACGCTCGACGTCCCCGCGGACCTCCTGTACCTGCGTCCGAATAGGAACTATGCGCAGCCGTTCTTGTTCAATCGCGCGGGCCTTAGCGTTTTCAAGGACGCATCCGGGTTGCATGTCACGAGCATCATCTCCGGAAGTCCAGCGGCCCAAGCTGGTATCGCGGTAGGCGACGCGCTAGTATCGGTGAACGGTCGCCCCGCCTCCCGGCTGGACATGGCGGCGCTGCACGATATCTGGTACGGGCGGGTGGGCGATCGAGTCGCGATGCGCCTCAGTCGAAAAGGCAGAATCGTTCGCGCGGCGTTTGAGCTCCGCGACCTCATTTGAGCGAGCAGACCGAAACCGAGATGATAGACAAGGCGGCAAAAGAGCGACGGTTTCGTCTCAAAGATCTACGCCATGGCGCCGAGATCGTGGCGATTCTCGGTGCGGGCATTTGGGCGTTCTATACGTTCATCTATGTCGAACGCATAAAACCGCTCGGACAAGAGCCGATTCTCGACGTCAGCGTGGCGGCAGATACAACGCGGACGTCGTCGGGCTTCGATTTCGTCACGATCCATCTCAAATATAAAGACTCCGGAACCTGGAACATGGCCGTGGTAGCCGAGGGCATCGACGTTTACGGCGAAAGCGTTCAACGCGATCGCCGAGGCGCGCAATCCTCAACGCCGACCGGCTATCTCTATGAACCCGGTCTTCGACTTCGTGATGCATCGCTGATCCAAGCGTGGGTGAGTCGATTTCGCGGCGCAGCGCTTGCAAGCCAAGCGTCACAGTTCCTCATGCTTCCGGGGCAAGAATTTGACGAAGAGCGAACCGTCGTCGTCAGACATCAAGAATTTCCGGCGTTGCGAATCCAGTATTATGCGTACTTCAGCAAGTCGCCGGTCACCACACCGATACGGATCGACATGACTCGTGGGCCGGACGGGAGCGTATCGCTTACCGCTAAAACTTCAAGCGATACCGGAGAGCTTGTCGTCCCCCTACCGTAGCCGCCACAAACGGAAGTTCGCGATACGTCAGTGTCCTTTGACGATCAAATCAACGATCTGTCCGGCTACTTTTGCGATCGTCGTCCAGTCACCGGGCTGTAAAGCCCCGATCTGTTGGCGCAATGCGGCAAGATGCGGCACATCGGCGTCGAGGTCGGAATATCGGCTTAAGAGCGTGCGCAGCTTATAATCTTCATCAGCGCTCTTAAAACGGTCCGCGTTGTACCGAATCTCGTTCGCGTCGTACCCGATCCCCCAGGCTGAACTCTCATCGCTCGGAAGGCTGCCCAATAGCGATAAGATGGCACTATTGAACTGGACTTCGCGCGCGTGGATATTGTCGGTCGAAGGGTTGACGAAGAGCGGCCGGAGCTGCGCCAACTGGGCTCGCCTGTCGCTCGGCAACACATCCGAGAATTCCGAGAACCACTTGTCGACAAAAGTCTGCGAGAACGGTTCTTGCAAGGCGGGTGCATATTCGAGCAACTCGACGAGCCGTGATCCCGCCGCACCCAGCCGAGCGAATCGCAGCAATCCATTCCCATAATCTATAGGTTCGGTGAGCGGGTTGCCAAAATCGTCCATGGACGGTGAACCTGCCCCTCCGATGCTCGAGTAGACGTTCGTCTGCGTCTCAGCCAGCGTTCTAACCAGCGCGTGCCGGTTCGCATAACGATCGCTCACCGAGGCCGCTAACTGTGAATCTGCGTCGGCAGCTTGCGAGTAGCGCGCCATCCACGCGGAGCCGGCTTGCCCTGAATCCATCACCGCTAAGAAAGCGGCCGAAGCGATCGCGATCTGTACGGCCCGCGCGGCGTGCGGCAGGTCCGTGATGGCGTCGCGATATCGTTCGTCGACGAGGACAGCGTAGACGACGATCCCCTCCGGCAAACTTTGGCGACCCACATAGTGGGCGATCGGATCCCAAGCCGGCATGTCTGACGCCGGTGTGGGATCGAGCGCTAGATTGAACGTGGGCGAAGTCGGTATGCTCAAGACGGCACGGTCGGCTTCACGCACTTCTGCGTCTGAGTAACCGGTGGCCGAGGCCGCGCTGGCGATGGATGTCTGCATCGAAATGAGAACTGCGCAAAACGCGACGACCGACTTCTGCATGCCTCTCCCTTTCACGGTCAGTGGCGGACGAGTTCGACGCGCCGGTTCAGCGCCCGGCCTTGCGACGTGTCGTTCGACGCCACGGGTCGAGAGAATCCAAAACCCACGGTGCTCAAGCGGCTGGCGTTGATTTGATATTGGTTCACGAGAGCGGTCTTCACCGCCGCCGCGCGGTCTTGGGAAAGCGTCAGATTGTAGGCGGCGCCGCCGACGTTATCGGTGTGACCCTCGATCGTCAATTTCCACGAAGGATTGGCGACGAGCGCGTCTGCGATCTCTTTGAGAACCGGCGCCGATTGCGCTTTGAGCTTCGCACTGGCGAAGTCGAAATAGATGCCGTACACGGCCACGCGCTTCGCGACCGCGAGCGTCTTCGCGATTTTCACCGCCAATGGAATCGATGCCGCACGGCCCGAGGGCGCCGGAGCTTGCGAAGCAGCCGACGACGCTATCGTCACGACGGCACTCGACTGGTCACCCTGCGCATCGGTTCCGTTGACGACGAACGGATATGCTCCGGCCGGAGCGCTTTGAGGAACGTCGATCGTGACGTTGAACGGCGCGGTGCCGCCGTTCAACGATACCTGCGTGATCGATAGCGACGTCGCCCAGGGTGCGTTCGCCGGCGGAGCGACCGCAAGCGTCACGGTGCCGGCAAACCCGTGACTTGCGAAGACCGACAGCGGGAAGCTCACCGCCTTCGACTGGCCGGGCGTGAAGATCTCGTCACTCGAGGGCGCGATGGTGAACGGCGCCGCGACGAGCTGGCTGCACGCGAGACTGGCGTTGGGCGGCTGGCGCAGCTCCAACAGAGTGATCTTCTGGTATTGCGCGATATCGGAATCGTCACTGTCGAGGCCGTCGTAGATGATCATGCCCTGGCCGAACGGCGCGAACATCTGGATGAATCCATTTTGGTTCAAGACGTTTGTGCCGAACAGATGGCCGCACCAGTGTTTGTCTTGCGTCGTGACCACGTTAGAATCGCCGAGCTGTTGACCTTCGGCGGCGAGATAGCCCTTCACATCGACAAAGTGCGCGCGATCGCCGGCGTCGCTGCCGAGCGTGTTCGATTCAACGAGGACGAGATTGGTTCCGCGCGCGGCGTTCTTGCCGGGATTTGAGGATGCGAACGAGTATGGCAGAAAGCTGTAGTCGGTCTGCGTACAGTCGTCGGCATCGTGGATAATGAGTTTGTTTCCGCTATACACCCAGTCTGCAAGCGCTTGACCTTGCGTCTTATTCAGAAGCGATGCGGCGTTGCAGTCATTCGTCAGCACTGCGATCTGATAGCCGCCAAGCGTCTTCGGATCGAATAAGGTCGAAAGCTCTGGTATGAACCGATAACCCGGGTACGGCGATGCATTGTCGTACGGCGGATATCGGCCGGCGTTGCCATCGAAGATGAGGAGGACCGGCACGCCCGATCCACGCGGCGCGCCGCCTGAAAATACGGTGTTGCACGATGCGCCGCCGGTGACGCGCGTCGCGAACCAGTCATGCTCCCCGCCGACGGCGACCATGACGGTGCCTTCGCTATTTATAACGGCTGGGCTGATCGAGCCCGACCCGGTGATTGCGGTGAAAACGTGACCCGCTTCTGTGCCGCGAATCGCCATGGCGAGATCTCGCGAGCAGATTCCGGCGCTTATATCATCGCCTGTCTGATGGATCTCCATGAAACCGTCGTTCGAGCCGCGTAGCGTCGAGTCGGGCGAGCTTGGAAATACGCCCGCGGCATCTGCCGGCTGACCGAGATTCCGGTAAGGATCGTCGTCATAGTATTTCCAAACGCCGGCGAGTGGCGCAGCATCCGGCCTCGGATCGAGCGTTCCCATCGCCGAAAAGCCATAGAGCTGCGTCGACGAACCGCGCTGGTCGACCGTGACTTTGATCCACCTCGCTTTGACGGGAGTCGGGAGCGCAAGATCTTTCTCGGTCGTCGCGTCGGGTTGGATCGATCCGAGGTCACTGTAGCCGGAGTCGGCGCCTGTCGTGGATACGGCGAAATGGATCGCGGGCGGGAGAGCGGCCGCGTCTCCACTATCCGGCACCTGGAATTGTTGAACCGTCGCCGGACCGGACAATTCGTAGACGAACACGTACGGGCCGCTCGACCCTTCCTTCGCAGTCCAGCCCGGGGAATCGAGAAGCAGATTTTCGGGTTTGCTGTCCTGCGATGTCGCCGGCCACTCTCGCAGGAGCGTGCCCTGTCGCGCAGTCAGCAAGTCGAACGGACCGGTCGAAGTCTCAGCCGCCAGCGGCTCGGTGGATTCCGAAGGCTGCCCTGATTCCGATGGCTGGGCTGACTCCGGCGACAGCGAGGACTGGGCGGCACTTTGCTCGGCTGTGCCTCCAGCCGACGGCTGCCCCGTCGATCCGGCCGGCGCTTGAGCGTTTTTCGCGCAGCCGGAAGCGGCGAAAACGAGTGCCAGCCCAAGCACCACGATCACGGACTTCAATGACCGCACCTCCAAAGGAGCGAGCCGAAGGGACCGCGTGTCAGCGCGTGAGTTACTGCACGATGCGTCGCGGGCCTGCAGTCGTCAACGCGAGGAGACATCTCTACTTGACAGCGGGCGCTGCTTTATGTAGTAGATTGTAGCAGCGAAAGAAAGTGAGCTGCCATCATGATGAAGTTCGCCCTTGCCGCCGTGCTTTCGGTCGCCATCGCAGGCGGCAGCGCCGGCCTCGCGGCTCCCAATCCTGCGCCGTCGGCTTCCGCTAGCCCGTCGCCGAGCGCTAGTCCGAGTTCAGTCCCGAGCTCGGGAAGTCACCCGGCAATCGATCCGTGCGCCCTGCTGACAGCGCGCGACGCATCGAGCGTCGTGGGCGCCGTCAATCCCACACCGCAGCGGCCTTCGGCCAACGAGTGCCTGTGGTCGGCGGCCGTGGCCACCAACACCACCGGCCCGGTGAGCCAAGTGCTCTTCACAGCCGACGCCGCGCAACAGGCAAAACACGGTTGCCACGGCTTTGGCTGCCTCTCGATCGTGCAGTCCGTCACGGAGATGATCCCCGGCATGTCTTCATTCAACAGCACGCTCAATCAGATCGGCGGAACGGCGACGATGGTGGAAGGCATCGGCCAGCGGGCTGCTTGGGCAAACGGCATCTTGGCGGTTCTGCAAGACCAGGTGATATTCAAGCTGCAGCTAAGCGGCAAACAATCCGACATGCTCAACGCATCGGAGTCGCTTGCGCATCTCGTCGTGAACAATATCCAGAACAAACAGGCCACGCCCCATCCGTAGGACGACGCCGAATCGCGCCACGAAGTGATCGCCACGGGCGATCACTTCCGTCGCAGCGACGCTCCGAGTTCTTTGAGAATCGCGCCGAGTAGTGCATCGTCGCCGCGCGCGAAAAACATGGTCAGCGCGACCTCGACGATAGAACTCTCGCTAAGTCGGTGGGAATACGCCAGACTGCGCAGCCGTTCCGAGATCTCGTGGCTGACGTTCAACGATAGTTTGCTTCGCTGGCCGCCTGCCTTTGCGCCATGGAAATCATACTCGGTCGCCTCGGCGCCGTGTGACTCCTCGATGGGCTCAGCCGTGGTCGATTCCTTTGCCGACCGACCTTCCTCTTGCTGCATGTGACTTGTCGCTTGGCCCTTTCCCCTTACTAGTTCGGCGCGCTCCGGGCGTCCCCTACGGTAAAGTGTTCCAAGGCACGGAAAATAGGCCGCTTGATATTACGTGTTACGCCTGCGGGTAGGCTACGGCCTCCGGCGGCGTGGTTCGATTCCGGCGTTGCGCATCAATCTCAAAACGTTCGTGTCGGATCCCTTTTCGAAGAACAGCCAAAGCGCGCATTCTATGATCGAGCTTTCGCTGGTCCGCTGATCGTAGGCGAGCGTGCGAAGCCTGTCTGCAAGTCGAGTGCTCAACGAATGCGACGAGCGGATAAACGCCGTGACAGATCGTTTTGCGCCGTTAACCGGCACTGCGATAGAACGGATCCTGCTCGGATGTATCTTGCCGTTCGTGCTCTTTCCGGAACTGGTCTGATTCTTTGCCATCTCCTATCCTTCGTTGCATGCGCGCTGCGCACCCGTGCTTGCGCCGCCGCGCGTCAAAGTTGTCAGCTATTACCTACCATTTGAAGTGTCCGTCTCTGCACAGCGCACGGAGACCGCGCGTGATTAGTCAATATCTAACAAAAATAGGTCCGCGTCGAAGGGTTGCGAACGGGAAGTCCGGTCGGAGGAGGTTATGATCGAAAATCGGACGGGGCGATGGCTCACATTTCTGCGGATCTATGTGGGCGCGCTGTGGCTTGCGTACGGAGCGTCGAAGTTCGAGTCGAATTGGGCCGCGCCCAACGGCGAATTCTACCAGGCCACCAAGTTCGGAGCTGACTCGATCCATGGCCCGATGCACGATTTCATCATGACCGTCGTTCTGCCGCACCAGCAGATCTTCGGGCTGCTCATCGCATACGGCGAGACATTGGTCGGTATATCGCTCATCCTCGGCTTGTTCACGCGCGCCGGCGCCATCGGCGGGATGTTCCTCTCCGCCAACTACTTTTTTGCGCAGGGGAAATATCAGGTCTACCTCGGTGTCGAGTCCCTTGAGGCGCTCTTGTTCGTTTGTTGCGCACTCTTGATCGCCACGCGGACGGGCGCATATCTAAGTCTCGATGCGCTTCTCTTCAGACGGCGTCGGGACGACGCAGGCGCCAGCCGAACCTAACGCAGCGCCGATCAGACGGCCGCGGCCTGCGGCAGCGGATCGATCCGAAACATCTCTGCGAAGCGGGTCAGCAGCGCCGGGTCCCCTATGATGTGAATGGCGCCGCTGCGGAGCGCTTCGGCCGGCGTCATCTCGCCGGTCATCATCGATTTTATCCGGATCCCCGCCTGGACCACGAGATCCGCGCCCGGCAGCGGCCCTTTCTCCACGACCAGCTTTGCACCGCGCACGCGAACGTTGATGACGATCTCTCCGAAGTGGAGTTCGTAGCTCGCCCGCGTTCCGCGCGCCGCCTCGGGCCGGAATGTTGAGCGCATCGCCATGACCATCGAATCTGCGGTGATGATTTCGCCCGGCCGCGGGTCGCCGAGCGATTTCGCTCCCCACAACCCAAAGCGATGTAGGACGTCCTCCAGCTCGCCGCCGTACTCCGTGAGTTCGTAGACGATCGAGCCGGCCGGCCGGGGCAGAAGCCTGCGCCGGACCACGCCGACCTGCTCGAGTTCTTTGAGCCGGTCGGTCAGCACATTGGTCGGGATGCCGGCGAGTCCGCGATGCAAGTCTGTGAACCGCTTGGAACCGACAAGCAGGTCTCTGACGATGAGCAGCGCCCATCGTTCGCCGACCATCTCCATCGCGCGCGCGAGGCCGCAGTACTGGCCGTAGGTTCGAGTACTCATACAGGGCCAGTATACTGCATTCTTGCTTTCAAGAAAAGTGCTTGCTTTTGACAAGTATGCGGGTTATAATGCCGTAAACGATCGGTGACCGCTACCGCACGAAGGGAACGAGGATGAGCGAACGCGAGGGCTATCAACACGGTGTTCCATGCTGGGTCGACGCGATTCAACCCGATCCGACCGCCAGCGCACGATTCTACGGCGGGTTGTTCGGCTGGGGCTTTGAGGGACCCGGACCCGGAAACTATTTCGTCGCACGAGTTCGCGGCCGCGACGTCGCCGGAATCGGACAGCCCTACAACGGTGCGGCGATAGAGCCCGCTTGGAACACCTACATCTTGGTCGACAGCGCCGACGGGGCGGCGCAGGGCGCGAAAAGCGCAGGCGGTGCAGTCGTCGTCGAGCCGGTCGACGTTCTCCCCGCGGGGCGTCTCGCTGTTCTCGCGGATCCGGGCGGAGCACGGTTCGGCGTGTGGGAGCCAAGTTCGCGCAAAGGGGCTCAACTCGTCAATGAGGCCGGCGCGTGGGCGATGAGTATTCTGACTACGGCCAATCCCACGAGCGTCAAGGACTTCTACGCCGCGATGTTCGGATGGGAAGCGGAAGCGCTGGGTCCGATCGAAAACGGCATCGCGCTCTTTCGTTTACCTGGATACATCGGCGGCGAACCGCGTCAGCCCGTTCCGCGCGACGTCGTCGCCGTGATGATGTCCTCGAGTGGGAGCGATTCCGCGCGGGAGAACTCCTCGCATTGGAGCGTGAATTTCTGGGTCGACGATGCCGACGCGGTGGCCGCCAAAGCCGAGACGCTCGGCGGAAAGATCTTGGTTGCGCCCTTCGATTCGCACGTATCGAGAGACGCGGTCTTGGTCGATCCCTCCGGCGGCGTCTTTTCCGTCAGCACGCAGCCCTCGGTCGCCCGAGCTGCCCAAGCCGCCCGAGCCGCGCGCTAGGGCGACGCGCGACTCGTTCGATGCGCACCTAGGGCGACGTCGGCAGCTTCAACGCCTTGCAGATATTCTGCGATGAGTTCAGTTTGCAGAACGCGTTAAGTCCGTTCGCAAGCGAATTCGACCACGCTTCGAACGTATGTCGGAAGGTCAGCCCGGACGATGGATTGCCGAGCGCCAACGAACTCGTGTTGGCCGCAAACGTTCCGAGTGCGACGTCGGTCTGGTAGTTGATGTACGTGCTCAGCACGCTGGGAGAAGAAGACGGATTCGGCGCGGGAAGCGATGCCTCTTTCGCAGCCGAGTGAGCGGCGATCAGCGTGCCGGCAAGCGCGATCGGGAAAAACGAAAGCGCGGTCGTCTTGTTGCCGTTTGAGATATTGTCCGACCAGACCGTCGACAGGAATGGCGCAGAGCCCGAGCTGCATTCGACGGCTTGTGCGGAATAGTTCGCTTCACTGCTCCCGTAGACGGTGAACACGGCAAACGTGCCATCGGCCGTGACGGTCGAACCGTTGAGGACGATCGCGCCGAGGGTTCCGTGTCCGGCCGGCGCGCGATTGCCTGCACCTCCGTACGGATTGCTCGCATCGTTCGCCACATACGGATCGTCGGCGCATTGCGTCCTGAGGTCCTCGAGGTTCCAGGTCGATTCCGGCAACACCGCGACCGGATGCTGTGCATCGCAGTCGGCTAGCGAAACACCGCTGCGAGAACAGATGTCGCGCTCGAGCCGCTGCGCCACCAGGAAGAGCAAGAAGTACGCCGGGTTATCGACGGACGAGCCGGTGGAGGTACTGCCAGTGGCCCCGCCACCGCCGCCGCCTTTGCCGCCTCCCCCTGACGATTGACCGCCCGGCGGTCCGCCGGGGCCCGCGCCCACACCGAGTACGACGTAGAACGTCGGTTCCTGCGCGCTGACGAGCGGCACGCTGGATTTCGTCATTGGCGTCAGGCCGAGCACGCCTTCACAGAATTTCAACTGTTCCCAGAGCGCATGCGGATCGGATTCTCGCGGAGCCGGCAAACACGCGGCCGCCGCGGCCGGACCAGCGTGCTGCGCGCACGCTTGAAGCCGGCTAGTGAGAAGCTGTGCGAGATACGACTTCACGCCTGGCGGCACGGATGTCGGAGCGCCCCGATATGTCGGCGAGTCAAAGCCGTAGATGGCGACCACGTCGGCGAGGTCGCCTGTGCCGCATATCGATGTCGAAAGCGTTTGTGATGAGCCTTGTGCGCCGACCGGGCCCACCGCCGAGATCGCGACAATGCAAAACGCAACGGCAAATGCAAAAGCTTTCTGTAGCATAACAGCGCCCTCCCGACGTTGGCCGTGGGCAAGCGCTGCTCGCCCTAGAACGATGGGCGAGCGCTGCTCGCCCTACTACAAGAACACCGGGTCAGAAGAATCCAGAGTAGTCTTCGGGCGAAACGCAACGACTTGCCGCCGCTTTTCCTACGACTTGCAGATCGTCGAGATGCTCGATGTCAAACGGCTGAACCGCTTTCTCGTCGATGGCGTTCAACCCAAGTCTATCCAAACCTTGCCTCGACAGGTCGACGTTGTAACGCGCATAGGTGAAGAGCTTATCGGACAGCGGGGCGCGATTGCCGACGAGGTCGCCGACCTCAGAGTCGATCGCATCGCCGGCGCGTGTCTTGCCGAAGACGCGGCAGAGCAGGTCCTGTTCAACGGTCGCAGCGTGGATCAGCGCGGCGGGGAGAGACTGCACGTTATAGAGCAGATTCATCTCCTGCGCGCGCAATCGGAGATTCACGCTTTCGCTCAGCCCGGTTCCGACCGAGACGAGAAGCAGTTTGTCTTCTCCGGTTGGCCATTGCAATTCGTACGGAGGCAGCGTCGCCATGAGAAAGAGTAAGAACGCCGGGTTGTGGTAGACGGTCACGGCACCATCCACGAAGACGAACTGCTGATCGCCCACGTGGATCACTTCCGGCGGAAAGAAGACAGGCGCCGCAGTGCTTGCGCGGACGAGCTGCCAGAGCGGCAGGTTCAAATTACAGTCGGCCAGGTCGCGGCGATTGAACTTCGCTCTGGGGTTGTTTGAGACCGGCCAAGGTGAGTCGGACGACGCATTGCGCATGACGATGAGCAGAAGCGTGCGAAGCTTCTCGGTTCCGAGCGTGGCTTCGACATCGCCGTCTTTGCCTATGACCGATTTGAACTTCGCCGCCAGTGCCTTCTGGGTGTACATCGCAGACGAGGCAAGCATCCCGATCGAATTCAATATTTTGGCCCAGATCGAGTTTGCGGCGACCTTGCGTTCGAGCCGCAGAAAGACATTCGAAGGATCGAACATCGTGTGCGCGCTGGTCACATAGAAGTCTCGGATCTCGTCCGTCGCAAATCCCATTGAGATCAATGTGGCGATGATCGCCCCTGTGCTTGTGCCGCCCACGTAGTCGAAATAGTCGGACAACACGAGGTCCTTGCGGCCGGATCTGTCGCGCAAGATGCTTTCGACGCGGCCGAGGAATTCGATCGCGATCAAGCCCCGGATTCCGCCGCCGTCGATCGAAAGCAGCTTCTTGGGACCGGTGACTTCGATACGCTTTTCGAGATGCGAATCCACTTCAGGGCGGGCTTCGGGTCGCGCGCCGTCCGCTCATCTTGCGATGTGCGGCGCCACACGGGGTTCGGATGTGCGTCTCCCGAAATTCCGAATCGTGAGCCTGCAGTTCGAACTGTTGCCGCTCGTCGTCGGCGTGACCGGGCACCGCGACCTTTCGGCGGAGGCCGAGGGACCGCTGCGTGCATTATTCGGCGAAGCGCTGGAACGCTTACAGCGACGCCACCCCTCGATGCAGTTGCTCGTGCTTTCCGGTCTTGCCGCGGGCGCCGACATCTTGGCGGCAGAGGAGGCGCTGGAGCGCGGCATCGCCGTGTTCGCGTGTCTGCCGATGCCGCAAGCGGAGTACGAGAAGGATTTCACGCCCGCTGAACTCGAGCGTTTTCGGCGCGTGCTGCCGCGCTGCGCGGAAGTCGCGGTCGTCGGTACGTCGGCGAGACGCGAGCAAGGTTACGTGGATGTCGCCGATTTCATCGCTTACTACTGCCACGTGCTCGTTGCGTTTTGGGACGGTCTAGAAGCTCGCGGTCCCGGGGGAACCGCGCAAGTCGTCGAGCTTCGCCGGGGCGGCGTTCCAAGCATGGTCGGGGATGCGCTCGTCGCGTACATGCCGGACGTCGGTCCGGTCTTCCAGATCATCACGCCGCGGCGCGATCAGCCGCCGCCCGCGGAAAGCCTGTCGATTCGCGAGATCTATCCGGAGCGCCAGGGCTGGCGGGCTCGCTCGAAAACCGCCGCGCGACGAGCCGGCGAAGAAGAATTTGAGGATGCGCTCGCGCACGTCGAGCGCTTCAATCGGGATCTTTCGCGTGAGCCGGTCTCTACAGCGCAGAATCGATTAGCGGCTTTGGGCGATCGCGTAGACGCCGCGTCCAATCGGCAGCAGCAAAAAACCCTTCGCTCGCTGCGCGGGCTATACGTCGCGACCGCATTGGCCGGAGCAGCGCAATTGGTCTTGCCGACGGATGGCTCGTTCCACATCCCGAGTTGGGCCGGAATCGCCGCACGAGTCGGATTTCTGGCGATCGCCTTCGTCGTGTTCGCGGTCGCAAAGCGCAGCGACTACGAGAACCGATATCAGGACTATCGCGCGATCGCAGAGGCGCTGCGCGTCCAGTATGCGTGGTGCTGCGCCGGCCTGCGCAATCGGTTAGTGGAAGCGTCGTACCTGCAGATGCAGCAGAGCGAGTTGGCGTGGATCCGACTAGCGCTGCGAACGGCGTACTTGATCACGGGCTGCGGAATCGCGCAGCCCGATGATTCGCCGTCGCGGTCGGAAAGCGTCCGCTGGATCGACGGCCAAGTCGAATACTACGAGGCTGCGGGGAAACGCGAAGAGACGCATCTGCATCGAATAGAGCGCGCCACCGTCGCGGTGGCAGTCACCGGCTTTGCGCTCTCCGCCATCGCATTCATGGCCGGCTGGATGATGACGCATCACTTGATGCCCGCGATCATCGCGCCGCCCGCCTCCGCCCAAGGCACGCTTGCCTATTGGGAGACGATGCCGCTTGCGCTGGGAAGCATGCTCGCGCTCATCTTCCGGTTCTACGCGCAGCAGCGCGGCTTCAACGAGAACGCACGGCGCTACCAACATATGTTCACGGTGTTCGACGCGGCAAAGCGGCGGCTGCGCGAGCAGCACGGCGATCCCCGCAAAGTGTTGGAACAGCTCGGCCACGAGGCTCTATCGGAACACGCGGCGTGGCTGATCTTGCACCGCGAACGTCCGCTGACTTTCGTGCACACGTAGTAGCGTCAAGGTCTGCCGGCTTGGCTAACACGAAAGGAGCGGAATGACGATCTCGCAGTTCTTGCAGGGCTGGGGCGCCATCATCATCGCGTTCATCGCGCTCGTTCAACCGCTGCTCGTGTGGACGTACCGACGGCTCTTTCTGCAGGGCAACGTCGTCATCACCGAGCGCGTGCGCCCCGAGATCGGGTTCGCCGTGCTCGGTCCCACCATCGGTCTAGCCGGTGTGATGCTGTGCGAAAAGCAGACAGCGTTTGTGACGGAACTACGAGCGGTAGTCACGCGCATCGGGGACGGTTCAAAGCACACTTTTTCGTGGCAGTTTGAACGCACCGAAACGATTGACGAAAAAGGAACAAAGGTCATCAGCTCGCTCGCGATGCCATTTCTTTTCCCTTCTGACTCGACGCGATCGTACGACGAGCTGATGACCGAAGCCGCGGTGTCGGGCGAGTTTCGCAAAGTGCAGTCGCAACTTGTAAACGATTGGAGAGCCTACGTGGTCGAAAGCGTCGGCGGCGTCGAAAAGCTCACGCTTCCGGAGGTCCAGGCCTCCATACCCCAAGTCTCACAGGCGATATTCCCGGCGTTCATGCAGACGCCCGCGTATCAAGTCACGTCCGCCGCGCTAGACCGATTGTTCTACTGGCAGGCCGACGAGTATCGCCTGCGGTTTGAGGTTCAGATCCGGGGTCGGGAGAATCCGATCGCAAAGATGTGGCGCTTTCGGTTGACGGCGGAAGACGAGCAATCGCTGAGAGCCAATATCTATATCGCTCAGCGGGCTATCTGCGAGCAGCCCACGTCGCAGTTCATGTTCGCCTATCCAGAATACTTACCGGCGATCGCCACGGATCAAGATTGATGATGATGCAGTTCCTAAAGCCTCACGACAAACTCCCGGATGAAGCCTTAGACAAGCTGCGAACGAGCCTCGACGAATACGACCGGATCAAAGCGAATACGAAGTCGACCAACCCAGGCGACGTCACGGAAATCGCCAATCTCCGCGCGCGCCTGCAAGAGCACCCCGAAACTCTCTCCTGGTCGGACATCGCTCAGGCCGACTATTGCATCATCGACCTCCTCGACGAATCTCAGCTTCGTGGGTGTGTCAGCGGTTGGCGTCGACGTCTTCGGGAGGTCGCGGGCGAGGCGCGTTATTCGCAATACCTGGCCACCGCTACCGACATCACACCGGGAAAGTCCACGGCGCAAGACCTGCGAACCGACGCAGCAGAGTGCGTTCGTGCGGTCTACTATTTCTATGCCGCATACGGAATCGCCGCGCACAGCAGAAGCAGCGTCACGCAGTCGTTGTTCCGCGTCGTATCGCTTCTTGTGGTGATCGAACTTGGCGCAGCCGTCCTATTGATGCTGCACCGCTCCCCGGGCGAGCCGGTCATCCCTCTTGACAGCGGAATTCGCGCGGTGCTCGAATATTTCATAGCCACGTCTATCTGCGCCGTGCTCGGCAGCGCAGTGAGCGTCCAGCGCAGACTTCAAGACCCGAGCGTTGACGTCGATCCATTGTACCGCTACATCCAAACGACAGCCGACAAGTTCTCGATCGCATTTGTTTCGCCGGTATTCGGCGCGGTGTTCGGCATGTTGGCTCTCGCGCTCTTGCAATCAAAGTTGTTGTCGACCGACTTGATATCGATCGACGCGAACGGACTTCCCGCGCATTGGAGCGACGTCGCGGGTCTCATGATCTTCGGCTTTCTCGCCGGCTTCGCGGAACAATTGGTCCCAGATGCGCTCACGCGAATCGCGGCACGCGCCCTAGGAGGCGTAGCAGGCGCAGGTTCCGCTACGATGCCAATCGCGCCAAGTGCCGTGACTCCGGTGCCGGGCGTCAAGGTATCGGGCGCAGGCAGCGCCTCGACTACGGACGCCGGAGCGGGAGCAAAAGAAGAGTAGGCGTGCTGCAAGGGAATCTCTCGGCTGACTACCTGGTCAGCCTTTGGTAGATGATGCCGTTCCAAATCTTCGTATCGTATGCGCGCAACGACGACTTGCCGCCCTTAGACGGTGAAGGCAAAGGCTTTGTCACGACGCTTCTCAAGCACCTGGAGTTTCACTTCACGTGCTTTGGCGAACCGACGCCCGTCATCTGGCGTGACAAGCGCGCGATAGCGCGCAGCGACCAATTCGATCCGATCATCGAGAAGGGCGTTCGGGACTCCGATCTGCTCCTCGTCGTCCTGTCCAATAACTGGATCCATCGCGAGTTCTGTCTGCGAGAACTCGACATGTTCAATCAACGTTGGAGCGCGGACGGCGAAGCGGCGGTCAAGGGACGGATCATCGTCGCCGGAAAAAATCACATCGAACCGGCAGCGCGTCCGCCGCTGCTCCAAGGCCAAGAAGGCTATCTGTTCTACGCGCCCGACGAAGACAATCCGAGCCGCTTTAGGGAATACTTCGTGCGCGGTAAAGCGCGAGAAGAGTTCCACGAACGCACGCAGGAACTCGCCGAGGACATCTGGCGCCGCGCGTGCGAGCGCGAGAACGTGCCGCAGCCGGCCTCAGCTTTGGCGGGCCCCGTATGGACGCCGGTTCCTTCGAGCGGGCGAAAGATCTATCTCGCAAAGCCTGCGGCCGACATGCGCGCCGCATACACGCGGCTCGTCGACGAATTGAGACAGCGAGGCTACATCGTAGCGCCGAGTCCCGAAAGCGAAATACCATCCGACGGTCGAGCGCCCGACTTCATCCGCACCTCCCTTGAGGGCGCGGAACTATCCATTCACTTGTTAGGCGCGAAGCCCGGTTGGGCGCCGGAAGACTGCGAACCGATCGTTCCGCTTCAACTCAAGCTCGCCGCGGACGGCGGCGCCCGCCGGATCATCTGGGCGCCGCGGATACTGATCGACGACCATACACAAGTCGCTGGAGCCGAAGCGCGCGATCCGTTCGCGATCCTCGAGAAATTCGACCGGAAGCGGGATAGCGATACCGTGGACGGCAGCGAGGTCAGCGCGTTCGCGCAATTCGTGATCCAGCACCTCGACAAGAACGTTCCGCCGGTTCCAGAGATCGACGTGATCGACGCCGACGCGCGCGTCTACCTCTATCATCGGCCCGAGGATACGCAGTACGCCGTCGAGATCGCGCGAGCGTTGGAAGCGCGCGGTATTCAGCCGGTGTTTCCGGCATTCGAAGGCGATCCCGCCGAACTCGCCGCGCTCCATCGCAAGGAATTGGCGGAGTGCGACGCCGTCATCTTGTGCTGGGCAAAAGCGGCGGAAGTGTGGGTCAAGAGCCAATCTCGGGAATTGAAGAATTGGCGCGATCTTGGAAGAGACAAACGTTTTGCCGTCCGCGGGCTCGTCGCGGGGCCGCCGCCTGGTGAGCGAAAGGACCTGCTCGTCCAACTTCCGCCGCGCAACGAGATCGACGTCGTCGTGGACCTCACCGCATATGAGAAGCCACTGCCCGAAGCGCTCGATCCGTTGATCCGCGCGACGCAAGCACCCAAGGGCGCGGCCTAAGACGATGCGACCGTTCCCGGGTCTGCGCCCGTTCGGCATCGAGGACCGCGACTTTTTCTTCGGGCGCGAAGATCAAGTCTTTTCGCTCTATCGCCTGCTCGAGCACAGCCGGTTCATCGCTGTCGTCGGCAGTTCGGGCAGTGGAAAATCGTCGCTGGTACGTGCCGGTCTGCTGCCGGTGATAGAAGAAGAAAGTCGGGGCTCCGGCGGGCGCAACTGGCGCTTCGCCACGTTCCATCCGGGCGATGCGCCGCTGAACGCGCTCGCGGGGGCGGTCGCGGAACTCTCGCAAGCGAGCCCGGAAGACTTCGAGATCCGGCGCGACCGAACCGCGTTCGCGCTGAAGCGCTCGAGTTTTGGGCTCACGAAGGCGCTGGACGACATACCGGCTCTCGCGGGCACCTCCGTGCTGCTCGTCGTCGACCAATTCGAAGAGTTGTTCCGCTATGCGGCGAGTTCGACTCGCGACAGCGCCGCAGATGCTCTGTGGCGCGACGAAGCGACAAATTTCGTGCAGTTGCTGCTCGAAGCCACACGCAGCCGATCCAGCTCCGTCTATGTCCTCATCACGATGCGCTCGGATTTCATCGGCGATTGCTCGCAATTCCATGGGCTGCCCGAAGCCGTGAGCGCGGCGCAGTTCCTCGTGCCCTCGTTGACGCGCGACCAGCGCGAAGACGTCATCCGCAAACCGGTCGAGAAAGTGGGAGCGACGATCGATCCGACGCTCGTCGAGCTGCTGTTGAACGACGCCGGAAGCGAGATCGATCAGCTTCCCGTGCTGCAGCATTGCCTCGCTCGCTTGTGGGATCGTGCCGAAGCCGAAGCCCCCGCCGGATCCGAGCCGCGGCTGGGGCTCGATCAATACCGCGCGATCGGAACGATGTCGGGCGCGCTGTCTCAGCACGCCGATGAAGTGATGGCATCGCTGCCCGGGCTGGAGCTGGCCGTCGAGCAGGTCTTTCGCGCGCTGAGTGAAGTCGACAAAGAAGGCCGCGCCACGCGAAGGGCGCTCGTGTTCTCGCGGCTCTTGGCAGAGTGCGGAATCCCGCGGGCCGATCTCTTGAAAGTGCTCGATCGATTCCGCGCCGAGGACTGTTCGTTCATCCTCCCGCCGCCATCCGCTGTCCCGGCGCTTCGCGACGACTCTCGCATCGACGTCGTTCACGAAGCGCTCTTGCGCCGATGGACGAGGATCAGCGCGGAACAGATCCATGTGTTCGATGGACGGACGCAGACGGGATGGCTCGCTGCGGAAGCGGGCGACGGAAGACTGTACCGCGCGCTGCTCGCACTGCTCGAGGCCGAATCCGCGACGGGGGCTGTGACGCTTCCTCTAGACCAGGTCGACAACCGCTGGCGATGGTGGCAATCACGGCCTCGAACCAAGGCGTGGGCTGAGCGCTATGGCGGCAATCTAGCGAACGTCGAGAATTTATTTCAGAGCAGCATTGCGGCACTCGCGGCCGAGCGCGCACGCGAAGAAGAAGCCGTCCGCCGCGAGCGCGAGCAAGAGCGGCGTAAGATCGAGGCCGATGAAGCTGCGAAGCGCGAGCGGATCCAGCATCAGGCGGAAGTCGATCGCATGCGCGCCGAGTCCGCGCAACGTCTCTCGGACCGCACGCGGAAAGCAGCGATCGCGATGTCGATCGTCGCGTTTCTCGCTCTTGGCTTGGCGGGTGTCGCATCGTATGCGTTTGTCAGAGCCGTCGCCGCCACGAACGTCGCCAATAAAGCGACGATAACCGCGCAGACGATGGCAGGGCGAGCCAACACCGCCGAAAAGAATCAGACGATAGCCGCGCTGCACGCGCGACAGGCAGCCGTACAGGCCGCAAGTGAAGCCGTTCAGGCCGCGAGAGAAGCCGTGCTCGCACGCTCGGCGGCAAACGTCGCTCGGGACCAAAGTGCAGAGGCAAACCGGCAGCGTGCGGCCGCGTATCGTCAGCAGATGCAGGCCCTGAGCGAGCGCTCGCAAGTCTTCCTTCAAGTGGGCAGGCAGAAACTGCTCGACGGCGACGACGACTCGGCAGCGCTGCTGTTGGCCGCAGCGTACAGCGACGATTCGCACGATGCCGTTCTGCAGTTGCTGCTGCGCCAAGCGCTCGAGAAGCTCTCGATCCGCGCGAGATCGATTCAGGCTCACGGAGATCTGATCACGGCCCTTGCATTCAACCCCGACGCGAGCAAAAACCAGATCGCGACCGCAAGCGCGGACGGATCCGCGAAGCTATGGAATACTTCCGGGCAGTTGATCCACGAATTCCGCGGTCAAGGCGATCTGATCACCGCCATGGCCTTCGACCCTGCCGGACAGAAATTGGCGACCGTTGGCCGCGACGGATCGGCAAAACTTTACGATCTGCGGGGGATCAGCCCGAGTTCCGACGCACCGGCGATACCGTTGCGCGATCAGCGCGCCAGACTCGAAGGACACGCCGGGCGAGTGAACTCCGTGAAGTTCAGCCATACCGGATCGCGCATTTTGACTTCGGGAACCGACGGCAAGATCAAGCTCTGGAATGCCGCCAACGGCAACATGCTGTCGGACTGGAATGGCGCCGCACCCGGCGTCGCAGTCAACGACGCGGTTTTCGGCCCCGGCGATCGCGCGATCGCATCGTGCGCAGCCGATGGTACGCTCGGCATCTGGAATGCTTCAACCGGAGCGGCCATCGGCTCGAGCGCTGTATCGTCCAAGAGCCCGCTCGTTCGTCTTGCGGTCTCACCCGACGGTGAGACCGTCGTCGCGGGCGCGATCGACGGCACGGTGCTGCTGTATCACGTCGACTCGAAACTGTCGACGGAGCGGCACGATCAGACTGCGGCGATCAACGCCCTTGCGTTCGATCCGACAGGCTTGCACGTCCTCAGCGCAAGCGAAGATGGCACGGCGATGATCTTCGACGCGACGAACGGCACGACAGAGAAAATTCTGCCCGCGAAGCCGAGCGCGCCGGCGGCGCTCACCGGAACGTTCAACCCCTCCGGTAACGGAATCGAAACGACGTACGCGGACGGCTCGGTGAATTTCTGGACGCAAGACGGCGACCCGGTCGCAGTTCTCCGCGCGCACAACGGCGCGGCGCCGGTCGCCGACTACTCGTCCGACGGGAGTCTGCTCGCGACCGGCGGCGACGATGGGAAGGTCTTTCTCTGGCACGCTTCGTCGCAGCTCGAGCGCGCCGGCGATTCGCACAGCGGCGTCGTCGAATCGATCGAGTTTGATCGCGGCAGCGGGCGCATGCTCACGGCGAGCCGCGACGGCACCGCAGCCGTTTGGCGGATCTCAGGCAAACCGCAACTTGAACGGGTCTTGCCGCAGTCGCCTGGGCGTGCATGGGTCGTCGCCGCGCACTTCAGCGCCGACGGCCGGCGCATCGTGACCGCCGGCGGCGACACCGTCAAAGTATGGAGCTCGGAGCCGGGCCGCACGACGCCGCTCACGACGATCCATGCGACGGCGGTGCGCAAGCGATTCACGCAAGCCGCATTCGTCGGTCGTGGCTACGACGTCATCGCCGCGCAGACCGATGCAAATCTAGAGAATCCGGTCTTCAAGACAAACGGCTGGATTGTATGGAGCGGCGACGGCGCAAGGCAGCTCGCCAAGGAACCCGGCTGGCAGACCGGCATTCGCGAACTTCGCCTGACGGCCGACGGCGGCACTGTCCTTGCGATCAGCACGTCCGGCTACGCGTCGTTCGCATCGGCGGACGACCGGCACAGTTATGGCGCATGGTCCGATGTGTCGGAAGGCATCCAGGCGCGATCAGGTTTTGCGCTCGGAGGCGTTGCAGGAACGATTCATCTCGTCGACCCCAAGGGTTCGGAAGTGAGCCGGTGGCCGAGCGATGATGAACGAGTGCTCGCTTTTGCCTCCGCGCCCGGCGGCAAGTGGCTTGCGTCAGGCGGTATCGGCGGCACTCCGGGTGCGATTTGGAATCTCGAGCAACCCGGACGATCGCGCGTCGCGCTGCAAGGTTCGGAAGGCGAGATCGAGTCGGCGGTCTTTTCGCCCGGCGACGCGACATTTCTCTTGGCAACGGTCTCCGACGGGACGTTCAAGCTTTGGGATCGGGCATCCGGAGATCTCGTCGCGTCAGTTTCCGTTCCCGCTTCGCGCGCCACGGCGGCCACGTTCACGCCGGACGGATCGGCTGTTGTGATCGGCGCGCAAGACGGAGCGGTATATCTCTGGCCCATTCGCGGCGACATCCCAAATCCGGGCGCCGCCGCCCTACTCGTGCTGCGCGAGAGCGATCTCTCGGGAGTCTCTGATCCGTTGGTCGGTCAGGCGATCGATGTCTTGCGCAAGGTGCCCGCGAGTGGAATGTAGACTAACGGCGGGCGCTTTGCTCCGCATCGCGTGCGCGGCGACCGTCGCGTTGTTCATGCTCGCGCCGGAGCGCGCAACCGCCTCGTACGAAGTGACGCACTACGGCGATTTCTACCTAGACCATACGGACGTTCACGCACCCGGCGGTTTGGGGATGGACATCACGCGCATCTACAACTCGTTCGATGGCGACAGAAAGGGCATCTTCGGAACCGGCTGGGGATCTCGGGCCGAAGATTATCTGAAGTTGCAAGACGACGGCTCGATCGTCGTCCACGAATATGGCGGCGGCGCCAACAACACATTCACGCCCACCACATCAAGCTTACGGCCGCAGGCGCAGATAATAAGCGAGATCATGGGCGCGGCCGAGCAGGCCGGGCAGTTCGGCGGCGAAGCCGATCGAGCGGCGTATCGAGTCTGGCTCACCCGCAACCAAGATAACGAAGAGCAGGCGTGGGAGACGTTCGTCGGCCTTGGGTTGCTCAAGTCCCAAGAGCCGGCAGTGGGAGAGACTTTTTTTAGCGGTCGATTTGCGACGGAATTTCTGACGCGCGTGCCCGAGGGGTATCAGCGCGTATCCACCTACAACGGTCAGACGATCTACGAAGCGTTCGATCTTTCGGGGCGTCTGACGCGCCTTTGGGATGCCAATCACGATTACGTCGCACTCACCTACGGGTCGGACGGACGGTTAGCGGAGACGACGGACAACGAAGGTCACCGCTTTGCGTTCTCGTTCACGTCGGACGGTTTCGTGCGCCGCATCGACGACTCGCAGGGCCATATCGTCCGCTATCAGTACAACAACGCAGACCTCGTATCGGTCGATGAGGACGGCGCCGTCACCCGTTACCGCTACGATACCGAACATCGGCTCATAGCCGTGGCCGTCGCGGGCAGCGCATCCACGCAGGTGGCGTACAACGAAGCTGGGTTGGCTACGCGACTCCGCGACCCGGACGGCACGGTGACGACGTACGCCTACTCGACCAGTCTATCGCAATCATCGCGGATCGATACGGTTCAGACGGACATCCGCAAGTCTAGCGGTGAAAGCCATCACAAGAAGTCGCAGTATTTCTACGACTTCGACGGGCTCTTGTACCACTTAAATCGTCAGATCGAAACAGATGATGGCGTGGCGACAGACACCACATTTGACCGCAACCTTTCACCGCTGACAATCACCACGCCGCAAGGCACGACGTCGTACACCTACGACTCGCTCGGCAGGCTTGAAAAGAAGCAAATGCCTTCGGGGACGGTCTATCAGTGGGAGTATGATGCGGCAAACGGCAAAGTCGGAACCGCCACGACGACTGACAAGACCACCGTTCTGACCGAACATTTCGAATACGATCAAAAAGGCAATCTCGTGCGCGCGTATGACAGCGATCAGCACGATGTCGCGATCGCGTACGATCCGTATGGCCGGATCGGGACCGTCACTGGAAGCACGATGGTGCTTCGGTTCGCATACGCCGACAGCGGCACGACGCATCCGTCTACCGTCGAGCTTGTCGGCACAGGATCGGTTCAGGTTTCCTACCTTGCGGATGGCACCGTGCGAAACGCCCAGAGCGCGGACGGCGCCGCTATTGTCAGCAAGGTCGGCGCGTCTTTGAAGACGGTGGACGATCTCATCCGCGCCGCCGGCATAGACGTGGTCACATTGCCGGCGCCGGGCTCGTAGCGGGTGACGGTTGGGTCTGCACTTGTCTCTGCGCTGAAAATTTTCCGGCCACGCCATCGACGGCAGAATGCGTCCACGTTCCGCTGAGGGTCCCGTCCGCGCCCAGAACGCCTTTGAATGTGGCCACGCCGCCGAGTCCGCGCGCCGTTATCGGCACTGCATGCCAATTCCAGGTTATCGTCGATCCGTCCACCATGCCATCCACCGAACCGGTCGCATTCGGACCTTTGCACGTGCCGGATATCTTGTCGCCGTCCTGCTGAAATGTGCAATTCGGCGTGGCCGTGACGATCACGGGGTCTCCGAGTGTGCCGCTGATCGCCCACGTGCCGCTGAAATCGGCGGCCGCGGCGCCGCTCGACGAAAGAAGTATGCCTAAGGATGCGAGCGCGCTAGCGACGCAAGCCGTCAAAATCCGTCTCATGTCAATTCCTCGCAAGATCAGGGCTTCTGACCGTCTAGTACGTCGATCACGGTGACCGCCGTCGAAAAATCAGAGCCGGTTGCTTTCTGATACGCTTTGGCCGCTCCCAACGTGTCGCCGTGCGACAGGAACTGCTTGATCTGCGCAAGCAGCGCGCCATGCACCGCGGACGCGAGCTGCTTCGCCTGCGCTCGTTGACGATCGCCGCGAGCCTGCATATCTCGCATGTATGTTAACCCGTATGCATTCGGACACGGCACGACCAAGTACCACGACGATCCGCTCGGCGCGACCTCGAGCATGTCCGTGAGCAAGTCGCTCGTCGACGACTGGAAATCGAGTTGGATGTCGTACGTCGGCATCACGGGATATGGAAAGCCCTTGGCCGGCACGAACGCCCAGATGATCGGTGTGTACTTCGGTCCGACCTTTGTGATCGTGATCTTTGTGTAGTCGCTGGCCGGCATACCCTGGAGTTGCTGGGCGACGATGTAGTCGTAGAAGGATCGAGTCTTATCGTTGATACACGCACGCACGGATGGATGGAAGAAACTCATCACGCGCGCGTGGTCCTTCGAGTGCAGCGCTGCGACGTAGCCTTTTGCAAGCGCGATCTGTCCGTCCCTAACCGAAGGTCCCGGGACCGAAGCCGCGCAGCACGCCAGCAGAGCCAGCGAACACATCGCGATCGTGATGGAACGCTTCATCGATTCTGTCTTCCCGCCACGCCGACTCTTCGACCTGTTTTGGCCGCTACGTGCTACGACATACGAAGCCGGATTAGAGGTCCGGGTCCAGCGTTTAACGCAAACAGGACTCGACCCTCGGCCGTTTACGACCGTGGGCCTCGCTCGTCAGTCCAGATAGGGGCCTCTATATGTTTCGGGATTCGTCCGTCGCCGCGGCGTTGGTCGTCGCCGCAGGTATCTCAGTCATATTCGGTTGTTCAATGCATTCTTCTCCGGCGCTTGTGCCAAATTCCGGCGGTGCCGGCTATCCGACCATCCAGCAAGGCGCCGGCAGCTGGTCGACAAAAGCATCGATGCCGACGGCGCGCCGCTTTTTGGCCGCCGGAGTCGTCAACGGCATCGTCTACGCGGTCGGCGGCGCGCAACTCGGCACCGATTCGGGCGCGCTCGAGGCATATGACCCGGCGACCGACGTTTGGACTTCGAAGGCACCGATGCTCACGCCACGCGAGAATCTCGGCGTGGGCGTTGTCAACGGCATACTCTATGCGGTCGGCGGCAATTCAAACGCCCACGGCGCATTGACGACGGTCGAGGCATACGATCCAGCGACGGATACTTGGACCGCCAAAGCCCCGATGTTGACGGCGCAGAATGCGGTCGCGGTCGGTGTCGTCTATGGCGGACTCTACGCCGTCGGCGGCGACGATGCGAACGGCCACTTCCTCAATACGGTCGAAGTATACAAACCCGCGACCAACACGTGGACGGCGAGGGCCCCGCTCCCAGCGGCTCAAACAGCGATGGTCGCGAGCGTTGTCAACGGCATTCTCTATGCGTGTGGCGGCCATAACGCAACCGAAACCTTGAGCGCGCTGTACGCGTACAACCCCGCCACCAACGCCTGGATTACTGAACCGTCTATGTCGACGGCGAGCGGCTTCGCGGCAGCCGGCACCATCCGCGGAAAGATCTACGTGGTCGGCGGCAGCGGCCCCGCGGCCCAGTACTTGACGACGCTTCAGGCCTACAATCCGGCGACCATACGGTGGACCACGCGGTCATCGATGCCGACCGCGCGGCTGGGCCTTGCCGCCGGCGCCGTCAAGAACGTGCTCTTCGCTATCGGCGGCACGAACGGCAGCGACTTGAACACCGTCGAGGCATTCACCCAGTGACTTTGCGATGCAAAGACTTGGCCAAAAACGGCGTTTTGGCGACGCTGGAAATGGGTAAAATCCAATCACCTTTATAAAAGGAGGCTGATAGTTTTGGAAACCGCAATTCTGGTGCTCGTCGCGTTGATCTTCTTGATGGTCTCGGGTCACTTGAAGCTCTGACGGCGAACAAGAACTAGGGAAACTATAACGACAGCCAGAGGGACTGCGCCGAACGGTGCGGTCCCTCTTTCTTAATCAGACGGGACGCAACCCGGTCCTGAAGAATCTCGGGCGCGATATGGACGACTTGAATCCGCATGCAAAACAGATGGCTGACGAATCCATGGTGCGCAATCTTGATGCGCAGGCGCGAGCCATCTGGCCACAGGAATCATCGCTCTTCGCCCGTTACAAGCTGCCCGCCGAAGCGCGGATACTCGACGCAGGCTGCGGCACCGGAGAGATCACGTCTCGACTCGCTGAGCTGTATCCGCGCGCCCGCGTCTTGGGCGTGGATATCATCGACGCTCATCTCGAACGAGCGCGGTCGCAGTTCGCGGCGCTTTCGCCGCGGGTATCGTTCGAGCATCAGAGCATATACGAGCTCGATGCGGACGATGCGAGCTTCGACCTGACGGTGTGCCGCCATGTCCTCCACTCGATCCCACATCCCGACCGCGTGATCGCGGAACTCGCGCGCGTCACCCGCCGCGGCGGCTATCTTCATCTGATCCCCGAGGACTACGGGATGCTGCATTTCCAGCGCGCGACACTCGACCCGGGAGATTTCTGGCATGCGGCGCCGAGGAGCTTTGAGGCAGCGACGGCTACCGACCTATTCATCGGTCGCAACACCTTCAGCATACTCAAAGCGCTGGATCTAGCGGAGATAGCGATCGACTACGTCGTGGTGGACACGCTGCGTTCGCGCGAACTCTTCGCAACGATCCTCACCGCCTGGCGTGACGGCTATGCGGATTCGATCGGCGAGCTGACGCGATTTTCGCGGCAAACGGCGATCGACTATTTCGACCAGATGGTCGCAAACGTGCGAGATTCCAATGGGTATGCCGTGTGGATGGTGCCCGTGGTCAGCGCGCGAGTTCCTACGTGACGATCGATCGCTAGGAACTCACGGGTCGACCGAACTTTGGAAGACGCGGACCGTGCAATCGAAACGTTCGGTGCTCAAGAGCCAGGTCTGGAAATTGACGGTAACGCTCTGGCCCGGCTGCAGAGTGAGGCCGTCCGGGAGTTGCGCCCAATAGAACGGCGAACCGACCGGCGCCACCGTTTTCGTCCGCCCGCCAAAGATGACGGCTCGCGGTGGAAGACCAGCGACCACCACGTAGAGCCGACCCAACAACGGAATCGCCTGCACGTTCGTGATGCGGATTGTCTGATCAAAACGGTTTTCAGTCGGATCTTCCGCGGTGATCTGCACGGGCAGGCGGGTGATCCTCACTTCGTTCGTCACGTCGCGCGGAGGTTGAGGATGGACCGGGTCCTCGACCCAGAACATCGCGAAGGCCTTGAGATTACCGTGCTGCACCATGACGACGGCGGTGCCAAATCCGTTCGCGCTCACGCGACCGTCTCGATCGACGCCGAGGACAGTGGGGTTGCTCGAAATGTACTTCGTTCCGCTCGAAGACGTCGAAACGTCTCGCTCATCGTGCTTCGCGTCAATGCCGACGACGTAGAGCTGCTCTTTTTCGCCGACGCGCGCGAGGAAAAACGTGGCTTGCGGCAGAGTGATGCGAACCAGGTCGTTCGAGGCAGGCTCTGGAGCAAAGGCGGTCGTCAAAACAGCAGCCGCGAGACTTGCAACGGCAAGCGCCATTCCCGGATAACGCTTTGGGCCGAGTTCCGCCATAGCTGGGCCGTTCGGAGATTTTGCGTAATTCGCCTCGGGCCTACCCTCGTGCAGGCAAGACGCTGACCGGACGGCTGCGTAGTACCCTTGGCCTAGTTCACCGCTTAGAGAGGATGTCGTGATGAGCAAACAATCTCCATTTGGCTATCTCGGTGCGCGGCGCGGGGTGGCGCTCGCGCTGATCGGCTGGGCCATGATCAGCGCGGGATGCGCCAAGAACGATACTGCAAGCCAGACGAGCACTTCGTCGGCCGCGGCCTCGCCCGCTATGGCCACAGCCGCAACGGGCGCAACAGTTCTCATGACGAAATTGCCCGTCTATCCCGGCGCGACGCTGGCTGCCGGGGAGACGCCTACCGTCAACGGCAAGCACGTTGCCTCGGACGTGTACATGACCAAAGATCCTTTCGACAAAGTATACGCGTGGTATCAGAACGCTCTTCCGGCGCATGCCGGGACCGGGCATGAGAAGGACCAGAGTCAGGAATCGGCCGACTTCATGATGACTGCCGGCACGACGCAGCAAAGCGTGTCGATAGTGAAGACCGAAGGCGTCGAGGTCACCAATATCACGCTGACGGTCACCACGCCATGACTTAGCCGCCGGCCAGTTCGCGAATCGCCGATGTCAGACGTGCGGCAAGCTGCGGGTCGACGAATTCGATTTCGACGAGCAAAGCGACGGTGGCGGCTTTGAACGCGCGCGAAAGTTCCGCGAGGTCGAGAGAGCGCACAAGCGCATCGGCAGCGGCACCCGTCGCATCTGCGGGCAAGCTGTCGATCCCGCGGGCCTGGACGGCGAGGACGCCATTGCGTAGGCAAGCCAGTGCGAGAACGTGATCGCGCAGTCCGCTGATCATGTACTCAGCTTGCCAGACTCGCGCACGCGCGATGCTCGATCGGGCATGAAGCGCGTAGAGCCATCCGAGGCCGATAAGCTCGACGGGACCTTGAGTTTTCGTCGCGGGCTGTTCGCTCGCGGTTCCGAAGAGAAGGCGAAAGCTGGGCGCGATGGCCCCGAATTCAGGTGCCGGAGAAAAAGCGAGATCGACCTGCAGCGTGTTGGCGAGCAAGAAGACCCGATACAGCGTTGCGCCGCGAAAGACATCGAGATGGTGGACGGCCTCGTGGCTGCGATACATCCGTTCGGTCCAGTCGGCGATCGTCTTCTTGAAGTCCGCCTCGGCTGCGACGCCGAACGCGAGGTCGATGTCCGACCAGCGATCTTCGCGTCCGGCAGCGGCGGAGCCGGTCAGCGCGGCGCCTACGATCCGGCCGTCAGCGCGAGCCGATGCGATCAATTCGTCGCGCAACGTGGCGCGCTCGCCAGGCGAGAACATCTATGTCAGGTACCGCGGTCTGGCGACTGCGACCTTCGCATCCAAGTGTTGACACTCGCGCGACCGCCCGCTACAATAACTAAGCATTTAGTAGTCGGGCCGGAGGTAGCCATGGTGCGGCGCGCGGCGTTGCGATGTCTTTTTATCCTATTTCTCTGCTCGCCATCGGCGGTCGCCGCGAACAGTGAGACGATTCACATAGGCTCGCTCGTCGTTCCGCACACGTCGGCGGCTCCGGTGATCGACGGCACGCTAGACAGTCCGGCATGGAAAGACGCCGCGGTCACCCATCTCTCGTACGATTTGCGCGATCACGCGGCGGCCAAAGAGGACACAGCGGTGTACACGCTGACCGACGGCGCCTTTCTTTACGTTGGCATCGATGCCAAGCAGAGCATTCCGGTGCGCACGACCGAGCACACGAACGGCGTGGGGTTGGACACCGACGACGAAGTGCAAGTCGATCTTTGGCCCAACGGAACCCGTGGGTTTCGATACAAGTTCACGTCCACCGCGATCGGCACGCACTACCAGTTCTCGACCGAGAACAACTCGTTCGAACCGGAGTGGTGGAGCGCGGGCCGGGTCGTCGCCGGCGGTTACACCATCACGATGAAGATCCCGCTGGCGGTCATGCACGGCACGGGCTCGGGCGATTGGCGCATCCAGTTCATCCGCTATATGCCGGTCACTAACCATCCATTCGTCTGGAGCTTCGGTCCGGCTCAGACCGACTTCAACGACGTCAACTATTCCGGTTCGCTCGCCGGATTGCCGAAGCTCGCCGCGCTGCGCGAGAAACCCCGATTCGGAATCTATGCGTTGGGAAAGGCGGCGTCCGTCACCGCGGGCGGATCGGCGATACGTGAAGGCGCGGACCTCTCGATCCCGCTCATCCCCGGGACCTCATTTGTCGGCACGCTCTATCCCGATTACTCCAACGTCGAGACCGATCAGCAGACGATCGCGCCGACCGCCTTTCCACGCATCTATCAGGAAGTGCGGCCGTTTTTCACACAAGGCGCGAACTTCTACAGCTATCCCAACGGAGTCTGCTCGGGATGCCCGGGCATCATCGAGTTCTATACGCCGGCCATTCCGACGCCGCGTGAGGGTTACGCGGTCGAAGGGCAACGCGGCCTCTTCAGTTACGGCATGCTGCATACGACGGGTGTCCAACGCGACGACACGGCCGAAGCCGTGAACTACGTGACGCCGAATCAAAAGACGGCCTTCAACTTCCAAGGGAGCATGGTCGATACGCCGGATCTTCACAATGACGCCGACGGCATCACCTTCACGCACAGCAACCTGACGAATCTTCAAGAGTTCGCGAGATTCGGGAACAATTCTGGCTCGCAAGTGTTCGACGGGTCGCAAGCACAACGATACGAAGGCGGCGTCAATCTCTTTAGTCCGAACGGATCAGCGATATCCGCCGTGCTGCGCAAAGTCGGGCTGTACTTCGACCCTACGGACGGACTCGTGCAGCATCCTGACATCGCCGGGTACAATGTCAATTTTTTCAAACCGTTCAAGTTCGCGCCGACGGACCGGTACATAGAATTTGACGTGAACGGCAACCTCGACCGATATCACGATCACACGGGCGCGTTGGATCAGTCCGTCAGCGCCGTGTTGGGTTCGCTCACCACCCGCACGCTCTTCAACCTGCAGCTCTCGACTGGATCATCATACGTGCGCTTCCAGAACCTGCCGGTGAAGGGTCAGCCGCTCATGGAGGGTCCCTTTGTGCCGGTCACACAGCAGGGCGCGCAAGTTGGATACAACTTGAATGGCGCGTTGCCGGCATTCGTCGCATTCAATACCGGTCATTTCGGTCCGGGCCGACTCAACACGTGGGCGCGCAGCGCCACCGTTCGTCTGGGAACGCGCGGCGCGATATCGCTGGAAGCCGACGACACCGATCAGTTCGTGGACGACAGGATGTTTATCCCAGATAAGGGCCAGCAACTGACACAGTGGCTGGAACGCGCGAGCTACTCGTATCAATCCGGACCGAATCAGGCGCTTGCCCTCGGCGTGCGACGCATCATCGGCACCCCGCCCGAATTCACAACCGCACCTGCTGCCGAAAACGCGTGGAATATATCCGCCGCGTTTCACCAAAAATTCGTGGGCGGCGAGGTATATTTAGCGTACGGCGACGCGTCTTTGCTCTCCACGGCGCCCCAGTTCATCCTGAAGTTCATCCGCTATATCGGCGCTGAAAAAGGCACGTGACGCGGCTCCGCCCGCGCCTGCTAGATATCGACGTTCATCATGTTGTCGAACGGCGTCAAGTTGTTGGGGTGATAATTCTTGAGGCTCTTGTTATACGCGAACAGATCGACTCGGAGGTACGATACGATCGAAGGCGCGTCGCTGATGAACGCTTGCATCATAGTCCTCAGGTCTGCTTTTCGTTGCGCCGGATCGTAGTGACCGAAGAGCGCATTCATCGCATCCTGGGCCGTTTTGTCGCACCAGCGCAGATTGTTTTGGCCGGCAGGCGGAAACGCGTTGCATCCATAGATGCCCGAGTAGTCGCCGATCGGGTCGGCAGCCCACGCAAAAGTGATGACGTCCCAAGCGTTGCCATAGACGACGCCGCCTTGCTGCGGCGGTGCGAACATCAGAGAAGCCGGGTAGTGGCGCACCTGCATTCCGACGCCGATCCCCTTCCAGTCGTCGCGGATGAGCGCGAGTTGCGCGTCGGTGTCGGGCCTCCCGTCTTGGGCCGCGACGTGTAGATCGAGTTTGACCCCGTTCTTCGCGCGGATGCCGTCGGTGCCGCGCTCCCATCCGGCTTGGTCGAGCAGCGCGTTTGCCTTCGCGGGATCGTACGGCGTCGTCCCCATGTCGACGAAATAGGGAGCGGTCGCGGGGGTCACGGAGTCCTGCACGAAGCCGATACCGTGCTCGACCTTGTCGACGAGCGCCTGACGGTTGAGCGCGAAACGAAGTGCTTGCCGAACGACCGGATCGGACACGTCGGGATGCATGATATTGAAATCGTAGTGGTTGTATGCGTAACTTGCCTGACGATATATGGTGTACCCACTTAATGCTTGGATGCGGGTCAGATACGCACCGCTGAACTGATACCACATGTCGACATTGTGCGCTTTCAGTTGCGCGAGAAGCGCATCGTGATCCGGCACGATCTTATAGATGATCTCATCGAGTCTCGGCCGCCCGCGCCAATAGAGCGGATTCGCGACCAACACGACCTGCTTCGAGCGGTCCCACCGCGCGAACTTGAACGGTCCGATCCCAACCGGCAACGAGTTGTATGGCACGTTGTTGATGTTCCGATAGCGCGACAAGAGGTGCTTAGG
>Ga0210397_10000105_pt1 | contig 66172 bp, 50 predicted proteins | sample IncBWH2OmetaG_FD_160126 | JGI IMG/M metagenome (GOLD analysis project Ga0210397, IMG submission 160126) | Forest soil microbial communities from Barre Woods Harvard Forest LTER site, Petersham, Massachusetts, United States - Inc-BW-H-2-O ...
CGGCATCATCGACAACCGCGCGGCCCTCACCTTCAACATCCCGGCCCATCTCTACGGCATGGAAGGCGAGTTCGTGTGGCAGCCCCAGGACGACCTGGCCTTCAACCTGACGCTGAGCCTGACGCGTTCGGCCGCCGGCACGGCCTTCGTCGCCGACCAGCGCAACCCGACCGCCAACCAGCCCAACTCGATCCTGGTCAAGGACATCACCAACGGTGCGCTCTGCGTCGTCACGCCGACGACTGCGGCCTCGACCGGCCATACGCCGGGCGAGTCCAACCCGGCCTTCCACGTCAACAACTTCTACCTGCCCAATGGCGGCAACGCCGCCATCGACGCGCCGTTCGGCGTGCCGCTGGTCAACTACGGTGTCTGCAACCCGGCGCTCGAGCCCCTGCTCAACGCGTTCGGCTTCACCTTCTCGCAGGCCACCAACACCAAGACCGGCGCGCTCATCGCGGGCAATTTCGACGGCACCGGTGTCGCGCAGAACCTGCACGGCAACCGCCTGCCGGACGTGCCGGACGCCCAGATCGGCCTGGGCGTGCAGTACACCGCGCATATCAGCGACTTCACGCTGGTGCCGCGCGTCGACTACTACTGGCAGTCGAGCATGGAATCGCGCGTCAACAACGATCCGTGCTCGGACTACATCGCCGGCTGGGACACGATGAACGCCCAGATCCAGCTCAACGCCCCGGACAGCAAGTGGTACGCGCGCGTCTTCGCCACCAACCTGTTCGACAAGCACAACCCGACCGGCGTCTACCTGACGGACCCGACCTCGGCCCTGTTCACCAACGTGTTCTCCGAGGATCCCCGCGTCGTCGGCGTCTCGGTCGGCGCCAGCTGGTAAGCCGTCGCAAAACCCATGCAAAAGAGCGCCGGGAAACCGGCGCTCTTTTTTTCGCCAAAGGGGTCCGCAGCCTTGGCTGCGCGGCATCTCACCGCGCCTCTTTTCCTCATCACGCAATGAATGTCATTGACGGGCCGGTGCACTGTAATTATTCATTGATCAGTGAATTAGTGTTGAGATGCTGCCTTGGACCAACGTCCCGCATCGCAGCAAGACGTCACCCACCAGCCGGCACTCTACCCAGGGGTCCGTCCGGTGGCGAAATCCCCCGGCCTGCGCTCCTCCTCGGGTAGGGCCGGGGGATGTTCTTTTCCCCAAGAAATCGATCCCCCCCGATTCGGTTGAGCCACCCCTTGCCAGGGTGCAAGCTTGCTCAAATCCGGGACCGCGAAATCATGCCCCTGAACGTGCTTTTCATCACGGCGGACCAGTGGCGTGCGGAATGCCTTTCCGCGCTGGACCATCCCATGGTCAAAACCCCTCATCTCGATGCCTTGGCACGCGAGGGTGTGCTGTTCGCCAGCCATTTCGCTAATGCCGTCCCCTGCGGGCCTTCGCGGACCTCGCTGCACACCGGCATGTATCTGCAGAACCATCGCTCCGGCACCAACGGGACGCCGCTAGACGCGCGCCATACCAATTGGGCGAAGGAAGCGGCCGCCAGCGGTTACGATCCCGTGCTGTTCGGCTACACCGACACCAGCCTGGATCCGCGCGAACTCGAAGACGGCGATCCCTGGCTGCGCACATATGAAGGACCGCTGCCGGGCATTCGCCCGCTCGTGATGATGGGCGCAACGCCTTATCCCTGGACGGACTGGCTGAAAGCGAAGGGCCATACCGTTCCCGAGCCGATTGCGCGGGCTTATTCCTATCGGGCTGACGGGCCGGACTATGAAGACGGCGCGGCCGTACCCAAGCCGCTCGCCTATCCGGCCGAAGCCGATGACACGAATTTCCTGGTCGATCGCTGCATCGATTATATTCGGGACGCCAAAGGCCCGTTCATCGCGCACCTCTCCATCCTGCGGCCGCACCCGCCCTTCATAGCGCCCGAGCCCTACAATGCCCTGTACGACCCGCGCGACGTGCCCGGCTTTTCGCGGCTGGCGACGCCGGACGCGGAGGCGGCACAGCATCCCTGGCTGGCGCACCAGCTGTCGCGTCGCCAGTTCCGCGCCAGCGCCGACGATCGCAAAATGCGCCGTCTGAAAGCCGTCTATTACGGGCTGATGAGCGAAGTGGACGCCGCCCTGGGCCGTGTCTTTACATTTCTGAAAGAGAGCGGGCGTTGGGACGATACGCTGATCGTCTTCACCTCCGACCATGGCGAGCAGATGGGCGACCACTGGCTGCTCGGCAAATGCGGCTATTTCGACGCCTCGTATCGCATACCGCTGATCGTGCGCGATCCGCGGCCGGCTGCCGATGGCGGGCGCGGCACTGTCGTCAATCGCTTCACCGAGAACGTCGACATCATGCCGACCATGCTGGAGGCGATCGGCGCTCGTATCCCGCTGCAGTGCGATGGGTTGTCGCTGCGCCCGTTCCTGGAAGGCACCGGCGCCCCGGCCAACTGGCGCAGCGAAGCACATTGGGAATTCGACTTCCGCGATCCGGCCGACGACAGCGCCGAACGCAAGCTGGGCCTGACGCTGCACCAATGCACGATGAACGTCGTCCGCGACGAGCGCTTCAAATATGTTCATTTCACCAAGCTGCCGCCGTTGCTGTTCGATCTGCAGAAGGATCCCGGCGAATTCACCAATTGCGCCGGCGACCCGCACTATTTGGGCATCATGCTCGAATACGCCCAGAAGCTCCTCTCCTGGCGCATGAATCACGACGAGCAGGTTTTGACCCATATTTCGCTTACCGGGCGCGGGCCGGTTTCGCGGCCCGCCCTGCGCTATTGAACCGCCCCGCGGCCGTCCTATGTTTCCTCCAACAGGGGACCTCATGCTTACCATCCAGAATCTCAGTCACGTCTATCCCAGGGGCGTGCGCGCCCTGAATTCCGTCAACCTGGAGATTCCGGCCGGCATGTTCGGCCTGCTCGGCCCGAACGGCGCGGGCAAGTCGACGCTGATGCGCTGCGTCGCGACGCTGCAGACGCCAACCAGCGGCACGATCCGCTTTGGCGACATCGACGTGATCAAGGAGCCCGAGAGGTTGCGCCAGGTCCTCGGATACCTGCCGCAGGATTTCGGCGTCTATCCGCGGGTCACCGCCTACGACATGCTCGATCATATGGCCGTGCTCAAGGGTGTCACGCGCAGCGGCGAGCGCCGCGAAACGGTCGAAGCGTTGCTCAACCAGGTCAATCTGTGGGCCGTGCGCAAGAAATCCATCGCGGGGTTTTCGGGCGGCATGCGCCAGCGCTTCGGCATCGCCCAGGCGCTGATCGGCCGCCCCTCGCTCCTGATCGTCGACGAGCCGACGGCGGGCCTCGATCCGGAAGAGCGCAACCGTTTCCTCAATCTGCTTTCGGAAGTCGGCGAGCAGATCGTGGTGATCCTGTCCACGCACATCGTGGACGATGTCTCCGATCTGTGCCCGCGCATGGCGATTATCGCCGACGGCAGGATCGTCGGCGCGGGCGCGCCGGATGCGCTCACCCGAGCCCTCAAGGGGCGCATTTGGAAAAAAGCCGCGGGCAAAGGCGAGCTGGAATCCTATCGCCAGAAATACAACGTCATTTCGACCCGTCTGGTCAGCGGCCACACCGTCGTCCACATCCTTTCGGACACCGACCCGGGGAATGGCTTCGCCGCGGTCGAAGCGGGCCTGGAAGACGTCTATTTCTCCACCCTGATCAGCGCGCGCCAGGCGGCCTAGGAGATGTTCGGGAAAATCGCCGCCTTCGAATTTCGCTACCAGATGCGCTCGCCCGTCTTCTGGGTGTCCGCCGGCATCTTTTTCCTGCTGACGTTCGCCGCAACAACGGTCAGCCAGGTTTCCGTCGGCTCGATCGGCGGCACGTTCAAGAATTCGCCCTACGCGATACTGATCGTGCTGGGCACGATGGACGTGTTCTTCATCTTTGCCTTGATAGCGTTCGTGGCGAACATCGTGGTGCGCGACGACGAGACCGGTTACGGCCCTATCATACGTTCGACCCGAATCACCAAGTTCGACTACCTGTTCGGCCGTTTCACCGGTGCGTTCGGCGCGGGCATGCTGATGGCCGTCGCCATGCCGCTGGGCATCCTCATCGGCTCCTTCATGCCCTGGGTCGATCCGGTGCGGATGGGCCCGTTCCATCCCGAGCACTATTTCTACGCCTATTTCGTCCTGATGTTTCCCACCCTGTTCGTTCTCGGCGCGGCCTTCTTTGCGCTCGCGACCGCCACGCGGTCCATGATGGCCACCTATGTCGGGGCCGTCGGCTTTCTCATCCTCTTCCTCGTCCTGACGGTGCTTTTTCAGAAGCCGCAATACGATCACATCGTCGGGCTGCTCGAACCCTTCGGTTTCGGTGCGGTCGAGGAAATCACCAAGTATTGGACGACCTCGGATCGCAATACGATGCTGCCGCCGCTGGCCGACGTGCTGCTCTACAACCGCGCGATCTGGTTCAGCCTGACCTTCGTTCTGCTGGCCATTGCGTATTTCACCTTCCGCTTCGAGACCCGCGGTGCCCGCAGCGCCGCGCCGGAGAAGAAGGATGCCGCGATCGTGCGGGCGCGCAGCGGCCCGCTGCCGGCGCCGCATTTCGATGCCGCCAGCCTGCGCGTCATGTCCTGGACGTGGACGCGCTTCGAAATGGGGCAGGTTTTCAAGAGCCCGGCGTTCTTCATCCTGCTGGCGCTGGGCCTGCTCAACGCGTTCGGCAGCCTCGCCTTCGCCAATGAGCGTTCCGACTATATCGTGCTGCCGGTCACCAACCTTATGATCGACGCGCTCAACGGCGCCTTCACGTTCATTCCGCTGATCGTCGCGATCTACTATGCCGGCGAGCTCGTCTGGCGGGAACGCGACCGGCGCACGCACGAAGTGTTCGATGCCACGCCGGTTCCGGACTGGGCGTTCGTCGTGCCGAAGATCGCGGCCATCGCGCTGGTGCTGACAATCATGCTCGCGATTTCCGTGTTCGCCGCGGTGATCGTGCAGGTGTTCCGGGGCTATTTCAATTTCGAGTGGCTGCACTACCTCGATTGGTACGTGGTGCCCAACGCGATCGAAGTGATCGAGATCGCGGCCCTGGCGATCTTCGTCCAGGCGGTCTCGCCGCACAAATTCGTCGGCTGGGGCGTGATGGCGCTGGTCATCGTCGCGCTCATCGCCTTTGGCAACATCGGCTGGGAACATCACCTGTATCTCTTCGGCCGCACGAGCCAGGTGCCGCTGTCCGACATGAACGCGCAAGGCACGTTCTGGATCGGCCGCGCGTGGTTCCAGGTCTATTGGCTGGCCTTCTCGCTGATGCTGTCGATTCTGGCTTACGGGCTCTGGCGCCGAGGGACCGAGACACGCCTCAGGCCGCGCCTGATGCGTCTGCCGCGGCGGATGCGGGGTTTTGCCGGCGTGCTGATGGCGTTCGCCGTCGTCGTCTGGGTGGGCGCGGGCGCCTATATCTACTACAACACCAATGTTCTCAACGAGTATCGCACCACGGTCGCCGACGAAGCCTTCGCCGCCGACTACGAGCGCGCGCTCTACAAATTCCACACCTTGCCGATGCCGCATGTCACGGACGTCGTCCTGAACGTCGCGATCTATCCGCACGATCCGTGCATCGTCACTGTTGGCCGCTACGCGATCGTCAACAAGACCGCCAAGCCGCTGACCCAGGTGCATGTCCGCTGGCCGCGCGAACTGCATATGGAGCAGCTCGCCGTGCAGGGCGCGCATGTGCAGCAGCGTTTCGACCGCTTCAACTATGTGATCTATGTCTTCGATACGCCTCTGCAACCCGGTGCGAAGAGCGAGGTCGCGTTTCGCACCGTGTGGGAACAGAAAGGCTTCAAGAACAGCAACAACCTGACGCGCATCGTCGACAATGGCACCTTCGTCAACAATCTGGAGATCGCGCCGTCGCTTGGCATGGATCAGACCAGTTTGCTGCGCGACCTGGTCAAGCGGCGGCGTCAGCACCTTGTGGGCGATCTGCGGCCGCCCAAACTGGAAGACGGCGCGGCGCGCATGATGGGTCCGTTCGTCGACTCCGACTGGGTGAATTCCGACATCACGGTTTCCACGGTCGCCGACCAGACGCCGATTGCACCGGGCTACCGCGTCTCGGAAACCGTGGCCGACGGCCGCCGTACCGTGCGGTTCAGGTCCGACGCACCGATCCTCGATTTCTTCTCCGTCCAGTCGGCGGCCTACGCCCAGAAACACGCCAAATGGCATGATGTCGACCTGACCGTCTATTACGATCCGCATCACCCTTTCGAGATCGACCGCATGCTGTCGTCGATGAAGGCATCGCTCGACGTCTACAGCAAGGCGTTCGGCCCTTATCAGTTCCGCCAGGCCCGCATTCTGGAATTTCCCGGTTATGCAAATTTCGCGCAGTCCTTCGCCAATACGATCCCCTATTCGGAGAATCTCGGGTTCATTCAGGACGACAGCGCCATTCGCGCCGACACCGACAAGATCGATCTCGTCACCTTCGTGACCGCGCACGAGCTCGGGCATCAATGGTGGGGTCATCAGCTGACCTCCGCCAACATGCAGGGCGGCACGATGCTGGTGGAGACGATGGCGCAGTATTCGGCGATGCTGGTGATGGAGCATCTCTATGGCCCCGAGCACGTCCGCAAATTCCTCAAGGCCGAACTCGACTCCTATCTGCGCAATCGCGGCAGCGAAGAAGTGGAGGAACTGCCGCTCGACCGGGTCGAGGACCAGGGCTACATCCACTACCGCAAGGGCGCGGTCATCATGTACCGGCTGAAGCAGACCATCGGCGAGGCGGCCATCGACCGCGCGCTTCGCCGGATGCTCGCGACATACGCTTTCAGAGGCCCGCCCTATCCATCGACACTCGACTTCCTGAAGGTGCTGCGCCAGGAGGCGGGGCCGCAATATGACGCGCTGATCACCGACCTGTTCGACAAGATCACGCTCTATGATCTGAAAGCCCAAAGCGTGGTCTGGAGCAAGCGGCATGACGGGCGCTTCGACGTGGCGCTCACCGTCGAGGCGCATAAATACTATGCCGACGGCAAGGGCGCGCAGACCGAGGCCCGGATGGACGAGCCGGTCGATATCGGCCTGTTCCTCGCCCGGCCCGGAGACGCCGATTTCGGCAAGGACAAGATCCTGCGCCTGGCGCCGATGCATATCGGCTCCGGCACGCAGGTGCTCCACTTCGTGACGGCCGTGGCGCCGAAATTCGCCGGCATCGATCCCTACAATGAGTGGATCGACCGCAATTCGGACGACAATGTCGTTGCGGCAAGTTCCGGCAGCGGCTGAAGGCTGGCGCGGCGCGGGGATTTGGTCTAGCAAAAACCCTGTAAACGCGGAGCTCGCTTGGATTCGCTCGATCACATCGACGGCGTATTGCCGGTCAACCAGGCGCGCAGCCGCGACGCGCGCGACCGGCTGCTGGCCGCGGGCGAACGCGTCTTCGCCAGGGTCGGCTACGACGCTGCGCATGTGAACGACATCGCGCTGGCCGCCGGCTGCTCGGTCGGCAGCTTCTACCGACGCTTCCGCGACAAGGAGGCCTTCTTCAAGGCGCTGCACCACAGATTCACCGAGCGCAACCTCGACAACGCGGCGCGCTTCTTCGCGCTGCCGCAATGGCAAGACCAGCCGACTTCAGTGATGGTGCGGACGCTGATCGAGAACACCGCGCACATCATGCGCCGCAATCACGGCGTCTTCCGCGCCCTGTTCCAGCGCTCGCTGGCGGGCGCGGGCGCGGATTATTGGCCGAGCATGCGGGCCGGCACGGCGCGGCAGGGCCATCTGCTTGCCGAATTTCTCGTCGCGCGCGGCGAAGGTACCCACGAGAACCTGGTGGATGCCTGCACGTTCGCATTGCGCTCGGTCGACGGGGCGTTGGTCAACCGCATGCTCAACGACGGCCCCTACCTGGACGAGGATTTCGTCGTCGACTCGCTTTCGCGCATGGCGCTGTCGTTCCTGGGCGTCGAGGATCACGCCGCCTCGCTCGCCAAGAAGCCGGCCAGGCGCAGGTGACGCGGGCGGACGGGCTTGCGGCTGCGTTGATCGCCGCAGTCGCGCTGGTCTGCCTCGGCGGCGCGTTTTTCGGAACGCGGGGCGACGTCGTGCCGATCAATTTGGCGGCACGCTGTCTCGATCCGGCGGCACCGGCGCCGCATCAAGGCATGGTGTGGATTCCGGCCGGCGGATACGAAGCCGGCGACACGATCTATCCCGAGGAGGGACCGGTGACGCGGGCGCGGGTCGGCGGCTTCTGGATGGATCGGCACGAGGTCAGCAACGGTGAATTTGCGACCTTCGTCGCCGCAACCGGCTACATCACGCAGGCCGAACGGGCTCTCGATCCGGCGACCCATCCGGGTTTGCCGCCGGACATGCTGCGGCCCGGCGCCGTCGTGTTCTTCATGCCCAAGCAGGTCCAAGGCATGGCGGACATCTCGCAGTGGTGGCGCTTCGTGCCGGGCGCCAACTGGCGACATCCGGCCGGTCCGCAGAGTTCGATCGTCGGGCGCGCGAACTATCCCGTCGTCGAGGTGACGCATGACGATGCGCTCGCCTATGCGCGCTGGAGAGGACGCGACCTGCCGAGCGAGGCCGAATGGGAGTGGGCGGCGCGCGCCGGCGATGCCAAAGCCGGCGACGACCATGACCAGCCCGGAAACGCCAACACCTGGCAGGGCATATTTCCCGTGCTTAACAGCGGCGCAGACGGCTTCGTCGGGCTGGCGCCGGCGGGCTGCTACGCGGCCAACGCTTATGGGCTCTACGACATGATCGGCAATGTCTGGGAGATGACCGACGATGTCTATCGTCCGCGCCGGGGCGAGGCGCCGGCGCCGGACGCGATGCCGGCGATGGGCGAGGAGCGGCGCTATGTGATCAAGGGCGGCTCGTTCCTCTGCGCGCCCAATTACTGCATGCGCTACCGGTCAGGCTCGCGCGAGGGGCAGGAGGCCGACCTCGCGGCGAGCCATCTGGGCTTTCGCACGATCCTGCGCCGCGGCACGCCTTAGGGCTCCGCGATCATCTTCGCCTCGATGGCGCCGATCCGGTCGATCTCGACGCGCACCGTGTCGCCGGGTTTGAGGAATTGCGGCGGCTTCATCGACTGGCCGACGCCGCCCGGCGTGCCGGTGAACACCATGTCGCCGGGCTCCAGCGTCATGGCCTGGCTGAGATAGGCGATCTGGTCGAAGCAGTTGAAGACAAGATTTTTGGTGTTGGAGTTCTGCTTCACCGTGCCGTTGACGAGGCAGCGAATACCCAGCGCGTGCGGATCGCCGACCTCGTCGGCGGTCACGATCCACGGCCCGATCGGCGCATGGGTGTCGAAGGACTTTCCGACCAGCCATTGCGGCGTATGGAACTGCCAGTCGCGCACGCTGATATCGTTGCCACAGGCATAGCCGAAGATGACGTCCTGCGCCCGCTCCTTGGGCACGTGACGGCAGCGCCTGCCGATGACGAAGACCAGCTCGGCTTCCCAGTCGATGGCCTTCGACGCCTTGGGCACCTGGATCGGATCGTGCGGTCCATTGACGGCATTGCCGAGCTTGGCGAACCAGATCTGCTTTTCCGGCGTCTGGGCGCCGCTCTCGGCGATATGGTCGGCATAGTTGAGGCCGATGGCCATGACTTTCTGCGGCCGCGGCACGGGCGCGCAGAGATGCACGTCGCCGAGCAGGAAGCGCGGCTTCTCTTCCGCGACGATGCGCAAGACCTTTTCCCGGAGCTCGGGCCAGCGCGCGATCAGCTCGATCATGTTGCGGGCGAGATGGCGGTCGGAGAGGTCGATGAGGCCGCCGTCCTCGACCGCGCCGATATGCTCGATGCCGTCCACCTTGAAAGTCGCGAGTTTCATGCCCGTGCCGCCTTTGGTTTGCTGCCCTTGACGCTGGTTCGCACCATCTCGCGCCGATGGCCATGGTAATCGTTGAGGGCGAAATGCTGCGTGCAGCGATTGTCCCAGATGGCGAGCGTGCCGCGCGCCCATTTCAGGCGCCAGGTGAAATTCTCGTTTACCGCATGGCGGAAGACATGGCCGAGCAGGCCGTCCGATTCCGCCTTGTTCCAGCCGGCGATGCGCTGGGTGTAGACCGGATTGAGATAGAGCGCGGGGCGCGCCGTCTCGGCATGGGCGATGACGGCAGGATGGGTGTGCTCGCGATAGGCCTCGGGCGAGGGCTCGATCTTCGTCGACATCCTGTCCTTGACGCCGTCGAGATAGCCGCCGGTGCCGTAGGCGGGGCCGGCGGAATGCACGGCCTCCAGGCCCAGCAGCGTGTCGCGCAGGCCCTGGGACAGGGTCTCGAATGCCATGTACTGGTTCGCCCACACGGTGTCGCCGCCGACCGGCGGCGTCTCAAGGCAATACAGCAGCGTGAAGCTCGGCGGCGCCTCGAGGTAGGAGAGGTCGGTATGCCAGGCGTTGGCGAAGTTCAGCTTTTCGTGCGGCTCTTTCAGGATGCGGATGACATAGGGCCGGCCCTCGACCGCTTTCACATACGGCGTGATGTCGCGGCCGCCGAGCGCGTCGGTGATGCGCTCCAGATCGTCGAGCGACAAATTCTGGTCGGGCAGGGCGACGACCTGATGCGCCAGCAGCGCGCCGCGGATGCCGGCGATCTCCTCCGCGTCGTTCGGTTTGGCGAGGTCGACGCCGTGACATAGGCGCCGGCCGAGCCGTCGGCGGGCGTCACGGTGAGGCGTCGCTTGCTGTGGACCGCTGCCGACATGGTGCCTCCTATTTCAATGCCGACGCGAAGAACGCGACGGCGCTCGCCTGCGCCACCGGCGTGGCCTGCGGATTGTGGCGCATGACGACCTTGCCGCCCTTGCCCTGATTGCCGAACGGATCGCTGACTTCCATGTCGACGCCGGGCATGTCGAAGCCGTGATGACAGTCCGCCATGACCTCGAGGCTGATCCGCGCGCGATCGGCGGGGGCGAGGCCGGCGACCAGCTTGGCCGAGATTTCGGGATCGTTGTCGTATTGGTCGAGCGCGCCGGTGACCAAGAGGATGGGCGCGTCGACCAGATCGCCGAATTCGAAACCCGGCACGCGGTTATAGGCCCAGGCGGCGGGATAGACCGGCATGAAGGCGCGGAAATGGTCGCCCTTCAGGAACGCCGCGTTGCGCGCCTGCGTGGCGGCGAACATCGCGACGACGCCGCCGAAGGAGAAGCCGGCGACGCCGATGCGCGCGGCATCCACCGCGGGATGCGCGGCGAGCAGGGCGCGGGCGCCGTAGAGGTCCGCCAGCGCGTCGGCAGGACGCGGCCTTCCTTCGGCGCCGCCCTTGAAGTCGCGGGCCGCCCACATGTCGGGCTCCAGCGTTGCGAAGCCGGCTGCGTTCAGCGCGTCGGCATAGCCGGCCTCGCGCAAGCTGGGGCCGGCCGAGCCGTGCAGCAGGATGACGGCGGGATGCTTGTCCTTGCCGTCCTGCGGCAGGCGCAGGCGTGCGGCAACGGCGAGCGGCTGTGCCTGCTGCGCGGCAAAGGTGACGTAATGAAGCGTCGCGGTCATCGCTCTGGCCCTATAAGCCTTTGAAAACATTCAATCGGTGTACATTCGAACCTGGGGTTCGCGAGGGGGGGGTGGGGGGTGCGCACGCCCCCCGCCGGGCCGGCCATCGGGGGGCAGTTTTGCGCGGTATCTTGGTGTGGCATGGCCGGTCCTTTCTCCTGGCGCGCAGTATCGCACCGTTCCGGCCGCGTTCGATAAGAAAGGCGTGAGCCGGCCGAAAAGCGAGGCTTTCCGCGCCGCCGCAACGCCGCTGCTTCGGACTTATGAACCAGCCCGTTTCGCCGGCGTGAATTTCACCGGCATGGTCTGCGGCCCGGAGATGAAATTCGACGGTAGCCAGCTGGGCGGCGCGGCGGTGCGGAAATCGCGCATGCGCGTCAGCACCTCCACCAGCATGGCGTCGATCTCGATGCGAGCGATGTGCTGGCCGAGGCAGCCATGCGGGCCGGTGCCGAAGGCGATGTGCTCGTTGGGCTTGCGCGCAAGATCGAGCGTATCCGGCTGCGCGAACTTCGCCGGATCGCGGTTGGCGGCGCCGAAATACATGACGGCCTTGTCGCCCGCGCGAAGCTTCACGCCGCCGAGCTCGACATCGCGCGTGACCGTGCGGCGCATGTAGATGACCGGGCTCGTCCAGCGCAGCAATTCCTCGCGCGCCGAAGGCAGGCGGCCGGGCAGGTCCGCCATCAGCCAGGCGAACTGGTCGCGATTGTCCAGCAGCGCCAGCATGCCCGCCGAGAGCAGGTTGCGCGTGGTGTCGCCGCCGGCGTCGATCAGGAGCAGGAAGAACAGCAGGAACTCGATATCGTCGAGCTTCTTGCCGTCGACTTCGGCGGCGAGCAGCTTGGTGGCGAGGTCGTTCTTGGGCCGGGCGCGCTTCTCCTCGATCAGCTTGCGGCCGTAGTCGAACATCTTGAACACGGCGGCGGCGCCGTCCGGCGACGGCGTGCCGCCGGCGGTGGTGTGGATCGCCTCGGTCAGGTGATAGAGCTCGCGGCCGTCGTCCAGCGGCATGCCCATCAGCTCGGCGATGACATAGGACGGCATCTCGCCGGCCACCTGGCTGACGAAATCGCATTCGCCCTGCTCGATCACGGCGTCGACGATTTGCTGCGCCAGTTCCTGCATGCGCGGGCGGCGCTCGGCCGACACCGGCACGGTGAATTCCTGGCGGATCAGCTTGCGGAACGCGGTGTGCTGAGGCGGGTCCATCATCAGCATCATCTTGTAGGGTCCGAAGCCGCCCGCTTCCGCCAGCGGGTCCTGGATCATGATCGTCGGCTCGGACGAGAACGCCTGGAAATTGCGGTCGACGTCCCAGACGTCCTGGTAGCGGGTGATCGCCCAATAGCCGGGCCCGTTGGGCTCGGCCTGGAAATGCACCGGATCGTTGGCGCGCAGCCAGTCATACTGGTCGTGCGGATGGCCGGCGGCGAAACTTTCGGGATTCCACAGGTCGATCTTCATGGGTGTCTAATCCGTCTTTGATTTCAATTAACCCACACCCGTCATGGGCGGCCTTTGAGCCGCCCATCCAACTTGAGACCGCACCGAAGTTGGATGGGCGGCTCAAGCCCGCCCATGACGAATCTAGGATAATCCCGTCGGCTTGCCGCCCACGATCTGGTCGAGATATTCGCTGAGGCCGTAGCCGGTCAGGCCGTTGCATTTGTATTCGGTCATGCCTTCGGTGATGCGGGTGTTGAGTTCCTGCCCGTCCGGCGTCTTGCGGCGGTTGCGCAGCGGGATCAGCGACAGCACCTTGCCGGCGATCTCATAGCGTTCGCCGGACTCGCATCTGATCTTCGCGCGCAGGCCGGTCTGGTACCAGTTTTCGTCCCAGTCGGTGTCGATGGCGCATTCCCTGATGAGATCGTACTTGCCGTCCTTGAACACCATGCCGCCCTGGCGCGGCTTGCCCTCGGTGCCGGCGACGATGGAGAGCATCATGCCGAAATCTCGGCCGAAATTGAGCGGGCACCAGCGATACCAGTTGATGGCCTGCCAGTAGCGCGGGCCCCAGCTCTTGTCGCGCAGGCCGAAACCGTCGACCACGAAGCTCTCGTCGCCGAGCGTGAAGCTGCCTTTCGCCGCCATGTGCTGTTCGTAGTGTGCCTTGGCGAAGGATTTCTCGGGATCGATCGGGATGGGCCGGCCGTCCTCGCGCACGGTCTCGCCGCCGAACATCGGCGAGACGCCTTCGTAGTCGAGCGCGACCTTGCAGGCGACTTGCGGGTTGTCGCGGAAGGCCCTGGACGGCTCCGCCATCTCGAAGGGGCGCGCCAGCACCAGGGCCTTGCCCTCATAGGTCACTCTTAATTTCTTGAAAGGTTCGACGACCTCGATTTTCATGCCGCCGGCGTTCATCGCCTTGTTGTCCGCGATCTTCGGCCGACCATACATGAAGGCGACGCGACCGTCGGGCAGGTAGAGGCAGGTCGTCATCTCGGCCTGGCCTTCATTGGGCCGGTTGCCGAGCCGGAACCAGCCGCCGATCTTGCGCGCCGGATCGAAGACGTTGAAATACATGCTTTCGTTGTAGTTGGAAGCCGCGTCCGGCGTGTGGGTGTATTCGTCCTGCGGCTCGAGGCGGAGCTTGTATCCTGTCGGCGCTGCCATCGCGATGTCCTTCTCTTTGCCCGATTGTGGGAGCATCGCACGGCGCTCCGCAATCGCGTTGTGAGAGCGCTGCGCACTTATTAGAGTGTCGGCAAAAGAGCGCGGGGCATGCTTCCCCAGCGTCACCCATGGGGAGCGAAAGATGCCTTGGAACTTCGGCGATATTCTCGATGCCATCGCGCCGGTCGTGCCGCAAGACGCGCCGGCCTTCGTGCACGGCACGCGGCGCATCAGCTGGGGCGAGACCACCAAGCGCAGCAACAACCTCGCCCGGGCGCTGATCCGGCGCGGCGCCAAGCCGCGCGCCAAGGTCGCGTTCTACATGCGCAACCGCCCGGAATATTGCGAGACGCTGGCAGCCTGCTTCAAGGCGCGGCTGACGCATGTCAACGTCAATTACCGCTACAAGCCCGAAGAGGTGTTCTACATCTTCGACAATTCGGACGCCCAGACGGTGGTCTATGGCAGCGAATTCCGCGACGTGATCGCGCAGATCCGGCCGCGGCTGGGCAAGGTTCAGACCTTCGTCGAAGTGACCGATGACGGCAAGCCGGCGGATTTCGCGCTCGATTTCGAGCTGCTGGCGACGGAGGGCGACGGCGCGCCGGTGAAGATCGAGCGCTCGCCGCAGGACGAATTCTTCATCTACACCGGCGGCACCACGGGCATGCCCAAGGGCGTGATCTGGACGCATGACGATTTGCGCGAGACCTCGCTGATCGCGCTGCGCAAGCTGGGGCCGGTGCCGGAGAATCTCGAGCAGGTCGTGGCGGCCATCCGGCTGGCAGGCCCCGGCGGACGCCTGCTGCCCGCCTGTCCCCTGATGCACGGCACGGGGCTTTTGATGGCGGTGTCGAACATGATGGCGGGCGGCTGCGTCATCACCCTGCAGCATCCCTCGTTCAGCGCGCACGAGATGTGGAAGGCGGTGGAGGACAACAAGGCGATGACGCTGGTCATCGTCGGCGATGCCTTCGCCAAGCCGATGCTGGCGGCGCTGGAGGAGGAGCCGGGGCGCTACGACACCACCAGCATCGTCAACATGATCTCGTCCGGCGTGATGTGGTCGCGCGAGGTCAAGCAGGGCCTGTTGCGCCATATCCCGCAGGCGATCCTGGTCGACAGTTTCGGCTCGTCGGAGGCGGTCGGCTTCGGCACCTCGATGATGACCAAAGACGGCGAGATCCAGACCGCGAAATTCACCATCGGCGACCGCTGCAAGGTGTTCGACGAGAACGACCGGATGGTCGCGCCGGGCTCGGGCACGCCGGGCATCATCGCCATGCCGCAGCCCATTCCGCTCGGCTACTACAAGGACGCCAAGAAGACGGCGGAGACTTTCAAGACCATCGACGGAGTGCGCTATTCGATGCCGGGCGACTGGTGCGTGGTGGAGGCGGACGGCACGCTGACGCTGCTGGGGCGCGGCAGCGCCTGCATCAATACGGCGGGCGAGAAGGTCTATCCGGAGGAGGTCGAAGAGACGCTGAAGCTGCATCCCAGCGTCGAGGATGCGCTGGTGGTCGGCGTGCCGGACGACAAATGGGGCCAGTCGATCACCGCGGTGATCGTGCCGAGCGGCGTGTTCGACGAGGAAGACGTCCGCGCCCATGTCCGTCAGCGCCTCGCCGGCTACAAGACGCCCAAGCGCGTGCTGGTGGCCGGCGTCGCCCTGCGCGCGCCGAACGGCAAGGCGGACTACAAGAGCGCGCTGGATTTCGCCAAGCGCGAATTGGGGATTGCTTAGAGCGCAATTCGGAAAAGTGAGTCCATAGCGGCAGCGTATGGACGGTTTTCCGTAAAATTGCGCGACAATTCAAAAAACTGGAGCCGCATTCCGATTCAAATAACGTGAATGCGGCTCCAGGTAAAAAAAGACCGGACCGCAGGGCGGCCCGGTCTCGCAAGGTCGATGCTTCGTCTACTGGTAGGTCGCCGACGTGGTGTGGCCGTCCCATTTGATGTCGATCGCCGTGATCGTGCAGAGGTCGAAGCCGTCGGTCCATTCCGCCGACGTGCCGTCGACCGTATAGGTCACCTTCAGATCCCAGTCGCAGGTCTCGCCGCGGCCGCCCGGGAAGTGGATCTTCACGGCGGCGCCGTCGGCCAGCGTATCCTGGCCCAGGATGTCGTCTCCCCAACTGTCGCTGCTGTGCTCGCCGATGAACACGCTCTTGATTTCATAGCCCGTGCTGTTGGTCAGTTCGAAGTCCTGCGGCGCGGCGCTCGCCGCCATCGGAGCGAACAGCGCGAGCCCTGCAGCTACGACGCCGGCGGCGATCAAATTCATTCTCATGTTGCGTTCCTAAAGAAAGATGATGCCCCCGGCGAGGAGTGTCTTCCGCCCTATTTGCCGGGTAAGCAAGCGCGGTGCAGCGTTAAAGGGCGGCAATGGTCACTTTTGCCGCTCTAAAATCGCTTCCAGCGTCTGCAATTCGTCCGCCTCGCGCGCCGGCTTGTCCCAGCGGATGCGGTTGATGCGGGGGAAGCGCATGGCGACGCCGGATTTGTGGCGGCTCGAACGCTGCAAGCCTTCGAAGGCGACTTCGAAGACGAGACCGAAATCCTTGTCGGCTCGGACGCTGCGCACCGGGCCGAAGCGCTCGACGGTGTTGTCGCGGACGAATTTGTCGATCTGTTTCAGCTCGTCGTCGGTGAAGCCGAAATAGGCTTTGCCGACGGGCGTCAGGCTGCGCGTGCCGTTCGCGTCCTCGCGCCAGACGCCGAACGTGTAGTCGGAATAGAAGCTCGAGCGCTTGCCGTGGCCGCGCTGGGCGTATAGCAGCACGGCGTCGATCAGGTGCGGATCGCGCTTCCATTTGAACCACGGTCCTTTCGGGCGGCCGGCTTCGTAGATCGAGTCCCAGCGCTTGAGCATCAGCCCTTCGGCGCTCTTCGGGTCGCCCTCGGGCGGCGTGGCGCGCAGGGCGGCGAGTTCGTCCCAGCCGGCGAAGGGCTGCAGCGGCGACAGATCGATGCGCGCGGACTGCGCGCGCCGGACGAAGGCCTCCAGCCGCCGGCGGCGCTCGGCGAAGGGCAGGGCGCGCAGGTCCTCGGCACCGTCGAGCAGGAGGTCGTAGGCGCGGATGGCGGCGGGGAATTTGGCGATGGTCTTCGCATCGGGGTTCTTGCGGTTCAGGCGCTGCTGCAGGTCGCCGAAGCTGTCGACGCGGCCCCGCGTCATCACCAGCAATTCGCCGTCGAGGACGCCTTCGAAATTGAGCGCCGCCATGACGTCAGGAAAGGCGTGGCCGATGTCGTCGCCGGTGCGGGAGTAGAGCCGCTTTTCGCCACGCTCGCTGGCGGCCTGGACGCGGATGCCGTCCCATTTCCATTCGGCGGCGTAGTCTTTCGCGTCGTAGCGCGCGAAGTCGGTGGCTTCGTCGATCGCCTGCGCCAGCATGACGGGACGAAACCGCGCCGGCGCGTCGGGCGAGGGCTTGTCGCTGCGCTTCTCGAGCCAGGCGAACAGATCGCCATAGGGCGGGCGCTGGCTGTGCCAGACCTCTTCGATTCCGGCGACGTCGATGCCGCCCAGATCGGCAAGCGCCTGCTTGGCCAGCCGCGCCGAGACGCCGACGCGCAGGCCCCCGGTAAGCAGTTTGAGCAGCGCCCAGCGGCCGTCGGCATCGAGCGCGTCGAGCCAGGCTTCGAGCAGGCGCTGGACGTCGGCGCGCGAGGCGCTGCGCAGCGCGTCCACGACCTCGGGCAGTTCCGGCTCGCGATTGGCGCCAGGCCTGGTGGGCCAGATCAAAGCCACAGTCTCGGCGAGGTCGCCGACGAAATCATAGGACAGCGCGAACAGCTCGGCATCGACCCGCGCTTCGACCGCCTTGCGGATGAAGGCAGGCTTGGCGGCGTCGAACGCCAGCGCGCCGGTCAGCGCGGCCAGCGCCCAGCCGCGCTCGGGATCGGGCGTCTCGCGCAGATAGTCGCGCACCAGGGTGAGCTTGGTGTTGCGTGCGGGCGTGAAGGCGAGGCTGTCCAGCAGGCGGGCGAAGGCGCGCATTATTCGGCGTCCTCCGCCTCATAGCCGACCAGCGACAGGGCCCGCGCCGAAATGTCGTTGAGCCCCGCCCAGCGCAGCAAGGCTTCCTCCTCGCCATGCGTGATCCACAATTCCTGCGGCCGCAGCTCGCTGGCCGTCGCGGTGAGCTCGTCCCAGTCGGCGTGGTCGGAAAGGATCAGCGGCAGCTCGACGCCGCCCTGGCGGGCGCGAGCCCGCACCCGCATCCAGCCTGAGGCGAAACAAAGGACGGGATCGGGAAAGCGCCGCGACCAGCGGTCCTGGGTCGCGGACGGCGGCGCGATGACGATGGCGCCGGCGAAATCCTTTTTCGCGCCGGTGGTGGCAGGCGCCAGCGGCCCGAGCTTCACGCCGAAGGATTCGTACAGCGCGTTGAGCTTCTCCAGCGCGCCATGGACGTAGATCGGCCGGTCGTAGCCGGCTTCGCGCAGCAGGCAGAGGATCCTTTGTGCTTTGCCGAGGGCATAGGCGCCGACGAGGTGCGCGCGCTGCGGAAACTGCGCCGCCGATTTCAGCAGCTTGGCGATCTCATCGCCGTCGGGCGGATGGCGGAAGACTGGCAGGCCGAAGGTCGCCTCGGAAATGAAGACGTCGCATGGGACGGGCTCGAAGGCGGCGCAGGTGGGATCGCGGCGCCGCTTGTAATCGCCGGAAACCGCCATGGTCAGGCCCTTCCCGCGCACCACCGCCTGCGCCGAGCCGAGGATGTGACCGGCGGGCACCAGCGTGACGCTGGCATCTTTCTGCTTGACCGTCTTGCCATAGGCCAACGGCTGGGTCGCGCCGGCGAAGGCCTCGCCATAGCGCGACGCCATGATGGCGAGCGTCTCTGGCGTCGCCAGCACGGCGCCGTGGCCGGCGCGGGCATGATCGGCATGGCCATGGGTGATGACGGCCCGTTCGACGGGGCGGACCGGGTCTATGTAGAAGTCGCCCGGCGGACAATAAAGTCCGGCCGGCGTCGGCCGCAGCAGCGCTTCGGGTTTGACCATGCGCGGAGTGTAACGCGCCCGGCCGCCTTGCGTATCCGCCTAGTCGACGTTGGCGAGCGCGTAGCGCGGCGACAGGATATGCACCACCAGCAGCGCCAGGGCATAGGCCGCCGCCGCCACGACGAAGATCGGCGTGTAGGTGCCGAGCGACTGCAGCACCCAGCCGGTGTATTTGGCCATCAGCATGCCGCCGATGGCGCCGACGGTGCCGCCGATGCCGATCACCGAGGCCACCGCGGCGCGCGGGAAGACGTCGGACGGCAGGGTGTAGAGATTGGCGGAGAAAGACTGGTGCGCCGCGGTCGCGACACCGAGGATGCCGACCGCCAGCCACAGATTGTCGGCGCGCATGGCGAAGACGATGGGCAGGATGGCGAAGCAGGAGACCAGCATGGTCAGCTTGCGCGCGGCGTTGATCGAAAAGCCCATCTTGATCAGCTGCGACGACAACCAGCCGCCGGCGACGCTGCCGATGTCGGACATGATGTAGACCGCCACCACGGGCGGGCCGAAGGATTTGAGGTCGAGGTGGTAGCGATCGGCGAAGAAGCCGGGCAGCCAGAACAGGTACATCCACCAGATCGGATCGATCAGGAACTTGGCGATGGCGTAGGCCCAGGTCTCGCGCACGCGCAGCAGGCGCAGCCAGGGGATGTGGGCGTGCGCCTCGGCGTCGGGCGGGTCGCTTTCGATGAAGGCGAGCTCGCCCGGCGTCACATGCTTGCTGTCGCGCGGGCTGGTGTAAGTGCGCAGCCAGACGACCAGCCATATGAGGCTGAACGAGCCGGTTATGACGAAGGCGGCACGCCAGCCGAAAGCGATGACGATGTAAGGCACGATGAGCGGCGTGATGATGGCGCCGATGCCCGAGCCGGCGTTGAAGATGGAGGTGGCGAGGGCCCGTTCGCTCTTGGGAAACCATTCGGCGACGGCCTTGATGCCGGCCGGGAAATTGCCGGATTCGCCGACGCCGAGACCGACGCGCACCATTGTAAAGCCGAACACGGTGCGCACTGCGGCGTGCGCGATATGGGCGACGGTCCAGATGACGATGGCGCCGGCGAAGCCGAGGCGGGCGCCGATCTTGTCGATCAGCCGGCCGAAGCCGAGATAGCCCACGGCATAAGCGGCCTGGAACCAGAACACGATGTCGGCATATTGCAGCTCGTTCCAGCCCAGATCGTGCTGCAGGGTGGGCTTGAGCACGCCCAGAATCTGGCGGTCGACATAGTTGATGGCGGTGGCGGCGAACAGCAGGCCGCAGATCATCCAGCGATAGGAGCCGGCACGCCGGGCGGCGGCCGCGACCACCTCGTCCTTCGAAACCGGAGGCGTTTGCACGTTCATCGGCCAGATCCTTCCAGACGGCAGCGCGCCGCCTCCCGAATTATTCTTGGTCTTGCGCCGCGCCTCGTTGGACGCGGCAGATCGTCAGGCGCGCGCCGCGCGCGAAATCTCGGCCTTCGCGGTCGCGGCCTCGGCAGCCACCGCGACGCATTCAATCGCACCCAGTGCGCCGAAGTCCACACGGGCGCGCTGGCCGGACGCGATATCGTGGATGCCGGTCGCGGCGCCGGTCGAGATCAGCTGGCCCGCTTTCAGCGGCCGGCCGCGGCGCGCGCAATGTTCGAGCAGGAAGCGCAGCGCTTCGAGCGGACCGCCGGGCAGGTCGGAGGCGGCGCCCCGGCCGACCGATTTGCCTTCGATGAAGCTTTCGCAGGTCAGCGCGCTGTCGGCGCGAGAACGCCAGTCGGGCACGCGGGGTCCCAGGATCAGCCCCGCATTGTTGCCGAAATCGGTGATGACGACCGTGGGACCCAGTTCGTTGATGGTGGCGAGCGGGCTGCCGGCGGTCTCAATGCCGACATGCATGTCGCCGGCGAGGGCCCGGGCCTCGTCCAGGCTCCAGTCGAGCTTGGCGGCGGGGGCGTCCTGGCCGAGCGCGAAGACGAACTCCGCCTCGATCGCGGCAAAACCGCCCTTGAAGACCGGGAACGGGACGGGCTCGCGGCCGGCCGCGCGGCGAACCGCCCCTCGGAAGATCGGGCCGGCCAGGCGCGTGCGCCCGAAACGGTCCTCGAAATCGGGGCCGACACGGCCGATTTTCCAGCCGGCGATCTCGTCCGGATACAGCGCGATGGCAGCGTCCTGGTGATGGTAACCGGTAGCCAAATCCGGCGGCACGATGCCGGGAAAGGCAGCCAGGGACTGCGCGGCAAGCCGCGCCTGAACGAACTGCCGCGCGATCGTGTCTGTCAAAATACTCCGCTCCGCGCAGTTGTTTCCCCCCGCGTCCGGCCCTTAGGACGGCGGACCACGCTTTTTGGCGCGGCTGCGTTGTGTCTAGAGGAAACCGGTGTCATTTTCAATCGACGGGTAGGCGCAAGGCGTCCGGTACCGGCCGGAATGGGGCAGGCTGGCCTGCGGAGAAGAAAACAGGATGGAAACAGTGACCAGGACATTCGGATTTGGCCTTGCCCTGATGGGCATAGTGATCGTGGGAACCGCGGCTGCGGCGATGAAGCCGCATGGCGGGCCCGTGGCGGCGCGGCTGGCGCCGCTGGCGCCGCTGGCCAAGCCGGCCGCGGATCTGGCGCCGCTCGCCTTTCCCGGCGCGCTCGGCTGGGCGGCGCACACGCCGGGCGGCCGCGGCGGCCAGATCATCAAGGTGACGACGCTGAACCCGGACGGACCGGGCTCCTTCCTCGCCGCGCTGCGCACGGCCGGGCCGCGCATCGTGGTGTTCGAGGTCGGCGGCGTGATCGACCTCGGTGCCAGCGAGGTCAAGATCACCGAGCCGTTCCTGACGGTCGCCGGCCAGACCGCGCCGTCGCCGGGCATCACTTTCATCCGCGGCGGCTTCGACATCGGCGCGCACGACGTCGTCATCCAGCACATCCGGGTGCGCGTCGGCGATGCCGGCAAGCCGAAGAAGAGCGGCTGGGAGCAGGACGCGATCTCGACGACCGGCGGTGCCTACAACGTGATCGTCGATCACTGCACCGAGACCTGGGCGACCGACGAGAACGGCTCGATGTCGGGCGGCCGCTTCCAGGGCGACGATCCGGCGGTGTGGCGGGCGCACACCTCGCACGCCATCACCTTCAGCAACGACATCATCGCCGAAGGCCTCGCCTATGCGACGCACTATAAGATCGAGCACTCCAAAGGCTCGCTGATCCACGACAACGCGACCGACATCCTGATCGTGGACAATCTCTACGCCCACAATTACGAGCGCAATCCGCTGTTCAAGGGCGGCGTCCACGGCGTGATCGTCAACAACCTGATCTTCGATCCCGGCCAGCGCATCGTGCATTACAACCTGATGGCCGAGGAATGGGGCACGCATCCCTGGCAGGTCGGCGAGATGAGCGCGGTCGGCAACGTCGCGCGGGCGGGCCTGTCGACCGTGGCGCATATCGCGTTCCTCGAGCTCGGCGGCTATGGCGATCTCGAATATTACGGCAAGGACAATGTCGCCGTGGACCAGATCGGCAATCCCTTGCCGATGTTCGGCCGCTACACCACCGCGCCGGCCAAGATCATCATGATGGCCAAGCCGCCGCTGTGGCCGGACGGGCTGACGGCGATGCCCTCCAGCGCGGTGCAGCAATATGTGCTGCACAATGCGGGCGCGCGGCCGTGGGACCGCGACTACGACGACGTGCGGCTGATCGCCGACGTCGCCGAAGGCCGCGGCATCGTCATCAACAGTCAGGACGACATCCACGGCTATCCGGTGCAGAAGCCGACGGCGCGGCCCTTCAATCCGGCCGACTGGAACCTGTTCGACATGACGCCGAAGACGCCGGCGGCGCTGGATTCGTCGCAGCACGCGCACGGGACTTAGAGCATGATCGCACGCTGAAGTATGCTTCACACGATTGCGCTTTAGAGCGCGGCGTAGCGGAAGTTCCTGAATCGCGCCTCGCCGCTGCCGGCGGCGTAGAGGGCGGGGCGCAGGCTGAGGAAATCGCCGGCGACGTTGTGGTGGTAGCCGGAGACTTCCATCTGGACGCCGAACTTGGTCCAGGCGGCGCCGTCCACGCTGTGGTGCAGCGTGACGATGTGGTTGTCGTTGGCGAGGCGCAGGAAGAGCCGGTTGCCGCTGAGCGCCGGCGTCGCCTGGCGCCGCTCCAGGCCGTAGCGGTGCAGGACCAAGCCGTTCGCGTCGAAGCCGAGGCCGGCATAGAGCCTGCGGCTGTAGAACAGGATGAGGCCGGCGCCAGCGCCCGGGCCAATCTCGATCTCGACCTCGCAAACATAGGCGCGGTCGCCGGCGACGCAGGCGAGTGGCGAGCTATCGCGCGGCGCGGTGCCCTTGCCGGCGAGGACCAGCGCGCCGTTGTCGAGCCGCGCCCGCAGGCGTTCGCTTGGCGCCGGATCGTAGAACGACCAGCGCGTGCCGAACGCATCGCGCGTGAAATCGTCCGACAGGGCAAGGCCGTGCGGCAGGCGCACGCCGCGCGGCTTGGGCAGCGGTTTTGCGATGTCGGCGGGCCTGGCGCGGAACCAGCCGTCCGGCGTCCAGGCGACCGGCGACAGCAGCGCCTGGCGCCCCAGCGTCCAGAAGCCGTTCTCGTAGCCGTGATGCATCAGCCACCAGCTGTGGTCGGCGGCCTCGACCAGCGTCGCATGGCCGCGCGACCACCAGCGTTCGGCCTTGCTCCTGGTGCGCACCACGGGATTGAACGGCGAATTCTCCCACGGGCCGTGGATCGAGCGCGCCCGCGCCGAGACCACCATATGGCCGGTCGGCGGCCCGGCCGTGCCGCCCTCGGCCAGCGTCATGTAGAACCAGCCGTCCCGCGCCGACATCTTCGGCCCTTCCTGGCTGAAGCTCTCGACGTCCCAGCTCTGCGGATAGCGCCAGCCGTCATAGACGTGCTCGACCGGCCCGTCGGCCGAGAGGCCGTCGGCTGCGAGGCGCACGCGGTCGCCGCCCGACAGGAACAGGTAGCGCCGTCCGTCCTCGCCGACGACATGGCCGGGATCGATGCGCGCGACGCCGAGATCGACAGGCTCGCTCCATGGGCCGGCGATGCCGTCGGCATGGATGACAAAGATCGACTGTCGCTCGGCGGTGCGCGCCGGAAAGTAGATGTAGAAGCGGCCGGCATGCGCGACGAGGTCCGGCGCCCACACCGAACCGACCGGCTTGAACAGCGTCGGTCCCAGCGGCTGCCAGCTCACCAGGTCGCGCGAATGCCACAACACGAGGCCGGGATAGGATTCGAACGACGAGAACGTCATGTAGTAGTCGCCGCCGACGCGCAGCACGGAGGGGTCGGGATGATCGCCGGCCAGCACGGGGTTGAGGAATTTGCCGTTGCCGAGGTCGGGCTGGCGCTGGCCCTCGAGGCCGCGTGCCGAGGCCAGGGCGGGCAGCGCCAGCGCGGCGGCACCGAGCGCGTCGCGGCGCGTCAGGCCCGTCATCGGCCGTCGTCCGGCAAGCGTCCCGTGTCGCCGATCCGGTCATAGGACTGGGCCAGCGCGGCGACGATGCGCGGCTCGCCGGCGAGATCGCGCGGGAACATCGCTTCGAGCGAAAGAAACAGAGCGACGTCGTGGGCGCCGTCGCCGCTGCAGCGCTGCGCGATCCGCTGCAGCGGCGCCGCCAGCGGATCGACCAGTTCGATTCCTTGCTGCGTCTGGCGGCGGACGAAACGCATCCAGGCGGCGATGGCGAGGCAAAGCCGCGCGATCGGCCGGCCGGCGGCGAGCGCTTCGCCGAGGACGCCGAACAGTCGGTAGGGCAGCTTCTGCGAGCCGTCCCAGGCGATCTGGCCCAGATGGTGGGTGATGGCGGGATTGGCGATGCGTTCCAGCACCGTGTCGATATAGCGGGCGACGTCGAAGCCGGACGGCGGCTTCAGCGACGGCGCGATGTCGACCGTCATCAGTTCGCGCACGAAGGCGGCCAGCGCAGTATCCTGCATCGCATCGCGCGTGGCGCGCCGGCCGCGCAGCAGGCCGAGATAGGCGAGCGTCGAATGGGCGCCGTTGAGGAGGCGCAGCTTGGCCTGCTCGTAGCCCGCGACGTCGCGCGTCAGCGTCACGCCGGCGCGGCTCCAGTCGGGACCGAGCGCGCCGGGCAGGTCCTCCATCACCCATTGCACGAAGGGCTCGCGCTGCACCGGCACCATGTCGACGGCGCCGATATGGAGCGCGACGCGGGCTTTCAGCGCTTCGTCGGAGGCCGGCGTGATGCTGTCGACCATGGTGGAGACAAAGCGCGCCTCGCTCTCGATCCAGCGCGCCAGCTCCTTGTCGCGGGCGGCGGCGAACTGCATGACGGCGCGTTTGAGGCGCGCGCCATTGTCCGCGACATTGTCGCAAGGGATCATCGTGAAGGGCGGCAGCGCGGCGCGGCGCCGGTGCGACAGCGCCTCGACCAGCCAGCCGATGACGCTGGCGGGCGCGCGGGGATTGGCGAGGTCGTGCGCGATCTCCTCGCGCGCCGTGTCGAGGTCGCCGCCGCGCGTCAGGCAATAACCGTTCTCGGTCACCGTCATGGTGACGACGCGCACCGCCGGCGCCAGCAGGCGCGCCAGCACGGCCTGCGGATAGGTGCGCGCCGCGATCGCCTCGCGCACCGAACCGATGACGCGAAATCGCGGCTCGGCGCTCAGTTCGGCGATGGTGTAGAGGCCGTCCTGGGCCGTCAGCGCCTCGGTGACGCTGGTGCCGCGCAAGGCGACGTCGCAGATCGCCCAGCGCGCATCGCCGCGCAGCAGGCGGTCGACATAGAAGGCCTGGTGGGCGCGGTGAAAGGCGCCCGGTCCGAAATGGACGATACCGATGTCGAGCGCCTTGCGGTCGTAGTCCGGCAGGGCCACGCCGGCCGCGGCATGGCGGAGCGTGGCAGCGCTCAGCCGCTCGAAGGGACGCGTCGGGCTCATGGCCTGAGGATATCGGGTGGGCATCGCCTTGGCACGGTAACCGGTGTCAATCGCGCAATTCTGGCGCAAATCGCAGGCCGCGTCGAATCCCGCGCATTGTCCCGGCGCGGGGATACGCGTTCTGGCGCAAGCGCGGCGGCGCGGCTAATACAGGGAGGTCTCTTTCTTCTGGTGATTTGGTGACATCGCGAAAGACCGCGCGTGCGCGGCCGCAAGGAACGTCAGACCCGGCCGGCGCGCCCGAAGCCGAGCGCAGCCGCAAGCGCCCGACCATCAACGACATCGCGCGCCTCGCCAACGTCTCCAAGAAGACGGTGTCGCGCGTCATCAACGATTCGCCCTTCGTGCGCGAGGAGACGCGCGAGAAGATCAGCGCCATCATCACCGAGCTCGGCTTCGCGCCCGACCCGCAGGCCCGCGGCCTCGCCTTCCGGCGCTCGTTCCTGATCGGCATGATCTACGACAACCCGACGCCGCAATATGTCGTCAACATGCAGCAGGGCATCCTCGACGCGATGAAGGGCACGAGCTTCGAACTCGTGATCCGGCCCTGCAACCGCCAGGATCCCAATTTCCTGCAGGACATGCGCGCTTTCATCGAGCGCCAGAAGCTGTTCGGCGTGGTGCTGCCGCCATCGGTGTCGGAAGACGAACGCCTGATCGAGGTGCTCGACGAGATCGACTGCCCCTATGTGCGCATCGCCTCGATCGCGCTCGACGAGCCGCAGAGCATGGTGGTGACGCACGACAATATCGGCGGCATGGAGGCGGCGCGGCACCTTGTCAAGCTTGGGCATTCGCGCATCGCGCACATCTCCGGCCCGTCGCTGTTCCGCTCGGCACATGAGCGCCGCCGCGGCTTCGCGGCCGGCCTCGCCGAGGCCGGCCTGAAGCTGCCACGCGACTACGACCGCGAGGCGGCCTACACCTTCGAGACCGGCGCCGAGAACGCGGCCGCCCTCTTGGCACTGAAGCCGCGGCCGACGGCGATCTTTTGCGGCAATGACGAGATGGCCGCCGGCGTCTACAAGGCGGCGCGCGATGCGGGGCTCTCCATTCCCGGCGATATCTCGGTGATCGGCTTCGACGACAGCGCCATGGCCTCTCGGCTCTATCCGCTGCTGACGTCTGTGCGCCTGCCGATCCACGACATGGGCCAGATGGCGGCGGCGAAACTGATCACGACGACGAGCGAGCGGCGCACCCACACCAACGAGAAGACCGAGGTCGTGCCGACCCTGGTGGTGCGCGAATCCACCGGCGTGCCGGGCAAAGCCTAAGACGCGATCTGCGGCTCGTCGCGCTCGAGCCGTGCGGCGACGACGGCGCAGGCCGCGGCATACGCGGCCGCGGGCCAAAGCCCATCCAGGCCCAGATAGGGATAGGCGACGGCACCGAGAACGGCGCCGCAAATCAGGCCGAACCAGAGCAGCAGATAGGGCAGCCACGCGAAGGGCGCGCCGCCGAGCAGCGCGGCCGCAATCCCTCGTCCCATCTTTACGAGCGTTCCGGTCATGTAGGTCAGCCCGATCTGGACCTCGCCGTCGCGCTCGAACACGGCGTTCTCGGCGCCCATGGCAAGCGCCATGGCGGCAATCGCCGCCGGCACGATTCCCATTCTGTTGAGCGCCGCCGCCAGCGCGAGGAGCGTCGCCACCACCAGCAGTACGGCGAGGCGGCGATGACCCTTGGCGATATGTCCTATGAACGCGCCGACGATCACCCCGGCGACGAAGCTGCCGATCAGCCCGGCGCCTTCGACGGCCTGCCATGAGCCCTGCGCCAGAGCGACGGCGAGACGCGTGGAATTGCCGCTCATGAAGGAAACGAAAAAGCCGCCCAGCTTGAGAAAGCCGATCGCATCGACGTAGCCGGCCAAAGCCGACAGGAACGCCGCAAGCAATCGCACGCGCCGGTCGAAACGTGTCATCGGGCTTCCTGGCTGGGCCGTGTTCGCTTCATGCGCCGAACGCCGCGCTGAAGCGATGGCGCATTTCGCGCACGAAGCGCTGCCGGCTTGCACGTTTCGATGACACCGGTTACCTAAACGCCGGGAAATGGGAGGACGGCCGTGTACAAGAAGACCATCCACGCGACGCATCCGCAGAGCATGCACGGCGCCGACAACCAGGCGCTGCGTGAGCGTTACCTGATGAGCGGCTTGTTCGTGCCGGGCGAGATCGTCCTCAACTACACGCATTATGAGCGCTTCGTGATCGGCGGTGCCGCGCCGACCGCCGCGCCGCTCAACTTGCCGGTCCAGGTCGCGCCCGAATCCGCCAAGGGCAAGCCGTTCCTCGAGCGCCGCGAACTCGGCGCCATCAATGTCGGCGAGGGTTCCGGCACGATCACGGTCGACGGCGCCGCCTACGATCTGGGTCCGCGCGACGGGCTGTATGTGACGATGGGCGCCAAGGAGGTCACGTTCGCCTCGGCCGATGCGGCCAAGCCCGCCAAATACTACCTGACCTCGACGCCGGCGCATGCCAGCTTCGAGACCAAGAAGATCTCCATCGAGAAGGCGGTGCCGCTCGAGCGCGGCAGCCTGGCGACTTCCAACGAGCGCACGATCTACCAGTACATCGTGCCGGCGACCTGCAAATCGGCGCAGCTTCTGCTCGGCCTCACGGTCCTGAAGACCGGCAGCGTCTGGAACACGATGCCGCCGCACCTGCATGACCGCCGCTCGGAAGTGTATTTCTATTTCGGCCTTAAGCCCGACGAGCGCGTCTTCCACTTCATGGGCGAGCCCGAGAGCACGCGCCATATCGTGATGGCGAACGACGAGGCGGTGGTCTCGCCGCCATGGTCGATCCATATGGGCTCGGGCACCAGCAATTACACGTTCATATGGGCGATGGGCGGCGAGAATCTCGACTACACCGACATGAATGTCCTGGACATCTGCCAGTTGAAATAGAGGCGACCATGAGCAATCCGTTCAGTCTTGAAGGCAAGGTCGCGCTGGTCACCGGACCCAATACGGGTCTCGGCCAGGGCATGGCGCTGGCGCTGGCGGCGGCGGGCGCCGACATCGCCGGCGCGGGCTTCGTGCCGCCAGTGGAAACCGAAGCCGCCGTGAAAAAGCTGGGCCGGCGCTTCCTGTCGATCGACGCCAATCTGTCCTCGATCGAGCCGGTGACACGCATCGTCGCCGAAACGGTCAAGGGCCTCGGCGGCATCGACATCCTGGTCAACAATGCCGGCCTGATCCGCCGCGCCGATGCCCTCGACTTCTCCGAAAAGGACTGGGACGACGTCATGAACGTCAACATCAAGGCGGCGTTCTTCATGTCCCAGGCGGCGGGCCGCGAGATGGTCAAGAAGGGCAAAGGCAAGATCATCAACATCGCCTCGATGCTGTCGTTCCAGGGCGGAATCCGCGTGCCGTCCTATACGGCGAGCAAGAGCGGCATCGCGGGAATCACGCGACTGCTGGCGAATGAGTGGGCCTCGAAGGGGATCAACTCCAACGCCATCGCGCCGGGCTACATGGCGACCGACAACACGGCGCAGCTGCGCCAGGACGAGGACCGCTCCAAGGAGATCCTCGGCCGCATCCCGGCCGGGCGCTGGGGTGTGCCGGCCGATCTCGGCGGCACGGTGGTGTTTCTCGCAAGCGCGGCATCGGACTACGTGAACGGCGCGGTCATCCCCGTCGACGGCGGGTGGCTGGCCCGGTAGCGCTCCCAGTCGCCGTTGCGCGAATGCATCGCCAGTTGGTGAATTTACCGAACCTGCAAACACGATCTTGCCAGCGCATGTTTTTCGGCATTAGTTTCAATTGCCACCGGTGACAACGCAGAAACAGTCTGCTATGACACCGGTGTCACAACGGCGGGATGCCGACAGGGACGAAACATCGCCCGCGCAAACGCGGGACGAATTAAAGCGCAGACCGGGCCATAGCGGCCCGCGTCACGCTAGGGGAGGGCGCAGTGTACCATTCGCGGATTTCTGGGCGTGCGAAGCTTTGGCTTGGCGTTTCCGTTGCAACCTTGATCGCCGCCGGCGGCGTCGGCGCGGCCTATGCCGCGGATGCCGACTCGACGTCGATTGAGACCGTCGTCGTCACCGGCTTTAGGGGCAGCCTCGACCGTGCGCTCGACATGAAGCGCGCCGATCTGGGCTCGTCCGACACGATCCTGGCCGAAGACATCGCCAAATTCCCCGACCTCAACCTTTCCGAATCGATCCAGCGCGTGCCCGGCGTGGCGCTGTCGCGCGACGAAGGCGAGGGCAGGGAAATCCAGGTTCGCGGCCTGGGTTCGGGCTTCACCCGCGTGCGCATCAACGGCATGGAAGCCCAGTCGACGGTCGGCAGCGAGGACAGCCAGGGCGGCACCAACCGCACGCGCGCCTTCGACTTCAACACCTTCTCGTCCGACCTGTTCAGCGCCATCACGGTGAAGAAGACCGCCTCGGCCGACCTCGAAGAAGGCTCGCTCGGCGCCACCGTCGACCTGCACACGCCGGTGCCCTTCGATCATGACGGCTTCACCCTGGCCCTGTCGACGCAGGCCGGTTACGCCGAGCAGAACGGTGGCTTCAACCCGCGCATGTCGGGCCTGATCTCCGACACCTTCGACGGCGGCAGGTTCGGCGCCCTGTTCGCCTTCGCCGCCGGCACGCGGAACACCACCGAAGTCGGTTTCGACACGACGCGCTTCGAGGACGACAACACGCAGCAGCCGGCGGGCCACGGCCAGCCGCTGATCGCGGGCTGCGTCACCAACAATCCGGGCGCGCAGTTCCAGTGCACCGCGGCGCAGCGCTTCGGCTCGGTGGTCTATACCGGCTCGAACCTGCCCGGCACGGCGAACACCGCCGGCGTCGGCCAGGGCCAGTTCCGTCCCGGCACCGGCACGCAGGCGCCGCTGGTCGAGGTCGGCGGCGCGGTCGCCAATGGCGCGACCTTCAACGCGGCGACGCTTCCGAACAACTACGACGTCGTCAATGAATCGTTCGGTCCGCGCTTCCCGCGCTACGACCTGATCCCGCAGACCGAGGATCGCATCGGCTTCACCACCGCGTTCCAGTGGCAGCCGGACCAGGACACGCTGGTCACGCTCAACGTCGTCGCCTCCGACTTCGAGGTCGTGCGCCAGGAAGAATACCTGGAAGCCAACTCGTTCAGCCTGAACCAGGTCGCGGCCAACTCGGCGCCGGCCGGCACGCCGGCGCTGCTCGCGACCACCCTGGGCCGCGGTGCGATCAACATCCTGTCCTACACGCTCAATCCGGCGCAGAACAACTTCGTCGCGGCCACGGCGAGCGATGTCGGTCTGCGCGCCGAGCATCGCCTCGACCATCTCGACACGCGCTTCGGTCAGGGCACGCTGGAAGCGTCGCACTCGTTCTCCGACACGCTCAAGGTCCATGCCCTGATCGGCTGGTCGGAATCGCATCACAACAACCCGATCCAGACCACGCTGACGATGGACTACAACTGCACGGCGGCGACGGCGACGGGCGGCAACGTGGCCAACTGCCCGGGCGGGCAGGCGGGCGGCGCCGGCAGCCTGGCGCAGCCTTTCGGCTACAGCTTCGCGAACAGCAACTACACGCCGGTCCTCAATTTCGGCAACGTGGATCCGACCTCCACCAATGGCTGGTTCCTGTCGCAGATCCGCGAGCGCGCGGCGGCGGTCTACAACAGCTTCCGCACAGTCACCGGTGACGCGGAGTGGGATCCCTACACCTGGCTGAAGCTGCAGGCCGGCTTCGACCTGCGCGATTTCGGCAACAACAACGTCATGACGGCGCGCTCCAACGGCGCCAACACCACGCTCGACAGCTGGATCCCAACCGCGATCGAGAACACGCCGCTGTCGCAATACACCCAGCTGGTCACGCTGCACGGCCTGAGCACGCCGCCCGGCACCGCGACTTCCTACCTGGTGCCCGACATCAACAAGGCGAGTTCGCTGTTCCAGATCTTCAACCAGACCGTCGATCCGGCCGTGCTGTCGTCCAGTGCGGGCGCCTGCGCGGTCGCGCCGGGCTGCGGCGCGTTCCTCCAGGGCACGTCGTCGTTCGGCTCGTCGAACGGCCAGGTGCATGAGAACGACACAGGCTTCTGGCTGCAGGCGGGCTGGGACACGCTGTTCTACGGCCACCCCTTCCGCGGCAACATCGGTGGGCGCTATGTGGAGACGAATACCGAATCGATCGGTATCGCCTTCAACGCCACCACCAAAACCTTCCAGTCGACCGACGTGAAGTCGAGCTATCACGACTTCCTGCCGTCGTTCAACGCGGTGTTCGAGCCGGTGGACGACTTCCTGATCCGCTTCAACGCATCGCAGGTCATGACGCGTCCGAACCTGACCGCCCTGTTGCCGGGCGTCAGCATTTCGCAGTCGGGCGCCAACCCGATCTCGGTGACGACCGGCAATCCGAACCTTGCGCCCTACCGCGCCAAGACGGCCGACCTGTCGTTCGAGTGGTACTACGACAAGGGCGCGCTGTTCTCGGTCGGCATGTTCTACAAGCATCTCGACAACATCGAGGTCGGCCAGAATCTGTTCGGGCCGTTCGCCACCAACCCGCTGGGCATTCCCTCCAGCGTCCTGCTGTCGTTCTGCGGCGGCACCTTCACGGCGACCTGCAACGACACCAACACCAACACGACCTACACCACGACGGTGTCGCAGAAGGGCGGACCGCTCTACGGCATGGAGCTCGACTGGCAGCAGCCCTTCGACTTCCTGCCCAAGCCGTTCGACAATATGGGCGTCCTGGGCAACGTGACCTTCGTGCAGGCGCGGCAGAACTTCATCCTCGTGCCAGCGACGGCCACGACGGCGGCGATCACCACGCTCAACGATCTCACCGGCCTGTCGCGGACGACCTACAACGCCACGGTGTATTACGACGACACGATCTTCGAAGCGCGTCTGTCGGCGGCGTTCCGCAGCAAATTCCTGGTCTCTGCGGGCCCAACCTCCGGCCTCAGCGCCAACGATTCGCAAGAGCAGGCGTCGACCTTCAACCTGGACGCATCGACCAGCTACAAGATCGACGATAACTTCTCCGTCAGCTTCCAAGCGATCAACCTGACCAATCAGGGCCTCTATCAATACAACGACTCGGTGGGCAAGCGTCCGCTGGTGTACTACCAGACCGGCCGCGAGTTCTTCGCGGGCGTGCGGTACAGTTACTAAGCAGTACTCCCCGTGACTGCTTCAGGGCGCCGGTCTTACCGGCGCCCTTTTTTTCTCAGGCGCCGGTGCGATCCTTGAAGAAGGCGATGACGCGCCGTTCGGTCTGCCGCGTCATGCCGTCCGGATCGCCATCGACGAGGTTCAGCGTCAGCACCGAATGTGGCCCGAAGCCGGGTGCCGGCGCCGCGTCCTTGTCTTCCAGCTCGACGGCCTCGAACTTGTCGCCGAAGGTGTCCTTGAAGGTCTGGAAGCGCGCCGCGGTGACGAGCGGGTCGCCCTTGAAGCGCAGGCCCATCATCGAAAGACTCTCGTCCTCGAAGCGGCGCCGCGCGCAGGCGATCTCAGCGGGCGAGACGCCCATCGCCGCCTTGGCCGCGGCGCTGAAGCCCAGCGGCAGCGACGGCTGCGACAGGACCGGCGCCACGACGGAAGGCTCGGTCATCATGGCGAGCGCGAAATTGCCGGTGAAGCACATGCCGACGGCGCCGACGCCCTTGCCGCCGCATTCGCCATGCGCCTTGCGGGCCAGCGCCCGGCACCAGTCCACGATCGGGCTCGACTGATCCTTGGACCAGACGTTGAATTCGCGCCGGATACAGATGCCCTTGAACATCTCGCCGAGCGCGTAGCCCGGACTGACCGGCCGCCCCGGTTGGCCGAACAGGCTGGGCAGGAAGACGGTCATGCCGGCCTCGGCGACGCGGTCGGCGAAGCGCACGACCAGGGGATGCAGCCCGGGCATCTCGTGAATCACGATGACGGCGGGACCTTGCCCGCGGCGCCAGACCGGCCTGGTCCAGCGCCCGTCGCTGAAATCGGAGCGCGCATAATCCTTCAGAACACCCAATTCGGCCATTGCCGCCCCTTACGCTGTCGCCGGTCGGCAACCTAACATGCGCTTTGTCCGAAACAGCCAGACGGATTTTCTTCACCGTGAGCATCGCAGGCACCGACCAGATCTCGCCGCCGCGCCCCAAGGCTTTCCTGCGGGTCGGCGTGACGGGACACAGGCCGGGTCCCAAGCTGTCGCCGGAGCAGGCCAGCCGCGTGCGGCGCACCGTCGACGCCATCCTGGCCGACATCGCCGGCCTGACGCGGGAGGTGGTGGCGCGCGACGCCTGGGCGTTCGCCAGCCGCCGCCCGGAGCTCTCGATCGTTTCGGCCCTGGCCGAGGGCGCCGACCGCATCGTCGCGGAAGCCGGCCTCGCCGCCGATTTTCGCCTGGACGCGATCCTGCCGTTCGCCCGCGCCGACTATCGCGGCGATTTCGAAAGCGAGCCGTCGCGGCTCGCCTATGACGACTTGCTGGCCAAAAGCGGCGCCGTGTTCGAACTGGACGGCCGGCGCGAGGCGGTGGGACGCGCCTATGAGGCGGCGGGGCTTTTGATGCTGGCCAACGCCGATATCGTCATCGCCATCTGGGATCAGATGCCGGCCGACGGCATCGGCGGAACGGCGCTGATCGTCGAGCAGGCGATGGCGGCCGATGTTCCGGTGATCGTGGTCGATCCCACCCGGCCCGCCGAGCCCTCGATCCTGTGGCGCGCGGATTCGGCGCTGCCGACGGCGCGCGAGGGCATCGAGGCCGTGGCGCGGCGGCCGCTCGCCGGCGCCTTGTCGCCGGTGATGGAGATCATCGTCGGGCCCCCCAAGGATCCGCACGAGCGCGGCCCGTTACAAGCACTCTTCCGGGAGACCGCGCATCGCTGGAACATCGCGCTGTCCTATCCCCTGATGCTGTTCCTCCTGGGGGTGCGCCGGCTGCGCTGGTCCGACCTGCACGCCCCGCCCCAGCCGGATGACAGCGGCGTGCGCTGGCGGCGCTACCTGCAGGGCCATCTCGACGAGGCCTCGCTGCAGCCGGTCGATACCGACACGCTGTATCACGCCTATTCCTTCGTCGATCATCTCTCGACGCGCTACGCGCAGATCTATCGCAGCGCCTATGTCTTCAACTACATCGCCGGCGCCGCGGCCGTGCTCCTGGCTTCCATCGGGCTGATTTATCCCTCGCCCGATCCGATGGCGGCGCTCAATTTCAAGGCGCTGATGGTGGCCATCGAGATCGGCCTCATTTCCTCGATCCTGGTGACGCTGAATCTCGGCACGCGGCGGCAATGGCACCGGCGCTGGCTGCAGTATCGGCGCCTGACCGAGACGCTGCGCCATCTGCGCATGCTGTCGCCGACCGGGGCGGCGGCGCGGCTCGACCGGCCGAGCGACCGGGCGGGGCGCGCCTATGGCTGGGTGAGCTGGTACGCGCGGGCCATCGAGCGGGAGATCCCGGTGCCGAATGTCGCGATGACGCCGGCCTATCTGGCGGCGGTGCGCGACGCGGTGAGCCAGGCCGAGCTCAAGACACAGGTCGGCTGGAACCGGCACAATGCCGAGGCGATGGAGAAGGCCGGCGAGCGGCTGCATCTGGCCGGTACGCTGCTGTTCTGGGCGACGCTGGCGATCTGCGTCTCGTTCCTGGCGATCTATTTCCTGGACATAAGGGAAGCGGAGGGCCTGCGCGAATTGACGGTGTTCCTCACGGCGCTGTTCCCGGCCATCGGCGCCGCCCTCAGCGCCATCCGCTCGCAGGCCGATTTCGAAACGGTCGCCCGGCGCAGCCACGAGACGGCCCGCGATCTCGACGAATTGGACCAGGCGCTCGAGCGCGAGCCGCTCGAATTCGCCCGCCTCACGGACCGCATCGAGAAAGCCGTCGACGTGATGATGGCCGACAATGCCGAATGGCACGTCATGTTCCGCACCAGGCCGCTTAGCCTGCCGGCCTGAGGGTTAACGCCGTGCGCGGTTAAGGCCGGCGTAAGGCTTGCACGCCATGATCGCCAGCCATGAGCCGCTTTGGACAGATCGCGCGGGATTTGAGCCGCTTCATTCCCGCCGAGGCGGTGCGTCCGCTCGGCCGCCCGTCTGCGGTGTTTTTCCACGGCGTCGAGCACACGACGCTCGATCCGCGGCTGCAGACCAATCACCATGAGGCCGAGGATTTCCTGGCCATCGCGCGCAATCTGAAGGCGAATTTCGACGTCCTGCCGCTCGCCGCCCTCGACGACGTCCTCAAACGGCCCGACCGCCATCCCAGGGCGGTGTTCCTGATGTCGGATGACGGCTACGCCAACACGTTGAGCGTCGCCGCCGACATGCTGGAGGAATTGGAACTGCCCTGGACGCTGTTCGCCAGCACGCATCACATCGATACGGGCGAGCGTAATCCGGTGTTCCTGGCGCGCCTGTTCGTCTACCACGCACCGGCCGGACGCTATGCGATTGCGCACCTGCCGCAAGCGCTGGTGCTGGGCAGCGGACGCGACGCCATCGCCGACCGCCTCGTCTGGCAGCTGCGCGGCCTCGACATGGTGCGGGCGCAGCAGGCGGTCGATGCGATGATGGCGGCGCTCGAGCCCGCCCTGCTGCGCAAATTGCTCGCGAAATTCTCCTCGGAACGCTTTCTCGACTGGGACCAGGTGCGCCAATTGGCGCGGCGCGGCGTCGCGATCGGCGCTCACGCCCATCACCATTGGCCGATGAACGAACACCAGTCGCCGGCGCTGCTACGCGGCCAGGCGGTGCAGGCCAAGGCGCGTATCGAGCGCGAGGTCGGGCCCTGTCACTATTTCGCCTATCCATTTGGAAACAAAGGAGATATTTCGCGCGACGCCTGGCACGCGGTGCGCGATGCCGGCTATGATTGCGCCTTCACGACGCTGTCGGGTTCGCTCGACGCGCAGGCCAATCGCTTCCTGCTGCCGCGCTATGGCATCGAACCGCAGGCGCCGCACCTGACGACGCTGATTTCCATGCTGCGCGCCGGCAATCCGCGCGTCGCGCGCTGGCAGAAGGAACTGGCGGATTAGCGCCGTCCCGCCGCGGGACATCCATTACCGCGGCGTCATTCCTTTCGCGCCGTTAAGCACTTCGCCGGCGCGATTCCGTTTCGGATCGGCACACAAGACCGCGCCGCCGCTGGCGCGCCCGATGCATTTCCCCTCGCAGGACAAACCGAGGGTCGGCTGTGAGCCTCCACGATCAATTCGCGCAAGACCTGACCGCCTCGCACCGCGATGCCGACGTGCTGTGGGTCGCGTCGAACGACATCGCCGCCGCCTTCCGCGTCTCGCCGGACAGCATCTGGCGCGCCCCTGCCAATACCGACAGTCGCCCGAGCCCTCTGCAGCCGCTGTGCAAGCGCGCGCTGGATCTCGCCATCGCATTGCCGGCGCTGCTGTTCTGCGCGCCGCTGCTGGCGGTGCTGGCGCTGATCGTCAGGCTCGACTCCGGCGGCCCGGTTCTCTTTCGCCAGACGCGTCTGGGCCGCGGCGGCAAACCGTTTGCCATCTTCAAGTTCCGCACGATGACGGTGCTGGAGAACGGCGACACCGTCGTCCAGGCCCGGCAGAACGATGGCCGCGTCACGCGCGCCGGCCGGTGGTTGCGCCGCTCCAGCCTCGACGAGCTGCCGCAGCTCCTGAACGTCATCGCCGGCGACATGTCGCTGGTCGGTCCCAGGCCCCATGCCCGCGCCCATGACCTGCATTATGCCGAGCGCATCGCCAACTACACGCTGCGCCAGGACGTCAAGCCGGGGATCACCGGCTGGGCCCAGGTCAACGGCCATCGCGGCGAGACGGCGACGCTGGACGCCATGCGCGCCCGCGTCGATTGCGATATCTGGTATGCCAAGAATGCCCGCTTCACGCTCGATCTGCAGATCCTGCTGCGCACGCCGCTGGCCGTGCTCGGCGGCAGGAACGCGCACTGATGAGCGCCGCCCGTAACATCCAGCCGGCGACGGCGAGCGAGCGGCGCGCGATCTCGCGTCCGGCCAACGATCCCTACGCCGAAGTCGTTGTCGGCGGCATCAAGACCGCCTGCGTCAGCCGCGAGCAGATGGCGATCGTCATGGTGGAAGACTGCTTCGCCGCGCGCCGGCGGACCCAGGCGCCCAAACTGATCTTCGCCTCGAACGGCCACGCCATCGCCAAGGCGGCGACCGACGAGACGTTCCGCCGCCAGTTCGACGCCGCCGACCTGGTGCATGCCGACGGCCAGCCGGTCGTGGTCGGCGCCCGCCTGCTGACGCGCACGCCCATCCCCGAGCGCAGCGCGACGACCGATTTCGTCCACGACGCCGCCAAGGCCGCGGTGGCGCATGGGCTCAAGATCTTCCTGCTCGGCGCGACCGAGGAGGTCAACGCGGCCTGCGCCGACATCCTGCGCTTCCGATATCCGGGCCTTCAGATCGTCGGCCGCCGCAACGGCTATTTCGGCCGTGACGACGAGGAGGCGGTATGCGACGCGATCAACCGCTCGGGCGCGGATATCGTGTTCGTCGGCCTCAGCGTGCCACTGGAATACGATTTCTGCGTGCGCAACAAGCAGCGCCTGCGCGCCGGCTGGCTCGTCACCTGCGGCGGCTGCTACAATTTCGTCACCGGCGACTATCGCCGCGCGCCCGACTGGATGCAGAAATTCTCGCTCGAATGGCTGTATCGCCTGGCGCGCGAGCCCCGGCGCTTGTTCTGGCGCTACGCGATCACCAACCCGCTGGCGCTGGCGCTGATCTTCACGCGCTCGCGCTCGCTGAATTCCGATGCCGCCGCCGCCGCGGCGCCGCCCGCCGATTGGCAGGCGCAAGCGAGCGATGCCCCGATTGCGTCCCTGGGAACGCGCACCGCGCACTGACGACAACTCCATGCAAGATCCTCATCGCCCGCTTCAGGCGGGCGATCCCATTTGCGCTTCGCGTGCCGAAATGGGTTGCCGGCACGAAGCGGACAATGACGAAATAAGCATGTCATCCAGCATCCGCGCCGCCAAACTGGCCCCATGTTTGCAGTTCTTCCGGTACGCGTCCGAAGGAACAACATTTCGTGTCCAGCCTTGGCCTCAGCCTCGATACCGTTCTCGCTTTTCCCACAGGCGCGTCCGCCGCGTCGCGGCCGACGGCGCTGGAGAAGCTGCTCAAACTCGCCGGCCGCTACGCGCTCTCGGCGCTCGGCCCGGTGTGCATTTCGGGCGCGCATTTCCTCGGCGCGGTGCTGATCCTGCACACGCTGTCGCCGATTCATTTCGGCCTGTTCTCCTTCGTCATGACGATCGTGCCGTTCTGCATCAGCGCCGCCGCCGCCCTGGTCGGTGCCCCCACCACCATCGGCATCCGCGAGCGCGGCCGCGTCGACGCAGCCGAGCTTGCCACCTTCCAGAAGGCCAATTTGCTGCTGTCGCTGTTCGCGTTCGCGGTGGTCGCGGGTTCCCTGGTGGCGAGCGGCCTCAATCTCAGCGCTTCGCTCCTGTTCGGCCTCTATGGCGCGACGATGAGCCTGCGTTGGCTCGGCCGCGTCTATGCCTACGCCACCGACGCGCCGGCGCGCGCCGCGGCGTCCGACATCGCCTACGGCACGCTGCTGGTCGCGGGTCTGGGCGCGCTCTACCTGCTCGACCGCATGACGATGACCTATACCGCCGTCGTGCTCCTGGCCGCCGCCGCCGCCAGCCTGGGGCTGTTCGACCGCGCCTATCTGATCCGCCAGTTCGCGCCGTCCGCTGCCGGCCGCCTCGCCGATTATCTGCCGGTGTGGCGCGACCTGACCCGCTGGTCGCTGCTCGGCGTCGCCGCAACCGAGCTGACGATCAACGCGCATGCCTATTTCGTCACCTTCTTCTCGGGCCCCAGCGCCTTCGCGCTCCTGGCGCTCGGCAGCCTCCTGATGCGCCCGGTTGCCGTGGTTTTGCAGTCCCTACCGGACATGGAGCGCCCCGTCATGGCGCGGGCCATCGGGGCCGGCGACCTCGCCAGGGCCTTTCGTGCCGTTAAGGAATTTCGAACCGCCGCGGTCGCAGTGTTGCTGGGCACCATCCTGATCGCGGCGGCCCTGTTGACCTGGTTCCCTTCCACCGTCCTCAAGCAAGGCTACGACGCCGGCTCGGCCGCGCTGATCGTGGCGGTCTGGGCCGTCCTGATGGCGGTGCGCGCGCTGCGCACGCCCGACGCGGTGTTCCTGCAGGCCGCGGGGCAGTTCAAGCCGCTGGCCAATGTCGGCATGCAATCGTGCCTGGTGTCGCTCGCCGCCACGCTGGCGCTGCTGCTGGCGTTCGGGCCGATCGCCTCGCTGCTCGGCATCGTTGCCGGCGAGATCGTCATGACCGCCGGCATCGTCAAGCTGGTGCGCCGCTGGAAGCTCGCCCATGCCTGAGGTCACGGTCGCCATTCCGACGTTTCGCCGTCCGCATGGGCTGGAGCGTCTGCTCTATGCGCTGGCGAAACTGGAAACGACCGCCGCGGTCAGCGTGCTGGTCGCCGACAACGATGCCCAAGGTCATGAAGGTCTCGATCTGTGCGAGGCGCTGCGCGGCCGCGGCTACCGCTGGCCCCTGCGCGCTGTGATCGCGCCGGCGCGCGGCATCGCCCAGGTCCGCAACACGCTGGTCGAGCAGGCGCTGGCCGATCCCGCCATGCAGTTTCTCGCCATGCTCGACGACGACGAATGGCCGGAGCCGCACTGGCTGGACGCCCTGTTGCGCGAACAGGCGAAAAGCGGGGCCGACGTGCTGCAAGGCTCGATCCTGTTCGACTTCGAGACGCGTCCCGAGGCCGGGCTCGAAAACTTCGACGGCATGTCGGATATCCGCAACGCCAGCGGCCCCATCGCCATGCTGCAGGGCGCCGGCAACCTCCTGATGACGCGCGCCGCGCTCGCGACCTTGACGAGGCCCTGGTTCGACCCGGCCTTCGCGCTGACCGGCGGCGAGGACCGCGACTTCTTCATGCGCCTGGCGGCGGCCGGCAAGTCGTTCGCCTGGTCCGACGAAGGCGTCGCGCACACTTTCGTGCCGGTGACGCGCAGCAGCCTCAGATGGGCGCTGTCGCGGGCCTACAGCATCGGCAATTCCGACATGCGCGTCTTCCTGAAATATGCGCCCAGCGCCGCGGCGCGCGCCTTCGAGCTCGCCAAGATCGCCGGCGCGCTCTTGTTGTCGCCGATCTTGTTCGTCATCCTCGCCTTCAGCGCGAATCGGCGCACCGGCGCGCTGCGCCGGCTGTTTCGCGCCGCAGGCAAGGCGACGGCGCTTTTCGGGCGGCAATACAATGCGTATTCCGTGATCCATGGCGACTGAGGGATTTGCGAGCAGCATCGTCCCCGCACGCCCCAGCCTCGACACGCGCATCGCCGAGGCCGGGTTCGTCCTCCTGCTGCTCCTGATCTTCGTCGGCGTGCATCCCTTCGAGGCGCGCAACGCGGCCTCGGTCGGCGCGCGCGCCATGTCGTCGGCCACCGGCGATTCGCTGCGCCAGGTCGCCTATCTCGGCGTCTTTGCGCTGGTGGTTTATTCGGCGGCGCGCAAGCACGGCCTCGCCGCGATCCGCGCCATCCCCGTGCTGCTCGGCGTGCTGATGTTGTGGTGCCTGGTGACGGCGAGCTGGGCGGACGAGCCCGACCTCGCCGCGCGCCGCGCCGTGCTGGCGCTGACCCTTGTGGTCTCCGTCCTGCTCAGCGTCGATACGCTGGGCGCGCAGCGCGCCGTCATCCTGTGGCGCAACGTCGTCGCCTGCGTGATCATCGCGGACTGGATTTCGGTCGCCCTGGTGCACCAGGCGATACACCTGCCCGACGACGTCGAGGCCGATCTCGCGGGCTCGTGGCGCGGCCTGCACAGCCACAAGAACACGGCGGGCTTCGTGGCCGCGACGGCGGCAGCGATGTTCCTGTATTTTTCCGTCGCGACGCGGCGCTGGACCGACATGGTCCTGCTGGCCCTGTCGCTCGGCTTCCTCGTCATGACGCGCTCCAAATCGTCCATGGGCCTGTTGCCGCTGGCGCTCGCCGCAGGCGGGCTCTATCGCGTCGCGCTGCGCAACAAGCTCGACCGCAGCATCGCGGCGGTGGCGGCGATGCTGTTCCTTCTGGTGTTCGCGGTGGTCGTGACCGTGCAATGGGAGTTCATCGCCCGCTTCCTGGAAGATCCGCAGCACTTCACCGGCCGCTCGGCGATCTGGCAGGCCGAGGTCGCCTATATCCGCGACAATCCGCTGTTCGGCGCCGGTTACGGCACCTTCACCAACACCGGCGTGCGCTCACCGATCTATCCCTATGTCGGCGGCGGCTGGGTCGCCGATATCGGCGAGGGCCATAGCGGCTACCTCGAGATGCTGGTGACGATCGGCGGCATCGGTTTCGTCCTCGCCATGGCGGCGCTGGTCGCCGAGCCCTTCGTCGAATTCTGGCGAACCTGGCGCCGCGACGATCTCGTCAACGCGCTGCTGTTCACGCTGTTCTTCTTCGCCGTGCTGCACAATTTCATGGAGTCCGATTTCCTCGAAGGCACGGCGGTGCAATGGGGGCAGTTCCTCCTGATCCTCGCCTTCCTGCGCGTCTCCGGGCGCGAAGCGCGCGCGCTAGCTGGCCCGGTGCCGTCGTGACGCCGTTCTTCTCCGTCGTGATCCCGGTCTATAATCGCGCCCTCGTGCTGGGCGCGGCGCTCCGCTCCGTGCTGGCGCAGAGCGACCAGGATTTCGAGATCGTCGTCGTGGACGACGGCTCGCTGGACGATCCCAAGGCGACCGTCGATGCCTTTGCCGATCCGCGCATCCGCCTCGTGCGCCAGGACAATCGCGGCGGCGGCGCGGCGCGCAACACCGGCATCGCCCAGGCGACGGGTCAGTTCATCGCCTTTCTGGATTCCGACGACGTATTCTTGCCCCATCACCTGGCGGCGATGCGCGCAGTGCTGGCGGGGACGCGCGATACCGCCGCCTATGCGCGCATCGTCGTCGACCGCGGCGACGGGCGGACACTCCTGAAGCCGCCGCGTGCCATTCGCGCCGGCGAGGACATGGCAGCCTATCTGCTATGCGACCGCGGCTTTGTGCCGACCATCACGACCGTGGTGCCGGCGGCGCTGGCGCGCAAGGTTCTCTATCACGAGAACCTGCGCGAGGCCGAAGACACCGATTTCGCGGTGCGCCTGGCGCTGGAAGGTTGCGCCTTCGTCATGGCCGGCGAACCCGGCGCGGTGTGGAAGGATCATTTCGATCCGAACCGGCAATCGGCCGGCCGCAGCAGCGAACGCCTGGCGCAGTGGCTGGAAACCATGAAGCCGCGCATTCCGCGCCGGGCCTATCTCGGCGGCCGCGGCTGGGCCGTCGCCAAGGGCGTCGCGCCGCAGAACCCCTTCCGGGCGTTCGTGCTTTATCTGGATGCGTTGATCCATGGCTGCTATGGGCCCGGGCTCGCAGCAATCGTCTTCCTGCAGATCTTCCTGCCCGACCGCGCCTATCGCGCGCTGGCCGACGGCGCCATCGGCTGGCTGCGCTTGGGCTTGCGGCCGGCTGACAAGACAGGCGCGCCGATCGAACGCATATGCTGACGCGGCGCCTGGCGCTGGCGGGCCTGGGCGCCGCCGCCTGCGCCGTCCCGGCCGCGACGCAGATCCTGCGACCGGCCTTGACCGACGAAGGGCCGTCGCTGCGCGCCCTCGCCGCGGCGCGCGGCCTCGTGTTCGGTTGCGCCACCGGCAATTACCAGCTGCGCGAGCCGGACTTCGCCTTCGCCTTCCTGCGCGACTGCGCGATGCTGGTGCCCGAATACGAACTCAAGCGCGACCTGACCGAGCCCATACGCGGCCGCACCGATTTCTCCGCCGCCGACGCGCTGCTGGCCTTCGCGCAACAGCACGGGCTGCTGTTCCGCGGCCATCCGCTGCTCTGGTTCGATTCAAATCCGCCCTGGCTCGAGGCGGCGGTGGCGGCGGCGAAGGACGAGACCGTTTTCACCACCTTCATCCATGCCGCGGCCGGGCACTATCGCGGCCACGCACATTCCTGGGACGTCGTCAACGAAGCCATCGAGCCAAAAGACGGCCGCAGCGACGGCCTGCGCGCGTCGTTCTGGCTGAAAAAATTCGGACCGTCCTACATCGATGCCGCCTTTGCCGCGGCGCGCGACGCCGATCCCGCCGCGCTGCTGGTCTATAACGAGTATGGCCTGGAGGAAGACGGCGCCGAGCACGACGCCCGCCGCCGGGCGACGCTCAAATTGCTGGAAGGCCTGATCGCGCGCGGCGCGCCGGTCGGCGCGCTTGGGCTGCAGGGACATCTGAGCGCCTTCGGAGAAACGCTCAACCAGAAGAAGCTGGCGGCCTTCCTCGACGCGGTGCGGGCGACCGGCCTTCGCATCCTCGTCACCGAACACGATGTCGACGACAGCGGCGGCACGCTCGGCCGCGCCGCGCGCGACGCCGCCGTCGCCGACGCCAGCCGGCGTTTCCTCGACGTGGCGCTCGACAACCGCGCCACCATGGCGCTCCTGACCTGGGGCCTGTCGGACAGATTTCTGGATGCGGAGGGCGTGCGCAATACGCTGCTGCGCGGAGCGCCACGCAAGCTGCCGCTCGATGCGGCTCTGCAGCCGACGGCGATGCGCGATGCGATCGCGCAGGCGCTGGCCGGCGCCCGCCGGCGTTAGGCGGCTTTCCTGCCGAACGCAGCGGCGACGCGGCGATGCAGGTGCGCGGCCAGGCGTGGCGCGGCGAATTCGGAGCCGTACATGAAGCGCAGCAGCGGACCGAAGCTGTTGGAGGCCGCGAGGCCGACGAAGTAGAGGTCCGGCAGCGAGCTTTCGAAATTGTCCGACAGGATCGGCGTGCCCTCGACCTGGCCGACCGCAGCGCGCAGTTCGCCGTCCAGGAACGGCAGGCGCGCGAGGTCGACCTTGTATCCGGTCGCGGCGACCACGTGATCGGTCGTCATGATGCGCGTGCGGCCATTGTCGTCCTTGAGCTCGAGCGCGATGCGCCCGTCGATCGTCTTGGCGCTCTGCAGATGCTGGCCGAGATAGGCCGGAATCCTGCCTTCGACCTTCTCGCGCGTGAACCAGCCCGGCGCCGGGCCGAGATGGCGACGCGTGACGTCGAGGCGCAGGCGCTGCGGCAGCTTGTGGAACAGCAGCGGCGCGTTGGTGCACAGGAAGGAGCGCCAGCCCGGCCCGATGCCGGTATCGGGGGTGCGCAACTGCTGCAGGATCGACGGCTCGTCATTGTCGGGCGCGTTGTGAAAGGGGATGACCTTGCGGCGCGCCACGATCTTCACCTTGGCGCCGGCTTCGTGCAGCGCGATGGCGGTGTCGATCGCCGAAGCGCCGGCACCGAGCACGGTGACGTCGCGGTCCTTGAACCGGCTGAGGTCGTGGTGATCGAAGGAATGCGAGACCGCGTTCGCCGGCAGCGCCTTGAGCGCCTCGGGCAGATTCTTGAACCAGGTGATGCCGACCGCCATGACCACGCGACGGGCCTGCAACCGGGCGCCATTCTCCAGCGTCAGCGCATAGCCGTCCGCGCCGCGCGCGATGTCGGTGACGTTGAGCTGCTCCAGCGTCGGCACATAGGTGCGGGTGAACCAGTCGGCATAGGCGACGAAATCGTCGAGTGCGACCGGCGTCTTCTGGGCGGAGTATTCCTTGCCGTTGGCGGCGCACCAGGCTTCGAGGGTCGAGGCCTTGTCGGGCGCCGACAGGTTGGAGGCGAAGCCTTCGGATTTCAGGCACATCCCTTTGGGCATGTGGTCGCGCCACGTGCTCATCGGTTTGCCGAAGATCCGGAACGAGATGCCGGCTTCGCGCAGATGGGCGGCGAGCGAGAGGCCGTAGGGACCGGCGCCGACAATGGCAACGTCGATTGAGCTGGGCATGTCATCCTTCCGAAACTGGCGGGACAGCGCGCTGTCCCAAAGTGAAACAAATCTCGTTTCGAGACGCGAAAATCCCTATTTCCGCCCTCTTGGAGGCAAAATATCCAACCTTCGTGCCATGTTCAGGATTGGTTGAGGCCGTCGCATTACGCTCGCGTCATGGGCCCGCGCATTCTTCTCGTCACCACCGTGAACTGGCCGTCGAGCGCCCGGCTGGCGGGAGCCTTCGCCGGCGTCGGGGCCGAGGTCGAGGCGTCGTTCCCGGCCGGACATGTGCTCGGCAAGAGTCGCGCCGTCGCCGGCCGCCACGCCTACAATCCGCTTTTCCCGTCGGCTTCGCTCAAAAGCGCGATCGCGCGCGCCGAGCCAGACCTGATCGTGCCGTGCGACGACCGCGCTCTGGCGCAGGTCCTGGCGTTCGCGGCGCGCGCACCGCGCCATGCGGCTCTCATGGAACGATCGCTGGGGCGTCTGGCAAGCTATCCGGCGCTGGTCGCCCGCAGCGCCTTCATCGGCGCGGCCCGGGCCGCCGGCATCGCCGCGCCCGAGACCGTCTCGCTGGCCGGCGAAGCGGATCTCGAAGACGAACTCGCGCGCCTCGGCTTTCCGGCCGTGCTGAAGGCCGATGGCAGTTGGGGTGGCGACGGCGTCGCCGTGGTGCGCAACCAGGATCAGGCGCGGGCCGCCTTTCGCAGGCTGGCCGTCCCGCCGTCCCGGGCGCGCAGCGTGGCGCGGGCGATGCGGCGCCGCGACGCACATTTCCTCCACGATGCGCTGCGCCCGCCTGTGGCCTCGGTCAGCCTGCAACGCTTCGTGGCCGGCAAGCCTGCGACCAGCGCCTTCGCCTGCTGGAAGGGCCGCGTGCTGGCGACCATCCATATGGACGTGCTGGAGACGCTGGGCCCGACCGGCCCGGCCAGCGTCATGCGGCGCGTCGATTGCCCGCAGATGGAGCAGGCGGCGGTGCGGCTGGCCGAACGCTTCGGCCTTTCGGGCCTGCACGGCCTCGACTTCGTCCGCGACAGCAGCGGGGCCGCCCACCTGATCGAGATCAACCCGCGCGCCACCCAAGCCAGCGCCTTCGCCTTTGGCGGCGGCCACGACCTCGCGGCCGCACTCGCCGGCTGTGTCGCGCCGTCGGTCCGGGGGGCACGCCCCCTGGTCACCGAAAACCCCATAATCGCGCTGTTTCCGCAGGAATGGCACCGCGATCCCGACAGCCCCTGGCTGCATACCGCCTACCAGGACGTGCCCTGGGACGACCCCGACGTGTTGCGGGCCTGCCTGGAGCCGGGGCAGCCCACCCCGGTGCGCCGGCCGGCGGAGGCGGGACAGGCCGCTCCCCTCGTCCTGGCATCCCCGGGCCGCCGGCCGCATTAACCGTTCGTCAGGCGGTCAGGCGCTAAATCTGGCAGGAGAAGCAAAAGGCTCGCACGCGTCGGACGCGGCGAAGAGGGCATGTCGTTCCAGGGAATTAACCCACATTCGGCCGCGCCGCCCGACGCCCGCAACGGACCGCCGCCGGCGCCGTCCGAGCTTGCCGATATCCTGGCGGGCCTGCGCGCCCGCAGCGGCCTGATCCTGCGCATCACCGTCCTCGTCGTCGCGGTGGCGATCGTCACGGTCTGCCTGATGCCGACGCGCTATTCCTCGTCGGCGGTCGTGATGCTCGATCCGCGCAAGAACACGGTCGCCGATCTGTCGGCGGTGCTCTCGGCGCTGCCCACCGATCCGGCTTCGCTGCAGAACCAGATCCAGATCCTGCAATCGCGCGATCTCGCAGCCGAAGTCATCGCCAAGCTGAAGCTTTACGACGATCCGGAGTTCAACGGCGCGCTGCAGCAGAGCGTCGGCGGCGCGCTGCTCGCATCGCTCAATCCCAGGCACTGGTTCTCCGACGGTCCCCAGGCGGTCGATCCCAATGTCGAGCGCGACGCGATCATCGATGCGTTCCTCGCGCATCTGTCGGCCGAAACGCTCGGCCTGTCGACGACGGTGACGGTGACGTTCACCTCGCGCGACGCCGGCAAGGCGGCCCGCATCGCCGATGCCGTCGTCGAAACCTATGTCGGCGACCTCGTCGAGGCCAAGCTGCGCGCCTCGGATTCGACCAGCGCCTGGCTGACGCAGCGCATCCGCGACCTCGGCAACCAGGTGCAGATACAGGAGGCCGCGGCGCTGACCTACCGGGCGCAGCACAATCTGGATTCCAGCGCCGCCGGCACCTCGCTGATCGAGGCGCAGCTCGGCGGCATCAACGGGCAAATCGTGCAGGCCCGTGCCGATCTCTCGGCCAAGGTCGCGGTCTACAACCAGGTGCAAAGCCTGATGCAGGCAGGCAATCCCGCCGACATCTCGCAGGTCATCGCCTCGCCGCTGATCATCCAACTGCGCACGCAGCAGGCCGATCTGCTGCGCCAGCAGGCGGCGCTGGCGATTCCCTATGGGCCGCGCCATCCCAAGCGCATCGCCGTCGACAACCAGCTGAAAGACCTCGACCAGAAGATCGACGAGGAAGCCGCCCGCATCGCCAGCGCGCTGGCGAGCGATGTCGCCGTGGCGCGCGCCCAGCTCGGTTCGCTGCAGGGCAGCCTGCATTCGACGCAGCACCAGGCCTCGGGCCAGGACCTGACGGCGGTGAAGTTGCGCGCGCTGGAAGCGGCCGCCGACTCGTCGCGCAAGCTCTATGAATCCTTCCTCGGCCGGCTGACCGGCATCCAGGACCAGGACGGCCTGCAATATCCCGACGCGCATGTGATCTCGCGCGCGCCGGTGCCGAGTGCGCCAAGTTCGCCGCCGCGGCTGCTGATCGTCGCCGCGTCGCTGCCGGCAGGCCTGTTGCTGGGTTGCCTCGCGGCATTGCTGACGCTGCGCTTCGCCGGCGCACCGCGCGCCGCCGTAGCGCGTACCCGTCCGGTGCGCCGACCGGTTCCGGCTCCGGCACCGGCCTATCGCGGTCCGCCGATCCTCGCCGAGGTGCCCGGCGCGCTCGCCGAGGGCGCGGCCGATCACATCGTCGACTGGCCGGCCTCGCCCTTTGCGCGCGCCATCACCGCCTTGCTGGCGCGCGTCGCGCCCCCGGCGGGCGCGGGTAGCGGCCGGATCGTCGCGGTGACGACGTCGGAATCGCAGAACGCCGGCAGCACCGTTGCCGTGGCGCTGGCGCGCGCGGCCGCAAAGGCGGGTTTGCGCACCATCATCGTCGATGGGCATCTGCTGCGGCCGGCCATCGCCGAAGCGACCGGCGCGCGCGTCCAGGCCGGCCTGCTCGAGGTGCTGGCCGGCAAGACGACCCTCAACCGCGCCCTGATGCGCGATCCGCGCTCGAACGCCCTGATCCTCGGCGGCCTGCAACCGGCGCGCGATCCCGCGGCCGCGCTGGCTTCGCCCCGGACCCAGGAACTCTTCGCCCATCTGCGGGCCATCTGCGATCTCGTCGTCGTGGCGGCGCCCCCGGTCATGGCCTCGGCCGAAGCGCCCAGCTTCGCCCGGCTGGCCGACGCCGTCGTGATGGTGGCGCGGCCCGAGGAAGGCCCGCGGCCCGGCCTGTCCAAGGCGTTGCAGACGCTCGGCCAGTGGCGCTCGGCCCCGGTCGGCATGGTCCTGGTCCGCTAAGCCCCTGGCAGCGCGGCCATTTACCTCATCCCGAGAGATGGAGGCCAATTTAGGTGGAAAGGCCGAGGTTCGGCTTGCCCTGACCCCCTCCTTCCCGTTAAGTGCGGCCCGTTAAAAGAAGTGGGGCACCCGCCATATGCCGTTTGACTTGAATAGTACGCCCATGCGCAGCGCCATTGCGGTCCTGCTCCTGGTGATCGGGCTCCTCGCGGGCTGGTTCGGCCACAAGGCCCTCTCCGCGCCGGCGGACCTGCCGACCGTCGCAGTCTATGACGATTGGCGCCTCGCCTGTCCCAAGCTCAGCGACAAGGACGCGACCTGCGAGCTGCAGCAGGACGTCCTGGACGCCAAAAGCCATACCGAGCTGGCACGCCTGTCGATCTTCCGCCTCAAGGACGCCTCGACGATGATCGTGACGGTGCCCTACAACGTCCTGCTCGATCCGGGCATCGGCCTGGCGCTCGGCAAGGACAAGCCGCGGGTCTATCCGTTCGAGACTTGCAACGGCGTCGGCTGCGTCGTGCGCATCCCCTATGACGACGACCTCGCCAAGGCGATTGCCGCGACAAGCGATGCGCGCATCCTGTTCGCCGGCCTCGACGGCAAGCCCGTCGGCCTTCCCTTTTCCCTGAAAGGCTTTGTCGACGCGAGCAAGGCGTTCGAAAGCAACGAAGCCAAGCGCCGTTCCTGGTGGCGGAGATTGTGGTCATGACATCGATTCGTGCAAGCATTGCCGGCGCGCTGGCGCTCGGCCTCATCGCGTTCGGCGCCGCATCGGCGGATCCCGCCCCGGCACCCGGCGCGCCGGTGCAGCCCAGCGAGACCAAGCCGTTCGGCGATTGGACGGTGCGCTGCTATCCCGTCAACTCGCCGTCGCCTTGCGACATGTTCGAGCTTCTGGCCAACAAGCAGTCCGGCCAGCGCGTCATGAGCATCTCCATCGCTTATATGCCGGCCGGCGATCGCCATGTGATCCAGATCGCGGTACCGCTCGGCGTCTCGATCCAGAAGGGCCTCCTGCTGTCGTCCGACGCCTATGCCTCGCCGCAGCTGCACTATCGCCGCTGCGACCGTGGCGGCTGCTATGTCGAGATGCTGATCGACAACGCGGCGGTGACCGCGCTCGGCAGCGGCACCGGCGCGGCGAAGATCCGCATCGTCGCCGACGGCGGCAAGGTGTTCGACATTCCGTTCTCGCTGAACGGCTTTGCCGACGCGCATGGCGCGATGGCCGACCTGGCGCGCAAGAAGACGGCCAAGCCGGCGGATGCGCCGACCACGCCCGAAGCGCCGCCCGCGCCGGCACCGGACGCCACGCCGGCACCCGATGCGACGCCCGCACCGACGCCGTAACAGCGTTCGAACCTGTTTTTGGAGAACGGCTCATGCCTCGCATGGGTCGTTTTCTTTTGCGGCTTCGCCGAAGGGCGGCTAGGCGCGCCGCGCCGTCCGCCGCAGGCGCCAGAATGCCAGCGCAACCGCGCCGGCCAGGGCGAACGCCAGCACAACCCAGCGCACATGTTCCTTCGCGAACCAGTGCCAGGCAAAAATGACCGGCCCGAGCGCGGCGGTTCCGAGCGCGCCCAGCATCAGCAGGGCGGCCGACCAGACGATCGCCGAGGTGATGTTGGCGATCTGGAACGGCCAGAACTTCATCTGCGAAATGCCGGCCACGATCGGCACGGTGGCGCGGAACGGGCCCATGAATCGGCCGATGAAGATTGCCCACACGCCCCAGCGGCGGAAGAAGGCGAGCGCCTTGTCCATCTGCGGGCGATAGCGCGACACCGGCCAGACGGCGAGGGCATGCTCCTTGTAATGGTGCCCGATCCAGTAGGAGATCCAGTCTCCCAGGATGGCGCCGATCGCGGCGCCCAGCCAGATCGGCACCGGATTGATGCCGGTCGCCTGCACCACCACGCCCAGCCCGACCAGGATGGTGGTGCCGGGCACCAGGAACGAGATTCCGACGAAGGATTCGGCGAAGGCCGAGCCCAGCGCGATGGCGAAGGCCGATTCGGGGTGTGCCTTGGCGAAGCCCAGCAGCCAGGCGGCCGCGTGGCCGATCCAGGCGAAAAATGCATGCATTGGGACGAAATCCGCTGAAGGAACCGGTCGGCCAGGGGCCGTGTTACAATCACGATATGGTGGCTTTTGGGCTGCCTGTCCAATGGACCCGCGACACTTTCGACAAAATTCGCGACTATCGGTTTGTTAATTCACCCGCGGCGGGCGTTTCTGCCAGATTTCCGCCGGTTTTTCCGCGGCACAAGCGAGACGATGATGAGCAGTCCCGGCAGCCTGAAGGGCGTTCTTGACGCCGCCGCCCAGCATACCGACCGGGCCTGGCGCTGGAGCGCCGACCGCATGCCCGGCGGGCGGCGCGCGCTGTGGATTCTGCTCGGCCTGCTGCTGCTGGGGGTGGTGGTCTGGCGCGCCTGGCCGTCCTCGGACACCACCAAGAGCCGCTTCGGCGGTGGTGGCGCGGCGCAAGCGGTCGGCGTCGCCACCGCCACCAGCGGCGACATGGACATCACGCTGAACGCGCTGGGCACGGTGACCCCGCTCGCCACCGTCACGGTGCGGCCGCAGGTCGGCGGCCAGATCATGAAATTCTATTTCACCGAGGGCCAGATGGTGAAAGCCGGCGACCTGCTGGCACAGATCGATCCGCGCCCGTTCCAAGCCGCGCTCGCCCAGGCCCAAGGCCAGGCGGAGCGCGACCGCGCCAACCTCAACAACGCCCTTGTCGACCTCAAGCGCTTCAAGTCGCTGAACGACGTCAAGGCGATCTCGCAGCAGCAATATGCGACGCAGGCCGCTTTGGTGCAGTCGGACCAGGGCATCGTCCGCTCCGACGAGGCGAACGTCCAGGCCGCGGCGATCAATCTCAGCTATGCGCGCATCACCTCGCCGGTCGGCGGCCGCGTCGGCCTGCGCCAGGTCGATCTCGGCAACACCGTCTCGGCCGGACAGACGGCCGGCATCGTCGTGGTGACGCAGCTGCAGCCGATCACCGTGCTGTTCTCGCTGCCGGAGGACAATATCGGCGATGTCATGGCGCGCCTCAACGGCGGCGCCACGCTGACGGTGTTCGCCTACGACCGCGGCCAGAGCGTGCTCCTGGCGACCGGAACGCTCTCCACCGTCGATAACCAGATCGACACCACCACCGGTACGGTGAAGGCGCGGGCGCAATTCGACAACGCCAAGAGCGAACTGTTTCCCAACCAGTTCGTCAATGTGAGGCTGCTGGTCAATACGCTGCACGACCAGACGCTGATTCCGGTTGCCGCCGTGCAGCGCGGCGCCCAAGGCAATTACGTCTTCGTGGTGCAGCCCGACAAGACGGTGGCGATGCGCACCGTCACGCTGGGCCCCGGCGACGCCACGCATGTCAGCGTCGTGCAAGGGCTCAAGCCCGGCGACACGGTCGTGGTCGACGGCGCCGATCGCCTGCGCGACGGCGCCGAGGTGACGCTGCCGAATGCGGCGGCGCCCATTTCCAAGCCGAGCGGCACGGCCGCTTCCGGCGGCGGCGCACCGGCGGGCGGCGCTTCGGGCGACCGGCGCGCCAAGATGCGCGCGGTTCTGGCCTCGCCGGTCTGCAAGAGCGATGTCGACAAGTACTGCGCCGGCAAGACCGGGCGCGACATGTTCATGTGCATTCGCGAAAATCGCGACAGCTTCAGCGATGCATGCACGGCCGCCCTCAAGAAGCTGCGCGGCAACCGCGGCGGCGGTGGAGGCGGCGGTGGCGGAGGCGGCGGGCCGTAAGACCAGGGCGCGGCGACAGGCATGAATCCCTCCGCTCCCTTCATCGTGCGGCCGGTCGCGACGTCGCTGCTGATGATCGCGATCCTGCTCGTCGGGCTGGTCGGCTATTCCTACCTGCCGCTCTCGGCGCTGCCGGAAGTCGATTATCCGACCATCCAGGTCCAGACCTTCCTGCCCGGCGCCAGCCCCGAGGTGATGACCTCGTCGGTCACCGCGCCGCTGGAAAAGCAGTTCGGCCAGATGCCGGGGCTCAACCAGATGTCGTCGGTCAGCTCCGCCGGCGCCTCGGTCATCACGCTGCAGTTCGATCTCAGCCTCAATCTCGACATCGCCGAGCAGGAAGTGCAGGCGGCGATCAATGCCGGCGGCAATCTGCTGCCGCAGAGCCTGCCGGCGCCGCCGGTCTATGCCAAGGTCAATCCGGCCGACGCGCCGATCATCACCCTGGCGATCGGCTCCAAGTCGCTGCCGTTGACCCAGGTGCAGGAGCTCGCCGACACCCGCATCGCGCAGAAGATCTCGCAGCTTTCGGGCGTCGGCCTCGTCAGCATCGCCGGCGGCCAGAAGCCCGCGGTGCGGGTGCAGGCCAATCTGCAGGCGCTGGCTTCGTACGGCCTCAACATCGACGACCTGCGCACCACCATCGCCAATGCCAATTCGAACGCGCCCAAAGGCAGCTTCGACGGCGCGGCGCAGTCCTACACCATCGACGCCAACGACCAGATCCAGACGCCCGAGGAATACAAGAACATCGTCGTGGCCTATCGCAACGGCGCCCCGGTGCACCTCTCCGACGTTGCGACCGTGGTGGAGAGCGCCGAGAACGTGAAGCTGCTCAGCTGGATGAACAAGACGCCGTCCATCCTGCTCAACGTCCAGCGCCAGCCGGGCGCCAACGTCATCGCGGTGGTGGACAGCATCAAGAAGATGCTGCCGCAGATCCTCTCCGGCCTGCCGGCCGGCATCGACGTGACGGTCCTGACCGACCGCACGACGACGATCCGCGCCTCGGTCGCAGACGTTGAGTTCGAGCTGTTCCTGGCGGTGGTGCTCGTCGTCCTGGTGATCTTCGCCTTCCTGCGCAACATCCCGGCGACCTTCATCCCCAGCCTGTCGGTGCCGCTTTCCATCATCGGTACGTTCGCGGCGATGTACCTGCTGGGCTATTCGCTCAACAACCTGTCGCTGATGGCGATGACCATCGCGGCGGGCTTCGTGGTCGACGATGCCATCGTGATGATCGAGAACATCACGCGCTACCTGGAGGAGGGCGAGTCGCCCCTGCAGGCGGCGCTCAAGGGTGCCGGCGAGATCGGCTTCACCATCGTCTCGCTGACCGTGTCGCTGATCGCGGTGCTGATCCCGCTGCTGTTCATGCAGGAGGTCGTCGGCCGGCTGTTCCGCGAGTTCGCCGTGACGCTGGCGATCACCATCCTGATCTCCGCGGTGGTGTCGCTGACCCTGGTGCCGATGCTGTGCGCCAAGCTGCTGCGCCGCCACAAGGAACCGGTGCGCGGCTCTCTGGCGCAGAAATCGGAGGAGTATTTCAATCGCGTCATCGCCGAATACGACCGCCTGCTGACCTGGGTGCTGGATCGCCAGCCGCTGACGCTGCTCATTGCGGTGGCGACGCTGGCGCTGACGGTTTTTCTCTACATCATCATTCCCAAGGGCTTCTTCCCGACCCAGGACACCAGCCTGGTGCAGGGCATCACCCAGGCCGGGCCGACCGTCTCGTTCGACGAGATGTCGCGGCGCCAGCAGGCGCTGGTGGATGCTGTGCTCGCCGATCCCAATGTCGAGAGCCTGTCGTCCTTCATCGGCGTCGACGGCACCAACGACACGCTCAACAGCGGCCGCCTCCTGATCAACCTCAAGCCCAAGGACGAGCGCAGCGACAGCGTGACGACGGCGATCCAGGGCATCCTCGACCGCGTCCACGACGTCGCCGGCATCTCGCTCTACCTGCAGCCGGTGCAGGACCTGACCATCGACTCCACCGTCAGCCGCGCGCAGTACCAGTTCGTGCTGGAGGATGCGAGCTCGGCGACGCTGCGCCAGTGGGTGCCGAAATTGCTCGAGAAGCTCAATGCCCGGCCGGAGCTGCAGAACGTATCGACCGCCTATCTCGACCGCGGCCTGTCGGCGACCGTCGTGGTCGACCGCGATACCGCGGCGCGCTTCGGCATCACCGCGGCTACCATCGACAACGCTCTCTACGACGCCTTCGGCCAGCGCATCATCTCGACCATTTTCACGCAGTCCAACCAGCGCCGCGTCATCCTGGAGTCCGACCCCGGCGTGCAGAACTCGCTGGGCTCGGTCGGCGACATCCACATGCCGTCGGCCGGCGGCGGCCAGGTGCCGCTCTCGGCCTTCGCCCATGTCGAACCCGTCCCGATGCCGCTGGAAGTCGACCATCTGGGCCAGTTTCCCGCCGCCTCGATCTCGTTCGACGTGGCGCCCGGCTATTCGCTGGGTGCCGCGGTCGACGCGGTGCGCGCCGGCGAGGCCGATGCAGGCCTGCCGGCCAGCATCACCACCGAATTCGAGGGCTCGGCGCTGGCCTTCCAGTCGGCGCTCGGCAACGAACTCCTGCTGATCCTGGCTGCCATCGTCACGGTCTACATCGTGCTCGGGGTGCTCTATGAAAGCTTCATTCACCCGGTCACGATCCTCTCGACGCTGCCGTCGGCCGGCGTCGGCGCGCTCCTGGCGCTGATCGTCTCGGGCAACGATCTCGGCATCGTCTCGATCATCGGCATCATCCTCCTGATCGGTATCGTCAAGAAGAACGCCATCATGATGATCGACTTCGCGCTGGAGGCGGAGCGCAACGAGGGCAAGTCGCCGCGTGAGGCCATTCATCAGGCGGCGTTGCTGCGTTTTCGGCCGATCCTGATGACCACCGTGGCGGCGCTGTTCGGCGCGCTGCCGCTGATGCTGGGCAGCGGCACGGGCTCGGAGCTGCGTCATCCGCTCGGCATCTCCATCGTCGGCGGCCTGCTCGTCAGCCAGCTCCTGACGCTGTTCACCACGCCCGTCATCTACATCTATTTCGATCGGCTGGGCGGCCAGGTGCGCGACTGGCGCGCGCGGCGGGGGGCGCAGCCCGCGTGAGCTTCTCGGAGACCTTCGTCCGGCGGCCGATCGCCACGGCGCTCCTGACCCTGGGGCTGGCGCTGTCGGGCGCTGTCGCCTATTTCCTGTTGCCGGTCGAGCCCCTGCCGAGCATCGACCTGCCCACCATCTCGGTGTCGGCCTCGATGCCGGGCGCCAGCCCCGAGACCATGTCGACCAGCGTGACGACGCCCCTGGAGCGCCATCTCGGCGTCATCGCCGACGTCGATGAGATGACCTCAACGAGTTCGGTCGGCTCGGCGCGCATCACCCTGCAGTTCAGCTCGAGCCGCAACATCGACGGCGCGGCGCGCGATGTGCAGGCGGCGATCAACGCGGCGCGCGCCGACCTGCCGGCGGCGCTGCGCTCCAATCCGACCTATCGCAAGATCAATCCCGCCGACCAGCCGATCCTGATCCTGTCGCTGACCTCGGCGACCCTGTCGCCGGGGCAGATTTACGACGCCGCCTCCAACATCCTGCAGCAGAAGCTCTCCACCGTGGACGGCATCGGCCAGGTGCAGATCGCCGGCGGCTCGCTGCCCGCGGTGCGGGTCGAACTCAATCCGCGGGCGCTGTTCAAATACGGCATCGGGCTCGAGGACGTGCGTGCCGCGCTGTCGGCGGCCAACGCCAACGCGCCCAAGGGCGCCGTCGACGAGGGCGCGCAGCGCTACCAGGTCTATGTCAACGACACGGCCAGCAAGGCGGACGAGTACCGCACGCTGATCATCGCCTACCGCAACAACGCCGCGGTGCGTCTTGCCGACGTCGCCGAGGTCGACGACAGCGTCGAGGACGTCCGCAACATCGGCATGTCGAACAACAAACCGGCCATCCTGGTGCTGCTGTTCCGCACCCCCGGCGCCAACATCATCAAGACCGTCGCCGCGGTGAAGGCGGCACTGCCGCAGCTCCAGGCGGCGCTGCCGCCCTCGATCCAGCTCGATATCGCCATCGATCGCACCGGCCAGATCAAGGACTCGCTGCGCGACGTGCAGCGCTCGATGATGATCTCGATCCTGCTCGTCATGTTTGTCGTCTATCTGTTCCTGCGCGACGGGCGGGCCGCGATCATCCCCAGCGTCGCCGTGCCGCTGTCGCTGATCGGCACCTTCGGCGCGATGTACCTGCTCGGCTACACGCTCAACAACCTGTCGCTGATGGCGCTGACCGTGGCGACCGGCTTCGTCGTGGACGACGCCATCGTGGTGCTGGAGAACGTCTCGCGCCACATGGAGGCCGGCATGTCGCGGCTCGAGGCCACCATCGTCGGCACGCGCGAAGTGGCGTTCACGGTGCTGTCGATGAGCATTTCGCTGATCGCGGTGTTCATCCCCATTTTGCTGATGGGCGGCATCGTCGGGCGGTATTTCAACGAATTCGCCATGGTGCTGACCATCGCCATCGTCATCTCGCTGGTGGTGTCGCTGACCACGACGCCGATGCTGTGCGCGATCCTGGACCTGCACCGGCCGGACCGCCGCCAGGGTTCGTTGCTGCGGTTTTCGGAGCGCGCCTTCGACGCCGCGCATGGTCTTTATGCGCGCTCGCTGACCGTGGCCCTGCGCAATCCGGGCAAGATCATGCTCCTGCTGCTGGTCGCGATCCTGCTCAATTTCCTGCTCTACTACGTCGTGCCCAAGGGCTTCTTCCCCGACGAGGATACGGGCCAGGCGTTCGGCGGCATAAGGGCCGGCCCGACGATCTCCTTCCAGCTGATGAAGGACAAATTCATCCAGTTCATGAAGATCATCAGCCAGGATCCGGCGGTCGCGACCGTCACCGGCACGATCGGCGGCGGCGGCGGCGGGCCGCGCGGCGGTGCCACCAACACCGGTACGGTCTTCATCCAGCTTAAAGCTCTGGCCGACCGCGGCGGCCTCGGCACCGACGCGGTGATCGACCGCCTCAATACCAAGTTCGGCAGCATCACGGGTGCGCGGCTGTTCCTCACCGGCGGCCGCGACGTGCGCGTCGGCGGGCGACAGGGCAACGGCGCCTACCAGTACACCATCACGGCGGACACGCTCGAGGAGCTTGAAGAGTGGCTGCCCAAGATCACCGACGCCGTCTCGGACATGGACGAGCTCGACAGCGTCAATTCCGACCGCGGCGACAAGGGGCTCGAAGTCGCGCTCAAGATCGACCGCAACACCGCCGCCAGGCTCGGCGTCAGCGCCGCGCAGATCGACAACACGCTGTACGACGCCTTCGGGCAGCGCCAGGTGTCGACGATCTACAACGAGCTCAACCAATACCACGTCGTCATGGAGGTCGCGCCGGAGTTCTGGCAGAGCCCGGAAACGCTGAAGGACATATATGTCAGCACCTCCGGCGGCGCGATCAGCGGCACGCAGGCGACCGGCGCGGTGGCCGGCACGACGGATACCGCGCCCGCCGGCGGCACTGGCGGCGTGTCGGCGACCGCCAGCACGACGACGGCGGCGCCCACCGCGGCCGCCGTCGCTTCCGACGTCGTGCGCAACCAGCAGCAGAACGCGCTCGTCAATAGCGCGCGCGGCGGCACCTCGACCGGTGCCTCGGTCTCGACGCAGCAGGAGACGATGGTGCCGCTGTCGTCGCTCGCCACCTACGGTCCGGGTACGACGCCGCTCGGCATCAACCACCAGGGCCCGTTCGTGGTCACCACCTTCTCGTTCAACCTGGCCAAAGGCGTGTCGCTCGGGCAGGCGACCGTCGCGATCCAGAAGAAGATGGCCGAGATCAAGACGCCGACCTCCATCCAGGGCATGTTCGCCGGCACCGCCAAGGCGTTCACCGACTCGATCAACAGCCAGCCGATCCTCATCCTGTCCGCGCTGGTCACGATCTACATCGTGCTCGGCGTGCTGTATGAAAGCTACGTCCATCCGCTGACGATCCTGTCGACGCTGCCGTCAGCCGGCGTCGGCGCGGTGCTGGCGCTGCTGCTGTTCAAGGTCGAGTTCAGCCTGATCGCCATGATCGGCGTGATCCTCCTGATCGGCATCGTCAAGAAGAACGCCATCATGATGATCGATTTCGCGCTCGATGCCGAGCGGCGCGAAAACCTCAGCCCACGCGATGCGATCTACAAGGCCTGCATGCTGCGTTTCCGCCCGATCATGATGACGAGCTTCGCCGCCATCCTCGGCGCCATGCCGCTGGCGTTCGGCTTCGGCACCGGCGCCGAGCTGCGCCAGCCGCTGGGCATCTCGATCGTCGGCGGCCTGATCGTCAGCCAGATCCTGACGCTCTACACGACGCCGGTGGTCTATCTCTATCTCGACCGCTGGCGCACGCGCCGCAAGGCGGCGTGGGATCGCTGGTACACGCATCTGATGGGTGACGACGCGCCGCCCGCGCCGGCGGAGTGACGCTCAGAGGTTCGGCAGGTTCTCGGTATCGGGCGCGCCGTTGCGGATTTCCGCATTGCGGTGCTGGCGATAGAGGCTGCGCGTGGTGGCGTAGAGGTCCACTGAGGTGCGCTCGATCTGGTCGAGCGAATCGACGTTGCGGGCGCGCAGGTCGAGGATCTCGAAGCCCTGGCGCAGGCCCAGCCACAGGGTGCTGTTGTTCCATTTCATGTAGGTGAACGGATCCATGGCGTAGTCGCCGCCGACGCCGACGAGGTCGCGCGGATTGCTCGGACCGGCGAACGGCAGCACCAGATAGGGACCTTCGCCGGCGCCCCAGACACCGAGCGTCTGGCCGAAATCCTCGTCATGGCCGGGTATGCCGATCTTGGCGGCGACATCGACGAGACCGCCGAGGCCGATGGTCGAATTGACGATCGTGCGGCCCAGCGTCTGGCCGGCGCGGGTGGTCTCGCCCTGCAGCAGGTCGTTGGCGAAAATCACCGGCGAATCCAGATTGCCCAGGAAGTTGTGCACGCTCTCGCGCGCCGCGCCCGGCACGGCGTGATTGTAGAACACCGCCACGGGACGGGCGACAGCGTGATCGATCTTCTGGTCGAACGCGAAGATCGAGCGGTTGGTCTGCTCGTAGGGGTCGTTCTGGCCGTTGGGATCGGTCGCCGCGCAGCCGCTGACGCAGGCCGCGACCAGCAAGACGGCCAAGGAAGTAAGTGTCCGGTTCATGCCCCTACCAAATCCCGTAAGATTTTAGAATCGCCTACGCCTGCAAATATAACTCAGAATATTGGGATTGGTGCCCGAACCAGGCAAGGGGCCGCGACAATGCGTCAAATGCCGCCGTACCACTGGTATCCCTGGTCTTCCCAATAACCGCCTTTTCCGCCACCGATACGCTCAAAGCTTTCCACCAGATCAATGCGTTGGACATATTTGGGCATTTTGTAACCCAATTGCCTCTCGGCGCGCAGTCTTACAGGCGCGCCATGTTCGACCGGCAGGGTTGCGCCGTTCAGTTCGTAGGCCAGGATGGTCTGCGGGTGCGTCGCCTCCAGCAGGTCCAGGCTCTCATAGTAGAACGGCCGCGGGATGATGTTTCCGGCGGCATCAACGTCCTCCTCGCCGATCGGATCGGCGCAATAGAAGACGACGTACCGCGCCTCGGGCTTCGGCTTCGCCGTCGCGAGGATCAGGTTCAGGGGCGTGCCCTTCCATTCGCCGATGCAGCTCCAGCCCTCGACGCAATCGTGGCGTGTGATCTGCGTGCGGGACGGCATGGCGCGGATGTCGGCCATCGACAGCTTGAGCGGCTTCTCTACCAGGCCGCCGACCGGGATGATCCAGTCCTTGAAGCCGGCCGCCACATGGATGGCGTAGTCGTTGGTGCCCGGGTTGAGCGTGCCGTTGGCCCGGAACACCGGCGCGATGTCGGCCTTGGCAAACTCAGGCGCCAGGGAATGGCCGCCGGCGAACAGGCGCTGCGCCCGACGGGTGAGGTTCTCGACTTCGCCGAGCAGGCTCAGTACCCAAGGCCGCTCCGACAGGCTGGTGCAGCCGGCCAGGAACAGCGCGCTCGCCAGCGTGGCGCCGCGGATCAGGATATTGCGGCGGCTGTGGGCGTCAGTCACCGGCGCCCTCCTTTTCGATCCGGAAATAGCCCGTGATCATCGAGCGCAGGCCGTTGAGCGGCGCCGACACGAGGAGCGCGCCGATGTGGACGAAGAAGAATCCGAGAAAGCCGAACGCGACCAGGAAATGGATGGTGCGCGCGCTCTGCCGCCCGCCGAACACCCACAGGAGGAACGGGAAAGCGCTGTCCATGGTCGGCGACATGGTGAGCCCGGTCAGCACGATCAGCGGCGCCAGGATGCACAGGACGACGAAATAGCTGATGCGCTGCAGGCCGTTGTAGTGCTTGGCGGCTTCGCCCCTGGGAAATTGCAGTCTGGCGTGGGTGACGATCTCGTGCGGCAGGTGCCGGATATCGTCGCCGGTCGGCAGCAGCTCCTTGCGGAAATGGCCGCTGGCGAGGACATAGGCGAAATAGGCAAGGCCGTTGATCACCAACAGCCAGGCGAACGCGAAATGCCACAATCGCCCCAGCGCGAGATCGGGCGATGCGGAGGGCAAGGTCGCCCATTCGGGGAAGCCGCGCACGCTCTTGACGCCGTCCGTGTCGGAGGCGCCGAGCCAGCCGTCGCTGTTGAATTTCCACGGCCCGATCTGGGTCACGCCCCAGTAACGCTCCTGCGTGCCCTCGGCGGTCAGCGCGATGAAGGGATGGTCGAAATCGGCGCCATTGCCCCAATAGAGGGCGGGGTGGGCATTGAAGATCTGCAACCCACTCATCAGCATGACCAGCATGCAGAGGGCGTTGATCCAGTGCAGCGCGCGCACCGGCACGGTGTGGCGATAGAACAGGTAGGACGGCTTGCGGGGTCTGCGCGGCTTGAGGCCGACGGCAGCACGGGCCCGGTCGGCGAAAGCGCCCCAGGCGGCGCGCAGCCCTTCGCCAACGTTCCCCTCCGTCGCCGGCCCGCTGGTATCGGTCATCCGCCAAAACCCTGAATCGCGGCCGCAGCATAGCAGGCCTACAGCAGAATTCGCCGCAGTTGCCGATTTCGTTACAGGCTTTCAATATCGCCCGCAGGGGCCCGCCCAGAGGCTCAAACAGGGGAAATGCGATGGCAAAGCTCGCGCGCGACGGTGTCGACATCTATTACGAGGTCCATGGCGAAGGACCCGTCATCCTGCTGACGCACGGCTATTCCGCCACCGCCGGAATGTGGGCCGGTCAGGTCGCGCCGCTGTCGAAGCGCCACAAACTGGTCCTGTGGGACATGCGCGGTCACGGCCAGAGCGACTATCCCGCCGACCAGGCGCAGTACAGCGAGGAGGCGACCGTCGCCGACATGGCGGCGTTGCTCGATACCGTCGGCGCCAAGACCGCCATCGTCGGCGGCCTGTCGCTGGGCGGCTACATGTCGCTCGCCTTCCACGCGACGCACCCCGAACGTGTGCGGGCGCTCTTGATCATAGACACCGGGCCGGGTTTCAAGAAGGACGATGCGCGCGAAGGCTGGAACCAGAATGCGCGGCGCACCGCGGATCGCTACGAGAAGGACGGGCTCGGCCTTTTGGGCAGCGCCAGCGCCGAGCGCGCCACCGCGCGGCACCGCGATGCCACGGGCCTGGCGCGCGCCGGGCGCGGTATGCTCACGCAGAAGACCGCGCGGGTGATCGAAAGCCTGCCGCATATCCAGGTGCCGTCGCTGGTCGTGGTCGGCGCCAACGATACGCCGTTCCTCGCCGCGTCGGACTACATGGCCGCGAAGATTCCCCGCGCCGAGAAGGCCGTCATCCCGGACGCCGGCCATGCCGCCAACATCGACAATCCGGCGGCTTTCAACGCCGCGATTGAGACGTTTCTGAATGCCCTAAAGTAATTCCCCGTCATGGGCGGGCTTGACCCGCCCATCTAACTTACCTGTTGCATAGGTGCACGAAGTTGGATGGGCGGCTTGAAGCCGCCCATGACGGTTTAGGGTTGGGTTAAGTGAGATTGGATAGCTATTGGGAGTTCGTGCATGGATCGCGTCAAAGGCAAGGTCGCTCTCGTCACCGGCGGCGCCAGCGGCATCGGGCGGGCCAGCGCCATGTTGCTCGCCAAAGAGGGCGCCGCCGTCGTCGTCACCGACATCCAGGACGACCAGGGCAAGGACGTTGTCGGCGCGATCAAGAAGGCCGGCGGCGATGCGCTCTATCTGCACCACGACGTGGCGAGCGAAGAGGCCTGGATCGGCGTCGTCGCCGAAACCAAAGCGCGCTTCGGCAAGCTGCATATCCTCGTCAACAATGCCGGCATCGCCATCGCCGGCTCGGTGCTCACCATGACGCTGGCCGACTGGCGGCGGCAGCAGGCGATCAATCTCGATGGCGTGTTCCTGGGCGTGAAGCATTCCCTGCCGCTGCTGCGTGCGTCGGGCGGCGGCTCGATCGTCAACATCTCGTCGCTGGCGGGCCTCAAAGGTTCGGCGACGCTGGCCGGCTACTGCGCCACCAAGGGCGGCGTGCGCCTGTTCACCAAGGCGGTGGCGATGGAATGCGGCGCGGCGCGCGACAATGTGCGGGTGAACTCGGTCCATCCCGGCATTATCGAGACCCCGATCTGGCTCGGCATCGTGCCCGGCGCGAACCAGCCCGGCGCCAACGCGCCCAATCTCGATGCGATCTCCGAGACCGTGGTGCCGATCGGCGCCAAGGGCTTGCCGGAAGACATCGCGGCGGGCGTGCTGTACCTCGCCAGCGACGATTCGCGCTACGTCACCGGCAGCGAACTCGTCATCGACGGCGGCATGTCGACACGGTAGATTTCTCCCGGGCAGGGGGATCATGACATGACCGAAGCCGTACTGGGCCCGGCGCCGCGGCGCGCCACGCCATTCGCGCCCTATCATAAGTGGGACCGCAATTTCTTTCTCTTCCTGGTGCTGGCTATCTGGGTCGGCGTCGTCATGGGTTTCGGCGGCGATATCCAAAATCACATCCGGTCGAACGAGGCGGCCTATCCGTGGATCGTTCATGTCCACGCCGTGACCTTCGTCAGCTGGCTGGCGTTGCTTACGACGCAGGTTCTGCTGATCCGCACGAAACGGCCGCAGCTGCACTACCGGCTGGGCGCGGCGATGATATGGCTGGCGCTCTTCATGGTGATCGTCGGCCCGGCGACCGCGGTCGTGATGCAGCGTGCGGCGTTCGGCACCAAGGACAGCGATCCCGGCTTTCTCGCCATTCAGCTTGGCGACATCATCGGCTTCGCCGGTCTGGTGACTGCGGCCTATCTCACGCGGGGTACGTCCTCGGCGCACAAGCGGCTGATGCTGCTGTCGACGCTCTTCATCTCTGACGCCGGTTTTGCGCGCTGGCTGTCGCCGGATATCGCCGCGGCGCTTTGGCATGGGTCCTGGCCGATGCTTGGGTTCTGGCCGTTCCTCGTGTCCACCTATCTGCCGAACGATCTGCTGATCCTGAGCCTGGGCGCATACGATCTCATCACCCGCAAGCGGCTCTATCCGGCTTATGTCTGGGCTGTTGGGGCCGTGGCGGCGTTGCAGTTGACCATCGCCTACCTCTACACCATGGCGCCGTTCTGGAAGGCGACCGCGACCTGGCTGATCGGGTTCTGAATTTTCCTCTCCGCCTTCGCGCCTAACGGTGCCACAGGCACTCCCCCGCCAGCGCGCTTTGCGCGCGCGGAGGGAGTCTGCGGCGCGAAGGGCACCGTTGCTCCTGGAAATGACACCGGTTACCATAGCCGAAAATGACAGGCCGCCGCGGCTGGGGCAGAGTGCCGGCGCAGGGCGAAATCGGGAGAAAACATGGCCAGAGACAGGCTGAAAGTGCTGGGCGCCATCATCAGCCAAGGGGTGATCCCGGTCTTCTATCACTCCGACGCCGAGGTCTGCGCCAAGGTCATCCAGGCCTGTGCCAATGGCGGCGCCAAATGCATCGAATTCACCAACCGCGGCGACTTCGCGCCGCATACCTTCCTGGAGGTGACGCGACACTTCGCGAAGGCGGATGATAGCGTTATCATGGGCGTCGGCTCAGTGATCGATGCACCCACGGCTGGCATCTATATCGCCAATGGAGCGAACTTCGTCGTGGGCCCGATGACCAATCCCGAGGTCGCGAAGATCTGCAACCGGCGCGGCATCGCCTACAGCCCCGGCTGCGGCAGCGCGACGGAGATTTCGAACGCGCAGGAGCTGGGCTGCGAGATCGTCAAGGTGTTTCCCGGCTCGTCCGTCGGTGGCCCGGACTTCGTCAAGTCCGTGCTCGGTCCGATGCCGTGGACCAAGATCATGCCGACCGGCGGGGTCGATGCGAGCGAGGAGAGCCTGCGCGCTTGGTTCGGCGCCGGCATCGTGGCATGCGGCATCGGCTCCAATCTCATTACCAAGAAGCTGCTCGACGCCAAGGATTATGACGGCATCGAGAAGAAGGTCCGCGAGACCGTGCAACTCATCAAGAAGATCCGCAAAGATGGCTGACGTTCTGAAAATCCGCGCCGCGTCCGAGACGAAATGGGATTGCGTTTCGTTCGGCGAGGTGATGCTGCGCTTCGATCCGGGCTTCGGCCGGGTGCGCAATTCCCGCCAGTTCACGGTGTGGGAAGGCGGCGGCGAGTACAACGTCGCGCGCGCCATGCGCAAATGCTGGGGCCGCCGCGCCGCCGTCGTCACTGCGTTGCCGGCCAACGATCTGGGCTGGCTGGTCGAGGATTTCATCATGCAGGGCGGCGTGGACATGAGCCACGTCATCTGGCGCGAGCATGATGGCATCGGCCGCAACACGCGCGTGGGCCTCAATTTCA
>Ga0210397_10000106_pt1 | contig 66034 bp, 58 predicted proteins | sample IncBWH2OmetaG_FD_160126 | JGI IMG/M metagenome (GOLD analysis project Ga0210397, IMG submission 160126) | Forest soil microbial communities from Barre Woods Harvard Forest LTER site, Petersham, Massachusetts, United States - Inc-BW-H-2-O ...
CGCGTGCGAGCAGGCGCGGCTGAGCCTCGAGGACCGTGATGCGGCAGTTCTTGCGCGCGGCGGCCGCCGCCACTTCAAGGCCGATGAAGCCGCCGCCGATCACCACAATGCGCCGGTCCGCTTTGAGCTGCGGCACCAGCGCAGCCGCATCCTGCAATGTTCGCAAGTAATGGACAGGTGCGTCGCCGGCGCATTCCGCCGGCAGCCGGCGCGGACGCGAGCCGGTCGCGAGCAGCAGCCGGTCATAGCCAAACGCGATGCCATCAGCGGTGACGACGGCTTGTCGTTGCCGGTCAATCGAGGTGACGCGCACCCCCGCATGAAAGCGGATGTTGTTTGGATAGTTCGCCGCGCCGGAGAGAACGATCTGCTCGGCAGTCTTGCTGCCGTGAAGCAATTCCTTCGATAGAGGAGGGCGGTCGTAAGGCAGGCACGGCTCTTCTGACAACAGATCGATGGTTGAGGCCGGCGCACGACGCGCAAGCTCGATGGCCGCCCGATGTCCGGCAACGCCTCCACCGACCACCACGAAGCGATGCATCTCTCTTTCCTCTTACCTGCGCTTGCCGGTCGATCGGAGCTCGAAAACTTCCGGCATCGAGATCGCAAGCTGCGCGGACGCTTGTTCGCCGCTTACGCGCAGCCTTGCTTGCCATTGTGGTTTCTGTCCTGATAGAGACAGTCTATCGCGAAGGTAGTCAGTACACATTGGCCAGCACAGGCATGCGGCGATACGAACAGGTCGTGTCCTATATCCGCCGCCGGATCGAGGCGGGAACGCTGAAGCCTGGCGAGCGGCTGCCGTCGGTCCGCGCGCTCAGCGAGTCGACCGCCTTCAGCATGGTCACGGTGCATCACGGCTACGCGCTCCTGGAGAGCGAGGGCATCATCGAAGCCCGCCCCCGCGCCGGCTTCTTCGTCGCCGCCAGCGCGCCTCAGGCACGGAATTTTGCCGATACGCCGTCGTCGCGGCCGGGTCTTTCGGACGCGCCGATCTCGATCGACAGCCTGAATTTCAAGGTGATGTCGGCCTGGCACAGCCGCGATGTCGAAGCCTTTGGCGCGGTCTATCCGAGCGGCGATATCTTTCCGCGGCGGCGGATCAACCAGACGCTGCGTCAGGTGCTGCTGCGCGATCCGGAGCGCGCGTCGGAAACCGATGCGCCGGAAGGTGATCCGCTGTTGCGGGAAATCATTGCCAAGCGCATGGCGCAGCGTGGCGTGATCGTGCGGCAGAGCGATGTGCTGGTCACCGGCGGCGGCTTGCAGGGCCTCGACATCTGCGTCGGCGCTCTCACCCGGCCGGGCGATACGGTGCTTGTCGAGACGCCGACGTTCTTTCCCATTCTCGATGCCTTGCGCCGCCGTCATCTGCTGGCGCTGGAAATATACTCCCATCCCAAGAACGGCATCGATCCGGACCAGTTCGCGCATCTCCTGGCCAAGAACCAGGTCGCGGCCTGTCTGTTGATGCCGGTCAATCATTATCCGACCGGCGTCACCTATAGCGAAGACACGATGCGCCGCGTCGTGCAGATCGCAAGCCAGCGCCAGATCCCGATCATCGAAAACGACATGTTCGGCAATCTCTCTTACGCCAGCGAATTCACCCCGAGCCTGAAGACCTTCGATACCGATGGCTATGTGATTCAGTTCTCGAGTTTTCCGGGCTTAGCGCCGTCCGGTTACGGCATCAGCTGGATCATCGGCGAGCGCTATCACAGCGCGCTGTTGGAGCAAAAATTCTTCACCAACCTGTTTGGCGGCGACGGGCCGTTGCAGCGCGCCGCCGCCGAGTTCATCTCGAAGGGCTATTACGAGCGTCCGCTGCGCAACATCCGCGAAACCCTGGGAAAGCGGATGCAGCAGGGTTTGCGGCTGGTGTCAGAACTGTTTCCAAAGGATTGCGCGATCTCCAGTCCGTCCGGCGGATTCGTGTGCTGGGTGAGGGGACCGCACAGCTTCGATGCGGTCGCGGCTTCCCGCCTGGCATTGCTTGACAGTATCAGCCTGGCACCGGGGCCGATGTTCTCGCCCGCGGCCTCGTTCAAGAACTTTCTCGCGCTCAATTTTTCGTTCGACTGGACGGCAGAGCGCATCGGAAAGCTGGAAAAGATCGCATCGCTGATCCGCTCGCCGGTGGCGGCATTGACCGCCTAGCCGGTTTTGGGCGGCCGCCGCTCTGTACTGATTGCGTTTGCACCTTCTTGCCGCTGTTAGAACAAACCGGCAAACCGTCCTAATATGCCCCGGGGATCAAAAAAACAGCGGAACGGCCGGGGCGATAGTCCTGGACCTGCCGCGCAAGACGGTCCGGAGGAAACATGGCGGGTGCAGAGCTGCCGGGTTCGAAACCGTCGGCGCGGTTGCGGGTAATCCAGTGGACGGCGATAGCTCTCGTCACCGTCGTGATCGCGCTCAATTACATTGACCGGTCGACGCTTGCCGTCGGCAATCTTCTTATCCGAAAAGAGTTCGGCATCAGCGCCACCGCGATCGGCGCGTTGCAATCCGGCTGGTCGCTCGCCTATGCGTTTGCGCAAATCCCGGTTGGTTTCATGCTGGACCGCCTGGGGCCGCGTTATCTCGTCGGCGGCGCGCTGATCCTGTGGTCGATCGCGCAAGGCGCGGGCGGCTTTGCGCTCGGCTATACGCAACTTCTTTGGACGCGGATTGCGCTTGGCGTGACGGAATCGCCAGCCTATCCCGCCGGCGTTCGCGTCACCAGCGACTGGTTCCGTGTGCGCGACCGCGGCATGCCCACGGGCCTCTACAATGCCGGTGGCAATATTGGGCCGGCGATCGCGCCGCCGCTACTGACCGCGCTGATGCTCGCCTTTGGCTGGCGGACGATGTTCGTCACCATGGGCGTGGTCGGTCTGCTCGGTGCGCTCGTGTGGTTCATGCTCTATCGCAATCCGCACAGCACCGTTCTGGAGGCGGATGACAACGCCTATCTCGCCGAAAACCGCGCCGCGATAACGCCGGTGCGCGGGGAGCAATGGGCGAAGCTGTTCACATTCCGCACGAGCTGGGCCATGATCGTGCTGGCGTTCTGTGGCGGCTATTCGATCTGGATGTATCAGACCTGGATCCCCGCTTATCTCGAGATGCAGCAGCATGTCAGCATCGCGAAAACCGGCATCCTCGCCTCGATCCCGCTGATCGCCGGCGTTGCCGGTTGTCTGGTCGGCGGCTGGTTCTCCGACAAGCTCTGCCAGTGGGGCGTCAATCTGATGGATAGCCGCAAGCTGCCTTGCGTCGGTGGCCTGCTCATCTGCGGGCTGTTCACGGGACTGACGACGATGGCCTCCAACGCGACCGAAGCGGTGCTGTTGATGTCGCTGGCACAGTTCTTTCTCAGCGCCGGCATTGCCGGCAAATGGGCGTTGACCACGGTTACCGCGCCGCAATCCTATTGCACCTCGATCGCGGGATTGATGAACTTCGGCGGCTATCTCGGTGGAACCGTCTCGCCGGTCGTGACCGGCTACGTCGTCGATGTCACCGGCTCCTTTGTCATCGCCTTTGCGATCGGCGCGGGCATGTCGTTGATCGGCGCCATGGCGCTGTATTTCATGCTGAAGGCCCCGATTACCTCGGCAGATCTTGCGCCCGAGGCAGCGCTCCCGGCAGGAGCGGAACCGGCGAAAGCGCTGTACTGATCGCGTTTCATGGTGACTGTTCCTTGCAGAACAGCCACACTCTAATACTAGGTCTGGTAACAAGCCGATAAGTCGCGGACCGAGCTGCGGACCAAACCGCAAAGGGAGGAGCCGATGAACCTGCAAGTGCCGAATCCGGCCGCCGGCGCCGCCTCCGCCAGCCGACTGGCCATCGCCGATTGCGACATCCATCACAGCCCGCGCGACTTCAAGCTGCTTTATCCTTACTTGGAAAAGCGATGGCGCGATCATATCGACCTGTTCGGAAGTCACAGCCGGCAGGGCATGGCCAAAGGGCCGCAATATCCCAAGGGCCAGCCAGATGCGTCGCGGCGCGATGCCTGGCCTCCCGGCGGCGGGCGTCCCGGCAGCGATCTCGATTTCATGCGCAGCCACCATCTCGATGCCAACGGCATCCAGCTCGGCGTGCTGACGATGATCCGCCCGCATCCGGGCGGTATGCCGAATCTCGATCTCAGTGCCGCGTTGTGCCGCGCCATCAACGACTGGCAGGTCGCCGAATGGACGACGCCGGAGCCGCGGCTGAAGGCATCGATCGTGGTGCCGTACGAAGATGCGGAAGCCTCCGTCGCCGAAATCGAGCGCTGGGCCGGCTCGCCGCATATGGTTCAGGTGCTGCTGCTCTCGCGGACCGTGGAGCCGCTTGGCAATCGCCGCTATTGGCCGATCTATGAAGCGGCAACGGCCGCGGGATTTCCGGTTGGCATTCACGCCTTCGGCAACGGCGGCAACCCGACCAGCAGCACCGGCTGGGCCACCTATTACATCGAAGACATGGTCGGTCACTCGCAGTCGTGCCAGGCGCTCATTAGCAGCATGGTGCTGGAGGGCGTGTTCGAACTGATTCCGAAATTGCGTGTGGTGCTGATCGAGGCCGGCTTTGCCTGGATGCCGTCGCTCGCCTGGCGGCTCGACAAGATCCGCTCTTCCTTGCGCAGCGAGACCCCGCACCTCAAGCGCCGGCCGAGCGAATACCTGCGAGAACATGTCTGGATGACGACGCAGCCGATGGAAGAGCCCAATCCGTCGATTCATCTGCGCGACACGATCGACTGGATCGGGCTCGATCGGCTGTTGTTCGCGACCGACTATCCGCATTGGGACTACGACGATCCCTTGACCGCGATGCCGCTGCGGTTACCGAAGGAAGAGCAGGCCGCCTTCCTGTTCGGCAACGCGCACCGGCTCTACGCGCCGCAAGCTTGAAGTTACGCGAGAGAAGATCAAGAACAGCGGCGAACCAACCGCGAAAAGAGACGACAGGGAGTTTCTGAGGTGAACGGGAGGTTTCGATCGGCTGCGGATCGCGAGGCGGTCGGTTATCGCAGGCGCTGGGCGCGCATCCTGCCCAACGTGTTTATCGTCTACACGATCTCGTACCTCGATCGCGTCAACATCGGCACCGCGCTTCCCGCCATCTCGCAGGACCTTCATCTGTCGCCGACCGAAGCCGGTTTCATCGGCGGCGTGTTCTTCTGGGGCTATCTCGTCAGCTTTCTGGCGGGCGGCTGGCTCGCCAACCGCTTTGGCGCCAAACGAGTCACGCTGTTTTGCCTGATCGCCTGGGGCTTCTTTGCCATCGCCGGCGGCTTCACCACGAATTTCTATGAGCTGGTTGCGACCCGCGTTCTGCTCGGCCTGTCGGAAGGTCCGATCTGGTCGTCGGTGTCGGCGTTGCTCTCGCAATGGTTCCTGAAAAGCGAGCGCGGCCGGGCGTTCGGCATCTGGAACATCAGCATTCCGATCGGTGCACTGTTGGCCGGCCCCTTGTCTGGTCTGGTGCTGACCTATTCGAACTGGCATGTGATGCTGATGCTCGAAGGCCTGCCGGCCTGGATCTGGGCGCTGGTGTGGTGGCGCACGATTCCGGATTCGCCGCAATCGGCGAAGTGGCTGACGACGGAAGAGCGTCATGTGCTGTTGGGCGGACTCGCCGCGGAGCAGGCGGAGTTCGATGCGACTGTCGGCGCCATCGACTGGTGGGGCATGATCGCTCACCCCGGCGTATGGCTGCTGCTGGTCGCCAAAACCTTCAACAACATGGTCGAGTACGGTTTCACGCTGTGGCTGCCGACGGCGATCAAGGATGCCAGCGCGTTGCCGATCGGATTGGTCGGTCTCCTGAGTGCCTTGCCGTATCTGGCGAGCGCCATTGGCATTGCGGTCGTGGGCATGAGTTCGGATCGACACCGTGAACGGCGCTTGCATGGCGCGATTCCGCTGATGGTGCTGGCGGTGCTGCTGTACGTGAGCGCGCATCTGGGGTCGCAATCCTTCTGGGTGTTGATGCTGTTCTTCACGCTGAGCGGCTTCTTCCTGTTCATGACGTTGCCACTGATCACCGTGATGTATACGGCGATCCTGCCGCGCACCCAGGCGATCGCTGCCATCGCCTTCAGCGGCGGGATCGCCAATCTCTTTGGCGGCTTTTTCGGGCCGATGCTGGTCGGCTGGATGAAGACGAGGACCGGCGATTTCTCGCTCGCCTTTTCGGTGCTGGCGCTGTTCGGCCTGATCGGCGGCGCGCTGATCCTCGCTGTGCGCCTGCCGGCAAGGACCGACGATGTTGCGGCCAGCGGCGCTCACGCGGTAGCCGGTGAATGAACGCGCCAGTGAGCTTGGCGGGTGCGATAGGATGGAAGAGAAGCGATGACAAGGAATAAACCGAAATGATCGAAGCAGGCGCAATCGATTGCGACGTTCATCCGACGGTGCCGAGCCTCGAGGCGCTGGTGCCCTATATGAGCGAGCACTGGCAGGATATGGTGAAGACACGCGGCCTCGATGAGCTGGTTTCGATCAGCTATCCCGCCAATTCGCCGATCACCGCGCGCGCCGATTGGCGGCCGGCCAAGGGTAAGCCGGCTGGGACGCTGGAGCAGATGCGGACCGAATGCCTGGACCCGTTCAAGACGTCGATCGCGATCTGCAACTGCCTGTATGGCGCGCAGCTTCTGTTCAGCGAAGATATGGGCTCGATGTTTGCCAGCGCCGTGAACGACTGGATCGCGAAAGAATGGCTCGATCGCGAGCCGCGGCTGCGCGGCAGCATCGTGGTGCAGACGCAGAACGTGGAAATGGCGGTCGAAGAAATCGAGCGCTGCGCGAAAAATCCGCGCTTCGTGCAGGTGCTGCTATTGGCGAGCGGCGATCACCCGCTCGGCAAGCGCTTCTACTGGCCGATCTATGCCGCCGCCGAACGCCATGGTCTGGCGATCGGTATTCACGCCGGCAGCAATTATCACAATCCGCCGACCGCGGTCGGATGGCCGAGCTATTACACCGAGGACTATGCGGCGCAGGCGCAGGCGTTCCAGACCCAGCTGACGAGCCTGATCTGCGAGGGCGTGTTCTCGAGCTATCCGAAGCTGAAGGTCGTGCTGCTCGAGTCCGGCTGGACATGGCTGCCCGCGCATCTGTGGCGGCTGTCGAAATACTGGCACGGCCTGCGAATGGAAATTCCCTGGGTCGATCGCTCGCCGATGGAAATCGTCAAGACCAATATCCGTCTGTCGTTGCAGCCGACCGATGCCCCGCCGGATCCGGCGAGCCTGGAAAAGATCATTGAGCACATGCAATCCGACGAGATATTGCTGTTCTCGACCGACTACCCACATGGTCAGTTCGAGGGCATGGAAGTGCTTCCGCAAGGGTTGCCGAAATCCCTGGTTCGGAAGATTATGGTCGACAATCCGCGTGCGACCTACGCGCGACTTCTGGAGACAGTGACATGAACGTCAACGTCAAACCCGAAGCAGCCAAGCGGACGAGCAGCCGTCTCGCCATCGCCGACTGCGATATCCACCCCGTGCGCGCTACCCCGAACGCATTCGATCCGTGGCTGTCGGCGCGCTGGCGCGACCATCTCAAGACGTTCGGCAGTCCGCGCCGGCTCGCGATGCAGGCGGGTCCGGCATTCCCGAAAGGACAGCCGGACGCGGCGCGGCGCGATGCGTTACCGCCCGAAGGCGGCAGGGCCGGCAGCAGCCTCAGTTTCATGCAGGCCCAGCATCTCGATCCGAACAACGTCATCTTTGGCGTTCTCAATCCGCTGCAGAGCGGGCAGGGCGTGGCAAACCCCGAGCTTTGTGCGGCGCTGTGCGCGGCGACCAACGAGTGGCAGGTCGCGGAATGGACCTCGAAGGATACCCGTCTCAAGGCCTCGGTCGTGGTGCCCTATGAGTCAGCGGATGTTTCCGCGGCCGAAATTCGCAAATGGGCCGGACACAAGGATTTCGTCCAGGTGCTGGTGCTCTCGCGCACCGGCGAGCCGCTCGGCAACCGCCGCTATTGGCCGATCTATCAGGCCGCGGCCGAAGCCGGCCTGCCCGTCGCGGTCCACGCCTTCGGCTACGGCGGCGGTCCCATCACCAGCACCGGATGGCCGTCGCATTACATCGAGGAGATGGCCGGTCACGCCCAGAGCTGCCAGGCGGGATTAGCGAGCATTGTGATCGAAGGCGTGTTCGAGCGTTTTCCGAAATTGAAGATCGTGATGGTCGAGGCGGGATTTGCCTGGGCTCCCGCCTTTGCGTGGCGGCTCGACAAGACCTGGAAAGCGTTGCGCGCCGAGACGCCGCATCTCAAGCGGCTGCCGAGCGAGTATCTGAAGGAACATGTCTGGTGGACGACGCAGCCGATGGAGGAGCCGGAGCCGCGAACCCACGTGCTCGATACGATCGGCTGGATGGGATGGGACCGGCTGTTGTTCGCGACCGACTACCCGCACTGGGATTTCGATGATCCGTCGCTGGCGCTGCCGTTGCCGATCAGCGAAGAACAGCGTCTGTCGTTTTTCCGCGAGAACGCATTGGCCGTGTACGGAGTGAAAGCATGAGCCGCCACGTCGTGGCCCCGACCCGCGAGATTCCGCCGGGATCGCGCAAACTGTTTACGATCAAGGGCCGTCCGATTGCGATCTTCAATCTCAACGGCGATTTCTACGGGATGTTCAATCGCTGCCCGCACCAAGGCGGAAGCCTGTGCGAAGGCGCCGTGACCGGTCTTGTCGAATCCACCGCGGCTGGCCGTTATAGCTACAGCCGCAGGGGCGAGATCATTCGTTGTCCCTGGCACGGATGGGAATTCGATATTCGCACCGGCAAGTCGTACTGCTCGCCCGACAAGGTCAAAGCGCGATCCTATCCGGTCGAGACCGCACACGGCGCCGAACTGGTCGAAGGTCCTTACGTCGCGGAGACCGTGCCCGTGCACGTCGAGGAAGACTACATCGTCGTCGAGATGTGAGCGCTCGCTATTCGCCGGGCTCTCGATCAGGCGCGGCGATGACTATGCCGCGCCGTCCGGTTGATCCAGGCCGAGCCCGCGCATCATGAATTCGACGAGCCAGTCGGTATACTCATCGTGGGTGAGGTCTTTCGGCAGCGACCAGCCGCGCAGCGCCATCATGGTCGGCAGGAACGTCACAATATTGGTCAACAGGCCGCGCTTGGTCTTGGGAAGGTGATCGGGGCCCAGCGCATCGACGATCAGCTCCTCGAACTGTCTGATCCAGCCTTGGACGCGCGTCAGCAGGCTTCGCAGCGAGCGGCGGTCGAGATTGTGGGTCTCGTGATAAACGAGCAGGATCGCGCTGCTTTGGTCGATCATCACTCGCGTCACGCCGCGCAGGGCTGCGCGTAGCCGCGCGGCGGGATCGCCGGTTGCCGCCACGGCTACTTCCATGCTGGCAATATATTCGGCAATCACGCGGTCGCAGACCAGGAACAGGATGTCTTCCTTCGAGCGCACGTAATTATAGATCGTGCCCTGGGTGAGGCCGGCCACGCGGCCGATGTCGCGCACCGTCGTGGCGTGAAAACCTTTCTCCTGAAACACCTCGAGGGCTGCGCGAATCAACTGCTCGCGGCGGTCGCGAATGAGATCGGGGTCCTTGGTGTTGGTTCCGACCGAGCGGACGGCGGGGTTACGGAGAGTTGCTGCTTTCATGGCTTAGCCGTTCTCTTTGCTTGCTCTTCTTGCGGCCTTGATCGTGCTTTGCGCCTTAGGCGGAAGGAATGTCGCATTGACATTCAAGGTTGTCTGGACTTGACTGAGCGCTCAGTCAGAAGAAAATATACGGGAGGATGGGATGTTTGGGAAGGGGCTTCGTGGCGCGCTTTGGGCGGCCGTCGTTCTTGGCGCGTTCTTTGGCGTATTCTCTACTCAAGCGCGCGCCGACGAACCCGGCGTGACGCCGGACAGCATCACGATCGGCGCCTTCGGTCCGATCACCGGCCCCGCCGCCTATATCGGTCTTGCGGGGCGCGACGGCGCCAATCTCGCGATCAAGGAAATCAACGCGGCCGGCGGCATCAACGGCCGCAAGCTCTCGATGATCTTCGAGGACGACGGGCATTCGCCAACCAAGGCGCTCGCCGCGGTGAAGAAGCTCATCGATCAGGATCATGTGTTCATGATCTTCTGCGTCGCCGGCAGCAACGGCACGCTGGGCACGATCGATTTCGTGCGCGAGAACGGCCGCGTGATGTTCGTGTCCTTTGCCTCGGCGCCGGGCGTCACCTGGCCGTTCGCGCGCAATCTGTTCCGCGGCGGCACCACCGAAGTGCCGCGCTATGGCGAGCTCTATGCCGAATATCTGCACGATTATCTAAAGGCGACCAAGATCGCGATTCTCAATGGCCGCGAGGAATACCCGAAGAACGAGGGCGACGCGCTCACCGCGCAACTGAAGAACTGGTATCAGGCCGCGCCGGTCAAGCGGGCCGAATTCAATATCGGCGACAAGGACTTCACCCCGCAGCTCCTCGAGATTCAAGGCGCCGATCCGCAGGTGATCGCCATCTTCGGCAATCCGGCGGAAGCCGCGATCGCCATGCGCCAGGCCAAGGAATTGGGGATGAATCAGCGGTTCTTCCTCGGCACCACCATGGTCGATCAGAGCCTTCTGAACGTCGCCAAACAGGCGGCGGAAGGCGCGAGCGGCTTTGCGCTGCTGCCGCTATTGCCGTCATCGTCGAATCCGGAGATGAAATCCTGGGTGGCGAAATGGAAGCAGGAATATCCCAATCTGCCGGCCGGGCGTCCAAACGTCTTTGACGTCCTCTCCTATTCCGACATGTACGCGGTGGCGGATGCGCTCAAGCGCGCCGGCAAGGATATCACGACCGACAGACTGATCGACGCGCTCGAAGCCACGCATGATTACCGCATCAGTGCGATCGCCTCGCCGCTCACCTTCACCAAGAAGCATCACATCGGCAATCTGCGCTTGCAGGCGATGCAGGTGAAGAACGGCGAATGGGAACCGGTTGCTTTCGAGGGCAAGCGCGAGAGCGACATCCTCAAGCGCTACCAGTGAGGTAGCGGTGCGAACGAGAACGGCGTCATGACCTGGCGAATTATCCTCCAGCTTGCGCTGTCGGGCCTGAGCATCGGCAGCATCTACGCGCTGGTCGGTCTTGCGCTGGTGCTGCCGTTCAAGGCGAGTGGTATCGTCAACTTCGCGCAAGGCGAGATCGTCACCTTCGGTGCTTATCTGGCCTTGATTCTCTCGGGTCTCGGCCTGCCTTATCTCGCGGTGGTGCCGCTGGTTCTCGTCGGCGCTGCCATGTTCGGCATGGCGACTGAGCGACTGTTGATCCGCCCCATCGCCAACCAGCCGGAGTTCACGCTGGTCATCGTCACCTTTGCAATCGGATTCGTCATCAAGGCTGCGATCCGTCTGCACTGGCAGGACAATACGTTTTCGATCGATGCGCCCTTTGTCGGGCCGCCGCTGGTGCTCGGCGCGCTGCGGCTCAATCCGGCCTATCTCGTCTTCATTCTCAGCACTGTCGTGGTCGTTGCCGCGCTGTTTCTGTTCTTTGGCTACAGCAAATTCGGCAAGGCGATGCGCGCCACCGCGCTCGACCCGATCGCCGCAAAGCTGATGGGAATCCGCATCGGTTCGGTGTTCTCCGCCGCCTGGGCGCTCTCGACCATGCTCGGCGCCTTCGTCGGTCTGTTGCTGGCGCCGGTGATCGGAATCAATCCGGAGATCGGCCATCTCATTCTCAAAGGTCTGGTCGCGGCCGTGATCGGCGGCTTCTCCAGTTTGGGCGGTGCAGTCGTCGGCGGGTTGCTGCTCGGCCTGCTCGAGACCTATGCCGGGGCGTTCTTTGGCGCGACCTTCAAGAATCTGGTGCCGTTCGGCGTGCTTATTCTTTTGTTGTTGTTGCGCCCGCAGGGTCTTGCCGGCGCCTCCAGCGTAAGACGGGTGTAGCGGTGCGCGCGCGCGTTCTGTTGATCCTTGCAGGTCTTGCGCTTCTTGCTGCGTTGCCGCTGGTCGCGACGAGCTATTACCTCTATCTCGTCGAACTCGCGATGATCAATGTCATCGTCGCCGTCGGGCTTAATCTGCTCAGCGGCAATTGCGGTCAGATCTCGCTCTGCAATGCCTCCTTCATGGGGATCGGCGCCTATTGCACGGCGCTGTGCACGACCCATTTCGGCCTGCCGACGTTGATCGCGCTGCCCGCAAGCGTCGTCGTTTCCGCGTTGTTGGGCGCGGCGCTCGGCTATCCGGCGCGGCGACTGTCGGGACTTTATCTGGCGCTGACGACGCTCGGTTTCCTCGAACTGGTCGGCATCGTCATCGAGGAGTTTCCGGATTACACCGGCGGCATTCGCGGGCTCAAGGTTGCCAAGCCGGATATTTTCGGCCTGATCTTGCAGTCCAACGCCGCGCTCTATTTCTTCGTTTTTGTGCTCACGATTGCTGCCGTCGTGGTCGGCGCCAACGTTCAACGCTCGCGCTACGGCCGCGCCTTCGATGCCGTACGGCAGAGCCCGTTTGCAGCGCAAGCACTCGGCATTCCCGTTGCGCGCGTCAAGGTGATCGCGTTTTCGCTTAACGCCGCCTTTGCAGGTTTCGCCGGCGGCCTGCTCGCCAGCGTCGTCGGTTTCATCGACCCGCCCGAGTTTGGCATTCTGACGTCGATCCAGCACATCACCTTCATCGTCGTCGGCGGACTGGGTTCGATCACCGGTTCGATCGTCGGCGCTGTGGCGCTGACCGCGTTGCCCGAAGCGCTGCGCGGCGTTCAGGAATATGCCGAACTGATCTACGGCCTCATTCTACTCGGCACACTCCTGTTCCTGCCGAAGGGACTGGTCGGCCTCGTCGCCAGACTGGAGATGTTGCGGCCCGCCAAGCCGTTGACCGAGCCGCCGGCCAAGCCACCTGCCAAGGAGCCCGCCTATGGCGCTTCTTGAAATCAATGCGCTCTCGGTTCGCTTCGGCGGCGTTGCCGCCGTCACTGACGTGTCGCTGGTGGTGAATGCCGGTGAGATTCACGGCATCATCGGTCCCAATGGCGCGGGCAAGACCTCGCTGATCAACGCCGTCACCGGCATGGTCGCCGCGCATTCAGGCTCGATCCGGTTTTTGGGCAAGGAGATCGCCGGCGTTGCCCCGCATCTGATTTCATCGCTTGGGCTTGGCCGCACCTTCCAGCATGTGGAATTGTTCGGCGATCGAAGCGTCTTCGATAATGTCCTGACCGGATTCTACCGGCATCAATCCTATGGCCTGTTGGCCGCCGCGTTTCGATTGGGGAAGGCCGGTCAATCCGAGCGCAAAACGCGCGAGCAGGCACGCCTGCTGTTGGAGGCCTTCGATCTCGCCGCTTACGCGGAGACGCGGGCAGGGCTGTTGCCCTTCGGCATTCAGAAGCGCGTCGACATTGCGCGCGCGCTCGCCGCCGAGCCGAAACTGCTTTTGCTCGACGAGCCCGTTTCCGGCATGAGCGAGGCCGAGGCGGAAGCGGCCGTGACGACCATGCGCAAGCTCGCCCGCGAGCACGGCATCACACTCGTCGTCGTTGAGCACAACATGCACGTGCTAATGAATCTCGCCGAGCGCGTCATCGTGCTCAATCAGGGGCGCCTGCTTGCGAGTGGTACGCCCGCGGAGATGCAGGCCAATACCGCCGTGATCGAAGCCTATCTGGGAGACGCCGCATGAGTTTGCGTCTCACTGGATTCTGCGCCGGCTATGGCCGCGTTCCCGTCGTCCGCGACATCAACCTTGAAATCGCAACGGGACAGATCGTCGGCCTGCTCGGCGCCAATGGCGCCGGCAAGACCACACTGATGCGCGCGGTGTCTGGGCTTGCCACGCTGCAGGGCGGCCGTATCGAATTTGCCGGCAACGACGTCACGAGCCTGTCTTCCGCCGACCTCGTGGCGCGCGGCCTCATTCAGGTGCCGCAGGGCCGGCATCTGTTCAGCGAGATGAGCGTGCGCGAGAATCTCGAAATGGGCGCCTATCTGGTGACGGGTCAGGACGAAAAAGCGCGGATGCAGGAAGTATTCTCGCTGTTTCCGATCCTGCGCGAACGGGAACGGCAGGCGGCAGCACTTCTCTCCGGCGGTGAGCAGCAGATGCTGGCTGTCGGACGCGCGCTGATGTCGGGACCGCGCTGCCTGTTGATGGACGAGCCGTCGCTTGGCCTGGCGCCAAAGGCGTTTGATCTCATTCTTGATGTCGTCAAGCGGATCAATGCGAGTGGCACCACCGTCTTCATCGCCGAGCAGAACGCGCGCAAGGTGCTGCGCGTCGCTCACTATTGTTATGTGCTGGAAAACGGCCGCATCGCCTCTGAGGGCGAAAGCGCCGTGCTTCTTGCCGACGACCGCATCCAACGTTCCTATCTCGGAGTTGCTCACGCATGAAAATCATCGACGTACATTCGCATTGGGGCACCAAGCGTGGCTACCCCTTGCAAACCCCGGCCGAGCGGGAACAACAGAAGGTGACCTGGAATTCGCAGGTCAACTTCCAATCCGAAGCCGAGATGGCGCGGTATTTTCATGACTCCGGCGTGCAGGCCATCCTCGATTTCGGCTTTGCGAAATTCCTGCCGATGGATGAGACTCGCGCGCTGCACGATTACGCTTTCGAGACCGAAGCTGCGCATCGCGACGTCATTCTCGGGCACTGGATCCATGTCGATCCGCGCTCGGGCGAAGCCGGCTTGCGCGAGCTGCGCCGCTGTATCGACAAGCGAATCGGCTTTCTCGGCTACGGCGTCTCCGCGTCGCTGAGCCCGCCGGCCAGCGATCCCCTGTATGATCCGTATTACAAACTCTGCATCGAGGCCAACATCCCCGTGCTGATCTTTGTCGGCACCACCGGCCTTGGGGCAGGCCTGCCCGGCGGCGCCGGCGTTATCCTCGACGACTGTCATCCGCGTCATCTCGATCGGGTGGCTGCGACCTATCCGGACCTCAAGATCGTCGCCGCGCGGCCAGGCTGGCCGTGGCAGGCGGAAACGATCGCCGTTCTCATGCATAAGCGTAACATATGGTACGAGCTGCACGGCTGGTCGCCGAAATATCACACCGCCGATCTGCGTCACGAGATTCCACGCCGGCTCAAGCACCGCATCATGTTCGGCGCCGACTATCCGTTGCTCAGCTACGAGCGGCTGATCGACGACTGGAAAGCGCAAGGCTATCCCGACGACGTGCTGGAGGGAGTTTTTCACCGCAACGCGCAAGCCTTTTTCGAAAGCTTGAAGACATGAACCTCGACCTCAAAGGCAAGTGCGCCATCGTCGGCGGAGCCAGTCAGGGCATCGGTTACGGCATCGCGCATCTTCTGGCGGCCGAAGGCGCCCGTGTCGCCATCACTGCACGCCGCGAAAAGGATTTGCGCGCTGCGGCCGACAAGATGGCGGCCGAGACCGGCGCCGAAATTCTGCCGGTGCAGGCGGATTGCCGTCAGGCGGCGGATTGCGAGCGCGTGGTCAAGACCGTCAGCGAGGCGTTCGGCCGCATCGATATCCTGGTCAACAATGACGGCGCGCCGCCGCTGGGAGACATCGCGACCTTCGATGACGCAGCCTGGCAAAAGGCGATGGAACAGAACTTCATGTATGTGGCGCGCATGTGCCGAGGCGTGCTGCCGCACATGCAGAAAACCGGCGGCAGCATTCTCAACATCACGGCGATTTCCGCGATCCAGCCGATTCCGCGCTTCGGTCTGTCGGTGGCGAGCTGGGGCGCGGTGATTGGCTACGCCAAAACGCTCGCGCTCGAGACCGCGCGCTTCGGCATCACCGTCAACACCATCTGTCCCGGCTATATCGACACCCAGCGCCTGGAGAAGGTGTTCTCGGCCGGCGAGAAGCCGGCGGAGCAGATGCGAAGCGAGCTTGAGCAGCAAGTGCCGCTGGGGCGCATCGGAACCGTCAGCGATATTGCAAGCCTTGTCGCGCTGCTGGTGTCGCCGCGCGGCAGCTACATCACCGGCACGGTCATTCCGGTCGATGGCGGCCAGTTCCGCGCCGTCCGTTGAGGGAGGAAGTCATGGCTTACGTCAATATGATGCCTGCCAAGCTCGCCGAGAAGTATACGCGCGAAGAACTCTGGATGCAGAAGACCGTCTTCGATCTTCTCGTCGAGCAGGCCGTCAGGCATCCAGACCGCATCGCCATCAAGGACCAGCGCGGCACCATCAGCTACGGCGCGCTCAGGGACCGGATCGAACGATCAGCGCAGTTCTATCGTTCGATCGGCATCGCGCGCGGCGACGTCGTGACCATCCAGCTTCCCAACAGAATCGAATTTGCGGTCGCGTTCATCGCGCTTGAGCTGTTGGGCGCGATTGCCAACAAGGTCAATCCCGACTTCCGCGCCCGTGAGCTCAGCTACATGCTGAAGTTCTCCGGCAGCTCGGCCTATGTTTTCCCGAAGGAGTGGAAGGATTTCGACTACGCCGGCATGGCGCGTGGCCTGCAACAGGATAATCCCGGCATCAAGCGGCTGATCGTCGTCGGCGGCGCGGTCGACGGCATGCATGATTTCGATTCCGGCGTAGCGGCCGCCGCGCCGATTGCCGCCACCGACATGGTGCACATGGATCCCGATGAAGTGTGCCGGATGTGCTTCACGTCGGGCACAACAGGCGATCCGAAGTGCGCGTTGCACAGTTTCAACACCACGCTCTATGCCGTCGAACTGCTCAATCACGACATGGAAGTGACCGAACGCGAGGTGTTCCTGGCGTTTCTGCCGCTCGGCCTGAACTGGGGCTATATCACGCTTCTACAAAGCATCCTTGCCGGCGGCAAGTTGGTGCTGATGGAGCGCTTCAGTCCGCGCGCGGCACTGGAGCTGATCCAGAATGAGCGCGTCAGTTATATTCCAACCGCCCCGGCGGGGCTGGTTGGCCTGTTGAACGCACCAGACGCGGAGACGTACGACGTTTCCTCTTTGCGCGTCGTCATCACCGGCGGCGCCTCGGCGGCGGTCGAGACGATCCGCGAGTATCAGAAGCGGATGAAGGGCCATCTGATCGAGCTCTACGGCATGCTGGAGGCTGGCTTCCAGACCTACACCCGCTTCACCGACGATCCGCAGAAGGTCAACGGCACCATCGGGCGGCCGGTTCACGCCATGGAGCTGCGCATCGTCGATGCCGAAGGCAACGACGTGCCAGTGGGAGAGACCGGCGAGTTGATGTCGCGCGGTCCCTCGATTCATCTCGGCTATCACAATAATCCGAGCGCCAATGCGATCGCGTTCAACGATGAGGGCTGGTTTCGCACCGGCGATCTCGGCCGGGTGGTCGATGCGGACGGCAATGTGCAGATCACCGGCCGCAGCAAGGAGATCATCAACCGCGGCGGCAAGAAGTTCTTTCCGCGTGAAGTGGAGGAGATCCTCTATACCCATCCGGCCGTCATGCACGCGGCGATGATTGGTATGCCGGATGCCCGCCTCGGCGAGCGCAATTGCCTGTGCGTGGTTCCCAAAGGCGATGCCGTCCCGACGCTCGACGAGTTCGTCGCCTTCCTGCGGGATCAGGTCGCCGACTACAAATTACCGGAGTCGGTTGAGCGGTTCAGCGAACTGCCCATGACAGGCACCGGAAAAATTCAACGCCACGTGTTGCGCGATGTGGTGTCGCAACGACGTGCGGCCACGAGCCAATGAAGTCATCTCATAACCAATCGAGGATTTTAGAAAATGCGTGGGAAGAAAGCTGAAGAAGAGATTGATTGCGACGCTTGCGGCGGCACTGGATTTCCTCCCGTCGCCCAGCCGGTCCAGCCGGGTCGACGGGTCTATCCTGCGCCATGCAAGAAGTGTGGCGGCAAGGGCCGCCTGAAGGCGCACACGGCAGAAAAAGCCGGTTAGGCCGTTCCCGGCCCGTCAGCGCATGACGAACGGATTGGCCGGGACATCCTTCGCGGTCGAAATCCAGACGCTCTTGGTTTCCAGGTATTCGTGGACCGCGTCGATACCGCTCTCGCGCCCGAGACCTGAATGTTTCATGCCACCGAACGGCATCATGTAGCTGATGGCCCGGTAGGTATTCACCCACACGGTTCCGGCGCGCAATAGTTTCGGTACGCGAATGGCGCGCGAGAGATCGCGGGTCCAGATTCCAGCCGCAAGACCATAGATCGTGTCGTTCGCGATACGAATGGCGTCTTCCTCGGTGTCGAAACCGATGATCGAGAGCACCGGGCCGAAGACTTCCTCACGCGCAATCCGCATGGTGTTGTCGACATCGGTGAAAATCGTAGGCTCAACGAACTGGCCGCCGACGATGCCGTCGCCTGAGGCCGGCTTGCCACCAAGCAGGCAGCGCGCGCCCTCCGCCTTGGCAATGTCGATATAATCAAGAATCTTCTTGTACTGCGCCGGCGTCGTGACCGGGCCGATGTTGGTGTCCGATTGCATGGGATCGCCGATCTTGGCGGATTTCGCCAACTCCAGCAGACGCTCCACAAATTTGTCCTTGATCGAGTTCTGCACCAGAAGGCGCGATCCGGCGATGCAGGTCTGGCCTGTCGCTGCGAAGATTCCGGAGACGGCGCCGGCCGCCGCTGCGGCGAGATCCGCATCCTCGAAGACGATATTGGGGGACTTGCCGCCCAGCTCGAGCGAAACCCGCTTGAGACTGCGTGCGGCCGTTTCATAGACCTTCGCGCCGGTTGCGTCCGATCCGGTAAAGGTGATCTTGGCCACACCAGGATGCGAAATCAATTCGCTGCCGATCTCCGGCCCAAAGCCGGTGACCACGTTGAAGATTCCGTCGGGAATGCCGGCTTCCTTCGTCAATGCGGCGAATTCCAGCGTGCTGGCAGACGTAAACTCCGACGGCTTGACGATGACGGCGCAACCGGCGGCGAGCGCCGCGGCACATTTCCAGGCAACGAACAGCAGCGGCGAGTTCCAGGCCGTCAGCGCTGCGACAACGCCGACAGGTTCGTGCGTCGTGTAGGCGAAGGTATCCGCCTTGTCGATCGGCACCAGGCCGCCTTCCAGCTTGTCGACGAGGCCGCCGAAATACCACCACCATTCCGAATGGTAGCGGAGCTGGCCCAGCATCTCCGCCATCAGCTTGCCGTTGTCGCGTACTTCGGTTTCGGCGAGACGTTCGGCATTGGCGGCGACGAGGTCGCCGAGCTTGCGCATCAGCTTGCCGCGCGCCGAAGCCGTCATCTTCGACCAGGGACCACGCCACATCGCCTCATTGGCGGCCTTCACGGCCTTGTCCGCATCGGCGGCGGATCCGCGCGGAATCTTCGCCCAGGGCTGGCCGCGATAGGGATCGATGGAATCGAACCACTCGCCGTTGGCGGGATCGACATACTGGCCGTTGATGAAAAGCTGGTAAGTCTTCATGGGTAATCTCCCAGTCGAGGAATGACGGCGGCGTGGCTATCAAGGCAGTGCGAACGCGCAGTCCTGAGGTTATGCTTTTTCCTTGACCATGGACCGCTCGATCATGTCGAGGGCCGCAACCGCTGCGGCCTTGATGTGGTCAACGCAGCAGCGTTCGGCAAGATCCTCGTCGCCGCTCTGGATTGCGCGCCAGATCGCCGTAACCTCACGCAGGCTTTTGTTGACACGCTTGGGGTGCGACATCGACGTGATGCGCAGCAACGTGATCCGGTCATGCAGCGGTTTCAGCATGCGCTCGATGAAGGCGTTCCGGCAGCCCCCGATCAGCGCAGCATAGAAGTCCGTCTTGGCCTCCAGAACCGCGATCATGTCGGACTCGGCGAGGGCTATCTTCAACCGTCCAAGGGCTTCGCCGATTTTCCGCACGACGGCGGGATCGTGCAGGCGGGCGCATTCGCGGCCTGCGAAGCCTTCCAGCACGGCGCGGGCGGCATAGAGCTGCCGGGCTTCCTCCAGGCTGATGGTAGAGACCATGGGGCCGCGATGCGGGACAGTGTTGACCAGCCCGTCGGCTTCCAGCAAGCGCAAGGCTTCGCGGATCGAAGGCCGGCTGACGCCCATCATCTCGCACAGTTCGCGCTCGACCAGCCGCTGCCCCGGCTTCAGGTTGCCGGACATGATGGCCGCACGCAGTTTCCGCGCGACGATCGCCCTCACGGTCGGAACGTCTTCGATGCGAAGCGTGGACTTCAGTTCGGTGGGTCGATCCATTGGCGGGGCGCCTTCGGTCTGTTCCAGTCTCACCCAGAGATTTACCGGCAGATCAGCATTTCCGCAATTTCAAGTCCATCCACCGCTCGCAGCCTAGTGTCCCGATTCCGAAGTTCATAGCATTTTACGGAGCCACGTTTCGAACTTCGGAATCGAAAGGACACTAGCAAACCTATTGATCTAGTGTGGCTTTGGTTCAGAAGTCCGCCTAACGAACTCGCGGCGACAGTGATGCGGACTTCTGAACCGCCACACTAGCTCTTCGGCCACAAGGGTTGCGCCAAAGCCAGTTCCGGCGGAAACACCGTGACCGGGATGCCGGACTGCCATTGGACGATGGTCATGCCGGCGCCAAGCCTGCGGCCTTTATCGTCGAACTTGATCTCGCCGAGCGGATAATATTTCGAGGGTCCGGCATCCATCGTTCGAAGCGCGTCGGCGACCGCGGCGCGATCGGCCTTGCCGGCTTTTTCCAGCGCGTCCTTGATCACCCACATGTCGCCATAGGTGGAAATCGCGTTCTGCGTCATCCACGGTTCGTTGTAGCGTTTCTTCAATTCGGCAATCAGCGCTTCGTGACCCTTGGCGCCCCAGCTTGCGACACAGGTCAGGACGCCCTGAAGCAGTTCGGGACTGACCGTCTGCAACATGTCCGGCTCTGCGATGGCAATGCCAAAGGAGATGGTCGGCACCTTGCCCTGGCCCATGCCGAATTCGTTCATCTTTTCCAACACCAGCTTGGCGTCGGAAATCACCGTCGGCAGGAAGAACAAAAGATCCGGCTTCGCAGCGCGGACTTTCTGCACCAGCGACGTCGCATCCGCGAGCGGCGGCGTGAAGGTCTCGTCCATGACCAGTTGCAGGCCATTGGCGGCCAGCAAGCCCTCCCGCATCGATTTGGCGGACGCGATCGAGGCGCCGGTATTGTCGGTCACGATCGCGACCGTCTTCGGCTTCTTGCCGGAGGCGCTTTCCGCGAGCGCGATGATTTGCGGCAGCGCTTGTTTGGCCTGCGATCCAGCCGTGGCCGAGGTCTGGAATACATATTTGAAACCGCGCTCGGTGATCAGGTCGGAATAGGACAGGGTGAGCACGGGAAGGTTCGCCCGTTCTGTCACTTCCGTGACCGCCAGCGTGAATGACGACAGATAGGCCGCGCTCGCGGCCACGAGGTCGGGTTCCTGCGCCACCATGCGCTGAGCCGCGCTCTTGGCCTTTTCGGTGCTGTCGCCGGAATCAAGCACCACGAGTTTGAGCTTGGCGCCGCCGAGCGCCTTTACGCCGCCTTGCGCGTTGATGTGATCGACCGCCATTTCGGCGCCCTCGCGCATCACGGTTCCCGGCCGCGCATACATGCCGGAGATCGGTACCAATAGCCCGACCTTTACTTCGGCCGGTGTCTCGGCCCACGCACGCGACGCAACAAGACTCGCTGATGTTCCGGCGAGCAAGGTACGTCGTGTCAGAGCGCCTCTCTTGATCTCTTGCATGATGAATCCCTCCCGGATTGTGTGATTAGGCTTTTTTGGGCCAGAACGGTTGCGCCAGCGCGAGGTCCGACGGATACACCGTCACTGGAATGCCGTTCTGCCACTGCACGACCACGACGCCAGCGCCGACGCGCCGGCCTTTTTCGTCGAACTTCAACTCGCCGCCCGGATAATATTTGGCCGGTCCGCCATCCATGGTGCGGAAGGCGTCGGCGACCGCGAGATGATCGGCTTTACCCGCCTTTTCGAGCGCCTCCTTCATCAGCCACATGTCGCCGTAGGTGGAGATCGCGTTCTGCGTCATCCACGGCTCCTTGTATTTTGTCTTCAGCTCGGCGATGAGGTCTTCGTGGCCTTTGGAGCCCCAATTGGCCACGATGGTCATGATGCCTTGCACGGCCTCAGGCGTTACACTTTGCAGCATGTCCGGCTCGGCGATCGTGATGCTGAAGGAGACAGTCGGGATCTTGCCCTGGCCGAGGCCGAACTCGTTGATCTTTTCCAGGCCCAGCTTGGCATCCGACACGGCATTCGGCATGAACAGCAGGAGATCCGGGCGAGCCGACCGCACTTTCTGGATCAGCGGCGTGGCGTCCGACAGCGGCGGCGTCCAGACCTCATCGACCACGAGCTGAAGGCCTTCCTGCGCCAGGAGTTTATCCTTGAGTGCCTTGGCGGTCGCGACCGATGTCGCCGTGTTGTCCATAATCATGGCGACCGTCTTCGGTCGCTTGCCGGCGGCGGCCTCGGCCAGTTTCATCAATTCCGGCAGTCCGAGTTCCGATTGCCGGCTTGCGGTCGCCGCGGTCTGGAAAATGAATTTGAAGCCGCGATCGGTGATCAGGTCTGAATAGGACAACGTCAGGACCGGCAGTTGTGCGCGCTCGGTCACTTCCGTCACCGCCAGCGTGAACGAGCTGAGATAGGCGCCGGTTGCCGCGACCAGATCTGTCTCCTGCGCCACCATCCGCTGTGCGGCGTTCTTGGCCTTTTCCGTCGTGTCGCCGCAATCGATGACGACGAGCTTGAGCTTGGCGCCGCCCAAGGACTTGATGCCGCCTTTGGCGTTGATGTGCTCGATGCCCATTTCGGCGCCCATGCGCATCACCTGGCCGGGCCGGGTGTAGATGCCCGACAATGGCACGATCAGGCCGACCTTCACCTCGGCGGGGGCTTGCGCGCGTGCCACGCCCGACAGGCCGATCGCGGCGGCGCCCGAGAGCACCGTGCGCCGCGTCATCGAACCCTTCGACATCTTGTTCTTCATCGTTGTCCTCCCGAAAATCTTTTCCTGAATTTTTCTACATTCCAAGATAGGCGCGCCTGACGCGGTCGTCCGCGCGCAACGTCTGTTTGTCGCCTTCGAGCGCGACGCGACCAGCCTCCAGCACATAGCCGTGGTCGGCGGATTCAAGCGCTTCGGCGACGCGCTGCTCGACCAGCAGGATGGTCAATTTCGTTTGCCGACGAATTTCGATCAGCCGGTCGAAAATGAGATCGGCGGTGGTCGGCGCCAGTCCCATCGACGGCTCGTCCAACATCAGAAGTTTCGGAGAGGAGGCAAGCCCGCGGCCGATCGCGAGCATCTGTTGCTGTCCGCCGGACAGCGTTCCGGCAAATTGGGCGCGGCGTTCGGCGAGCACTGGAAGCCATTCAAAGATACGCTCGATGTTGTCTTTCCAGTCGCGCCGTCCGGCTTCGGTCATCGCGCCCATTTCGAGATTTTCCATCACGGTGAGTGATGGAAACACCTGCCGTCCCTCCGGCACATGTGCGATGCCGAGATGCGGCCGTCGCGACGGCGGCGTCGACAAGAGGTCGTGGCCTTCGAAGGTGATGGTCCCTTTGCTCGGTTTAAGAATTCCGGAGATCGTCTTGAAGAGTGTGGTCTTGCCGGCGCCATTGGGGCCGACAATGGCGACGAACTGGCCGGCCTCGACATGGATCGACACGCCACTCAGGACGGGACGCGCGGAGTAGCCGGTCGAGAGCCCCTCAATGTGCAGCATGGGCCACCCATTTTTTGCCGAGATAGGCTTCGATGACCCGTGTGTCGCGCGTCACGGTCTCGGGCTTGCCCTCCACCAGCACAGCGCCATGATCCAGCACCAGGAAGTTATCGACCAAGCGGACCATCGCCTGCATGGTATGCTCGATGATCGCGACGGTCATATTGTCCCGCGTCAACCGTTGGATCACGGCGACGACCTCATCGGCCTCATCGTGGCCGAGACCGGCGAGCGTTTCGTCGAGCAGGAGAATCTTCGGCTGGCCCGCGAGCGCGCGGGCAAGCTCCATCAGCCGCAGCTCCTTGGTCGAGAGTTCGCCGGCGATGCGATCGGCGATCGACGAAAGACCGACGCGGGCGATCGCGTCCGCAGCGAGAGACCTTGCCTCCGTATCGGTCCTGGAGCGAACATAGGCGCCGACGACGACGTTGTCCGATATCGACATGCGCTGAAACGGGCGCATGATCTGGAATGTCCGCGCCACGCCGGCTTCGCAAAGCTCGTGCGGCTTGCGGGCGAACACGTCGCGGCCCTCCAGCAGGACTTCGCCGCCATCGGGCCGCAGGAAGCCGTTCAGCAGGTTGAACAACGTGGTCTTGCCCGCGCCGTTGGGACCGATGATGCCGAGAATTTCGTTGCGGTGGAGCTTGAAGCTGACGTTCTGGACCGCCTTGAGGCCTCCAAAAGAACGCGACAGATTGCGGACCTCGAGGATCACATCCTCCTGCGCGAACGGCTGATCGCGTCGCATCGGCACCGGTAACAGGGTGACCGTTGCCGTCGCAGGTACATCTTCCGGCTCGGATGACGGCTGCGACAGTTGACGCCGGCGCCAGAGATCGCGGACTTTCCAGTACAGGCCTTCCGGCGCCAGCAGAATCACGCAGACAATCGCGATCCCGAAGATGACGCCCTGGATACCGGGGAAGCGCGTTCCCGCTTCCGCGTTAAGCGTCTCGGCCAGCGGAATCAGGATGACGCTTCCGATCACCGGTCCCCAGACCGTGCCGACGCCGCCGAACATCGCCACCGTCAGCGCCTGCGCGGAAACTAGCATGCCGAACACGGACTGCGGCGTGACCACCAGAAGCACCACCGCATAGAAGGCGCCGATGGCGCCTGCAATCGCGCCGCTGAGGCTGATCGCGCGCAGCTTCCAGGCCAGCGTGTCGATGCCGGCCGCTTCCGCCGCCGCTTGGTTCTGCTTGATCGCCAGCAACGCCATGCCGAACCGACTGCGCTCGACAGCGCGCGTCAGCAGGATTGTGCCAATCAGCATCACCAGCGCCAGCAAAGTGTAGAGGCGGGGATCGCTGAACTGCATGTAGGCGATCGGGTTGTCGCGCTTGATCGGCAGCGTGACTTCCTGGAAGCCGAGCCACTCGAAGACATAGAGGATGGCGAGCGGGTAGGCGAGCATCGCCAGCGCAAAGTAATGCCCCTGCAAGCGGAATGTCGGAAAGCCGACCAGCAATCCGGCAACGCCGCCGAGCATGGCTGCGATCGGAATCAGGAGCCAGGGCGACAGATCGAAATAGATCTGGCCGAGTGCGGTCGTGTACGCGCCGATGCCGAAGAAGGCGGCATGGCCGAACGAGATCAGCCCGGTGTAGCCGCTGAGCAGATTCCAGGAGAGGCCGAATACCGCCCAGACCAGGACCAGCGTCATGATCAGCTGATAGTAAGAGTTCGTGATTGATAGCGAGACCGCGGCATAGATCACCGCGAAGATTAAGATGGAAACGATCGGGCGCCGGAGCAACGACATCGCTTTACGTCCTCTCGACCATCCGCCCGAAGAAACCTTGCGGGCGGAAAAAGATGATCAGGAGAAAGACGACGAAGATCGCGGCGTTCTGCAACTGCGTCGGCAGCACGATCGTCGACATCTGTTGCACCAGACCGATGGTCATGCCGCCCCAGAAGGCGCCGATGATGCTGCCCATGCCGCCGAGCACGACGCCGGCATACATCACGATCACATAGTCGAGGCCGACAAAGGGATGAAACGGGTAGTTGGTGGCGAGCAGGCCGCCGGCAATTGCCGTAATGCCGGTGCCGAGCGCAAAGGCGATGCGGTGCGCGCGATCGACATCGATCCCCATATAGGTTGCGGCTGTCGGATTGTCGGCGGCGGCGCGCAGCGACTTGCCGATGCGCGAGCGCGTGATCAGCAAGGTCAACAATATCATCGTCACAAAGGAAACGACCGCGTCGATGCCGCGCGCCTTGTTGACAAAAATGCTGATGTCGAAGAACGGGCCGAGTTCCCAGGCCGAACTCGACAACGGGGTCCGGATCGAGGCCAGCACCGAGCCAAACACGATCAGTCCGCCGTTTTGCAGGATCAGAGCGATCCCGAGCGTCAGGATCAGTTGCGCATAATGTCCTTCGCCTTCGAGCGCGGCGGTCCGCGTGCCGGAGACGCGCGAAATCAGCAGGGCATGGATGGCATAGCCGAACACCGCAAGCACGGGGCCGGCCAGCAGGATCGAGATGAACGGTCCGATCGTGTTGCCGAAAAAGGCCTGCACGCCGACCAGGGTGAACAGATAGAACGCGGCATACATGCCGAGCATCATGAAATCGCCGTGCGCAAAATTGATCACCCGCATGACGCCGAAGATGAGCCCCAGCCCGACGCACATCAGGCCATAGACCGCGCCGATCAACAGCCCGGCAGTCATGGCTTGCAGAAAGCTTTCGATGAATTGGCTCATCGGCGGCCGGATGTCCTTGGCGTTGTGGCCGGCCAGTCATCGCATTCAGGCGCACGATGCGCATTGGCGCATCGCCTGAATCCGAGGGCTGTCCAGCCGGTTTCACTCCCGATTGCGCCTCGTTGCATCGAGGCGCGTTTTTCACGGCGTCATCGATGGCCGCCGCTTCTGACTGTTGAGATTGTCTGTCAATCTGTCAAGCCGGAGAATTTGCGGTCGACAGTCGGTCGCACCCCGGACTAGGATCGCGCCCAGCAATTCGAGGAAATCGCATCGTTGGGAATAACACTCAGGCGACACATTTCCGGATGCGCAAAAATTAGCTCAACCAAGGAAGGTTAATCATGAGCAAGACCGAACTGTTCGAAAAGGGCCTCAAGGTCCGCAAAGAAGTGCTTGGCGAAGACTACGTCAACAAGTCGATCGCGGGCGCGGACGAATTCACCCGCACCATGGCGGAATGGTCGACCGAATTCTGCTGGGGCGCGCTGTGGACGCGGCCGGGGCTCGATCGGCGCACCCGCAGCATCATCAATCTGGCCATGCTGGGCGCTCTCGGGCGCCCACACGAACTGAAGCTCCATGTCAAAGGCGCCTTGAAGAACGGACTCACCGTTGAAGAGATCAAGGAAATCTTCCTTCAGGTCGCGGTCTATTGCGGCGTGCCTTCCGGTATCGACGCGTTCCGCAACGCGCGCGAAGCCCTGAAAGAGGTGCAAGAAGGCAAGTGATTGCGTTTAGCTGCTGACCGAGCCAGCAGGCATGAGGGCCGCAGGCGACTGCGGCCCTCGGCGTTTAGGCAATGCCGCAAACCCTATGCGCTTGCGAGTTCCTCCAACGAACGCTGTTTGGTCTCGATGCCCATCGTTGTCAGCATGATCATTTGCAGCAATAGCGCAGCGCTGATCAATCCGAGCACGCCGTAGAGACCGAATTCGTCGAAGGTCGCTGCAATGGCGTAGGGGACCGCGATATTGACGGCGCGTCCCGCCGTATTGGCGATCCCGCTGCCGCGCAGCCGCACTTCAGTCGGGAACAGTTCCGGCACGTAGCAGGCGATGCTCAGCGACGACAGGATATAGATCACGCAGCTCACCAGGAAACCGAAGGTGACCACGAGCGTCACATCCGTCACGCTGACATAGGCTGCGCTCACCACGATGCCGACCGCTGAAAAGGCGACGATGCCCCATCGCCGGCCGATTTTTTCACAGAGCAACAGACCGATCAGCGAGCCGAGCGGGCCGCCGGCGAAGATCAATGCCGAGACGCCGAGCGAGTTCGAGATGCCCAACCCCTGTTTGACGAGGAAGGTCGGAACCCAGCTGACAAAGGCAAAATTGAAGGTGAGTAGACACACGGTCACGACGACCGCGAGGATCGTGCGAACCAGCAGCGGCGGACGAAAGAGATCGCCGAGCGTATAGGATCGGCTTGCGGCAGGTGCCGGTGGCGTCTTCGGCGCTTCCTTGCTGATCGTCGATTCCGCCTCGGCCCGGCTGACGATTTTCTCAGCCTCTTCCAGCCGGCCTTGGGCCACCAGCCATCGCGGCGATTCCGGCAAGGAGCGGCGCAGGAACCAGACGACGAATGCGCCGACCGAGACGATCGCAAACATCCAGCGCCAGCCGAATTTCGGGATCACCAGCCAGCCGATCACGGTGGCCAGAAAAAGACTGCTGTTGATGATCAGGTTGAGCAAAGCGGCAAAACGCCCGCGATGGCGAGCCGGAATGAATTCGCTGATGGTGCCGTAGCCGACCACGATTTCCGCGCCAAGGCCGAGACCCATGAAGAAACGCGCGACGATCAGCCATTGCATCGAAGGGCAGAATGCGCCCGCCAGCGAGGCGCCGCCGAACAACATCAAGTTAAACTGGTAACTGAATTTACGGCCAAAGCGGTCGCCGAGCAGCCCGGCGCACCAGGCCCCGATCATCATTCCCAGAAAGGTTGCCGAGATGAAGGTCGCATTCAGGGAAATGGTCGATTCCCCTGACTGCACCAGCGCGCCGAGAACGCCGCTGGCCAGATAGAGATCGAATGAATCGAAAAACATGCCGGCGGCAATCAGCGCCAGCACGCGCCAGTGAAAGCGGGAAATATTCAGGCGGTCGAGCCGCCAGCCAATATCGACAGCGCTATTGCCCACAAACTTCCCCCCGTCCGAATTTTATTCTTATAAGTTTTGGTTCGCGCTTCGGCGTTATCTATTGTCGCGAGCGTATCTTCACGCCGGCCCATCCCTCCAGCACCCGTGCCACCGAAGTAAAATCGCTGTCCGCGCCGAACGTGGCGTTGGTCACCGCCATCAGTTGCCGCACGGCTGCGCCGACCACCATCGGCACGCCCATGGCTTCCGCCTCATCGACGCAAAGCCGTACGTCCTTGTAGGAAAGGCCAGTGGCAAAACCGAAATCGAATGTGCCGGTAAGAACGGCCTTCGGGAATTTATCGCGCAGCGCGACATTACCGCCGCTCGAGGCCATGATGGTGTCGATCATGATTTGAGGATCAAGGCCGGCCTTGGCGCCCATCGCCATCGCTTCCGAAGAGATGGCAAGCGCCGCCACCGCAATGATGTTGTTGGCGAGCTTGAGCGTCTGCCCCATGCCGGGCTTGTCGCCGCATACGAACACCTTACCGAACACGCCCAACACCGGCCGCAGGGTCTCGACGGCCTCTTTTTCGCCGGAGACCATGACGGCGAGGGTGCCTTTCTCCGCACCGTTCGTGCCTCCGCTGACCGGCGCATCGATCAAGGTGATGCGTCCGGCTTTATCCAGCTCGGCGGCAATCTGGGTTGCCATCTTTGGGCCGGTGGTCGAGAGGTCGACCAACTTGGTCGTGCGGTTGGAATCGGTGACACCGTTCGGGCCAAATACGACATTGCGGACGACGTCGGGCGTTGGCAGGCTCATCAGTACGGTCTCGGAAGCCGCCGCGACCTCCGCAGCACTCGAGGCGCGTCGCGCGCCGCGCGCAACGATCTTCGCCATCGCCGCTTCGTCGCGGTCGAATACCGTGAGGCTGTGGCCGGCATCCAATAAGCGGATCGCCATGCGGCTGCCCATCTGGCCGAGACCGATAAATCCTAATTCCATGTGCCGCTCCCTTTGATTTTCTTGACCATTTCTGGACGATTTCTTGGGCCATTTTCTTCGGCCGCATTGGCTGGCGCCGAGGGCGCACTGCCGTCGTCGTTAATATTGACAGACAATCTGACGGAGATCAACGCGGGGGCGCTCTTCGCCCGGGGCATGGCTTCCGCCGGCCGGACAAGCTTATTCGCGCCGCGGCGCTGGCCTCATGAGGCCAGTATTTCACGCACACGCGGAATGACCTTTTCCCCGTAGAGCGAAATGCAACGCATGATCCGTTCATGGGACAACGCTCCTGCGCTGTATTTCATATCGAATCTGGAAAGACCAAGCGCCTTCGCGGTCGCCGCGATTTTCCGCGACACCGTTTCCGGCGATCCGACATACAGTGATCCATGCTCGATCTCGCGGTCGAACTCCGCCCGTTGCATCGGTGGCCAGCCGCGTTCCGCGCCGATCCGGTCGCGCATCACTTTATAATCAGGCCAGAGTTCGTCGCGCGCCTGTTCGTCCGAGCTGGAAATGTAGCCATGGGAGTGGACGCCGATGGGCAGAGGCGGCTTGTCGAGCTGGCCGAGGGCCTGAAGATAGAGGTCGACGTAGGGTTTGAAACGGTTGGGATCTCCGCCGATGATCGCAAGCATCAACGGCATGCCATGTTTGGCCGCGCGGATCACCGATTGCGGACTTCCGCCGACACCCACCCAGGTTTTCAGACGTCCTGAATCGACCGGCGGAAATACGCGCTGGTTCGCCAGCGGCGGCCGCGTCGTGCCTTTCCAGGTGATCGGCTGCTGTTTGACCAATGCTGCAAAGAGATCGAGCTTCTCTTCGAACAGTTTCTCATATTGGCTGAGCTCGTATCCGAACAGCGGAAAGGACTCTGTGAACGAGCCGCGCCCGAGAATGACCTCGGCGCGCCCATCGGATGCGGCATCGAGCGTCGCAAATCGCTGAAAGACGCGGATCGGATCGTCCGAACTGAGCACGGTCACGGCCGAGCCCAATCTGATGCGTCTCGTTCGGCCGGCGATTGCGGCCAATATGATCTCCGGTGAGGATATCGCGAAATCGGCGCGGTGATGCTCGCCAAGCCCGATGAAGTCGACGCCGACTTGGTCAGCCAGCACAGCTTCGTCGATCACGTCGCGAATGACCTGTGCGTGCGTCTTGGCCGCGCCATTGTCGCCGGTAGTCACGTCGCCGAAGGTGTCGAGACCGAGTTCAAGAAGTTCAGTCACAGCTCTCTCTTTCTTGTTCGCCGATGCGGGCGCATAGCTCTTTCCAGAGGTGACTTATTGGCCCGAAGGCCGCTTCGCAATGGCTTGCCTTTTGTTCTAATCTGTTCGTATGACCCAGTCTCATGAGGATATCGTTCGCCGCGCGACCGCTGCCTTCAATGCGGGCCGACGTGATGAGGCGAGGGGGCTTTGCGAACAAGGTCTGACCGGCTCTCCGGGCGAGCCGATGCTGAGCCATCTATTGGCAGCCGTGCTGTTTGCCTCGGGCGAGATCGAGGCGGCGCGAGGGCATATCGAGACGAGCCTGGTCAAGCGGCCGGACAATGCGGCCGCGCGGCTCTTGGCTGCGCGCCTTGCGAGGGCGGCTGGAGATTTCGACCGGGCTCTGTCGCATCTGGATCGCGGCATCGCGATCGCGCCGCAACGCGAGGCTTTCATCGAAAAAGCCCGAACGCTCGATCGGGCTGGCCTGCGCCCACAAGCGCGGCAAGCCTGGAACGCCATCCTGGACGCCGTTCCCAACAACCTCGAGGCGGCTGCCAGGTCGGGTCGCCTCGCATGGGAGGACGGCGAGCTCTCGCTTGCGAAAAAATTTCTGGAACGGGTCACGCATACCGAAGTCCCCGCGTCTGTCTGGTTCGACCTCGGGCTCGTGCGGCAGGATTTACGCGACCATGCCGGTGCGGCAATCGCCTATCGCAAGGCGATCGATCTCAAGCCCGATCATGCGGAAGCAACCTTCAATCTCGGCGTCGTGCTCCAGGAAGCAGGCCTCCTCGACGACGCCATGCGCGTTTACGCGCGAGCCTATCGTCTGCGGCCTTCGAGCTTCGGCCAGATCGCGATGGCGCTGACCTCGGCGTCTCATGGCGGCCTGTGGCTTGATGAGGCTGCGTTGCGCCGTGCGCTAGAAGGCTAGGCTTTAAGCCCGTCCTCGCCGCGCGCGGAAATGCTTCCGGTAGACGTTGGGACTTTCGAGCACTTTCGCGACGGTTTTCTCGTAAGTCCGCTGGTGCGGCTCGTCGAAGCTTTCAAATTCCAGTCGAGGTGCGTCGCGTGGCACCGCAAAGACCTGTGCCACCGGCGTACCCTTCGGCAGCACGCCGGAAAAATCCGGTTGCAGCCATACGGCTGGAAAATTGATGCCGCCGTCGTGGAAGAGATCGGCATCGACCAGTCCCGTGATCAGGCGAAACGGAAGATCGTCGCGGTTGACCGGGTGGGTCGCGAACAACGACCATCCGCGTTCGAGTTCGATGGTCCAGAAGCTGTTGAACTTGATTGCCGCCTGTTCGCCGCGCGCAAAGGGCGCGCCCGCAAACTGCGGGGCGACATGAAAGCTTAAGGGAGCGCGCGGATGTCCCGATGTTGTGGGCTCCGGAATATCCCAGGCCCACGCGAACGAACCTTTGTCGACGGTCACGTCGCAGGGCAGCGGAATCAAAACGCCGTAAGCCATGGCGTCGACGAACGGAGGGCACTGCTTGACGGTGCGGATGTCGCGGCCGTGGATATCCGAATGGGCCCTCGCCGGCATCGCGCGGAGCCAATCGGGAAGCCCACTGCGTGCGGGAAGGGGTCGCGGCAAATGATCGGCGAGGGCCGGATCGCAGCGAAAGATCATGCGCATGACGAGGCTCCTTCGGGTAGCCGGCCCACGATGGTGCCGATTATACCGTCATTGCGAGCGAAGCGAAGCAATCCATCTTGCCGCGGCTGGATTGCTTCGTCGTTTTACTCCTCGCAATGACTGATAGAAAAAGGGCCGGGATCGCTCCCGGCCCTTGGCGCTTCCGTTCCTCGGACGCTGCGCAGCGCGCCGTCGTTTTGCGGCGTGGTGCGCTGCTGATCCGGGGCCCACCTACGGCGACGTTCGGGTCCCGGCTCTGCGACGCGGCACAAGCGCGCCGCATCGCGTCCGGGACACGCATTGTCCTAGTTCAACGACGCCCGCTTCGGCGGCGAGGCCGGCCACGACTTGATCAGCGTGTCGTAGTCGACGGTTTCGCCCTTTGGCTTCTCGTTCGCGAGCTTGCGTTGCGGCGCGATGTTGCCGTCCTTGGCGGATTTGTTGAACCAGTACTCCGCGCTCTCCTTCTTGTTTAGCTTCGGTCCGCAGGCACCCTGGACGCCGGACTTCTCAAGACGCTCCATCACCGAGTCCTGCGCTGCGGCCAGCGAATCCATCGCCTGCTGCGGCGTCTTCGCACCGGACGACGCATCGCCGATGTTCTGCCACCATAGCTGTGCGAGTTTTGGATAATCCGGCACGTTGTTGCCAGTCGGGGTCCACTGCACGCGTGCCGGCGAGCGGTAGAACTCGATCAGGCCGCCGAGTTTCGGCGCACGCTCCGTGAATGACTTGTCCCAGATATCGGACTCGCGGATGAAGGTGAGGCCGACATGGCTCTTCTTCAAGGACACCGTCTTGGAGACGATGAACTGTTGATACAGCCAGGCTGCCTTGCGGCGGTCGATCGGCGTCGACTTCAACAACGTCACCGAGCCGACGTCCTGATAGCCGAGCTTCATGCCGTCTTTCCAGTATGCGCCATGCGGAGACGGCGCCATTCGCCACTTCGGCGTGCCGTCGGCATTCACCACCGGCAAACCAGGCTTCACCATGTCGGCGGTGAAGGCGGTGTACCAGAAGATCTGCTGGGCGATATTGCCTTGCGCCGGCACCGGTCCCTCTTCGGAGAAGGTCATGCCTTGCGCCTGCGGCGGGGCATATTTCTTCATCCAGTCGAGATATTTGACGATCGAGTAGACCGCCGCGGGACCGTTGACGTCGCCGCCGCGCTCGACCGAAGAGCCTACGGGGCGACAGCCTTCCATGCGGATGCCCCATTCGTCGACGGGAAGTCCGTTCGGAATGCCGCGATCACCGTTGCCGGCCATCGACAGCCACGCATCGGTAAACCGCCATCCGAGCGACGGGTCCTTCTTGCCGTAGTCCATATGGCCGTAGACGCGGACGCCGTTGATTTCCTTGATGTCGTTGGTGAAGAACTCGGCGATGTCCTCATAGGCCGACCAGTTCACGGGAACGCCGAGGTCGTAGCCGTATTTGGCTTTGAACTTGGCCTTGTATTCGGGATTGGAGAACCAGTCGTAGCGGAACCAATAGAGGTTCGCGAACTGCTGGTCCGGCAACTGGTAGAGATGACCGTTCGGCGCGGTCGTGAACGACTTGCCGATGAAGTCGTTGACGTCGAGGCCGGGATTGGTCACGTCCTTGCCTTCGCTGGCCATCCATTCCGTGAGGTCCACGGCCTGGCCGTAGCGGAAATGCGTTCCGATGAAGTCGGAGTCGTTGATCCAGGCGTCGTATACGTTCTTGCCCGACTGCATCTGGGTCTGAATCTTCTCAACCACGTCACCTTCCTGGATGATGTCGTGTCGCACTTTGATGCCAGTGATTTCCTCGAACGCCTTTGCCAGCGTCTTGGATTCATATTCGTGCACAGTCAGCGTTTCGGAGACCGCGTTGATCTCCATCCCCTTGTAGGGTGCAGCGGCCTTGATGAACCACTGCATTTCTTTCATCTGGTCATCTTTGGATAGCGTCGACGGCTGAAATTCGCTGTCGATCCATTTCTTGGCGGCAGCTTCGTCCGCGAAAGCCGGTGCATTGATCGCGGCCGACGCCGCCATCAGCGCTACCGCTGATGTCATCATCAGGATGCGCGTCCTTGCAGGACTCTTCCTTGTCTCCACGTGTCGCATGATGCTTCCTCCGTTGCAGCAACTGACAATTAGTTCAGGTCCAGGTTGATCCCGGATCTGCTCGTTTTCACTTGCTTTAGACGGTGCGGAATATCGCAGCCGCCGAAACAAGCGAAATTGCGGTAGCGAACCATAGGCTCGACAATTCGATTCCTTCTCCGACCGGCAGCGTCGCCACCGTGTCGGTGCCGACAAAACCGATCCAGGCGAGGTGAATGATCGCGGCCATGATCAGCGAAATGAACAGGCGGTCGCCGCGCGTGGTCGGAATACGAAGGATTCCGACACGCTCGGCTTCCGGATAGGCGATGGCCAACCACGTCATGACGGCGAGCGTCGCGGCCAACAGCACGAAAAAGATCGCGGTCGGCAGCGTCCAGGCCATCCATGCGAGGCTTTCCATGGCTAGTGCCTCCACGCAAAGGACAACTCCCTCTCCCCGCGTGCGGGGAGAGGGTTGGGGTGAGGGGGGCTCTCGACAGGTTTCGGTTTGTGGATAGTCCCCCTCACCCGGATTTGCCGCTCCGCGCCAAATCCGACCTCTCCCCGCAAGCGGGGCGAGGTGAAGGAGAGTGCGTCATCTTGCTTCGACCGTATAACCATCATCACACCCTGCCGAGCGCAAAACCGCGCGCGATATAGTTGCGGACGAACCAGATCACGAGCGCGCCGGGAATAATGGTCAAGACGCCGGCTGCCGCCAGCAGCCCCCAATCCATGCCTGCGGCCGAGACGGTTCGCGTCATCACGGCGGAGATCGGCTTGGCGTCCACCGACGTCAATGTCCGCGCCAGCAACAGCTCGACCCATGAGAACATGAAGCAGAAGAAGGCGGCCACGCCGATGCCGCTTGCGATCAATGGCATCAGGATCTTGATGAAGAAGCGCGGGAAGGAATAGCCATCGAGGAATGCGGTCTCGTCGATCTCGCGTGGCACGCCGGAGACGAATCCCTCCAGGATCCAGACCGCGAGCGGCACATTGAAGATGCAATGCGCGAGGGCCACCGCCCACGGCGTATCGAATAGCCCAATCGCCGAATAAAGATTGAAGAATGGCAGCGCGTAGACCGCGGCCGGCGCCATCCGGTTCGACAACAGCCAGAAGAACAGGTGCTTGTCGCCGAGAAAACGATAGCGCGAGAAAGCGTAGGCCGCGGGCAATGCGACCGAGATCGAGATCACCGTGTTGATGACGACGTATTTCAGCGAGTTGATGTAGCCGGAATACCAGCTCTCGTCGGTGAAGATGCGGATGTAATTGGCGAGTGTCGGATCGTGCGGCCACAGGTTCATGGTCGAGACGATCTCGAGATTGGTCTTGAGGCTCATGTTGACCAGCCAGTAGATCGGCAGCAGCAGGAAGACCAAAAACAGCGACAAGATCAGGCGGCGGCCGGGGATCGAATGCATCACACCGCCTCCTTGACCGGCCGGCGTTCGGCGCCGGCGTTGGTCATCACGGTGTAGAACACCCAGCAGACGATGATGATGATCAGGTTGTAGACCAGCGAGAGCGCGGCCGCCTTGCCGAGGTCGAACTGCCCGAGCGCGATCTTGACCAGTTCGATCGAGATGAACGTGGTCGAATTGCCCGGTCCGCCGCCGGTGACGACGAACGGTTCGGTATAGATCATGAAGCTGTCCATGAAGCGTAAGAGAACCGCGATCAGCAGCACGCGCTTCATCTTCGGCAGTTGAATCGCGGTGAACACCGCCCACCGCGATGCGCCGTCGATCTGGGCGGCTTGATAATAGGCTTCTGGAATCGACTTCAGCCCGGCGTAGCACAACAACGCCACGAGGCTGGTCCAGTGCCAGACGTCCATCACGATGACAGTCGCCCAGGCATCGAACTCATTGGAGACGTAGTTATAGTTGATCCCGATGTGGTTCAGCGTATAGCCGAGCAGGCCGATGTCGGGGCGCCCGAAGATCTGCCAGATCGTTCCGACTACGTTCCAGGGAATCAGAAGCGGTAATGCCAGGATCACCAGACAAGCAGCGACGCTCCAGCCCTGCCGTGGCATCGACAGCGCGACCACGATGCCGAGTGGGACTTCGATAGCCAGGATCACAAAAGAGAAGAACAGGTTGCGCCAGAGCGAGGCGAAAAACCGCTCGCCGAGATCGCTTGAAGGATCGAGCAATTCCTTGAACCAGCCGACACCGTTCCAGAAGAACTGATTGTTGCCGAAGGTGTCCTGCATCGAATAGTTCACGACCGTCATCAACGGCAGGATCGCGGAGAACGCGACCACCAGGAACACCGGTAGCACCAAAAACCAGGCTTTCTGGTTGACGGTCTTGTCCATCACGCCTCCCCCTCGACCAGGAGACTGTCGGCGTAGATGTGCACGCGCGATGGGTCGAACACCAATCCAGCACTGTTGCCGGGCACTGAAAACCCTTGCGGCACTTTTGCGGAGAATCTCGTGTCGCCCACGCGAACGTGCGCGAAGCGAGCGCGGCCGAGATCGTCGATGCGCTCGATGTTCGCGGCCAGAAGATTGGGGGCAGGGGCGGCGATCTGGACAAACTCCGGCCGCACGCCGACTTCGATCTTGGCGCCCGCCGGGAGGCGGTCGTAACTACGTTCGAGCGCGATGGTGTGGCCGTCGATCCGCGCCTGCCGTCCTTTGACTTCGGCGGGAACGATGTTCATGCCGGGCGAGCCGATGAAATAGCCGACAAAGGTATGCGCGGGCCGGTCGAACAGATCCGCCGGCGTTCCGCTTTGCACCACGCGGCCGTCATGCATCACCACGACCGTATCGGCGAAGGTCAACGCCTCGGTCTGATCGTGCGTGACATAGATCATCGTGAGGTCGAGGTCGCGGTGCAGCGCTTTCAGTTTCGATCGTAGCTGCCATTTCAGTTCGGGGTCGATCACCGTCAGCGGCTCGTCGAACAAAACGGCGGCCACATCGGAGCGAACCAGGCCGCGGCCGAGCGAGATTTTCTGCTTGGCGTCGGCCGTCAGGCGCTCGGCCTTGCGTGACAGATAGGGCGTGAGGTCGAGAAGTGCCGCGATCTCCGCCACCCGCGCGTCAATCGCAGCTTTGGGTAGGCCGCGGTTCTTCAGCGGAAACGCAAGATTTTGCCCGACCGTCATGGTGTCGTAGATCACGGGAAACTGGAACACCTGCGCGATATTGCGCTCGCGCGTCGACTGCGTCGTGATGTCGACGCCGTCGAACAGGATCTTGCCGCGCGACGGCGTGACGATGCCGGAAATCAGATTCAACAACGTGGTCTTGCCGCAGCCGGACGGTCCGAGCAGCGCATAGGCGCCGCCGCGCCGCCATGTCATCGTGACCGGCTTCAGCGCGAAGGATTCTTCCGGCGCATCGTTGCCACCGTAGGAATGCGCGAGGTCGACGAGGTCAATGCGAGCCATGCATCACCTCACGTACGTTTCGCTGAAAGATCGGGCGATGCGACCAGGCGGTCGGCCGCATCGAAAACGAAAACATTATCCGGGTCGAGCACAGCATCGAGCAGATGCCCGGGCTGATATTCGTGCACGCCAGGCAGCACCGCCACCCAGTTGGAGGCGTCACGATTGAGATGCACGAAGCTTTCGGACCCCGTGATTTCTGTCACGGTCACCGTCGCATGGAACGCGTGGCGGCCGGGAATGCCGTTGGCAATCTCCAATTGATGGGCGCGGAAGCCGACCCGGTAGGCGCCGTCGGCCAGCGCAGCGTAGAGTCCAGCCGCGGGCGCCTGGATGCCCCCGGCATATTGCACAGAGCCGTTTTTCTTTTCGATGCCGACGATATTGAGCGGCGGATCGGAAAACACTTGCGCGACGCGCAACGTGTCGGGGCGGCGATAGACCAGCGGCGTCTCGCCCACCTGCAATGCTTTGCCCTCCCACATGCAGATGGTGCGCCCGCCGAGCAGCAACGCTTCCGACGGCTCGGTCGTTGCGTAGACAAAGATCGCGCCTGAGGCCTCAAAGATACGCGGCAGCTCGGTGCGAAGTTCCTCGCGCAGCTTGTAATCGAGATTGGCGAGCGGTTCGTCGAGCAGCACGAGATCGGCGCCCTTGACCAGCGCGCGAGCGATCGCGGTGCGTTGTTGCTGGCCGCCGGAAAGCTGCAGCGGTGTCCGGTCCAGATACGGTTCGAGTTTCAGAAGCCGTGCGGCTTCCTTGACGCGCGTTTCGATCTCGCTCTTTGGTTTGCCCTGCACCCGCAGTGGAGAGGCGATATTTTCGTAGACCGTGAACGAAGGGTAATTGATGAATTGCTGATAGACCATCGCGACCGAACGCTGCCGCACGTCGGCAGCCGTGACGTCCTTGCCGTCGACGAGGACCCGACCGGAGGTCGGTTTGTCGAGACCGGCGAGCAGCCGCATGATCGAGGTCTTGCCGGATAGCGTCGGACCCAGCAGAACGCTCAAGGTGCCGCGTTCGAGCCTCAGGCTGACGTCGCGAATGGCGGCGACGCCGTCGATCGACCGCGAGACGTTGACCAGTTCAACGCTCATGGTCGCCCTCCCGCTTCGGTCAGGAGAGCCTTCGAGGAGATTTGCTGGGCGGCAATCCAGAGATCGAGGGCTGCAATCTCTTCCGGCGTCAGTCGCAATCCCAACTTGGATCGTCGCCAGACGATGTCTTCGGCGGTGCGGGCCCATTCCTGCGATATCAGGTATCTGACCTCGGCCTCGGTCAAGCTCGCGCCGAATGCTTTACCAAGTTCCTCCATCGACTTCGCAGTGCCCAAAACCTTAATCGCGTGCGTGCCATAGGCGTGCGCCAGCCGGTTGGCATGGAAGGGCGTGAGGAACGGATAGTCGCGCATCAGCTCCGCCGTCAGCGCCGGAATGGCCGAGACATCCATATCGCCGCCGGGTAGCGGCGCCTTGCCGGTCCATCCTTCGCGCGCCTTATCGCCTTTCAGATAGGGGCCAAGCTTTTCCAGCGCCTCTTCGGCGAGACGCCGGTGGGTCGTGATCTTGCCGCCGTAGATCGAAAGCAGCGGCGCGCCGCCGGGCAGGTCGAGTTCGAACACATATTCGCGGGTCGCAGCCTTGGCTTCGCTGGCGCCGTCGTCGTAGAGCGGACGAACGCCGGCATAATCCCACACCACGTCGGCGGGCTTGACCGGCTTTGCCAGATATTCGCTGACGGAGGCGCAGAGATATTCGATCTCCTCGCCCGTTGCCTTCACCTTGGATGGATCGCCGTGATAATCGCGGTCGGTGGTGCCGATCAGCGTGAAATCGTCCTGATAGGGAATGACGAAAACGATGCGGCCGTCGCTGTTCTGGAACATGTAGGCGCGATCGTGGTCGTAGAGTTTCCGCACCACGATGTGCGAGCCCTGCACCAGCCGGACCTTGGCGCGTGCGTTGACGCCCGATCCTGCCGCGAGCACCTGCTCGACCCACGGCCCACCGGCATTGACCAGAATGCGGGCGCGAACCGTCGAGCGCTCGCCGCTCATGGCATGCTCAAGCGTGACTTCCCAGATGCCGTCGACCTGGCGGATTTCGGCGGCTCGGGCGCGGGTGCGAATCTCGGCGCCGCGGTTGGCGGCATCGCGTGCCGTGAGCACGACGAGCCGCGCATCGTCGACAAAGCAGTCGGAATATTCGAACCCTTTGGTGTAGCGGTTCGGAACCAGCGGCTTTCCGACCTCGTCACGGGTCAGATCGACCGAGCGCGTCGGCGGCAGGCGATGCCGGCCGCCAATGTGGTCATAGAGAAAGAGACCGAGCCGCAGCAGCCAGGTCGGCCGAAGCCCGTCGTGATGGGGCAGCACGAAACGCAGTGGGCGGATGATGTGGGGCGCGATTCCCCAGAGGATCTCGCGTTCGATCAGCGCCTCGCGAACCAGGCGAAACTCATAATATTCGAGATAGCGCAGGCCGCCGTGCACGAGCTTGGTCGACCAGGACGACGTCCCGCTCGCCAAGTCGTTCATTTCGCAAAGAAAAACCGAATTGCCCCGGCCCACAGCGTCGCGCGCGATTCCGCAGCCGTTGACGCCGCCTCCGATGATCAAGAGGTCGAAAATCCGATCCAAGCGCTTCCCCGGCTCGCCCATTGCGATTGGCGATTTTACTTTCGTTTTCGATTAAATCACAACTAAATGCGAAAGCAACACGGATGGTCCGTTTTCCAGTGCCGTCTCGGCAAAATCAGCGGACAGACGTGACGGCCGGGGGGAGTTCGGTGTCGGACTCCTCCGTGTCGAGCGATCCGGGCAGCGCCTCGATCACCTGGATTTCGCGGGTCCGGCAAATCTCGGCAAGCCGCGCCGGCAGCGCCACGTCGGTGACAAAGGTGTTGATCTGGCTGATGTCGGCGATGCGAACCGGTGCGCTGCGCCGGAATTTGGTGGAGTCCGCGACCAGCATCACGCTTCGCGCATTGGAGATGATCGCCTGCGCCGCCTGCACCTCGCGATAATCGAAATCGAGCAGCGTGCCGTCCTCGTCGATCGCGGACGCGCCGATGATGGCGTAGTCGACCTTGAACTGCCCGATCAGGCTGGTCGCAGTCGATCCGATCACGGCGCCATCGGCGCGGCGCACCGCGCCGCCGGCCACGATCACTTCGATGCGCGGATAGCGATACAGCAGCATCGCGACATTGAGGTTGTTGGTGATGACCAGCAGATCTTCATGCGAGGTCAGCGCGCTCGCGACTTCTTCGGTGGTGGTGCCGATATTGATGAACAGCGAACAGCCATTGGGGATCAGGCTTGCCGCGGCCGTACCAATCGCCTTCTTCTCCTCGGCGGCGACAAAGCGGCGCGCCTCATAAGCGAGGTTTTCGACGCCGGAGGCGATGATCGCACCGCCGTGAATGCGTGTCAGCACATGATGATCGCAGAGGTCGTTGAGATCCTTCCGGATGGTCTGCGCCGAAACCTCGAAGCGCCGGGCCAGATCCTCCACCATCACGCGGCCCTGGCCGCGCGCGATGTTCAAGATCTCGGTTTGACGGTTTGAAAGATCGGTCAACGCGACACCTGGTGAACGAGAAGGCCCTATGGTGCGGCGGTTTGTTCGGCCGGTCAACGGTGGTGATCGTCGCTTGCCCGGATGAAACAGCTCCGTGGAGAGAGCAAAATCGGCTGGAGGCAGCGTATTAGTATAGTGATGGATGACAGCGATATAGCTATTGGCGCGGCTGTTGCGTGCGGTTGGAAATCTGCCATGCTGACTGGCAACAGAAGAAAATATTCGGGAGACTCGTACCATGACCACCACTGTCGAAGTGCTCGCCGCCGCGTTCAGGGACGCCGGCACGCCCTTCATCGTCGGCCATCCCGGCGGGGAATCGGTGGAACTGATGGAAGCAGCACGCCAGCGACAGATGCGGTTTCTCCTGATGAAGCAGGAAGTCGCCGGCGCGATGCTGGCTGCGACCTGGGGCGATCTCACCGGCAGCCCCGGAATATGCCTCTCCACGCGAGGTCCAGGGGCGGCCAACATGGTCAACGGCGTGGCGCACGCCTTTCTCGATCGTTCGCCGCTGATCGCGATCACCGATACTTATTCGCGCTCGACCTTCGAGACCGGTTTGCGCCAGCGCATCAACCAGCAGGCGATTTACGAGCCGATCGTGAAGTGGAGCACCGTCGTCGACGCCAAGACCGTGCGCCAGCAGGTGCGCCGCGCCATGCGCACGGCGACCGCGACGCCGCCAGGCCCGGTGCATTTCGAGTTTCCGCAGAGCGAGACCACGCGCGAAGCCGGCGACTATGTCTCCGAGCCGCCGCTGATGCCGAACTGGATCATGCCGCGTCCGGACCGCGCTGACTTGAAGCCCGCGCTCGACATGCTCAACAGTGCCAAACGGCCGATCCTGATCGCCGGCATGGGCGTCTACTGGTGCGGCGCCTCGGCGGAGTTCGTCAAATTCGCCGAACGTCTCGGCGCACCGGTGCTCACCACCACCAAATGCAAGGGGATGATTCCCGAAGATCATTCGTTGCGTGCGGGGTGCATCATCGGCGGCTTGATCGAGCGCAAGCTGGTGATGGAATCCGATCTGATCATCACGATCGGCCTCGACGCGGTCGAACTGCAACCCAAACCCTGGCCCTATACGCTGCCGGTGTTGTCGTTGGCCTCGGTGCCGAGCACCGATGCGCTGGTGCCGGCCGATCCGGAAATCATTGGCGACCTCAAGGCGCTGCTCGCGGGGCTCGCGGAATGGGCGCCGGAAGGTACGAACTGGGGCGAGAAGTCCGCCAGGACGTTCCGCAGCGAAGTGCGTGACGCACTCAACACGCCGGCCACGGGCCTGTCGCCGCAACGGGCAATGGAAGTCGCGCGCGCGATCCTGCCGCGCGACACCATTGCGACCTGCGATGCCGGCGCGAGCCGGCTGCTGGTGGTGCAGAAGTGGGAATCCTACGGTCCGCGGGAATTCCTCACTTCTAACGGCTTGGCCTCGATGGGCTATGCGGTGCCCGGCGCGCTCGCCGCGCGCATGGCGTTCCCGGACCGGCCGGTGGTGGCGTTTACCGGCGACGGCGGTTTCCTGATGACGGTGGCAGAGTTACAGACCGCGCAGATCGAGAACCTGCCGATCATCGTGATCGTGTTCGACGACCGCGAGATCGGGCTCATTCGCGTCAAGCAGGAGATCAAGGGCATTCCGCGTAACGGCGTCGCGCTCGGCGGGGTCGATTGGGAAAAGCTCGCGCAGTCGTTTGGCGCCGACGGCGTGACGGTGGAAACCGAACAGGCCTTCAGCAACGCGCTCTCCAGCGCGCTGAAGACCAAAAAGACCACCGTGATCGGCGTGCGGATCGATGCGTCTGGCTATGTCGCGCAGTTCAACGCGCTGCGAGAGCTTTAAGCTGACCTGAGGCCGTCGCGAATCTTCGTGGTCCATGCCGAGGCGGCGGCTGACAGGAAGCCTATATCCGACTGCGTTGTAATAAATTGACAGCCCTTCTGGATCAGCTCGATCTGACGTGAAGGATCGCGGTTGCCGCCGCAGCCGGCAAAGATGCCGTTGCTGAGGCAGGCGGCGATGACGCGCTCTTGTGCCGCGACCAGTGCCGGATCATCAAATTTGCCGGGCTTGCCCATATTGGCCAACAAGTCGTTGCTGCCGACATGCAGCACGTCGATGCCTTTCACCGCCGCGATGGCTTCGACGTTGTTCAAGCCTTCGACCGTCTCGATCATGCAAACCAAAAGGCAGTTGTCGTTGAGCTGCGGAACGCAAGCGGCAATCGGCACCGAACGGTAGTCGAAATGCGGATAGCCGCCGCTGACCGAGCGTTTGCCAATTGGCGCGAACTTGCAGGCATCGACCGCGCGTTTGGCTTCTTCTGACGTATTGATGTCGGGATAGACGATACCCATCGCGCCATTATCCAATAGCAGCGACACGTCGGGATCGTTGATGCCGCGCACGCGTACCAGAGGCGCAATACCGCACGACATTGCCGTGCTGATGATGTGACCGATGGTCTCCAGATTGAACAGCGAGTGCTGGCAATCGATGAAAAGAAAGTCGTGCCCGGTCGATTTGGCGATGCGGGCGATATCGCCTGAGCGGGAAAGCCGCACCGGCATGCCGAGCGCGACATCGCCGGCTTGCAGGCGTTGCTTGATCGGATGGGCCAGTTCGTTCGCAGCCGCCATGACGCTTCCTAAGCTACCTGGCCGAGCGGCTGACCGCCGGCGAGCGCTTCAAGCAGCTGCGAGGCTGCCAGCATGGAGCTGCGCGCCTGGGTTTCGATCGTACCGGCGGCCGCGTGCGGCGTTCCCACAAACGTTGGCAGCGACATCAGCGGGTGATCCGAGGTCGGTGGCTCGACCTCGAAGACGTCGAAACCGGCGCCGAACAGCTTCCCGGACGAGATCGCCTGATAGAGCGCGGCTTCGTTGACGATGCCACCACGCGAGGTGTTCACCACGATCGCGCTCGGCTTCATCAGCGCCAACCTGGCAGCGTCGATCATATTGCGGCTTTCCGGAGTCAGCGGCAGGTGCAGCGACAGGATATCGACCTGCGGCAGCATTTCTTCGAGCGAAGCGGCCCGCTTGTGCGGCAGCTCGGACCAGCGGTTGGCCGGCACGTAGGGGTCATAGCCGATGATCTTGGCGTCGAACGCCCCGCGCCATTTGCGCGCAACTAGAGTTCCGATATTGCCCATGCCGACGATGCCGACCGTCTTCTGCCAGGATTCATAGCCGAGGTAATTCGCGCGCTGAACCTTGCCGGCGGCTCTCGTCATCCGGTCGAATTCGGTCACGCGCCGGACCACGCTGAGCCCCAGCGACAACGCCATTTCGGCAACCGCCTCGCTGTTGACGCCTGGCGTCCGGCACACGGTAATTCCGTGGGCTTTTGCGGCGTCCAGGTCGATGTTGTCGAGCCCGACGCCTTGCTTGGAAATAACGCGCAGCTTTTTGGCGCGCGCCATGTCTTCGGCGGCAATCTTCTTGCCGCGAACCATCAGTCCGTCGGCGTCTTCGTGCCAGTTCTTGGCGCGCGGGTCGTCCCACCGAATGACCTCCGCCTGCTTTTCGGCCAATTCGACGCCGCTCAGGTGAAATGCATCAAGTACATAGATCTTCATTCATCGTCTCCTAGGCGTTCTTATTGTGCGGGATCGGTCTTCAGCTACCCGCAAGTTCGTGGCATTCCGGCATGTAGAGGTCTTTCCACGAGGAAGGCTGCCGCTTCATGGTGCCGACCTTGTGCATGAAGCCGGCAAAGGTCATGGTCTGCTGCGGCGTCGTGGTCCAGATGTTGTCGGGATCGGAAATGAATTTGGTCATCTCTTCCTGGTTGCTGCGCTTCTCGCTGGTGGTCTTGATGTAGATCTGCGCGGCGTCGCCCGGGTTCTTGTTGATGAATTCGTGCGCCTCCGACAACGCGGCGTAGACGGCTAGCGTCACCTTCGGATTGGCGTCGCGGAATTTCTTGCTCATGAGCATCACGCCGTTGGTCGCGGGACCGCCCAGCGTGTCATAGGATTTCAGTACGTTGTGCACGCCGGCGGTTGCGAGCTCGTAGTAGTAATAGGGCGCAACCGAGTAGTGGGTGTCGATTTCGGTCTTCGCCATGATTGAGAGCGCGGCGTCCGGGTGCGAGCGCGTGATCGTGAATGCATCGAGCTTGGCGTATTGGTCGTCGCCCCATTCCTTGGCGGCCGCCATTTGCAGGCAGATCGCTTGGCTCGACACTTTGATGGCCGGAACCGCGATCTTGTCCTGATTGGTAAAGTCCTTGATCGTCTTGATCTCGGGCTTGTTGGTCACCAGCATGAACGGCATCGACTGCACCGCCGACAGCGCCCGGACTTCGTTCGGCGTGCCTGCGGTCTTGTCCCACAGCGTGGCGAGGCTCGGCACGCCGGTGACGCCGAAATCCATTTGCCGGCTCAACAGCGCATCGATCAGCGATTGGGTGCCGCCTAGGCTTTTGTATTCCGGCTTGATCGTGGCGATGCCGAGCTGACCGGCGTGCTTTTGCACCAGTTGAAGTGCGTCCATCACCATCAGCGGCAGATAGGGCAACCCTGTCTGGCTGATAATCACAATGCTCGAGACTTCGTCCGCGAAGGAAGAGCGCATCAGCATCGGCGACGCCAAGGCAACAGGCGCGGCCGCGAGCGCTTTGCAGAAATGGCGCCGGTGCAACATGAGGGCTTTCTGACTTCGCGGGGGCTTCATTTTAAGTCTGCATGCCCCAGCGCTGAACGGTCCGGGCTTCGATCAGGCGAAACACCCCGTTTTCGACCGCTAATCCAATGAGGATGATGGTGAGTAAGCCCGCGAACACCTCGGGAATATCGAGCTGGTTCTTGCTCTCGAAGATGTACCAGCCAAGCCCGCCCTGACCCGACGAGACGCCGAATACGAGTTCGGCGGCAATCAGCGTGCGCCAGGCAAAAGCCCAGCCGATCTTGAGGCCGGCCAGAATGCTCGGAAACGCCGCCGGAATCAGAATCAGGCAGACGAAACGTAAGCCTCTTAGATTGTAATTGCGGCCGACCATGCGCGCGGTCGTCGACACGCCGCGGAAGCCGGCGAGCATGTTGAGCGAAACCGCCCACGTCACCGAATGCACCAGCACAAAGATCAAGCTGCCATTGCCAAGGCCGAACCAGATCAGCGCCAGCGGCAATAGCGCAATCGCCGGCAGCGGATTGAACATTGCGGTCATGGTGTCGAGGAAATCAGTGCCGATCTTGCTGGAGATCGCGAACACCGTCAAAAGGCCCGCGAGCACGGTGCCGATCGCAAAGCCGACCAGCAGCACCTCGATCGAGCTCAAGGCGCGCGTCGGGATGATGCCGTTGGCGACATCGGTGATCAGCGCACGCACGGCGGCGCTGAATGGCGGCACCAATAGCGGGTTGTCCAGCCATCGGCCGTAGATTTCCCACGCCACCGCCAGCACGACTAGGATCGCGATCTTGCGCAGCCAGACCTTGTTGTAGATCTGCTCGGCGAGTGTCAGCGGCTTTTCGATAATGCCGAACTGATCGGGGCCCAGCGTTTCGCAGTAGATATTCGGACGTTCACTCGCCTGAAGCATGGGGAGCCTTCTTGATCTGGTCGGCGAACAGCATCTCGTGAATTTCGCGCCCCAAGGCGGCCGCTTCGTTGGAGTTTTCCTCGCCCCGCGGCACGCTGTTGATCTCGGCCTTGACCTGGCCGGGATGCGGCGACAAGAGCAGAATGCGATTGCCGAGCTTGATCGCTTCGGGAATCGAGTGGGTGACAAACAGCACGGTGAAGCGCGTCTCGTCCCATAGCGACAACAGTTCGTCCTGCATGCGCGATCGCGTCAGCGCGTCGAGTGCGGCGAACGGCTCGTCCATCAAGAGAATATCAGGCTCCATCGCCATGCCGCGTGCGATCGCGACACGTTGTTTCATGCCGCCGGACAGCATGTGCGGATAGCTATGTGCGAAATCCGCGAGCTTGACCTTTTCGAGATACTGCATGGCGCGATCGGTCGCGGCCTTGCCGCGCAACGCCCCGGTGGTCTTGAGCGGAAAGGTGACGTTCTCAAGAACTGTTTTCCACGGCAGCAGCTGGTCGAATTCCTGGAACACCATCATCCGGTCCGGTCCGGGATGGGTGACCGGCTTACCCTTCAAGGTGATCTCGCCTTCGGTGGGCGTGAGATAGCCGCCGACCGCCTTGAGCAAGGTCGACTTGCCGCAACCGGACGGGCCGACCACGACAAAGCGATCGCCCTGCAGGACGCTGAAACTGACGCGGTAAGTTGCGGTGATCAGATGAGCTTGCGTCTTGTAGCGCATGGTGACGCCGCGGACGTCGAGCAGCGGCCGGCCGGCCTCGCTGTCGGGCACGGCGCGGCCACGCGGCGCCGGTGACGCCGGCTTTATTCTTGCCGTTTCCGGGGTTGTCTTTGACGCGAGTGCTGGACCTCCCGTCATTCGCTATCCTCCCGAGGGTCGCTTATTTTTGTTTGAGATTTGAGTACTAGCTCATAACAGTCCAATAACAAATTGGCCGGTTTCCATAACCCTGTCTATTGGGTTGGCTCGGCGGCGATCACGCGGCCGAGATGACCGACGAATTCGTTCATGATTTTCGATTGTGGCGCCGTCTTGTGCCGGATCAGGAGCGTCTTGACGTCGATGCGCGGCTTGAGCGGCCGCGTCACGACACCGGGCAGGCCCATCGACGCCACCAGCAGCGGTTCCACCAGCGCGACGCCGGCGCCGTGGCGCGCCAGCATGATACCGGTCAGCGACAGGCTCACCTGCGCCACGATATTGGGCACGATGCCGGCGGCGCTCAGCGCGCGGTCGACATAGATGCGAGACAGCGCCTGCGGCAAATAAGTGATGATCGAATAGGGTTCCAGGTCCTTGACCGCGACTTCCTTGCGGCGGGCGAGCGGATGGCCTGACGCCATCACGCAGGCGATGCCGGTGCGCATCAATACTTTTGTCTCGACTTCCGAACTGACGACCGGCTCGTAAGCGATTCCCAATTCGACCTCGCGGTGCACCACGCGGTCGAGCACCTGCGGCGAGGTCAGCGATTGCAGCGCAACGCGCACATTGGGCCGTTCGACGACGAAGGTCGCGACCGCCTTAGCGAGATAACCGTTGGCGATCGGGAATGCGGCTGCGACCGACAGCGTTCCGAGACGGCCGCCGACAAGGTCTTGCGTCAGGGCGTTGACGGCGTCGACCCGACCGAAAATCGCGTCGATTTCCGGAAATATCGCCTTGGCTTCCGCCGTCGGCTGCAACCGGCCGGATACACGCGCGAACAGCTTCATCTTGAGCTGGCCTTCGCAGTGTTTGAGGATGGCTGAGACCGCCGGCTGCGTGACGTTGAGCGCGCGCGCAGCTCCAGTTACCGAGCCGGTCCGCATGATGGCATGGAAAACCTCCATATGCCGCAAGTTCATGGTGCGCTGCATTCCCTGGGGCGAGTTGGGAATAAACATAAGCAGAGCTTATGGACTATGCCAAGGTCCTGATTGGACGCCTATGCCTTCGATGCGCACACTCCGCGGCAAAAAACGATGAGAAAAACTTGAGGAGACGCAGCATGAGGTCGACAGACACCGTGCGTATCGGCTCAGGCGCGGGAACCTCCGATGATCGGATGGTGCCCGCGCTGGAACTTTCCGAACGCGGCGATATCGATTACCTCGTGTTCGAATGTCTCGCCGAACGAACCGTATCGCGGGAAAACCTGTCGCGCAGCAAGGATCCCGGCCAGGGTTATGCGCCGTCGCTGCATGCGCGCTTGCGGATGGTGCTGCCAGTCTGCATCGAGAAGAAAATCCGCATCGTCAGCAACATGGGCGCGGCCAATCCGGTCGGTGGTGCCCGCGCGGCGCGGAAGGAAGCCGCCGATCTTGGGTTGGGCGACGTTGCGGTCGCGGTCGTGCTCGGCGACGATGTGTCGAGCCTGGTCCAGCATAAGGGTGAATTGCGCCTGATCGAAAACGGCGAGCCGCTGGAATCGATCCTGCCCAAGATGATTTCCGCCAACGCTTATCTCGGCGCCGATGTGGTGTGCGAAGCGCTCAATACCGGCGCGCCGATTGTGCTGTCCGGCCGCGTCGCCGACCCCTCCTTGTTTCTGGCGCCGATGATGCACGAATTCGGCTGGGCCTATGATGATTTGCCGAAGATCGCGCAGGGCACCGCGGCCGGTCATCTGCTCGAATGCACGGCATCCGTGACCGGCGGCTGCTTCGGCTGGCCCGGCAAGAAGGACGTACCGGATCTCGCCAACAACGGCTTTCCATTTGCGGATGTGAAGGCCGACGGATCGATCGTGATCAGCAAGACGCCGGGTACCGGCGGCCGGCTCGACGTCATGACCTGCACCGAGCAACTGATCTATGAGATCCACGATCCGACCGCCTACATCACGCCGGATTGCGTGCTCGATATCTCCACCATCGCACTGACGCAGGAAGCCTCCGACCGCGTCCGCGTCGCCAATGCGACGGCGCGGCGGGCGACGCCGACCTACAAGGTCAATGTCGGCTATGCCGATGGTTATATCGGCGAGGGCGAGGTGTCCTATGGCGGCATCGATGCAGTCGCGCGCGCCAAATGGGCCGCCGAGATCGTCAAAGAGCGGCTGAAGCGCCAGGGCTTCACCTATGACGACTTCCGCGTCGATCTGATCGGCATGTCGAGCCTGCACGATAATATTGATAGCCGGCCCGAACCCTACGAAGTGCGCTTGCGGATGGCGGGCCGTACTCATAACCGCAAGGCTGCGCACGCGATCGGTTTCGAGGTTCGCGCCCTGCATATGCACGGGCCGGGCGGGGCAGGCGGCGCCTGCGAGCCGCGGGTACGCGATGTGTTGGCGGTGAAATCGATATTGCTGCCCAAGAGCATGGTCAACCCGCAGGTGGTCGTGGAGGGCACACTATGAGCGTTCGCGTCTATGACCTTGCCCACTCGCGTGCCGGCGACAAGGGCAACACCTCGAATATCTCGGTGATCTGCTACGACGCCAAGCACTGGGAATTCCTCGAGCGCGAGCTGACCGTCGAGCGCGTCGCAGACGCATTCCGCCATATCGCCAAGGGGCCGATCCACCGCTATCCCCTGCGCAATCTCAAGGCGTTCAATTTCGTGATCGAGAACGCGCTGGCCGGTGGCGTCACGATCTCGCTGGCGCAGGACATTCACGGCAAGAGCTACAGCAATGTGATGTTGGCGATCGCGTTGCCTGATCCGAAGTGACGGCATTGAAGGAGTTGATCGGGTGAAGGCGAGCGAGGTCGTACGCAACATCGTCAAGGAGAAGCTCGGGCGTGACGAGGTCGTGGCGTCCATGACCATCCGTCTCATGCGCGGGGTCGAGATCGCGCGCCTGGCGGCGACCGCCGGCTTCGACATGATCTATATCGACCTCGAACATTCGACGCTGACGCTGGAGGCGACGGGGCAGATCTGTCAGGCGGCGCTGCATGTCGGTGTTGCGCCGATGGTGCGTTTACCTGCCAATACGCCGGAATATATCCAGCGGGTGCTGGATGCCGGTGCGCTCGGCGTCATCGCGCCCGGCGTTCGGTCTGCCGCGGAAGCGCGCGCGGTGGTGAAGGCCGCGAAATTCGCCCCACTCGGCGAGCGCGGCGCCGGCGGCGCGCTGCCGCATCTGGAGTATCGCCCGTTTCCGACCGCCGAAGCCAATGCCGCCATCAACGACGCCACCATGGTGATCGTGCAGTTCGAATGCGCCGAGGCCGTGGACAAGGCAGACGAGATCGCCGCCGTCGAAGGCGTCGACATGGTGCTGGTCGGTGTCAACGATCTCCTGGCCGATCTCGGGCTCGCGGGACAGCTCGATCATCCCAAGATACGCGAGGCCTATGCGCGGACCATCGAAGCCTGCCGCAAGCACGGCAAGCATGTCGGCGTCGGAGGGCTCTCAACCAGACCGAAACTCGCCGCCGAATTCATCGCCATGGGCGCCCGGATGATTTCGACCGGAACCGATATCCAATTCCTGTCCGCCGCCATGAACGAGAAGGCAAAACAAGTCCGCGAGATTTCCGCGACATGAGGACTTTGCTCAAAATTCGCCTGCTCAACATTCTCTGCATCGCGCTCGCGGGCGTCCTCGTTGCCGGCACCGCGCAGGCTGAAGTTGCGAAGGTGCGGGTATCCAGGCAATTCGGCCTGCCATATTTGCCGATGATCGTCATTGAAGCCCAGCATCTTCTCGAAAAGAACGCCAAGGCGTTGGGCGTCGACGTCGAGGCGGAATGGACCCAGCGCGCCGGCCCCGCGGCCGATCTCGATGCGCTGCTGGCGGGACAGGCGGACTTTATCGGACCGGGCATCCCGACGCTGGCCACCGTTTGGGACAAAACCATCGGCACGCCGCAAGAAGTGCGCGCGCTGATCGCGATGCAGTCGATGCCTTACGTACTGGTGACGCGCAATCCGGCGATCAAGACCATCGCCGACTTCACCGACAAGGACAAGATCGCGCTGCCGGCGGTGAAACTCACTGGCCATGCGATCGCGCTGGAAATGGAATCAGCCAAGATCTGGGGGCCGGAGCATTACAACAAGCTCGATTCCATCACCATCACGCGCTCGCACGCGGATGCCGCGGCGGCGTTGATGTCGAACCAGTCCGAGATCGACGCCCATTTCGCCAGCGCGCCGTTTTACTATTACGAACTGGCAACGTCGGGCATTCATCAGGTGCTGAAGTCGTATGACACGCTCGGCGCCAAGCACACCAATGGCGTGCTGCTGACAGCCAAGAAATTCCACGACGCCAATCCGAAATTATGCGCGGCTGTCGTCGCCGCGTTCGAGGAAGCCGATGCCTTCATCAAGGCGCATCCGCGCGAGGCCGGTCAGATCTACCTGAACGTGACCAAGGACAAGATCGCGCTGGACGCACTGGAGAAGATGGTCGCCGATCCTGACGTCGAGTACACCACGACGCCGATCAACGTGATGAAGGTCGTCGACTTCATGCACGAGGTCGGGCGCATCAAGAAGAAACCGGCGTCGTGGAAGGACATGTTCTTCCCCGAAGCCTATGGATTGAACGGCAGTTGAGCGGCCATTGAACGGCAATTGAACGGTAAGTGATGACATCGACACATCAGGTAAATACCGACACGGCGCAGGGTCCATTTTACGTTGACGCCGAAGCGGCGGAAACGTTCGGACGCAGGCTCTTGGTCGCGCATGACTTGCCGGAGGAAGACGCGGCGATCGTAGCACGCTGCCTGGTGAAGGCGGATTTGCGCGGCGTCGATACCCATGGGTTGCAGACGCTGCCGCATTATCTCGATCGGGTGCGGCGCGGGCTGATCAATCCGCGGCCGAACTTGGAGGTCGAGCGCGTCACCCCGATGGTCGGGTCACTCGATGGCCAGGACGCGTTCGGCTTTGTGGTCGCGACCAAGGCGATGGCGGAAGCGATTGACATGGCACGCGAGTTTGGCGTCGGCATCGTCTCGGCGCGCCGCAGCACGCACTTTGGCGCGGCCTGCAATTACGCGTTGCAAGCGCTGGACGCCGGCTATATCGGCATCGTCTTCACCAACGCCTCAAAGGCGATGCCGCCCTGGGGCGGCCGTGTCGGCCTGCTCGGCACCAGCCCGATCGCGGTGGCGGCACCTGCGGGCAAGGAAACGCCATTTGATTTGGATATGTCGCCGGCGGTCGCCGCGCGCGGGAAAATCCGGCGTGCGGCGCGGCGCGGCGAGAGCATCCCGCTCGGTTATGCGCTCGACGCCAAGGGACGTCAGACCACCGATCCGAATATCGCGCTCGATGGTGGCACGGTGCAGCCGATCGGCGGGCCGAAGGGGTCGGCGCTGGCAATGCTGATGGATGTGATGGGCGGCGTGATTTCCGGCGCGGCGTTCGGCGGCGACGTGCGCAATCACTTTGAGGAATACGACAAGCCGCAGAATGTCGGCCACTTCATCATGGCGATGAAGCCGGATTTGTTCGTTAGCCGCGATGAATATCTCGGACGGATGGATACGCTGGCGCAGCGCGTGCATGCCAATCCGACCGCGGAGGGTTTCGACGAGGTGATCATGCCCGGCGAACGCGAGCGGCGGCTGGAAAAGAAATATCGCCGCATCGGGGTTCCGTTCCATGCCAAGGAAATAGCCGCATTGCAGGAGGCTGCCGCCAAGGCCAACCTGCCGCCGCTGGCGATCCTGAACGCGCCGCTGAAGTAGGTCTCTTTTATGCCCAACCGCATCAAGACCTTGATCGTGGTGCCCGAGAACAACTCCACCATGGAGCCCGAAATTGCCGCGCTGTGCCCGGCGCTCGCGCCGCTGACGGTGGCGCGTGTCAGGCGGCCACCGCGCACGCTGCTGCTGGAGGATTTGCCAGCCTATGCCGAGGCGACCTTGGATGCCGTCGCGCCGTTTACATCCGAGCGCTGGGATCTCGTGATCTATGGCTGCACCGCCGCCGGCTTCCTCGGCGGTCCCGACAGCAACGCGGCCATGGTCGAGTCCTTGCGCGAGCGCACCGGCGCACCCGTAGTCTCTACCGCCGGTGCCATGGTCGATGTGCTGCACGACGGCAAAGTCTCCGAGACCGCGGTGGTGACGCCTTATCTCCAGCCGGTCAATGACGGCTTGCGCCGCTATCTCGAAGCGTCCGGCATCCAGGTCGAGACGTTAAATAGCTTCTTCTGCAAGACCACCGCAGAGCTCGGCGCCGTTACCGAAGATCGGGTGATCGAACTGGCGCAGCGAACGGTAACGCCGGGGAGCAAGAGCCTTTTCCTGGCCTGCTCGCAATTGCCGACGCTGCATGCCATCGCACAGTTGCGTCGCGAGTTCGACATTCCGGTCTGGTCTTCGATCCAGGCGACCGCCTGGGCAAGCGCCAGGGTCATGACAGGCAATGGGCTTGAAGTGCAGTTCACGTGAGACAACCATGAATGAGATGACCACGCACGATCCGGACGCCGGCTTTGAGCCGGCCTTTGCCGCGCCGCCAAACGCCTGCGATTCGCATTTTCATGTGTTCGGCCCGGCGGAGAAATATTCCTACGGCACCGACATCCGGTACAAGCCACCTTACGAGCCGGTCGAGCGCTATCTCAAGCTGGCGCGGCGCTTAGGGTTGGTGCGTTATGTATTCGTCCAGCCGAGCGCCTATGGTTTTGATAATTCCTGCATGCTGGACGCCATGCGCGAGCTCGATCCGGCGATCCGGCGCGGCATCATCGACCTCGATGAGAACAAGACCAGCGATCGCGAATTGGACGAGTTCGACGCCATCGGCGTGCGCGGGATCCGCGTCAACATCTCGCCGATCCGCAAACCCGAAGCCGGGCTCGCCGATTCGATGCGGCCACGGATCGCTCGGCTTGCCAAGATCTGCGTCGAGCTCGGCTGGCATCTCGATTTCCTGACCCCGGGCTGGCTGGTCAGCGAGTTGATGCCGACGCTGCACGAGTTGCCGGTCGAGTTTTCGGTGGCGCATATGGGACTGTTTCCGGCCAAGGAGGGGCCGAACCAATCCGGCTTTCAGGAATTCCTCGATCTGGTCGACGACGGCTCGGCGCGTTGCTTTGTCAAGCTCACCGGCATTTATCGCTTTTCGACGACGCCTGATTTTTCGGACGTCAAGCCGATCGCGCAGGCGCTGATGGCCCGGACGCCCGGGCAGTTGATCTGGGGCAGTGATTTTCCACATCTGTCATTTCACGATCGGGTCGGCACCATCCAGCTCTATAATCTCATCAGCGAGTGGGCGCCGGATCCCGGCTTGCGAAAGCGAATTCTCACCGATAATCCGGCGCGCCTGTTCGGATTCGGGTAAGATCGCATCGAAAGACGACGGCGGAGGACGACTTGAACAGACGCGAATTCGTCACCGGTCTCGTTGCGCTTCCCGCCTTGGTGCGTCCTGCGCGCGCCGAAGCCTCGGCCATCAAGCTCGGCAAGCAATATGGCTTGCCGTTCCTGCCGCAGATGGTGATGGAGGATCGAAGACTGGTCGAGGCGCACGCGGCGGGCCTCGGCGTCAATAGCCTGGCTGTCGTCTGGCAGACCATGGGTGGCCCGGGCGCGCTGAACGACGGGCTCCTGAGCGGAAATATTCAGTTCGTCAATGTTGCATCGCCTTCGCTTGCCACCCTGTGGGACAAGACGGTTGGTACGCCGCAGGAAGTGCGCGCGGTTTGCGCCGTGCAGTCGATGCCCTACATCCTGACCACGCGCAATCCGGCGGTGAAGACGATCGCCGATTTCACGTCGGTGGACCGTATCGCGGTGCCGACGGTGAAGATTTCCGGCCAGGCGATGGCGCTGCAGATGGCCGCGGCCAAGTTGTGGGGCTTTGAAAAATATGACCGGCTCGATGAGTTCACGGTGTCGATGGGCCATCCGGACGCCATGCAGGCGGTTGTCTCGGGCCAGACCGTGAACAGCCATTTCAGCGTGGCGCCGTTCAACTATTTCGAGCTGCGGCTGCCCAACATCCATCAGGTGCTGTCAAGCTACGAGACCGACGGCAAGCACACCAATGGCCTTCAGGTCACGACCAAGGCGTTTCACGATGCCAACCCGAACATCTGCAAGGCGGTGCGGGCGGCGCATGAAGAAGCCAACGCGTTTATCAAGAGCGAACCGAGAGCCGCCGCCGAAATCTACCTGAAGCTCGTCAACGACAAGAAGAACTCCGCCGACGATCTGCTCGCGATGATTGCCGATCCCGACATCGACTACACCACGACGCCGGCCAATCTGATGAAACATGCCGCGTTCATGCACAAGGTCGGCCGCCTCAAACATTTGCCGGCGTCATGGAAGGACCTGTTTTTTCCCGAGGCGCACGATCTCAGCGGAAGCTGAAGAGAAAATACTCCGAGAGGGCTGCGGTATTGAGTCGCAGATGAGATGCCGTGCTCGCCTCAGTTGTGTCGTTGGAGTAACACGCCGGAATTTTGTTTCCGATTGTAATTGCGATCACTTGCAATTTTGATCGCTAACGTTTTCGATGCCTTCCGATCATTGGCGAGGGCGGCGATGCTTTTCTTCGCCTGAGCGTACTTACTGATATTTTATCCGTCGGAGACCGATAGCGGTTCGGGCCACATTTGTTATGGCGTCCGCTCAAGAAGAAATTTTAGCTCCAGCAGAAGAACCGGCCTGAAGAAGGTCGAACGGGTGACAGTTTTTCTGCGGGCAATGTTTTTTGAGAACGGGGCTGGGGCTCATGTTCAGGGTAGTGGTGTTTGCGTTTGTGTTGTGGCTAGGCGGCTGCACGATCGTTCAGCAGGAATTGGATAATCGCGGCGGGTACGTCGACTATCTGGCCGACCAGTATTGGTGGAAGGCCGACTCCAAGAAGATGCGGACCTTGCGCGCTTATGCGCTGCACACCGCGATCGCGCGTATTGCGATGATCAGCCCGAAGGGCGCCGCCGAACGCAATCAGCTCGCCTATCAGGTCGGAAATGCCGGCATGTACGCCAAGCTGCTGGTGACCTGCGCCTATGATACCGCGGGTGAGCCCTGCTTCTACTTCGACAGCATCATGGTGGATTACGTGGCTGCGCTCTATGGCGCCGCGGTCGCCGCCTTGCCGCTCGACGACGCGAAAAAACTGGTCAATGACATCACCGGCGGAATCGTTGGGCCGGCTGCGGCCGTCGACGCGCTCCAGGCGCTGATCAAGCTCGGGACCGACGCCGTGCGATACGGGACCGTTTCGGCCGCGCTGTACCGGGATTCCATGGAATTGGAAGTGCAGGTCTGGATCAATTCGCCCAACGAGCCCGGCAGCCAGGTGACTTTCAGCGATGTCGCGACGCTTGCGGCCATTTATGCAACGGGCAAGGACGACATGCCGTCCTGGAAGGCCGAGATCGAGCGGCTGGTGAAGGCCGGGCTGGAGCCAACGCCCAACCGCCGTTATCTCTCGCGGCTGTTCACGCTGATGACCTACGCCTGCAAGCAGATCACGCCGGATCCTGTCTTCAGGCAGAAGTGCATTGTCGATCCCGGGGCGACCGCGTCGACGCAAGTGGCGAATTCGGGAGGATCGACGCCGAGCGTCAATCCGCCAAGGCAAGCCAACCCGGCAGGCCCGAACGTTGATACGTCAAACCCGTCCAATCAGCAAAAGACTGATCTGCAGCAGAAGCAAGCTCTGCTCGTGGCCCTGCAGCAGCAGATCGCGAACAACAACAGAATGATCACTCCCATACAGAATAGTTTGGACGCGGCAACCAAGCAAAACCCACCCAACCAATCGGTTATCGACGATCTGCATGCGCAACTCGATCCCCTGAAGCAGCAAAATGACGGGCTTCTCAAGCAGGCTATAGACCTGCAAGGCCAGATCGCCGCGATCAGGAAGAAACCTTAGGCTCAGGGATTTGTCGGGGCTCGCCCCAGATCGATCAGATGGAGGAAGCGCGGTGAGCGACATCAACAATTCGGCGAGCGCGGCCGTGAATCAAAACAACCCGAGCACAGTCCAGGCAAAAAAGGACGGCCCCGGCGGCGCGATCAGCCCCGGCGCGGCGGGCTGGTTCGGTGCCGGGTTGATCGGGCTTGCGCTCATCTGCTTTCTGATCGTCAATATCCTGACCCCGGTCAACTCGCTGGGTTCGGCGGCGCTTGCGGGCACCGCCGTCCTGGCGATTGGACTTGTCGCGCTCATCGTGCTTGCGCGCGCCGTTGGCATTGTGGAGCCGGCTGCGGCCCTCGGCCTGCCGCATGGCTCGATCCGCGCGCTGCTGGCGCTTGGGCTTGCGATCGTGTTCGTCTCGGTGGCGTCATGGACGCTCGGTGGGCTGTTCCCGCCGATCGATCCGATGGGACGCCAGATCAGCGAGAAGCGAATGGCCAGGACCGAGGTCGAGGCTTTTCGCAAGCTCTACTCCGGCAGTGAATACATTATCGGCGAGACCGACGTGAAGCAGGCCGCTTCGGCGAAGGCGGATGCCGGGCCTGCCGACGGAAAGCCGGCCACGGATGCTGCACCGGCCGATGTGGTCGTCACCGTCTATCTGAAGAGACCGGCGCAGGATCCCGCGGTGCTCGATCTCGCCAAGCAGATTCTCACGATCTCGGCGACAGTGCTGGTGACCGTCGTCGGGTTTTACTTCGGCAGCAATTCCTCCGCGGAGGCGGCTCGGACGCTGAAGGCGACGCTGGCGGAAATGCAGGGCGGTGCGGGGCCGGCAACGCCCGACGCGGTCCTGAACATCGCCAGCGAGATCGCAGGCCTCGGCACTGACGTCGGGAAAAAGATGACGGCGCTCGGCACGGATCCGATGGCGCGGCTCGCCGCCGCGGTAAAAGGCGCGAGTAGTGACGTGCAGGACAAGATGTCGAGGCCGCTGGTCGAGGCGCAGCAATTGCTCGACGCCCTGAAGGCCGCGCAAAACGACGTGATTGCCAAGGCCGACCGCGCCAAAGAGGTGTCCGTGACGGTGAAGCCGGACTCCCAGGCTGGCGATCTCCTGCAATCTCGCGACAAGTTGGTCGCGTTGCGTACCGACGCCGCCGAGGCCAGCCGGAAATTCGAACAAAATCTCGCGGCCTTCATCACCGCGCGCGATGCAATCCTTCAAGCGACTGCGAAGGGATAACCCCGCGGGCTTCCAGTTACGTCGATCAGGCATGGACGAAGCGACATGGCAACCGGCATCGTAACGACCGACAACCTCACGCTCCGCAAGACGCCTGATTCCAATGGCGTGTCGATTGGTCTTCTGCAAAAGGGCGCTGCCTTTGACGCGATCGTGGACAACACCGTCGCTAATGTGAGGTGGTGGCTCATCTCGACAAAGGTCGGCACCGAGACTCGTGTCGGCTGGGTGCAGGGGGACTTCGTCAAGTTCGACCAGCCGGTCACAGGCCGAATCGATTGGAGCAAGACGCCGCAACTCGGTTCGTCCGGTTTTCATGATCGCGGCGGGCAGAGCTGGCGGTTCGACAATAATGGAGTCTATCTCCAGGACGATCCGAACAATCCCATTCGATCACCTGGAGCTCCGAAAACCTGCTCGGCCATTCTCGATCTCTTTGGCCAGCAAATTTTCGATTCATCGATCAAGCACGGCATTCCGCCGGAGCTGATCGTCATGACGATTGCAGCCGAGAGCGCGGCGGACCGCGCATCGCAATTTACGGGCCCGCCGACCTTTCGCTGGGAGCCGAAGCCGGTATCCTACAGCGCCGGGCCGATGCAGACCCTCGCCTCGACGGCGCAGGAGGTGATCGATCGTCTGGGGCTTCAATACAACAAGGAAGCCGTCGCGCCGACATTTACGAGCCAACCGGTGTCGACCCCGGACAAGCTCGGCCTGTACGACCCGACGTCCAACATCGACATCGGCACCGGCGAAATCAAGCTCAACAACACGCGCCATAATACGGGCTTCGACCCGATACTGGTCGCGGCCTGTTACAACGCCGGCAGTCTTCGCCCGTCAAGCGCAAACCCCTGGGGTCTTGTCACCTTCGGCGACCATCTCAACCGCTCCAGCACGTGGATCGGCGATGCGTGCTTCCTGCTGAACAAGCTGCGCACCGGCGGCGCGCTCGATCCGGAAGTCCTCAAGTCCGATCCCCAAACGGTGGGCGGAGGCAGCGATCCCAACGAATTCCAGATCACGGGGCTGTTGAGTGACGACGCCGACCACGAGATTGCGTTCTTCCAGGATGCAGGCGCAATCGCTCGCAAGATGCCGACGGCGGACGGGCTTTTCACCGTCTTCATCCAGTTTCCGCCGGACACCACGACGCCCCCGGTTGGACAAGTCGGCCCTGTTCCGGCGTTTCCCGCACCCGATCAGACCAAAGGCTACGTGCTCTGCATCGATCGCATCCGTACCGAGAAGCGGGACAAGATGGGCTTTCCGCGGACGGTCGGGGTTTATCAGGCCTATTTCAACGGCGAGAAGGTTCCGGAAATCTCGGGAATGGTGTGCGAGAGGCAAGGCCCCGGCGACAATGGCGAGGAAGGTCAGAGCGAGCATCAACGGATAGCGCAGGGGATTTATCCGCTATTTACGCACGCCGGCGCGAGCGGAAAATACCGAACGATTGGCTACACGGCGTCGGGCACGATCGGTGGTGAACCGCGTCCGGCGCTACGCGTCGAAAATACCGGGCACCGTGAAGGCATTCTCGTTCATCCTGCCCAAGGTTATCTCTGGAGTATCGGTTGTCTCAATCTGACGTCGCCGCTGAAGACGGCAACGGACAACATTGATTACACCGAGAGCCGGAGGCGGGTGATTGCGCTGATCGACAATATGACAAAGCTCACGGGCAGCGATTTTCCGCGCAACAACAATCAGGATACGGGGGCGCTGCTGGTGATCCGCAATCGCGATACCGGCGGAGGGTCGGCAGGGAGCTGACCGTTACTTTTGTTCTGGTAAGCGTCAGCTTGGGTTTAATGGCGCCCGCAACCGGCGGGCATGATTCTTTTATGGCATTGCGCGAGGAGCGGGACGATGGCGGTTGGCGATCTCTTATCAAAGACAGTTACCAACACCGGCAATACCGTCAAACGTTTGATGGGCGGCGTGATGAGCGCGTCCAGCACGACGGAAGATGTGCTGAAAAAGGAGTATGAAGCCATATGGCGTGACCCGCTGCCTCCGGGGGATGTCGAAGCAACCTATCGCGAGGAAGTGCAGAGGCGGAATCAGGCCGCGCTCTGTCTTTCAGGCGGGGGCATTCGCAGCGCGGCGTTTTCGCTCGGTGTGCTGAAAGTTCTTGCGGCCCGTGGATTGCTCACTCAGTTCCATTATCTGTCGACGGTTTCGGGAGGCGGCTATATCGGCGGCTGGCTGTCACGCTGGATTGCGGAAGATCCGGATCAGAACGCCGCGAATATTGAGGAGGTGCTCGGACGGCGCGAAGAAATTAGTCAGGTGTCGAACCTGCGCGCGAACTCGAATTTCCTGACCCCCAAGACCGGCATTACTTCGGCCGATACATGGACCGGAATACTGCTTTGGGTGCGCAACGTGCTCTTGAACTGGACGGTGTTCATTCCGGCGCTCATGTTCGCGGTGTTTGCGCCTAATCTCTATTTGGCGTTCCTGACCTGGTTTGCCGATCTCGCTAAGGATCGAGCCACGCTGCTCGGTCTCGATCTGGCCTTGGCGCTGTTGTGGATCGGCGGCATCGGCCTGACCATCGCTACCTTGCAGGCGGTGCGTAACATCCCAAGCCACCGGACCGGTTCGGGTCTGTCGGGAGGACAGGTCGGTTGGCGGATTGTCATGCCACTGGCGTTGTGGGCAAGCCTGGTGCCGCTCGTGCTTGTCGCCGGCAGCCACACGGTCAAGCTCGAGTTTCAGATGTTCGGCGCATCGTTGTCGATCCTGAAGTGGCTGCTCGTCTTCAGTTTCGGCGCCAAGATTATCGGCTACGTGATCGCGGCCATCATCAATCCGAGAAACTTTTTGCTTTATGTGAGGAATTTCCTGACCTGGGTGATCGTGGCCGCCATTGCGACGGCGGCCCTGTGGTTTGCCATCTGGGTCGTCGGCGAGCTTTCAACTTGGCTGCCGGACGAAAACCTCCTGATGTTCGCGGGACAGGGCATCGAGCCGAAGGTGGCGAAGTTTGTATTCCTGCTCGCCATTCTGGGGCCGCTCGGCGTAAATCTCGCTCATCTTCTCCTGTCGACGCTTTACGTTGGTTTCCGCAGTGTCGGCTTTCTAGACGACGCCGACCGGGAATGGCTCGCTCGATTGAGCGCCGTCAGCGTCTTTCCCGCGCTGCTTTGGGCGGTTTTCGCCGCGGTCTGCCTTTTTCTGCCATTCGTCTTCTTCGAGAACAAATGGCTGACGAGCATGCCATGGGGATCGACCTTCGGTTGGCTCAGCAAGGCGCTCGGGGTCGTGTCGGGATTCGTCGCGGTACTGGGCGGACAAAGCGCGACGACCAAGCCTGACGTCGCCAACGGCCCGCCGAAGAGCGGCACGGATAAGGCCATTGATATTGTCGTTCGGCTGGCAACGCTGATCTTCATCGCCTTCCTGTTTGCCACATTGGCGTATGTCGAGCGCACAGTAGCCGACGCGTTGGTCGGATTGGCCAACGAGATCGTCAAAGCGCACGGCAAATTCGATCCGCCCCTCGTTTCCATTCTGCTGCGGGTATTGGTCTTCCTCGCCGGTTTCGTGCCGGTCTATCTGCTCTGGTATATTCTGTCACGCAAGATGGGAGTCCTCGCTCTCGCCATGCTGGCGCTCGTCGTCCTCAGCGCGCAACATGTGTTTGCCGATGCGATGGGGAGCTGGTTGGCCGGCCTGGATAATTGGTCGGCTGGGCACGAGGTTCTGATAGCCCAGGGCTTCATCGCAGCCGGGCTTTTCCTGATCATTGCGATTGCGGCGATGAAGATCGACGTCAATCGTTTTTCGATGCACGGCGTTTATCGTAACCGCCTGGTGCGTGCCTTCCTCGGCGGCGCGCGCGCCAGCCGCGCGGTCGATCCGTTCACTGATTTCGATCCCGAGGACAATCGCCGCGTCAGCGAATTGAAGGCACAGAAGAATAACCGCCGCGTGCTTTACCCCGTCATCAACGTGACGCTCAATCTGGTCGGCGGTCAAAATCTCGCCTGGCAGGAGAGGAAAGCAAGCTCCTTCATCATCACGCCGTTTTATTGCGGCAGCGCAATCCTGGGTGACAAGATCACAGGCACTGCCTCTGCGAACAGTCCGCAGAAATGGACCGGAGCCTATGTCGAAACCAAGGACTATGGCGGCAAGGAACCGGACCTCGACCGCGATAAGACCGGCATCTCGCTTGGTACAGCGATCACGATTTCAGGCGCGGCTGCCAGTCCGAGCATGGGATACAATTCCTCGCCCGCCACGGCTTTCCTGATGACCCTGTTCAATGTTCGCCTCGGCGCGTGGCTTTCCAATCCTGCCGCGGACATCCCCAAGGCGGAGGTACAAGCCGGCCCGACCAGCGCGCTCAAGCCGCTGCTGACCGAAGCATTGGGATTGACGGATGCCAAAAGCGACAACGTTTATCTGTCCGACGGCGGGCATTTCGACAACCTTGGCATCTACGAGATGATCCGCCGCCGGTGCCGCTACATTCTCGTCGTCGACGCGGATCAGGACGAGAACTTCGACTTCGGGGATCTGGCTCGCTCGGTGCGCTTTGCCGCCATCGACCTCAATGCCAAGATCGAGTTCTCATCGATCAAGATGGTGCCCATGCGAGAAGCGAAGGAAAACTCGGTAACCTTCGCGGTCGGCCAAATTACTTACGCCGAAAATCCCACCGAGCGGAGCGTGCTCGTCTACCTCAAGCCGACTTATTTCTACCAGACGGCCCCTATTGATGTTCGCTCCTACGGGACAACCAGTCCGACATTTCCGCATGAGACGACGCTCGATCAGTGGTTCGGCGAAGCCCAGTTTGAAAGTTATCGCCGGCTCGGCGAATACCTGATGGGCAAGCTCTATGACGTCCAGCTTCCGAAGATGCAGCCACCGCTTCCCCAGGGCGCTGAAAAGGGACACACATTGGAACAATTCTTCGTCGCGGCGGCGTCCTAGAAGCCGCCCACGTCGCCCCTCAACTGTGTGACCGTTGCCGCCTCCGCGGCCGGTGACGTTTGTTTCTGCGCCGATCTGCTCTGCGGCGGCTAGGGGTCCAGATCAGCAGACGATGGCCCAAAAAGTGCATGAGGGTGGAAGGGCGGTCTTCACCCGGGCGTGTTTTCGAACCGCCGGCTGAAGGCCGCTCCTTGACCAGTTACGGCCACCTCTAGGTATTGACCGCCTCGATATCCCACCGGAGTTACCAGCATGAAGCGTTTGTTCGTTTGGGCCTTGGCCTGCCTCGCTATCGCAGCGATCTCCTCGGCGGCAAGCGCCGAGCCGGTCAAGATCCGCTTCATCCTGGACTGGAAGGCGCAAGGGCCGGGTGCATGGTTCTACGTCGCCCGCGACAACGGTTATTTCCAGGCTGAAGGGTTGGATGTCCTGATCGACCAGGGCGATGGATCGGCCGCAGCCGTCAGCCACATCATGACAGGCACGTACGATGCGGGATTCGGCGACATCAATGCCGTCATCCAGAACGCCGCGCTGCATCCGGGCGAACAGCCGCTGATGGTCTATATGCTTTACAACCGCGCGCCTTACGCCTTGATCGTCAAGGCGGATGGTCCGATCAAGACGTTAAAGGACGTCGAGGGCCACATCCTGGCGGCTCCGGCGGGTTCGGCAACCGAACGCATGTTCAAGCCGCTCGCGCTCAAAAATGGCGTCGACGCCTCCACGGTCAAGGTCCTGAACGCCGCGCCCAATCTGATCGAGCAGCTGCTGGTCACCGGACAAGCCGACGTCATCGCGCAATTCGCGCCGACCAGCTACATGAATTTTCTCGCCATGAAAAAATCGCCGGAGAAGGATTTCCACTGGTTCTTCTACAGCGAGAACGGGCTGGATCTTTATTCCAATGGCATCCTGGTTTCCCAGAAGCTGCTGAAGGAAAAACCCGAAGCCGTTCGCAGTCTCGTCAAGGCTCTGAACCGGGCGATACTTCAGGTCGCGGCCAATCCCGATATCGGGATCACGACGCTGCAAAAAGTCGAGCCGCTCACCAACTTCGATCTGGAGAAGCAGCGGCTGATCTATACCATCGATCAGCAATTGCGGACCGATGAAGTCGCCAAACTTGGGCTTGGCGATCTCGATGACACAAGGCTCCAGGCGGCGATCAAGACGGTTGCGGACGCCTATGCTCTCAGCCGCACGCCTGGGATCGATGAAGTCTTCAGCCGCGCCTTCCTGCCGCCAAAGGCCGATCGCATCCTGTCCGCGGGCCATTGACCGAAAATCCCTGCACCCGCGCAATCAAAAAGCAAACCACGGAGGATGACATTGGAACTCGATCATAACCGCTTCATGGCGATCGCCATCGAGGAAGCGAAAGCCGGTGGTGCACAAGGCGAACAGCCGTTTGGCGCGGTTGTGGTCGACGGCGACGGCGAGCTGGTCGTTCGCAGCCGCAGCCTCAAGGTATCGGCATGCGACGCCACCGCCCATTCGGAGACGCTCGCCGTCAAATACGCGACCCAGAAGCTTGGGCGGCGCATGCTGCCGGATTGCACGTTCTACGCAACCTGCGAACCCTGTCCGATGTGTCTGGGCGCCATTCTCAACGGCGGGTTCAACACCCTTGTGCTCGGCGCCCGCAACCGCGACATCAAGCAGCTCGCCAAGATCGCGTTCAACTTCAAGGATTATACGGTCGAGCGTTTTGCCGAAATGACCGGATGGAATTTGAAGGTGATCGAAGGCATTAGAACCGCGGAATGCGTCGAGCTGTACGCGACCTCCCAGGTCGAGTTGACGCGCTGAAGCGCCGAGCGATCCCGATGAGGATGCCATGAAGCAAAGCGCGGTCGAGGCCGTCATACGCGGGCTGAAGAAGGCAGACGTCAGCGTCGTCTGCTACCTGCCGGATTCGCTGTTCAAGGAGCTATACCCGGCGCTCGACGCCGATCCGGACATCCGCACCATCCGTGTCACCAATGAGGGCGAGGGCGCGGCCATTTGCGGCGGCGTGTTTCTGTCCGGCAAGAAGGCGGCGTTGGTGATGGAGAATTCCGGACTGCGCGCCTCCGTAGAGCCGCTGGCGCGGATGGGGCTGGGCG
>Ga0210397_10000107_pt1 | contig 65138 bp, 83 predicted proteins | sample IncBWH2OmetaG_FD_160126 | JGI IMG/M metagenome (GOLD analysis project Ga0210397, IMG submission 160126) | Forest soil microbial communities from Barre Woods Harvard Forest LTER site, Petersham, Massachusetts, United States - Inc-BW-H-2-O ...
AACACCGGGACTGCTCCAGGCCGTCGTTGACCGCGAAGCACAGGGGGCAGTACCACCAACGAGGCTTCTCGGCGGCGGGACGGCTGGGCACGAGCGGACCATATCAGGGACTCTCTGTGGCTTCGGGGGGGTCCGGCAAGTTCCGCTGCGTGGCCTCGGCCTCCAGGCGGTCCAGGTACCCGGCCAGGCGGTTGAAGTACTCCGGCTTGTGGCTGCCGATCTGGCCCAGCATCCAGTCCAGGCAGGGCTGCATGGCTGCTCTGGCCCTGGCGATCTCCTCGACGGACAGTTCGGCCCGGTTGTCGACGGCGCGCTGGAGGACAGTGACGATGGGGGCGACTAGATGGTAGGGAAGCACCGCCTTCACGTCGGAGCCGTACTCTGCGGGCAGGTTGGCGAGCAGGTTGGTGAGCCAGGCCAGCATCTCGATGGCCTCGGTGGCGCTGACGTCCGACTCCAGTGCTGCCACCCGGCGCAGGGCGAAGTTGGTGTCGGGCGAGGTCATCCGGTAGATCTCCCGCACGGTGGCGTAGCTGACGGCTGCGTGGGGGGCAATCCGGCGAAAGCTGAGACCGGCGTCATAGAGGGCCACGATGATCTGGTCGCGGCGAAGATTGCCATCGGTGGTGGTGCTGACCACGGCCCGCAGGGCGTCCAGAAGGCTCTCGACGTCGGCATTGTTAGATTTCCTAACACCATCCCGACTGTTATTTTTTCTAACACTTCGTCGTGGCTTTACCCCCTCAGGTGGGTCGCTGGGCACGGATCCGTGCCAGGCGTGCCAGGTGCGTCGGAGTTGGTGTGTGCTGTCCTTGAAAGAGGTGGTGAAGAGGGCTGGCAGAATCGGCCCAGCCAGCACCCAAGCCAGGGCCAGGATGCCTTCCAGTGCCGCCTCGATGGACTCTTTGTCCGACCCGAAGAGGCGGTTGATCCCACCGAGATGGGGTAGGGACCAGATCAAGTCGTCCAGGTCCACTACCTGCGCGAAACCCCAGACCACGAAGGCGACGATGAACCGGTACACGTAGCGTCGGGTCCAGGGTGCGGAGAACATCTAGTCTCCTTGGTGGAAAGTCCTGGTCAGAGGCTTGTACCGGGAACTTGCCGGGGATACGGTCTTGGGGGTACATCCGTGGGCTACCATCACCTGTTGGAAAAATCAAGTGGGTGGGGAAGGGTTGAAAAAATGGCAGAGGCAGAGCGAGCAAGGTAGGAGGCCAACATTATGTCGCCAGCGGCGGTGCGGGTACGAGGGGCCGACACAACCGACGATGCCTTCGTGCGGTGCCGGACGTATAGCCACGCCTGGGATGAGTTCTATCCGATCGACATGGAAGCGCCCTGGTACGGCTGGCGGTTGTCGCTCCGATGCATGCGCTGCGGCACAGAGCGCCACGACAACATCGCCCACGGCACCGGCCAGATGATGGGGCGGCGTTACATGTACCCGGAGGGCTACCAGAACAAGGGCGAGGATCGCCCCACCAAGGAAGTGTTCCGGGAGGAGTTGTTCGAACGACTGCGCTCCCAGCTTGAGGAGCATGCCGCCGTGGGCGGCAAGACTCCCGAAAACGGGGACACCAAGGTGACTCCGATCACCAAGAAGGCCACCGCTACCACAACCAAGAAAACCGTCAGGAAGAGAGCTTGAGTCCAACTCGTAAAACCACGCCTAAAGAGAATGAGACCGTCGAGATTGAGACCGTCACACCCGAAATGGCCCAGGACTGGCTTCAGGGCAACGTCGATAACCGCAAGCTGCGAGAGACCAGGGTTCTCTATTTGGCCCGGCTGTTGACGCTCAATGAGTGGGAACTGACCGGCGACGCCATCGTCTTCGATGAACAGGGCGTGCTGATCAACGGCCAGCACCGTCTGACCGCTTTGGTCGTCGCCAAGACCCCGGCTCGGTTCCTGATCCTACGGGGGGTCCCCTCCGCGGCGCAGGAGGTCATGGATCAGGGACTGAGTCGGAACCTGGGCGACCAGCTTCACCGTCGCGGCGTCAAGTACGCCAACGTGGTAGCGGGCGCGCTGCACTGGCTCTTCCAGATGAGCTACATCGAGGAGACCGGCAACGTCCACTACTCCGATCCCTCCATGCGACCCTCCCTGCGTGAGCTTCTCCACCTCTACGAGGCCAACACGGATCTCCCCGACGAGGCCCCCCGGCTGGGCAAGCTGGTGTACTACACCAAGGTCCGGCACGGGCCAACGCTGGCCCTCTACCACCGGCTCCTGGCCGTCGATGCCGAGGACGCCGAGGTGTTCTTCAAGAACTGGCAGGAGGGCACCGAACTGAACAAGAACGATCCCATCTGGCGGCTGCGGGAGTGGACGCTCAGCGACTCCCGCACCCGTGCCACCAGTGGGCGCGCCCCGACCTACCGCTATATGGCCCTGGCCCTCAAGGCCTGGAACTTCTGGCGGGAAGGCATGCAGATCGGAAAACTGACCTGGCACTTCTCTTCCACCAAACGGGAGCCATGGCCGACACCCCACTAGATGGTGTGCTGGGGCATATCATTGAGAACAATCCGATCAGCGGCGCGCCGCAGATCGAGGGTGAGGCCTTCGGCAAGGTCAACAAGTCCACCGAGTTCCTCCAGGCCCTGCGGCCCGCCGACGTAGTACACGTCCGGGAGCAACTGCTGCGCTGGTGGTCGCAGCCGGGTGAGTGGCAGTGGCGTTTCGCTCTCCAGGGACGGAGGAAGTTACCGGGCTGGGGTGAGAATCGCAGCGAAGAGGCCGAGGGGGCGCGCTGGTGGATAGCCGACACCATTAGGAAGGCGGAGTTGTACTGGGTGTCGCCGGAGATGACCGAGGTGATCACCACCCTGGCCCCCTCTATTCCTGACACGCTGCCCCAACCGCCAGTTCCTGACGCTTTCGTGATGTTCACCAAGTCCGTCCCCGGCACCGACGCCGAGACCGGGGACATGATCTACACCAGCGCCTTCCTGTGGGGCACAGCCAATCTGTACCGGATTGGTGAGGTGGTGGCGCTGGAGACCTACGCCTGGCGGGATCTGGTCCAGTTGTACCAGGGCCTACCGGAGAAGCTCCAGGATCGGTTCCGGGAGATCTACCCGATGCGGTTGATGCCGACCGGAGGTTCGGAGTGGCCGCTCGACGTCGAGACCTCCGACTTCGACAAGCTGCCCTCCGACGAGCCGCTCATGCAGCAGTCCATCCTGGAGGACCGCAAGCTGCTCTCGACGTTCTGGGCGCTGGCCTCGCAGAGGATCGTGCTTGAGACCCTGGAGCAGCCTGGGGGCCGTCAGGCCATGCGCCGGGCGCAACGAGAGGGGCGCAAGCTGGACGAGGTTCGTGTGATCCGGCTACGGGAACCCGCCACCCGCAGCCGTGGCGATGCTGGCTCGGATGTGGAGTGGTCCCATCGGTGGATCGTCGGCAAGCACTGGCGTAACCAGTGGTACCCCGCATCCGGCCAGCACCGCCCCAAGATCATCGAGGCGTACCAGAAGGGACCAGCAGATAAGCCCCTGGTGGTCAGGGAGACGGTGCGGGCGCTGGTGAGGTGAATGTACTCTCCGCTCATAGCTAGTTGGTTTCGCATGACCTATTGCGCCAAGTGTGGAGACACCAGGGCCGACCATGTGACAGACCGGCGTTGCACGGTGGAGGGGTGTAACTGCAAGCGCTTCACCAGGGTGAGACTGGAAGTGGTGAGATGAGGCGCTTGATGAAGCTCAACATCGTTCTGGGCGGCGTGGCCGGGGCGCTGGCTGGTCTGTGCCTGGCGTTGGGCTACTACATCGAATCCCTCACCCTGGTCATTGTCATGCTCAACTGCTGCGCCGCGCCCTTCTTCTGGAAGCGGGCCTTCCAGGTGGGTTGGCTGAAGGGCCGTCAGGCCATGCTCAACTCCATGGCCGAGGCCACCCGGCGGCAGATGGGCTTGATCGATTGGGTCGAGGCCGAGATGGAGCGCGACGGCTTCGTGGTCCTGCGAGAGCGTCCCGATGACTGACTACGCACGCCCGGTTGATGCTGATCATGCCCTCCTGGTCGGTGCCTTGATGGGTGCCGTCATGAACGCCAGAGTGGAAGGCTTCGATTACACGGTGCAGCCCCTGGATGACGAGGAGGGCAACCACCTGGCGACGTTTGCGATCACCGCACCTTCAGGGCGCTACTTCGTCCAGGTGGTGAAAGTTGCCCCTGAGTAACCTGCCCGGCCCCTGGCGCTGGGAGGTTCGCAACGGGCTGTGGTGGCGGATCCACGACCAGCTACGGATCGAGGACGGCCCCCACACCTGGAACGAACTTAACGTCGGCCTGGGTGGCTTCGGTGATGCCCACGGCAAGGTCTACGACCGCCAGGGTGAACCGATCCCGATCAGGGTCTACGAGGAATACCTGGCCGACCCGGACTACAAGATCGTCCAGCAGGACGTGTTCGTCTACGAGGGCGAGCCAGTACAGGTCTCCACGGTGTGGCTGGGCCTGGACCACAACTGGTGGCCCCATGGTCCTCGCAAGATCTTTGAGACCATGATCTTCGGCGGCATCCATGACCTGGAGCAGTGGCGCTACGACACGGAGGAAAATGCCAGGCACGGTCATTCTGAGGTGGTGGCTCTGCTACAGCTAGAGCAAGCCAACAAGGAGGACCCGTGAGCATGAGCCAAATGACCTACAGCACCGGTAACACCGGCATCACATTGGTGCCCACCGATTCGGAGCGCATCACCACACCCAAGGGCCTTTTGGTCACCAGGGCCATCCAGATGAAGAACGGCTGGGTGGGCCAGATCATCATCGACAAGACCATCGTGTGGGAAGGCACGCCGGAGGAGGACGAGCGCGATGCCACACAGCAAGCAACGCAGCGTGTCGTGGAGCGGCTAATGGCCATCTTCTCCGACGACGCCGATCTCGGCCCCGTGGATTGAGCTACCGGGAGACCTACGAGAACCTGTGCGTCCTCCTGGAGGAGTACGCCGACGCCGACACCGAGACGGTGGCGGAACAGGCCCTGGCCATGCTCGCCCTCACAGGTGAGGACCTTCTGGAGTCTCTAGACCCACCACCGGGATTGCAGACCTGGCTGCACTCTCACGGGGTCTCTCTCGTGGCCACCGTCGAGGCCAGGTCTCCCCGTGTCTGGGGGGTCCTCCAGGCCGAGGGGGACGAGGAAGTGGAGGAGGAAGAAGCGTTTGACGGCCTGGAGGAACGGCAGCCGGATATGGGGCCGTCCCTCCAGGTCGGGGACTTCGTAGATTACAGGACTGCGCCCAGCGGCCCCCACAGCCAGAGTCAGATCGGTTCGGGCCGGGTCAACGCCATCACCAGCGAGGGCTGGGTCATCGTGCAGGACAGCCCGACCCATGAGCAGTGGCTGAACCCTGAAGCCGGTGACTTTATCCGGCAAGTGCGGACTCCCGAACTCTCTCCTCAACAAAGCGTTCAAGCTCCCCCATTGTGAACAATGACCTGGTCCCGATTTTCACCGGGTGGATCTGCTTCAAATGGATGAGGCGATACAGCATTTGTTTGCTGATCTTGCCCAAGATGAAACATGCGTCGGCCACGTTGTAGAGCAGCGGGGTGGGCTTCCACTCCTGCTCCTTGGCCTCTTCAGCGTCGACCTCAGCGTCTGTCTCCGTCTCGGCTTCGGGTTCAGCCGAGGCGACTCTGCGGACCAGCTTGCGGGGCATCAGCGCGCCCTCACCAGGCGGCGGGGCCGGGACGCCTCCGGCTCCTCGACCGGCATCGGCTGCTCCGGCAGGGCGTTGAACACGAGGCCCTCGACGGTCTTGCCCAGGTTGGTCAGGAACTCGTCCAGCACGTCATGCAGCCGCCCAGGGAAGCGGTCGATGGTCTCCACAAGCTCCCGTATGGCCCTGGTGTCCTCGGTGATCGGACCGGCTGACTCGACCGACACAGAGACCACCTCGGTCACCACGGCGACCTCTGGGGCCTGTGGGGTCTCCTCAGGCGTATCTGGGGCCTCGTCAGGCTCTGCGTCGCCCTGGGCCTCCATGATCTCCTCGATCATGGCGGCGGAGGACTTGCGGGGCGGCAGGCCCAGCTTGAGGGCGATGTCCTTGATGTCGGCCCGGCTCAGCTTCTCCAGGTCGGATCGGGCGTAGATGGGAAGCTCCTCCTCATCTGCTTCAGCTTCCTTCTCTACGGACTCGACGTCGAGAACGCCCTGGGCGGGCGCAGCCTGCTCGGTGTTCTCCTCCTCGTTCTCTGCGATGGGTGCATTGCCGTCTGTGAGGTCCCTGACGTCTATACCGGCGTCCAGGAACTTCCCGACGATCTCGCCCAGGTCCTCCTCACGGTCCTTGTCCCACAAGACCTCCAATATCGCCGTGGGGGAATCGGACAGGATCTGCTCCATCTGCACGAACACATCGGCGACGTGATAGGTCTTGGCCGCGTCACCAGCGATCTCGGTGAAGCGCCGCCGTCCTTTGTCCGCGGTACCGGTGATGACCTCGTAGGTGATGTCGGACTGCTTGGCCATGTCGACCAGTTCTTCCATGGTGTCGGAGAACTCGTCGGTGGTGAGGGGGAAGACGAACCGGACGGCATCATCCTCACTCGTGATGCTGGCCTCAATGAACTCCTCGATCAGGTCGGTCGCGTTGTCGACGTCCATCGTCCCGGTTCCGAGAAACCCGATCGTCACCCCCTCTGCCTTTTGCGCCATGGTTGGCTCCTCCTGTGTGAACTCGTGGAGTCACTCTTAGTCCTCCCAGCGTCGGTTTGTGCCGGTCTGCGGAAAGTTCCTGGGAGAAAAAAGACGGTGCCCCTGGGGTGGAAGGGGCACCGCCTTGACGTCACCGGCTGTGAAAGGTGATGCAAGGGGACTGTATAACGATCAGGTACTAGAAGGCAAGGACTCCCTCTTAACGGCGACGGCCACGGGTCTTATCCATGACTGCCGTTATCATGTTGTCTCTGTGGCTTCGTAGGACTGTATCGGTGGCGTGCAACAAGGCTGCAAGTCCAGATGCGCCCAGAGCGATCAGTACCTTTGTGTCGATGCTGCGGTGGGCCACCAGCACCGTCAGTACCCCACAGCAACACAGGTTGACGAGGGTCTTCCACCAGGCCACCTGGTGCAGCCCGATCCGCCGAGTGACCTCCTTGTACACCTCGGTCAGCTTCATGGACCCGAACCCGATGAGCAGCGCGTAACCCAGATCAGCACCCATCAGGACGGCGTGGCCAGCAGGGTGCTGGTGCCTTGGAGGGCGATGGCCGGGTGGACCCACTGGGTGGGATCGAGCGGGGCCAGGGATGCCTCGGCTCCGAAGATCTCGGTGTGGCTGCTTCCCATGGGTATCCAGCGGTAAAGCTCGGACTCCAGTCGTTGGATCCTGGGGACCCGGCGACGGTAGTAATAGGTGGCCCCGTGGGAGTCCTCTAGATAGTCAGAATCTCCAGGGAACATGCTGATGTCCATATAGGGCGGAGTGGACTGTCCCGGTGCCAGCATGGCCGAGTTCAGAAGGAAGATAGCGTTCTGTGCATACGGGAATCGCACGAACGGATACATGCTGATTGGTTGCGCGCCGGTAATGGGTTCAGTGGGAGGATCCGCCATCCAGTACTGCGAGGGGTCATTCGGTGGGCACGAGTAGCGGGTCAACGTGGTCGTCAAGGTGTAGGTGGAGAACACCTCGACGTAGGTGTTGTCCGGGTAATACCACCGAAAGCCAATCAGCATGACCGCGTTGGAAGGATCTGTGACGGCGAGGTAGTCGGCGTAGACACTGAAGTTGAATGGCTGGAACGCCGGAACCGAGAAGGGACCCAGGTTGCCGTTGAGTGGGGGCTGGGCGGCGGCGGGGAACCAGTTCCCCTGACTGGTGGGCGCTCCGATGGAGAAGTAGTTGTTGTTCATGGCGAACCATCCCATGGTGGGATCGAGCCATGTGCGAGCCGGGTTGACGAGGACCTCGCCGGGGAACCAGTCGCCCTTATCGTTCGGCAATGCCCAGGCGGTAGACGGATTGGTGATCCAGCCCTTGGGGATCGTGGGTAGTGGGGTCGTCCAGGCGTTGACCAGACCGAACCACACCATGGCGTTCGGTGCGGCGGCGGCGACCTGGAGCGACCCGACACCATTCACGGCGGCTGGGGCCAAGTCCTCGGCACTCACGTAGTGGATGTTGAGACCGCAAGTGAAGTTCACCGACGATTGCTGTGGATTGACCGCCGGACTGATCCCATCGAACCCATTAGCGAAATCGGTCAGCGTGTTGGACAGCAGGTTCGCTGACTGGGGACTGAGGATGACCTTGACGTCACGGGGGTAGTCGTAGGGCGTGGTACCCGTGTTGACGCCGATGTCGCCCGGCGTGCAGGGCCACAGACCCATGAGGGTCACATAGTCGGCCTCGTTGGCCAAAGCGCCGACGATATGAATGACTGGGTAGATGTGGTAGAAGGCGGCTTGCTTACCCGGACCGTTGGGGTACGGGTTGATGGGGGCGGTGACCGTCATGATGGTCCAGTGCCCTGCTGTCCCGGTGAAGGCCGTCTCCCCCACGATCTGAACGGCTACGCCATTACCGACATCACCCCAGACTGACAGCCGCACCGATCGAGCCGCGCTGCACCAGAACTGGACCCGCCAGGTCACGAAGCCGGGTCCGTAGGTCTGGGACATAAAGTCGGTGATGGGTACACGAGCCGTGGTGACCCAACGATCGCCCGTCCCGGTGGCCGCGATCCGTATGCCGCTGTTGTTGTAGGTCGGATTGGGGCCGGGCTGGAAGCCGGGATAGGTCTCCAACGGATTGGTCATCCCAGTAATCGACCCGCTCAGCAGATTGGGGATCTGGGTGATGGTCAGACCGGCGGCGTTGACTGGGTTGGGGGGCGGGAAGTGGGTGACCGCCGGAGGCCAGACCTGCCAGGTGCCGATCGAGGTCTCACCGATGCTGTCATCACGGCAGAGCATCACGTTGTAGCCGTGGTGCGCCAGCGCGGCCATGGGGTAGCTGGTCAGGATCGAGCAGAACTCGCTGATGCCTCGTGGGCTTCCCTTGAGCTTATAGAGGTGGATGGCGTTGCTGATCAGCGTGCGTTCCTGTTGCATGCCGATCTCTGGCTCATTCTGGAGGCCAAGCTGCTGGGCCATCAGCGGCAAGAGCGCGCCGGAGCAGTTCATGGGATCGTTGAGACTCATCAGCGACTCAAGCTCGGTGCGGATGAAGTCCACCTGGAAGCCCAGCAGTGACAGGAAGCGCTGTAGAGGAGGTTGGGGGTTGTTGACCGGCCACGGGTTGTAGGGGTCCACCAGAACGGCGTCCTGGTCCCGATACGCCATGGGTAGCAGGCTGTACAAGCGGAAGCCGTAGCCCCAGTTGATGGGCACCAGGGCGATCAGATCGGTGCAGCGAATCCACTCCTGGCTACTGTTGGACCAGCCCCACATCGTGTAGTAGTAGAAACCACTGCCCAGGCCGGTGTCAGTGAGGTTGGCGGGCCGACCGACCGATTCCGAAAAGGTGGGCGTGGTGGTCGTATCCCCCCACAGGTACGTGCCGTCATCCTCATCCTGAGGAAGGTTGTGGGCGTTGCGGACGAGGCGCAGATAGGTGCAGTCGGTTGAGTTCGGCTTCTGCCAGGTCAAGTGAAGGGTGGAATAGTCCAGCGCCATCGCCTGGAACGGGTCCACAGAGAAGTCGGGGCGAACCAGGCTGGGGTCGCGGCCGAAGCGAGCCTGCCCATAGACATCGATTCCGTAGATACCCACTCAGACCCCCACAGCCATCCACGTCAACGCGACGTAAGCCTGGCGGTCGACCACGATGTCCTCGATGAACTGGATCATGGCTCCCTGGTTGCTGAGTGATAGGAGAGTCAACTGGTCTTCCATGTACTGGAAGGTGTACCAGCCCAGCATGCTCTCTCCAGGGAAGGGATTCTTCATGAACACGAAGGTGAGGAGTCCGGAGAAACGAGCAGCGCTGAAGTCGATCCAGGCGTTGCCGTTCGCATCAGTCAGCCCATAGAAGCGCCCGCCGGTCATACGATAACGCTGCGGGGCTGGCCCCGTGATGGGGTGTGCCGACCTCCCGTTGAGTGTCGACTGAATGATCGAGCGCACCTGAGGGGCAGTCAGGTAGCCAGCGCCCTGAGCCTGGGACAGAGTGGCCAGATGGTTGCCAGCGGTGGCGTTCTTTCCTCTGACGGCGGCGGAGAAACCTCGTGCGCCGTCTGCCCGCACGTACTGCGTATGGACGTCGGCGTTGTTCCCGCTGAGTTGGGCGTGAACGTGATTGTGAGAGGGCGGTGGGGTCGGATAGATGGCGTTGTTGCTTGTGTCGATGCGCCCGGAAGACTTGTTGTTGTAGAGGTACCTGATCTCCTGACCCATGGTGGTGGTACCTGGAACCACGGTGACCTTGGCTCCAGTGATCCCCATGTTCTGTTCCATGGCGAGGACCTCGTCATGGATCTCGTTCGTGATCTTGGCCCGGTCGATGGTGAGGTCGACAGTGCTGCTCGGATTGCTCGGATCCGTCACGATGTGATTGGCATTGCCCGGCTGGTCCTGGTAGGTCAGGAACGACTTGATCGAGGACGGGTAGGACGCGGCCATCAGACCCCGATCATGATCCAGGTCAAGCTGACATGCATGTTGGGCTGCCAGGAGTAGTCATGGGAGAACTGGACGATGGCGTAGGTCCCGGCTGCCCCAACCAGAGTCACCTGGGCCTCGATCCAGTTGTAGGGCGGGCAGGGACTGCTTCCTTGCGGGGGGATCTTGGTACACACGAAGGACTGCACGGTGCCCACCGGGGTGCCAAAGGGCACGACCACCTGACCGTTGGCGTCGGTGCAGCCAGAGAACAGCCCGCCCTGGACCTTGAAGTTCGGAGCTTGAGCCGGGCCAGCCAGTGGTGCCCCACCCGTGGCACCGGACATCAGAGTCCCCAGAGCAGCCTCCACCGCGGCTGCGACCTGGGCCGCGTTCTGGTAGCCCATGCCTTGGAGTTGACTGAGCGGGAGCAGATGCGTCCCGGTGGTAGCCCGCTGTCCGGCCACCGGGCGGCTGAAGCCGGGGTAGCCATTGACTTGCATGTACTGCGGATGGTCGTTGCCCTGGTTGTCGTTGAGCAGAGTGCTATGCACATGGGTGTGCGTGGTGGGTGCCTTGTTGTTGTAGAGATCCTGGATCGCTCCGGCGAAGCTGGTGTACGGCGTCCCAGAAAACGGCGTGGTTCCCAGCACCTGCTCGATGGCGATCACTTCGTCATGGATCTCGTTGACCGAGTAGGCCCAGATGACGTCGGTGTAGTCGTGGAAGGTGTTGAAGACCTTCAGGGCGATGGGATAGGTCGCCGCCATTAGTAGTTGATTCCTCCGTTGGCCGTGACGTTGATCTGGTATGCCTGGGGAATCTCGTATACGGCGCACACGATATCTCCGACCGTGGTGGCGACCTCGTTGCGGAAGAGCGCAGTCACATTGACGTAGTCGACTCCCTCGACGTTCATGATGGCGTGGTAGACGCTGGACAAACTGACCCGATAACCAAAGTCGACTACAGAGAAGAGGAAGAGGTTCTTGATCGCCGCGATCGCTGCGGACTGTACGGCTGCGTTTTGGTATTGAGGCAGGACCTGCACTGAGGCGGTCACGTTGCAGGGCACATATCCTGTCGACAGGACGCCCGCCTTGCTGTACTGCGGAGCCACGACCACAACCGACGTGGTCACCATCTTCTTGTCGTCCAGGTAGCCGGTGTAGGCCGAGTTGGTGACCGAGGGGGCCAGGGCACCTACCGCCGCGTTCAGCGCTGCCACCGTGGTGATCGGATCATTGCCGAACCCGAAGAAGTCACCCGCCGGATGGATGTACACGTTGACGGCGTTATACGCGGTGGACGTGGCTGCCGCTTTGGCGATCTGAGGGATATTCAAAGTGAGGGCGGAGTAGTCATCCAGACTCACTGCTCTGTTGATGGCCGTGATCGACAGGGGCGCGTGGATGCGTATGTGGTCGGTTGTCTCGACGTCCGCTCCACCAGAAGCGGGTTGGGGGTTGGTGACGGTGGTGATGTTCCCCGGCCCGTTCTGCAACTGGGTCAGAGTGCTGGCTGCCACGTTGCCAATGGAACCGCCACCCACCATGTAGTCGGCGGTGATCAGAGCGCCCGGCGCAGGTATACGCCCGGCGATGTTGTCACCGAAGCCGACCGTCACCACCCCGTTGGCGTCAGTACTCAAGGTGTAGGCCGGATCACTGGAGAAAGCGTCCACGATGCGCTGGAAGTACTGCCATGGCAGTGGGCCACTGCCCTCATCGACATAGACCACCACGCTGCCGTCGATGACCGGGGTGTTGAAGAGGGTGAACTTCTGGGCTGGGGTGCCGTCCGAGATGCCGATCCCCTCACCCAGCGTGGACTGCCCATTCATGGCTGGTACTAGTCCGCTGTACGTCGAGGGCGGGGCGGGCTGATACTGGACACTGATGGTGGAGCCGTTGGCCGGGATGGCCCCGTTAGTACCGTTGCCGAACTGGATGATATTGCCCTGCACGACGGTGAAGACCGTGGCTGTGCTGGCTACTCCAGCGAAGGAGTTTCCCGGAGCCAGGGTCCATGTTGTCGCACCGACCGTCACGGTCTGGTTGCCGTTGCCCCCGTTGAAGATGTACCAGGGCGTGTGAGGCGGGTTGGGGTCAGCAGCTTGCAGCACGATCACCTGGTTGGGCTGACCGTTGCTCGTGGCGGTCACCGTGTGCGTGACACCGTCGCCGAAGATCCAGAGATCCTGCGTCGTTTCGAAGATGACGGGCGTACTGCCGATGGTCGCCACCTGGGTGGAGTTGGCCGGGATCAACACGGGCGCAGACGGCGCGTTGATCGTGAACTGCAACGTGGCATTCGCGGCCACATTGCCGTGGGGCGTGTAGTCGAGCAGAGTGGCCAGATTGAGGATCGACTGACGCTGTTGAGCCGTTGCAATGAACGACTCATTCGCGACGCGATCGCTGTAGAAGTTCAGGATGTCGCCCATGTAGGCGAATAGCTCGATCAGCACGATCCCGAAGTCGCCGGGCGAGCGATCAGTCCACTCCGGCATGTAGGACGGGATCAACGTCAGCAGATCGTTGACCAACGAGGCGTAGTCCCGACTGGTGTAGTCGATTGGCGGGACATTGATGCCGGTGGGGATCACATCGGAGATCGTCCCCAGCGAGACCGGTGCGACGCTCATTATGTGGTGACCTCGACGCCAACGCCGCCCAGGGTGACGGTGACGCTATAGGTAGTAGGGGCTGACCCCACCGAGAACTGGATGTCCAGCATGACGACGCCGGAGTAATCTGGCTGAGGAATGAAGTCGATCTGATTGATCGTGACGTTCGGTTCCCAAACAGCGACGGCTTGCTGGACGTCATTGATGATCTGGTTCTCGATCAGCGGATCACCGTTCTCCCAGACGAAGTTGAAGATCCCGGCCCCGTAGCTAGGCCGCATGACCCGCTCTCCAGGGTTGGTCAGCAGTATCGCCAGGATGTGGTTGCGTGCCCAAGCCACTGGGTCAGTGTCATAGGCGACTTCTCCGGCCGCGTCGATATTGAAAGGTTGAGCCATCTCCCATACCGGGGGAAGCTGGCGGAAGTTGGTGGGGACGATGAAGCTCACGGGAGCGCCCTCACCGTCATGAAAGCGAAGGGTGCGCCGACCCGGCCTGAGAGTCCAGCGGTGGAGTATTGGTGCTGGACGCTCAAGGTGTCGCCGACCACGCAGGGAATGATGTCGGTAGCTTGGGCCGTGTAGGCCGCGTTGGCGATGGTGGAGTCAGGACTACCGCCCCACGTCTGTCCGACTCCGTTCTTGCAGAGCCAGATGTTGCACCACTGATTGGCTGCCGTGGTGGCAAAGCCAACCTGGGCTGAGATGAGGTAGTCGGCGTTGATGGGGCAGGTGAAGATCCCTCCGGCAAACCCCGTGCCCCACGAGATCGTGTCGAACCCGTAGGTGACGAGCGTGGTTGAGGTGGGGTAGGCGGCAACTCGACAAGCACGAGCGTGGATAGGGCCGGTAGGGGTCGGAGCCGAGAACTGCCGGATGTCCTTGGGGGTGAGCGTCGTGGTCCCAGTGATCGACATGAGCGGGATCTCGTAGATCCCGTTCTGGTTCTGGGTGGGAACGGTCTGGCCCGGCACGAAGTAGAAGGCGATCGAGCGGGCGGTGGGATCCATACGGGCCACGACCATGCCAGCACCAGTGACGCCGACCGTCTTAGGGGAGTCACTCTCCCCGTAGTAACCATCGATCCACACCGCGCCGGTCTGGATCGTCACCACGGAGCCAGCGAGACTCGGTCGTAGGGCGTTTAGGTAGCTGGGTACGACACCGGATCCGTACCACAGACGGGCCATGAGCCGCCAACGGGCCGAAGTGGCGGTAGCACCCGACCCGGTGTCGAAGGGGAAGTAGTTGTCGACTACCGTCATTCTTCAGGCTCCTGGGGCGGTGGTGCGTTGTGCTGCGCCCAGAGCCAGTCCGGGAGCAGGTCACTTGGATTAGGGGGGGACTCGGAGACTTCTTCTCCGGTGTCGTGATTGATGAACTTTCCGTCCTCGTAGTCGAGCGTGATCACGCCGCCGGAGGTCGAGCTACCAGGGTCAACCCCAGTGTCATCGAGGTCACTGATATCTGAGGTCCCGGCGTCCCCGCTGTCACTCGCCATCCCAAAGTCTTCTTTCCTTGAGTCGTCGGTATTAGGGCTGAGAGGCCGACCGGAATAGCAAGCTGTCCACCAGCAGGGCCAGCCCCTGGAATGCTCGGCGTAATAGTCGGCGAAGTCTGTTGATCGGATTGCCCGAACTGGTACGTCAACTGGCAGATGGCAGTCTGAGCTTGGCTGGCGTCAGTGAAGGTGACCAGCAACGTGCCGTTCAGCATGGCCCAGGTCGTGTATGGGACTCTCGACGTCAGAATGTTCATCTGGCTGGTTGTACCGGTCCCGACCGAGACTGGGCCAGGGGCGCTGTTCCACCATCCCATACCCATGCCTGATGTGAACAGGTTGCGGAGGTCGACCAGGGTCGTACCACTCACCAACCAGAGTGGCATCTCCCACTTGTTGGCATCCTGCTCGTAGTTGGTGGCCGGGTTGGAGCCGTAGTCCACCACCTGGTCGCGGTAATAGATCGAGACGTTCTGGTTGACGAGATCGGCTCCGGCCACGACGGTGCCGTTGGTTCCCACCCCGGTGATGGTCTGAGGATTCTGGACCTCGCCGTAATAGCCGTGGAGGAACAGGCCTCCGGTCTGGACTGTCACGGTCGTGCCCGCCAGGGTGGCGTTGAGTTGGTTCAGGTAGTTGGCCAGGATTCCGTCCGGTGCCCATAGCTGAGCCATCTTTCGCCAACGAGCGGTATTGGCGGGTGCGCCATTACCCAGGTCGAAGGGAAAGAACTCGTCAAGTAGGGCCATCTACGCTTCCGGCTCCTGCCCAATGGTGTGTAGAGCGCCCGGATTGATCCCCGTCTGCTTCTGCCCGTGGGTGCGGGCGTTCAGGTAGTCGGTCATATGGGACGGCACCTGCCCCATGCCCAACGTGTAACGCATCGCAGCCCCCATCCCGGCCCGCCGGAAATACTGGGCACGAGTGTGTGCCTCCACCACGTTGCTGACGGCCTGTTTCACGGCGGGCTTGTTGAACTGAAGTCCGTTGGCGTTGCGGTTGACGAAGTGACCTATGCCCGAATCGGCAAAGCGGGACGGGAACTTCATCTGAAGCTGCTCAGCTTGCGGCTGCGGACCCCTGGAGACACTCGGCCCCTGACGAGGGACACTCCCAATATCGAATAGTGATCCTTGGTCCGACATCCTTACCTCCAGGGTTCGTAGGTGTTCACTGCGGCTCGGTCTGGATCCGATGTGTAGTGCCATGGCTCGTACCTATCGACCCCTGCTGCCGCCCGTCCTGGATCTGATGTGTAGTGCCATGGTTCGTTTCGATCGATCCCTGAGCTTGACTGTCTCGGTTGTTGACTGGGAGGCGTTTCATGGAACTGTGGTCCGAGATTTCTATTTGCATTTGGTGTAGCTACGGTTCTCCGCCCGAACAGACCCTTGCGCCCGCTTCTACCCTTCTGGGCCTCTCGTGCCCATTTCGTTTCGGAGTATGGGATCGCATCGGCCATCCTTACCTCCAGGGCGGGGCGAGCTTGCGTAGCTGGGTGGTACGTCCGACGCCTCCAGTCGCGCCCTGCATGGACTGCTGGGCTGGGCTGTAGTTGGGCAGCAGTGACAGCTTGGGAGCGTTGCGCTCGACCAGTACCTCGGTGCCGAAGGGCACGCCCTGGGCCATGCGCCTCAGCCCTCGGTCGGGCTGTAGCTGGCGAGGGAAGAAGTAGTCAGCCGGGTCGATCTTCTCGCCCTTGTGAACGCCCCGGACGTAGGAGCGCTGGTTCTGTCGGGTCTTGAGGCTGTCGAGCAGCCGGTCACCACGGCGGGTGTTGATCGTTCCCAGGTACCCATCCGGGTACATAGCCTCCGGCGTACGGTTGTAGGCGCTGCGTCGGGCATCCAGGGCGTCGCGGTAGTACGGCCCCATGCCACCGCCGCCCCCGGCGGTGTTGGCATTGCCGGGCGCGCCGTAGTTGTACGGCGGCAGAAACTGCCAGGGTGTGAAGGTGCCCCTGGGCATGTCAGCCTGTTATCGACGTGGCGTCGAAGAAGCTCCTGACCTCTTCGGATCGAGAGTGAGCGACGGGCATCAACTGGCCGAGAAAATGTGGATCCTGTGGATCCCGGATTGAGGCGTCTTTTTCTGACGCCACCATGTCGTAGGTCGGGCCGTGCGGCTCCTTGAGGACGTGGTCGGCGTACTCATAGCTGCCGCCGCCTCCGCTCGTGGGGGCCGAACTCGCCCCCCAGGTTCCTCCTCTGCCGTTACTCATCCCATCCCCTGTTCGCTCATGCCCGTCGAGAACGACGCGGCTCGGCTGGACTGGGAGGGCACGACCCGACCTCCACCCTGGGTAGGTACCGGAGATTGCTCCGGCATCTTCATCGAGGGAGACACGGTCAGTCGGGCACCAGCGGACTCTCCTGGCGACAACCGGCCACGAGCCGGATGCGGCTCAGCTTGCACCCCGGCCTTCACTCCGGAGGCGAAAGCGGCGTTGTCAGAAGACAGTGGAGACTCTCCACGTCCATAGGTGTCGCTGCCGGTCTCATAGCTATCCGGCACGCCTTTGAGGTGCCCTGCTGATCCCATAGAACGACCTCCAGTCGAAGGGACGGACACGTTTCCTCTTGCTGTTGCTTCTGCTTGGCTCAATGCCGCGTCACCGCTGGGTGGGTAACCACCCCAGTTACCTTCCCCTCGTTCAGCCATCATCATGTGGCTGGAGGAAGCGCCCATACGGCGGCGGATTGCGTGGCCTACCTTGCGCTGATCTGCCATAGGAGAAATGCTAGAGCGGGGTCACCTTCCGACCCGGACCAGTCGGCGTTTGGGAGCTACCGCGGTCGGGTCAAACTCGGTGCGACCTTCCAGGTTCTTGCACACGTCTTGCTGGAACTGCGTCATCTCTGGGTCGGCGTCCATGGCGTAGGCGACCCTGGCCAGCACATAGGCCTCGGCGATGTTGGTGTCATTGAAGTCCATGCTCCAGCGCTTGAGTACCTCCTTGGGGATCATCTCCTTCTTGGTGTTGCCGTTCCCGGCCACGAACTTCTTGAGTTGCTGAGGAGCCACCAGCACCGGGTAGGCCCGCCGATCACTATGTGGGAAGTGAGCCAGGATGGTGAGCTTGATGGTGGCCCCGATCTCCCCGGAGGCGTGCTGGCCGTACCTCTCGGCCATCGAGTAGGCCTCCATGGCGATCATCTTGATCTCCCCGATCTTGTCGAGCTTGCGTAGCTCGTCGTGGATCTCCACCATCAGGCGACGTAGCCGCAGTACCCCTGATGGCATGGTGCCCTTGGGCTTCCAGGTGGTGATCAGCCCTCTGGACGGACTCCAGGCCACCAGGGCGCAGTTCTTGGAGCCGGGGTCGATGCCCACGTAGATGTCGGTCATCGACCTGGATCTTCCGCGTACCTACCCTTGTGCCGTAGAACCTCCTCCAACTCCGGGGTGAAGTCCTCCTGCTCAGACCAGTCCTCTTTCAGGGTCTCAGCCAGCCGGAAGGTCAAGGGGCTGAACCTGACCGGCGCACAGTGCATGCAGGCGTTGGCCTTGTCCATGTAGTAGAAGTGATCAAAGGCCCACAGTAGGGCGTCTTTCATGGCGCTCCTCGATCTGCTCGCCGGTACCCCGGAGACTTGGCGTCGGTGCGCCGGGTCAGTTCCCGGCTCACCACGGCGGCGTCGCGCTCGGCTGACTCAAACAGCATCTGCTTGAGCTTCTTGCGGGCGTAAACGACCTTCAGGACGTCTCTGGCGCTCTGTACGGCTGGCTCCAACTCCATCTGCGCTCGCACCCAGGTAACGGCCTCTGAGACCCTCTCCGGCTTGTTGGCGGTCATGTAGAGACCCTCCAGCTTGCGAACCTCGGCGTCGGCGTAGCGCTCCCGGATCTCCTCGATAGCAGCCTGGTTCTGGAAGAAGTCCGTCCAGCGGGTCAGTTGCACAAAGAGGGCCATGAGTTCCTTGTCGGTGAGGTCATCCAGGTCCTCCTCCAGCTTGGGCAGACCGAACTCCGGCTGCTCAGGCTCCGCGATCCCCAGATCTCGATAGACGTCGCGCCGGACGCCGTTCACCGACCTGGCCCACACTGCTGTCTCGTGCAGGCTCAGTGGCCTTTGCCGCTTGAGCCGCCGTGGAGCGACGGACAAGGATCCTCCTTCGGGGTTCACCGCCACTCCTCTCGTATCGTTTGCAGTCCGGGCAGCCGTCGAAAGGGCAGGCCGGGATGTTGCCGCCCTGGAGGGCCATGACGACCTGGCTGGCCCAGTCCAACCGGTCGGCGATGCGCTCTTCCCGGTACTTGACCACCATTTCCTTGACTCGTTGGTTCCATTTGCATTCGTAGAGGTAATAGAAGGTCTCTGGCGCTCCCATGTAGCTGTAGAAGTGACCTTGACGAATGTGGGACGGGAACGGCACCCGTATGGAGTCCCATAGGCCGTCGTAGTCCAGGAACTCTCGGTTCCGGCCATTGATGTTCAGCTTGTAGGTGTGGGCCTTGATCAGTTGAGGGGCCTCAAACCGCAGGCTGTTGACCCCGATGGACTTGATCTCGATGCCCGCTACATCCCGGTCGAGTCCATCGGCGTGCCCAGCCATCATCAGGCTGGGGCGGTACAGCGGCACCTCGTCGTAGCGAAGGAACTCCCGCTTAGCCCCGCACTTCTCACATTCCTGGGGAGCCGTATCGACCCAGGCGTACTTGCAGTCCATGCAATAAAAGACGCCCTTCAGCCGCCCCAGATCCCAGATACGGCTCTGCCACTTTTTGTGGATCTCCTTGCCCTCATCGAAGATCATCCGCATCTGCCAGTGGGTGACGGGGGCCTCCTTGTGAGGCTCCTGCCCGGCCAAGCGGTAGTAGCTAGCCCTGGGACACCATTCCGAGTGCGACATCTCCGAGGGATGCAGCACGTCGCTCCGCCGCCCGTCGTTGTCGTCTTTGGTCAATAAGGCTCTTTGAATGTCGCCAAGGAGCCGGGTCTCTCGCTTGCTGGTTTCTAACAATGCGCGCAAGTTGGCGTCGATTACGGGACGGCGCTGCGGTGATGGCGATGATTTTTCCAGCGAGGAGAGCCGCTTCACGGTGCCGCTCCCGCCTGATTCTGCGCCGTTCCCTTTCGGAACACCCGCCCCAGACGCCCCACTTCTCCCCGTTGCTGAGGGCGTAGTCGAGACACTGGTCGAGGACCGGGCAGCGGCCTGGGTGGTCCGGGTGGGTTCCCAGACAGACCGCCTTGGCCTCGTTGACCTGACCGTTGTGCTGGTGATCGGCGTAGAACAGGTTGCTGGCGCTGTTGGCGCACACGTCGTGACGCTTGGCTTGGTCCATCCACGACGTCGGCGAGGCCCGCTCGTAGACCGGGGGCAGCACCATCTCCACGTCCACCAGCAGCCAGTTCGTGATAGTCGCGCTCGGTAAGGACCACGAAATGTTCTCGGCATAGCTCAAAGCCGAGAACTGGGCGTCGAGACTCGACCACTGCGTGCTGTCGAAGCTGTCGGAGGTCGTCGTACTTGAGCGTGATGGAGCGCCGGTTGTCGGTGCGCTTGAACTCAACCAGTTCCCGCTCGGTGCGACCATCATTTCTCCGATCCCACCTAGCACCTGACCTGGGGTTACGCACGCCCCCAAAGCGCTCCATCCCTTCCCGCTCTTGCCGCCTGGACCTCGACAGGCGGTCGCCGACGCTCACTTCTTGACCCTGGCCAGACGCCTAGTGGGACGCCGCTGTTCCTCCGGGCGTTGCTTGCCCTTCGCTGCGACCTCCAGTACAGCACCGCGCAGCTTTTCTTGCAACGACAGGTCCCAACGGATTTGTTCCTCCAGGGACGATCGACCATGCCAGGACTCCTCGCCGAAGTGGTAGTACGACCCCTTAACGGTGAAAACCTCGTAGTAAATGGCGAGGGTGGTCAACTCCTTGGCCGGGTCGTAGCTACCTGGGGGGATGCGAAGCTCGTTGTGGTCGAAGTAGAAGTCGAAGCTGGCGACGCGCTCTGGGGGGTAGCTCTTGTTCTTCTTGGTGAGGCACTTTACGGAGATCCCCACCTTGCGCTGGTTGCGCTTCTCCCCCTCGGTGATCCAGTCGTCGCGTTTTAGCTCGACTCTGGTGTTGTACCAGTAGTTCTTGGCTCGGCCCCCTGGGGTGGTGCGAGGGTCGCCGAACATGATCCCGATCTTCTCCCGCCACTGGTTGACCATGAAGCAGGTCACGGGCCGGTCGGACTCCACCAGGCTGCGCTTCATGGCCGTGTAGGCCTTGCGGAAGAACTTGCCCATGAGCCGGGCCACCTGGCCGACCTGCTGGTCGTCCATGCTGCCCTCGGTCTCCCCGATCGGCGACAGCGCCGGGAGGGAGTCGATCACTAGGGCGTCGACTGTGCGGGTCTCCAGGATGCGGATGGCGGCGTTGGTGGCCTCCTCCAGGACGTTGGTCTGCATGACCACGATGCGGTCGATGTCACAGCCCAGGTCCCTTGCCCATTCGGGCACGAACTCCTCGGCCGCGATCCAGAACACCGTCCAGTGAGGGTCCTTGGCTTGCTGGGCGGCGATGGTCTTCAAGATGATGGTGGTCTTGCCGGAGGACTCGTCGCCGTAGATCTCGTGCCAGGCGTTGACCGTCCAGCCGCCACCGAGAGCCGTGTCGAGTGCCAGAGACCCACTGGAGATGCGAGGGATGTCGGAGAAGCGAAGCTGGCTACCCCAAACGACGGTCTCCGGGCCGTACTCCTTGTTGATTTCCGCCATCACGCCCAGCACGACCTTGTGGCTGTCTGGGGGTGCTTTGGTTGTCACTTTTTGCTGGTCTTCTTGGCGGGTGCCTTCTTGGCGGTCTCCTTCTTCTCCTCCCCCTTCTTGCCGAAGGGCGCGGCCTGCTTGCCCCCGAAGGGCTGCTTCTTAGTTGCCACTGTTCGCTCCTATCCGTACGAGACGTCGTTTCCGTTTCGGTCGCCACACCGAGATCTTCCGCTTGTGAGCGTTGACCCCCTGGGAGATCACGGACTTGCCGGTGTCCTCGATCAGGCCGAGGTTCTTGGCCCTGGTGATCAGCGAGTTGGCTGCCAGCTTCTTGGAGCGGGCATCGGGGTCGTTCGGATCGAGGAAGACCTCGTCCCAGAGGTCATCCATGGAGAACTCCCGGCCGCGGCCGATGACCTTAACCAGGCCGTCCCAGACCTCCTGCTTCCAGGGGTCGTCGCCCTTGAGCCGGTTGATGTCATCCGGCTCACCCAGCACTTGTATGTCTGAGTACCTCATATGCAGGGATCAGGTGGCTTTTCCGCGCTTGGGCTGAGGTTTTCTTCCCGACTCCCTGGTCTCAGCCGCCTTCTCCGCCATCTGATGACGTCGCTTCGGCCCCTGAGCCGAGGCGTTGGAGATCGCCGCCGCCTTGGACTTGGAGTATCCCTCCTTCTTCAGGTCCTCGTACATCTTCGGCTTCTTGATTGATGGACCTGGGTCCTTACCTCCGGGCATTTCTTCCTCCTACTCGGACGAGCCGTCTCCGCGGTACGTGTTCTTGCATGGTTCGTCGGGCGGTCCGGCCCAGGTACCACACCTCCATGGGCCGGTCGTTCCAGGACGGGCGTTTAGCCCCTGAGGCGCGTATCCACCCGTGCTTCATGAGGTTGGCTCGCATCCCTTTGGCTGAGTCGAGGAAGATGCCGGTATAGGCCTGTAACTCGTGGTCTGTCAGACCGTTCTCCGCATGGTAGAAGGCCCATAGCACCTGATAAGCGTGGGTGCGGCGAATCTCTAGGTCCCCGGCGTCGCCGTCGCGTTGGGGTAGCCGGATGATGTCCTCCAGGTCGGCCAGATTGGCCTCAGTGTCAAGGGGTAGCGGATCACCGGTTCGACGCTTGACCTTGTAGTGACAGATGGTGCAGAAGTCGTGGCCGTTGGTCCGAAGCTCATGCACGATCTGTCGCGCTTCAGGTCCGGAGATCCCGTGGTGCCTCAGTACCTCACGGGCACGGGCGTTTAGCCGACGAGCGAGGTCATAGGTGACGCTCATCGGACGCTGGACCAACTGAAGTCGCCCGGTACCGAGGGATCGGCTTCAAAGTGGCTCTGACCACCGGGGTTGTCGGTGCGGGCGAAGGCGACCGGCCCGGAGCTACTCATCCCCACCGCGTTCAGCAGGGTGCCGGACTGGGTGAAGAGGTCGCCGTTGAAGCCGCAGTCGGTGCAGAGCGGCGCGGCCTCGGTGTGCGCCCAGCGCCGCCGGAAGTAGTTGGAGCCGCCACAGCCGGGGCACTGCCCGACCTTGCCGATGCTGGAGGGTGCCTTGTTGACATAGCCCTGGCGCTGGACCTGGCCGTGGGTAGTGTCGCCGTTGCCTCCCGGCTGGCCGTAATCCACCTCCTGGCGCGGACCAGTCGGGGGGTACTGCGGCTCCCAGCGCACCGCCGGGCCATAGCTGGTTGGAGCGGGTGGCGGCGGCGGCTGCTGCTGCCGATTGACTACCCCTCCCAGGCGGCGCTCCCACCAACTGATGTCACTCATGGTTCCTCACTTGCACTCGGCCCAGTTGTTGCCGACACTGATGTTGACCTCCAGAGGCACGTCCAGTACCGGCCTGGTGCCGAGACGGATGTCCTCCATGGCGGTCCGCACCAACGGTAAGACCTCGTCCACTTGGCGCTCGGCCACCTCGATGACGAACTCATCGTGGACTTGAAGCACTAATGCGGCGTCAAAGTCCTGGAGAGTCTTATGGACCTCTACGATCGCAATCTTGGCGATATCGGCCGCGGTCCCTTGGATTGGATGGTTCACGGCTTGACGTTCGGCGTAGCTGCGTTCCTTCCAATCATCGGAGGTGATCTCTGGCAACCGGCGCTTGCGCCCGTACAGGGTCTCGACGTAGCCGTGTTCCCAGCAGAAGCGCTTCACCGTCTTGCCCCACTTCTTGACACCGGGGTAGGCCCGATGCCAGGCGCTGTAGACCTCCTCGGCTTCCCGGATCGGGATCCCGGACATGGCCTCCACCCGGCCCGGCCCACCCTCAAAGGCGAAGTTGAAGTTGGAGTTCTTGGCGATAGCTCGCTGCTCGCCGGTCACCTGGTCCTGAGGGATCCGCCAGATGAGTGAGGCGGTCTGAGCGTGCAGGTCCAGGTTGTGGGTGTAGGCATAGACCAGGAGCCGGTCCTTGGTCTGGTGGGCCAGGATGCGAAGCTCGATCTGGCTGTAGTCGGCGACGATCAGCTTCTTGCCCGGTGGGGCGCGGAACAGCCGCCGCACCATGGTGGCCTCAAAGGTCTCCTTGTGGCGAGCAGGGATGTTCTGAAGGTTGGGATCGGAGCAGGACAGCCGCCCGGTCTTGGCACGGGTCTGGTTCAGACTGGCCCGGATCCGGGAGTCCTCATCAATGTGAGGGATGTAGCCGGAGATGTAGGTCGACTGGAGCTTTTGAAGATCCTTGAACTCCAGGACCATTCCAGGAACTGGGTGCCTCTTGGTCAAGCCCTTGAGCGCCTGGGCGCTGGTCGATCGCGCTCCGCCTTCGGTCAGGAACTCACAGCGCAGTTTGGCCTCGTCATAGAGGTAGTGGGCCAACTGGGCGGTGGAGTTCAAGTTGATGCCGTCGCGCTCAACCCACCGGGGTCGCTCACACTTGCACGCCCCGACCATCTCCCGGATCTCCGCCAGCTTCTCCGTGAACTGACGCTCCAGTTCGGGCCGGATGTGGTGGAACTCCTCCAGGTCCACAAAGGCCCCGGCCTGGCGCATGTTCATCAGGACGTGCATGACCTGCATCTCCAGGTCGAACAGGTCAGCCAGCTTCCGGGCGGTGGCCTTGGTGAGCTTGGGGTGGATCTTCCACCACAGCATCCAGGCCATCTTGGCGTCGACCAGTGAGTAGCGAACCGCCTTCTCAAAGAAGGTCGTGTAGGCGTGTTCGCCCAGCTTGTCGGCGTAGGCCAGGCCCAGATATCGCTTGCTCAGCGCCCCCAGCTTGTAGCTGGGCAGGTTCTCGTTGAGGAGGAAGATCAGGGTGAGGGTGTCGCCATAAGGCGGAGGCGGGATCGCGCCGTCGTAGTACTTGGCGATCGAGAGCAGGTCGAAGCTGACGTTCTGACCGATCTTGCGCCGGTCGGAGAACAGCAGTGGCTCCAGGGCGGCGAAGACGTCATCGACCTCCAACTGCTGGCGGGGGTCGGGGTGCCCGCAGGGTATGACGTCGGCACGCCCTGGACCGGCGAGGCTGATTGACCACACCGCGTTGGTCCGGGCGTCCAGGGCTGGCTTGTCCTTCTCCGCCGCCAGGCGGCACAGGTCATCGCACCACTTGCGTCCATGCCGGGGCGGGAACTCTCGCCCGCAGGATGGACACACGACGGTGCGGGTGGCGGCACGAGACGTCCCCTTGGTCGCAGGTGGGATGTCGCCCGGCAGGGTGAGCATGCGGACCTTGCGGCTGGCCCTGGTCTCTACGTCAAGGGCGAACTCGCCGAAGCGCTCGTAGGTCGCGACGACGTCCTTGAGGTCGTCAACGCTACGGATGGTCTTGGTGGCGAGGTTCATGTGAAGTCCCTATGGTGAGGGGGAGATCCACTGTCGGGGCGGGTGTTCCTTCAGTGGCCTCCCCCTCTGGGCAGGGCGACGGCCTGGCGGATGGCAGCGTCACCACAGCCCGATCATTCGGTCGCCATGTCGGCGACCTCTTGCAGTTCCTTCCGGCTGGAGCGTTCCAGGGAGGAGTCGTCCCAGAGCTTGCTGTCGAACTTGGCGATCTCGTCCTCGGACAGCGGCTTGAAGTTCCAGTCCTCCTCCAGGTCGCGGACCTTGACCGGGCGGATCTGGGTGCGCTTGGTCTTGTCACCCACCATGGAGATGGCGAAGTAGCGACCAGACAGCGACTCGTTCTTGGCGTACTTGTCGAGGGTGTCGGTGATGGTCATGCCGCACTCGTAGGTGGTCAACTGCGGCACGTCGCCGACCAGGTCTAGGATGTTGAACCGGACCCTGGCGGTCGGGGTGTCGACCTCGTCCAGAGGGCAGTCGTCCTGGGAGCAGATGTAGCTCATCTTGTGGCCCTTCGGGACCCAGTCGCACCAGTGCTGGAGGAAGGAGGCGTAGGGGTCGTCCTCCAGGAACAGGATCAACTGCTCCTCGTCGGGGACCTTGTAGAGCTTCGACCACTTGGAAGGGGCGTTGGCCTTGGTGCGCCGATAGCCCTCCCAGCCCTTGGCTACCGCCAGGTCGCTGTCGTCGTCGGCGGTGTCTTTCTCAGGCGGGGCGGAGCGGCCTCGGTCTCTCTGGAGACGCCGTGGACGTTCCTCTTCTTCGTAGGCCTCCGCTTGGCGCGGACTGCGAACCAGTCTTCTTGGCATGTTGGTTCCTTTGCACGATGGCAGGTGGTGGTGGTGTTTGCAGAAAGTCGTCAGCAAGGTTGGGGCTGATCTCTGACCACTCGGCGATGGTCTCCAGTTCTTCTCTGGCCAACCGATCGACCTCGATGTTGAGCGTGGCTCGCATCTGGTCAATGAGCCGTGGTCGCTGATTGGACGCAGCCCAGGCCTCGTCGTCATAGCCGAGGTCAAAGTGGCTGATCTCCGCCCCGACCTCGATGTGGGCCGTTTCGTAATCCCTGACCCGCACGAGGTACCGGCAGTTCTTGGTCAGCTTCACAGCCACTCCCTCCAGGCAGCCATGACTCGTCGTGTGAACTTCGTCCGTTGGATTCGGGGCGGATTGTCGTTAAGCAGACCCTCCTCTTTGGCGATTGCGACGATGCCCTCGATCTGGGCACGACTCCATAGACGTCTGCCTGCGTCTCCACGAGTACCTGCGAGTGGAGGTGTCTGGTACTTCGCTTTCGGCAGCCAACCTTTTCGAATCCACGCCCTTAGGGTCACGGAGTCGCGGTGCAGGGCTTTGGCCAAGCTGCCGATCGGAAACATCTCCAGGTCGGCTTCCCGACCATCGGCGAAGCGGACGTGCTTCTTCCAGGGTCGGGCGTCCCAGGACTGGTTCGCTTTGGCCTCGGCTCGCTCCACGGCCACACGCTCCTGCCGGGCCTGCCTGGACTCCCGCCGCTTGCGCCGGGAGCCGGGGTAGTACTCATCGAGATCGGCGAAGCTCGGCATCGGGAAGGCCATCAGTTCACCGGCCTGTCGGCGTCGTCCAGCAGGATCAGGCTGTAGCTGACCCGCTGGGGGAACATCCGCGACAGTTCGTCGTCAGTGATCTTCCGGTCGTAGTAGGCGGCGTGGACCTTGCCCTCGTCCAGCACCGGCACCCACTCGACCACCTCGTCCCACAGGCCCTTCTCCTTCAGGATCCGCTCGGCCACCTCGGTATTCAGCCCGGTACCCACGGAGCGCTGAGCCTTCAGCCTGAGGATCTTGCGATCGCCGACCGGCTCTCCCAGTTCCAGAAAAATAGACCCTTTGCTCGGCTCTGTTTCACCAAACCGTTGGACGATTTTTAGCAGAGCGTCTTTGCCTTCATTCAGCGAGCTTGTTATCAGCTTTGACTGGAACTTGACGCCCCACCAACCTTCAACCTGATGGCGCAGCGTGGCCAGGTCCAAGGCCTCTTCTTCTCGCCGACGCAGTCTTGCCATGCCCTGAAGGGTAACGGCACTGACCTATGTCAAAGGGTCAATGGCGGCAAGTTCCGATAGGTTTCTAAGCCCCGTATGCGCTCACAATGAACGCCGGGATCCCTTCGCTCTCTGCACGTCTCAGCAGCTTTTCCGTGTCACGGTTCTGACTCAGTCGATCCATGAAGGCCACCACGATGTTGGGCCGGACCCAGTCCTTTACGCGACGATGCTCCAGGTGCTTGAAGAAGGAAACTTCTTCCTCAAGCCCCCGGAGCGATCCGTCGTCCAGGATGATGATGACCTCTGTCCACTGGCGTCCCTGGGTATTCAGTCCTTCCAGGAGTGCCCGCATCAGCAAGGTGTCGTCAGTAAGACGACTCCCACAGAAGAGGTAGCGAGGTCCGTACCTCAGTGCGTACCGTTCATCTCTACTCGATGCTCTTCGACGGCAGTCAAGATTTGTGACACCGCTGTGCTGATTTGCTCGTTGAGTTTGCCGTAGGATCGGTCCTCTTTCCGCACGGCGTTCTTCCTTGTGTACGCAGCTTGTTTCCCCAGATTCCGAAGCCTGGTCCTGGTGTCACGAGACTGCTTACGCAAGGGTCGTACCGACTGCATCTGCTCCTCGCCCGCTGGTAAGTACTGGAAGACGTTCTTCTGCTCCTCTGGATCGTATGAGCAGTTGGTGATGCATGCCCCTCGGTCCTGCGCCCAGTGACGAACGGCGGACATATCCGTGGTCAACGAGGTGTCCACCTCTCGCTCCAAGGCGTACGCAAGTCCGGTATACGTGTACTTCACATGGGGGTGATCCCTGAGGAAGTCATAGAGTTCCTGACGTCGACTTTCGACGTAGTCGCTATCGCTCATCGCTGCTCCTCGGCAAGTAGTTCTGACAAGGAAGCATCGGTGATGCCGCCCTCGTTCAGATAGGCCGTCAGGAAGTCGAGCGTTGCCTGTAGTCGGTTGAGCAACCCTTCGATGGCGTCGCGGACATCTGTGGTCGGCGTCCCGCTCTTGGCCAGGACCCTCACGGCATAGTCGAACTTGTCGTTGCCGTCCTGCATGGCCTCGATGGCATCAATGGCTGTCGCTTCGCCTGGATCAGTCGCATCACGCGCTGGTGTGTTCTTCTTTCGCTTCAAGGCGATCCGAAAGTCGTTGGCGGAAACGGGATACCGGCTCCCACGCTCACGCTTCCGGGCAATCGAGGCGGTGGCCTTCATCCAGGCGATCTCGTCAATCTCGCCGTCCTCCAGTTCAGGCAGGCCAAGGTCACCAGTTCGGGCGGCCTCGCAGAGGACGGCCAAGACTTGTCGCTTCCGCTCGTCCTTCCCGGCCTCCTGGTGAGTCCTAAAAGCCGCCTCTTCAAAGCGGTCTTCCGGTGACCACGCCACTGCAACCATCCGCAAATCCTTCAGGGACGCCGGGGTGTACGGCTCTCCCGCTGGGGTCTCGACACCTTCCTCCAAGAGGCGGTCGGCTGCCTCCCTGAGCAAAGCAGCGACGTCGCTACCTTGATTTGCCGACTCCGACTTCCTGTCTCCTCCTTTTGCTTGGGCTGGGATATCTGCCGCCAGGGCTTCAGCCAGTTTCCAGGCCCCGGTTGACTCACCTCCCATGCGTTGCTGGGCTGCCTTCACGATCCGATCGAAAGCCATCGGAACCTCCTTCTCCCTGCGATGCTCTACAGCATTAGCACTCGCCAATCGTGGATTCGCCCTGCTGCGGAAAATAGTCATGAAAAAGTTTCACACCTCGTGTTCCGCCAAGAACCGGCTCAAGCTCTGGAGGTCAAGACTTAGCCGTCCCTTGCGGCTGATGCCCTTCCCATCCACCACGGCGTCGGCCACCTTCTGCTTCTGCGCCAGCAGGGCATGCTGATACTCATCGATACTGTCTGACACTTGGAGAGACAGAAGCGTCACCTGAGGGAAGACAGATGATAAACGTATGATCCGGCTCTGTCTCTGGGCGTAGGCCCCGGCGCTCCAGGGCAGGTCGTAGCTGATCAGGTAGTTGGCCATGGGTAGGTCGAGGCCAATGCCCCCGGCATCCGAACTCAAGAATAGCCTCGTCTCCGGGTCACTGGCGAACTGCTGCTTCACCTCGTCGCGCCGCTTCTCGGTGACGTCACCGGAGAAGATCACCGACTTGGCCAGCCCGTTGGTAGCGGTGGCCAGTAGGTCCAGCATGCCCTTGAAGAAGCTGAAGATGACGATTTTGTTGGCTGGGTCGGCGTTGAGGATGTCGGTGACAAGCTCGATGGTGGTGTCGAGCTTGGGTGAGCCTTTGAGGTTTTCCAGCCTGCCAGCCTCGTGTAGCTCTTGGGCGTACTGCGACCCGCCTCGTCCGGGTGTCTCACCCCGGTACTTGGCGGCGGAGATCCGCAGAAGCTCCGGGTGATCGCAGACCATGCGAAGGGCCAGGAGCTTGGCCATGATCCGGCCCCTGGCTTCACCTTGATCCTCGCCGTGGTAGAAGCTCGACAGGCTGAAGTTGCCCCAGGTGGAGATGGCGTCGGCGAGGTCGGCCTCTAGGTCGTGGACTACGTTGCGATAAAGCCGGGCGGCGGGGCCATCAAGTTCGATCGGCACCACTTCCTCGCTGACGGCGGGAAGCTGGTCGGCGACCTGGGCACGGGTGTGCCGAATCATGTGGTCGGAGAGCAGCCGGTGCAGGGTGGGCAGGTTGCGGTAGAGCTTGACCCGGCCCCAGTGGTCCCGGACACAGAAGGCTCGATCGAAGGTGCGGAAGTCGCCCAGCACACCGGGGTCGACCCACTCCATCAGGCTGAAGGCCTCCTCGGCTCTGTTCTCGATCGGCTGGCCGGTCAGTGCCCAGCGGTATTCGGCCCGGAGCCGCTTGATCTTCTTCGACCGCTTGGGCTTGAAGTTCTTGAACCAGGTGGCCTCGTCGCAGACCACGTAGTCCCTCGGCAGCTTGCGGATCACGTCCCAGTCCGAGACGAGCGTCTCCGGGTTCATGATCAGGTACTGGGCCTCTTGGTTCATGTAGGCGCGGTAGCAGTCCTGACGCTGGCGGGCGTCACCGGAGACCACGATGACGTCGGCCTTCCCCTCGGTGAACTGGTCGATCATGCGCCGCCACTGGAGCTTAAGGCTGGCCGGGCAGATCACGAATCCGGCCCCGATCTCTTGCTGATCGATGAGGCGTTCCACCGCAGCGATCACCACGACGGTCTTGCCCAGGCCCATCTCCATGGCCAGCAGGATTCGTCGCATGTTGATCATGCGCTCTACTGCCGCCTCCTGGAAGTCATACAGCGTCCCGGTGAAGGCGCTCACCAGAACGCCGCCAGGGTGAGATCATCCATAGCGGACTTCACTTGGTGTGGCGCTAGTTCGCCGGGATCCTTCCCTCTGCTGCTCCCATAGTCGAAGATCTGGATGGGGATGCGGTGGTGCCACTTCTCGGTCAATAGCCGCCGGGTCTCGTTGCGCCCGGCCTCGTCATTATCAAGGGCGAGGGTCAACTCATCGAAGCGTTCGATGATCAGGCGCATCTGGGCGTCGCTCACCCCGGCCCCGAAGCTGGCCACCGCCGGATAGCCCAGGCCGTCCAGGTACGCGACGTCGAGCGGACTCTCGACCAGGATCACGTAGGGACTGTTGCGGGGTAGCTGTATGCCGAAGAGGGTGAGGGACTTGCGGATGCCGGGGGGTCGGTTGCGTACCCACTCCGCACTCTTCGATTGCCAGCCCCAGAGGTCGCCGGTTGGTCCGTAGATGGGGAAGATCCAGGCGGATAGCTCGTAGTCCCAGCGGACACCGAACCGGTCGACGGATTCGGGGTCCAGGTGACGGCGCGCCATGGCCCGTGCCGGTGGCGGGCCGAACTCGGCCAGCTTGGTGGCCAGGTCGCGGCTGGGGACCGGCGGCTCCCAGGTGCGCTCCTCGTTCGGGCTGTCCAGGTCGACATCGAACCGGCGCACCAGTTGGTGGGCGTCCCACAAGCCCAGCTTGGTGACGTCCATTATCAGCTTGACGAGGGACCCTCCGTATTCGCAGGAGAAGCAATGGAACGCCCCGGTACTCCTATTTACAAAGAAGTGGCGGGGAGTGCGTTCAAGCTCCCCGGTGCGCTGCTCGTGCATCGGGCAGCGTGCCCCGATCTCATTGTCCCTGGGCTGTATGTCCTCAACGCCGATGTGTTCTAGGAGATCCTCGATCACGCGTCATCATCGTCCATGTCATCAGAGCCGAAGTTGATCTCTCCGGTCTCAATAATGGCCCCATGTTCCCAGTCCAGGGCGAGCCGTACGTCCTTGCGCGGACAGTTCCTGGCGGCGATGATCCGCAGCAGGATCTCTCGGTCGCTGTCTTTGATCTCCTCCACCCCGAAGATGACGTCCGAGTCCTGCGCGAACGAGCTTGAGTAGCCGATCGAGTCCAGGGTCAGCCCCCGCCGTGATTTCCAGGTCAAGGCCTGCGTGGTCTGCACGATCGGAATCTGCATCCGCTGGGCCAGCCGCTTGAGGGAGCGAGTGATCGACGTCAGCGCCTGCGGGCTGTTCGGCTCGACGCCGGGGACCTCGGAGTCCATGAGGTAGGTCCCGTCGATGAAGGCCACGTCCGGCTTGTACTGACTGATCTTGGAAGCGATCGCTGACACCGTGGTCGTGGCGGCGGGATCGTGAATGAACACCAATGGCTGAAGGTCCTCGATGCCGTGCATCATCCGGCGGAGTTTGGTCCGCTCCTTCGGGAGCAGCTTGCCGTTCTGAAGCCGGGTCAGGCTGATCCCGGCCCGGAGGGCGTCATGCCGGGTGGCCTGCTCCTGAGTACTCATCTCGAAACTGGCGAAGAGGGTGCGGTGCCCCCCCAGGTGGCAGGCGATGTTCATGCACATCAGCAGCATGGACTTGTAGGTCTTCTGGAGGCCGACCAGGGTGACCAACTGCTCCTTCTGGAGGCCGCTGGTGGCCAGGTCCATGGTGGGGAATCCGGTCGGCAGCCCCTGGATGCCGGGTGTGGTGGCCAGCCGCTCGTAATGCTCCATGCGGGCCTCCGTGGTCTTGGTCAGATCCTCGTCGCGCAGATCCGCGATCTCGGTGTGGAGGTTCTCCAGGGAGGAGTTGAGGATCTTGATGGCGATGTTGGAGTCGCCGCGGCGCAGCGGCTCCTTGATGGTGTCGAGCATCCCGTTGAGCAGTGAGTACTGCCGCTGGTCGCGTAGCTCGCCCAGGTAGTAGCCCAGTGGTTCGGGGGTCTCGATGAGGGCGTAGCCGGGGAACCGGTGCCGGAAGGCCTCTTCCCCCGGCGTCACCCCATGCTCGCTCCAGTGTTCCTGCATCCACCGGAACACCTGGGCATTGTCGGGGTCCATGAAGAAGGCCGGGCCAATGCGGGCCTCGGCCACGTCGTTGAAGCCGCCGACCTCGATGACCTTCGACAGGGTGGCCCACTCGACGTCCATCAGGACCGCCAGGCCTTTTCACTGAAGAAGAAGCCGTGTGGTCCGAACGACCAGCGTTGCTCCTCCAGGCCGTAGTACACCCGGACCACGTCGGGCATGGAAGACAGCATCCGGCCCAGGTCCTCGGCTGACTGCCAGAACACGTACCGGAACGGCAGGTTCTGGCGCTCGACCAGCCGGGCCACCGCCTCCGCGAACTCTGGTGTCCTGGTGGTGACGGCTATGTCCATCCGTAGGTGAGCCGTGTTGAGCAACGACCAGGCAGCCCTGATGGCCTGGTCATGGATGACCCAGTAGCTGACGGCCTGGTCCCACACCTTCATCGATCGCTTGAGGGACTCCATGACCTGGACGGCCTTCTTGCTGGGCAGAGTGGCCACCGCGCCTTCCCAGATGAAGATGATCCGGCGCTGGACCCCGGTGCCTAGTTGTCCCTTCTCCACCGGAAGTCATCCCCTTCCACCAGGATGACCTGGGTGGCCTCCATCAGCAGGCTCGACAGTCCCTCGCCGTAGCGTTGATCCAGTTCCGACATCGGCAGATTGCTGGTCACCAAGGTCGGCAGGTTGCGATTCCATCGGGAGCGGACGGTGTCGAAGAACTCGGCCTGGGACCACCCTGACTCCGAGGGATACTCCCGGCCCACGTCATCGAATAGCACCCAGTCGGCGCTGTGCTTCGACACGCCCTGGATGTAGCGCAGGTGCTGACGGAGCTTGACGTACTCGTCCACGATCCGCTCGTCGTCGCTGGCCTTGATGAGGCTATGGAGCGCGAACTTGTCCTTGTGGAGGGCGACGTACACGGCCAACTCGATGGCCTCGATGCGGTAGCCACGCTGGATGACCTCGTTGAGGACGACGCTGGCCAGCAGGGTCTTGCCAACCCCGTTGGGGCCGAGAAGGGTCAGCCCCACCCCGGTGTGGCGGGACTTGTCGAGTTCCTTCAGGTACAACTCCACCGTCCGGACCGCCACCTCGTACACCTCGGTCGGGGTCTCGACGTCCCCGATGCTCTTGTCCTGGTACGGACCGAAGGTCTGCTTCATAGTTCCTCCCCAAGGAAGTAAGGCCCGCAGGTGGTGCATTGGTACTGCTGGCGGCTGGTGATCCGGTCCCGGCCCTCCCGGACCACGTACTGGTTGCTGCCGCAGCCGGGGCAGGCCGGGATCTCCAGGTGGCGCTGATCGCGCTTGCGGAGGCCCAGGCGCTCCCGCTTGCGAGCCGCGGCCTTGGCAGCCTTGGCGGCGTAGTTGAACTCCTTCGGCCAGTCCCAGAACTCCTCCCGGCCCGACCGGATCCGATCCCTCTGGTCGGGATCCATCCCGGCGACGATCCCGAACGATCCGTCCTTGTCGCAGTCTCCGTAGAGGCTCCACAAGGTGCAGGGGTGCAGCATCGGACAGGTGGCGCACAGCTTCTTGGCCACAGCCTGTTCGCTTAGGTCGCTGCTGTAGAAGAAGTGCCACTGGTCGATGCAGGCGCAGCGGCGATCCTTCTTGAACTGGTCGGTGATCACTCTTCTCCTCCCAACGCGGAACCACACCGGAGGCAGCTTCCCCTTCGGGTTGGTAGCGACGGTCATGATGAGGCCACCCTGGAGGCGGATCGCACGGAGCAGGAACAGTTGGACGAGGATGAGGTGGTGGATCGGGATCACGACCGACCCAGCCAATACTCTGCACCTTGGGTGTGACGCTCACGACCGTTGGTCAGCCAGCCCTGGTCCCCCTCGACCTGGTAGCGCCGGTCGCCAGGGTGATGACGCTGGCGCAGCTTCACCAGACCGAGGAGTTCCTCACGGCGGGAGACGAAGACCTGCCAGGCTGGGCGGCGTGATCGCTGACACCATTCTGGGTGCCGGACGAACTCCTCCATCATCTGGCGAACGAAGGTCAGATCCACCTGGTAGTCACCCTGGAACTTCTTGACCTGACTGCACAATCCTCGCCAGTACAGATGGCCTGGGATGGTCTCCATTCTGTGGGCCTCCACCAGGTTCGTGAAAAAGTCCCGACACAGTTCGACTCGTAATCCTGAAGGCCTGGGGGTACGTGTACCCCCATAAAACTGGGCAGACTTCCCCATTACCCCAGGGATTCGGCTCGCTGCGCTCGCCTCACCGAAAAGCGGAAAGATCGCGTCGTCGGCATCCAGTCGCTTCGCGACTAGACTGCCTCCTTCGCGCCCGGCTGCGCCGGGTTGAGCGGCAAGTTCCGCCAGATTTTTTTCGACCAGGACTCGGAAGCCCTCGTCCACCTTCTCCGCCCACTCCAGGTCGAGCAGGCTCTGCAACGCATCCGCCGTCTCCCGCCAGCTAAAGGCCAGGTCCCGTGAGATAGCGCTGATCAGGCCATCCCACCCCAGGGGAATGATCCTCGATTTCCGCCGCCGCGACCTCCTAGTCACCCACTCGTGGACTCCGTTGAACCCGGCGTCCGAATCAGAGCAAGGCTTCGCCCACCCGTCGTCCATATTCGTCACCCCTTGGTGCGACCCCATTGACAGGGATCCCACCTATGTCATTCACAGCCGTGGCATCTAAAAAGGCCTACGTCCCACCCTATGGCGGTGATCGGTCACAATCGCGCCCCTTGCGGTCCCCTGTCAAGCCCCAAATGACCAGGATTAAATAACCAGTAAATGGCTAAGCTAACGTCGATCTGTTGGGAGTATTACTCCTATATCAGCCGACGTCCCTACAGGTCCCCCGACGTCAATGACACTCCACTGAACAGTCCACTGGTTCCCCTCCACCTGTTCTGGCTCATGGCCATCCTTCCCATTCCCCACCACCCGCCGGGGGAACCGCCCTGCCTATGAAGGACACCAAGGATCCACGGGGTCCGGGTGGTGGTGCTGGGAGATGTCTACCCTGGCGTGCGGCCCCCGTCAAGCCAAACCGGAAAAAAGCTCCACCCGTTCTGCCGATGGACTGCCGACAGTGACTTGTTATTTTTTCTAACAGTTTCGCTGGGTGGTCAAGGGGCTGGATCCGCCCCCACGTAGCGTGGATTCGGTGACGTACGTGGCCGATCCGGCCCTAGAAGACGATGTAACTGCATCGGACGACGACCTCTCGGAACTATCCGAGTTCGCGCCCGCCGTCCTCGATCCTAGTGATCAACAGTTTGTGGACCGCCTTGTGGATAAGGTGTGGGAGTTCACGGTCATCTTCTCCGGGGTGGAGATGTTCCCGTACCAGGCGGCGCTCGGTCGGCGCATCATCGAGTCGGTGATATCTGGGGACGGGGCCACCATCACCGGAGAGCTTTCCCGCCAATCCGGCAAGACCGAGGTGGTCGCCAACGTCGCGGCCAGCCTGATGATCTTGCTGCCCAGATTGGCGGAGATGTTCCCGGAGTTCGACCCGCTACAGAAGTTTGCCCGTGGGGTAATGATCGGCTGCTTCGCCCCGGTGGAACAGCAGGTGGAGACCCTTTTTGGCCGCGTGGTGGACCGGCTCACCAGCGAGCGGGCGCAGGAGATGCTGGAGGACCCCGACATCGATGACCAGGTGAAGCCGGGGTCGCGCCGGGTCCGGCTCAAGAAGTGCCAGAGCTTCTGTGCCATGCAGACCGCCAACCCCAGGGCCAAGATCGAGTCCAAGAGCTATCACGTCATCTTCGTTGACGAAAGCCAATCCGTAGACGAGTACGTCCTCAACAAGTCCATCACGCCCATGGGTGCCTTCTACCTGGCCACCATGGTCATGACCGGCACCCCCGACGTGACCAAAGGCGTCTTCTACAAGACGATCATGTTCAACAAGCGGCAAGAGCTACGCCGCGGTTCCAAGAAAAATCATTTTCGATTCGACTGGAAGTTCTGCGCCAAATATAACCGCAACTACGCCGCCTACATCCGGGGCGAGGCCATGCGGATCGGCGTCGACAGCGATGAGTTCCGGCTCAACTACGCCCTGGAGTGGTTGCTGGAACGGGGCATGCTCATAACCGAGACCCGGATGGACGAGCTTGGCGATCCCACCATGCCCATCCTTCCGGCCTACTGGCGCAGCCCCCTCATCGGCGGCATCGACTTCGCCCGCAAGATGGACTCCACCGTGGTCACCGTCATGTGGGTGGACTGGGACCGGCCCGATGAACTGGGCCTCTACGATCACCGGATCCTCAACTGGCTGGAGATGCACGGTGAGGAGTGGGAGGAGCAGTACTTCCGCATCGTGGACTTCCTCTCCAACTACTCCGTTGTGGCGCTAGGGGTGGACGCCCAGGGAGTTGGCGATGTTGCTGCTGACCGGCTGAAGCGCCTCCTGCCAAACATCCAGGTCGAGCCACTGTCCTCCCAGATCGGGGATCAGTCCCTCCGGTGGAAGCACCTCCAGCAGTTACTCCAGCGCGGCCTGCTGTCCTGGCCCGCCCACCCCAAGGCCCGCAAGACCAAGACCTGGAAGCGATTCCGCCAGCAGATGATCGACGTCGAAAAGAAGTACCAGGGCGCTCACCTCCTGGTGGAGGCCCCCAACGAGGCCGGGGTCCATGATGACTATGTCGACAGCCTGGCCTGCGCCGTGATCATGAGCAAGGCCCTCATGGTGCCGGAGGTCGAGATCAGCGCCAGCCCCTGGGCCTCGACGCCACGGGTCACCCGCCCAATGCGCCGCCCAAGACGCCAGACAGAGGGTGCAGGACGTCGGTGATGGCGTTGTTCATCTTCGTCGCGGCCCCGGCGATCGCCGGTTCAGCCTCGGACTCCAACTGCGACTTGGCCGACTGAGCGCCAAGCTGGGCCGAGTACGGGGTGACGGCCTGCTGAAGATCGGCCTGGGCCGGGCCACTCGGATTGCCAGCCGTGCCCGTCGCCCTCTGCATGGACGTCTGCGCTGCCCACAGGTCGGACACAGCCTCAGGGTACCCAATCAAAGTAGCGACGTCGCTACTTTGCTCCGGGATGTTCCACGTTGAACGCTAAATGAGTTGATCACTTATATCTGAGGTACTGGGTGGTCTCATTGGGGGAAAAGGCCGTGGCTAGCCTTTTCTTTTAACCGGTCACAGAAGGAGTTTGCCCCATGAGCCTTGGCCCGGAACCGCAGTACCCAGAAAGAGGTAGGTACGCCTACGACCGGACTATGGGTCCCGATCAGCCTGGCGGTCGTGGGCCTCTTCGGTTCGAAGAGGGCCTCGCCACCGACACTGATCTGCCCAGGGACTTCACACGAGGCATGACCGAGTTCATGCTCTCGGCACCGGGCCGGATCGGTCACGTCGATCCGAACACCCAGTTCAAGATGCCGGAGGAGACCATGGCGGAGCGCTCCCATGTTGGCTCCGCGGCCTGGATCGACGCCCCCACCATGCTCGGCGAGTTCGCCCACGGCAGCTTCACCGACCAGGCTGAGGTCCGCTACGAGGAAGTCGTCCGCAATGGGCGCATCCAGAAGAGGCGGGCACCCGAAGTCGTCAGCGACTGATGGCCAGGAAGCGGCCCGGCGCGCCCGCAGGGCGGGCACTTCAATACGAAGACCTCGACCCTGAGGGTCGTCGCGCTGCTCGTGAGAACTGGGCGGAGATGGGCAAGGCCAAGTCGCGCCATGCCGGAGCCGTCGCTGCCGCCCAGGAGGCTCAGACCACCAGCACGAACCCGGAATACGTCAAGAAGATGGGGCATCGGGAGTCATCACTGGGGACGATCGGTCCACACCTGGAAGACAAGCCCATGACGCTCCAGGGAGCGTCGGCGGCACGGGTCAAACTGGTCCACCAGGGGGCGGCACGAGCCAAAGAGGCCGGTGGCGGAGACCTGGGCGGTGCCGACTGGTACTTCGGTCATCACAACCTCATCCGGGAGGCGGGCCGACAGCATGGCTTCAGTTCCCACGAGGCCATTGCTGCCACTACCGCGCTCAGCCCACTGAACGCTCCGGAGTCGGAGCGGCCCGCCGGGGCCGCAGCCATGAAGCTGACGGCGGAGCCTCACACCGTCACCATCAGCAAGGAGCTACACCAAGCCACCAAGGCCCCCATCAAGCGGATGGGGAAATCGTGGCAGGGGCAGGGACTGGGGGAAGTTCCACCGCTTCCCAAAGAGCATGTCGGTCAGGAAGTCAAAGTCCAGGATCTTCATCCCGTGCATGTCGCCGCCATTGGGTCGGTGACCGCCAAGATGCGGAACAAAGGCAAGCCAGTCGAATCCAGCGCGCCGGAGGCCTTCACCGCCATGGGAGCCACTCGGCTCTCTGACGAGGTGGCCCGTTCGATTGGCCACCTCCGGGGCGACATCCCGCACGAAGACGTGATCTCACCCCACGGTGGTCCCAAGGTCTGGAGCTACAAGGAGTCCACCAAGGCGGCGGTACCGGGCAGCGCAGAGCATGGCGAGTTCGCCACCCGGATGCACCACTTCATCCACGGCGACCCTCACCAGGGAGTCATGGACCTATGGGGCCTGCGCCACTCCGACCAGGGGATCCTCTCGCCAGAGCATCACACCGCCGAGGACACCTGGATGCAGTCCATCTCCACTCGGCAGACCCCGCTCAACGTGCCGGGCAGCCGGGGCCGTGGCGTGAGCGTGGCGAAGATGGCCGGGAGCGACCCCAAGCTCTCCGCCGCCGACGCCATGCGGAAATCGTCACCGACCTCGGAGGCCGCCGTCGCCGACGACCCCCGCCTGACCGGCACTGGCATCGCCCACGCCCTCAACAACAAGGCCACCCGCATGGCGGCAAACAAGGTCAAGATCCAGATGGGGCACGAGACCGCCAACATGCCCGCCGTGGCCGTCCAGGCCATGTCCTGGACAGAGCAGCGCCGCCAGGCGGATAAGGACCCGGAGTACAAGATCGCCCAGATGTCGGCGGATCACCGCAAGCAGGTCGGGAACAGCCGCCAGTTCCGCCAGCAGAGCTTGTTCAGCCCCAAGAAGTACGAGGAGCAGTGATGTCCTACGTCCAGAACGAGCCGGTGCCCTACATGGATCTCCAGACCCTGTGGAACGACCGGCGCGATCCTCATGCCAGTCCGCTGGCGTCCTCGCCTCGACGTGAGGAGGCCCGTGGTAAAGGGGGCAGTGGCCTGGCCAGCGCGGTTGAAGGCATCTTCCGCAGTGGTGTCGGCGACGACGGGACCACCTCTAAGTTGCCCGACGAGCGCTTGTACCAGGGCCAGAAATGAATCGGCATCACCCTCGTCACGCCGCACTTGCATCCCGAACGTCCAGCCAGCACTACAAGCAAGCGCAGGCTCGTGCCCTCAAGTCCATACAGAGTCGTAGGCGTCTCCCTCGCACTCAGGTCGACTATTACATCCAACGGATAACCGCGCCTCCTCGATAGATGGCCATCCAGTTCCAGTCGCCTAGCTATCGGGCGGCGTCCTCCGACCTCACCATCCAGATCAGCCCGCTCGGCCTGGTCGAGCTAGCTGACGAGGAGTTTGAGGTCCACGGGCCGCGGCTCAACCGCTACGCCATGAACTGGGCCTTCTACTTGGGCTACCACTGGGCGCAGCGCCCCGACCTGGGGGAGCCGCAACTCACCTTCAACTACACCAGGGCACTCTCCGACTTCACCACCAACTTCGTCTTCGGCAAAGGCGTGGGCTTCCGGTCCCCCGATGCCACCGGGGCCATCGTGCCCACCCGGCTCCAACGCGTCTGGGAGGTTGACAATAAGAAGGAGTCCCTGCTATGGGAGTCCGGGGCCATGGGGTCGGTGACCGGCGACTGTTTTATCAAGGTGGCCTACGAGGAACCGTGGCAAGATCCATCGGGGATGCCGCATCCGGGGCGGGTGCGGATATTGCCCCTTAACTCCGCCTTCTGCTTTCCGGAGTGGCATCCCCACGACCGCAACCGGCTCATCCGCTTCAAGCTGAAGTACCGCTTCTGGGGCACGACCCAAGAAGGGACGCGCCAGGTCTTCAGCTACACAGAGCTACTCACAGAGAGCCGTGTAGAGGAGTACGTCAACGACGAACTCATCGACGCGCGTGACAACCCGCTCGGCGAGATCCCCGTTGTCCACATCAGCAACCTGCCGATCCCTTCATCGCCGTGGGGCATGCCTGACATCCAGGACGTCACCGTCTTGAACCGGGAGTACAACGAGAAGGCCACCGACATCAGCGACATCATCAACTACCACGCCGCTCCGGTGACGGTAGTGATCGGGGCACGAGCCTCCAACTTGGAGAAGGGCACCCACCAAACCTGGAGTATCCCCAACAAGGAAGCCAAGGTCGAGAACCTGCTCTTCGACCCTCAGGGCATCGAGATGTCCATCAAGTACCTGGAGGTCATAAAGCGGGCCATGCACGAGATGACCGGCGTGCCGGTTACCGCCCTCGGCGAGGAGCAGGCCATCTCCAACACCAGCGGTGTGGCGCTGGCCATCCAGTACCAGCCACTGATGAATCGCTTCCATCTCAAGGCCACTCAGTACGGCGAGGGCTTTGCGGCGGTCAACAAGCTGGCGCTCAAGACGCTCTTCATGAAAGAGCCGGAGATGCTGGTCTACAACCCGGAGATCGACCCCCCGCTCCAGGATGACCAGCTTCCGATGCTGGACCCGATGGACCCCATCACCTATGAGAACACGGTCCACTTCCAACCGCCTCTGCCCGTCGACCAACTGGTCAAGCTCAACGAGCTTCAGGTCAAGATGGCTCTGGGCCTGGAGTCCAAGCGTGGTGCCCTGATCGAGCTTGGTGAGGAGCAGCCCGATGAGAAGCTCCAGGAGCTTTTCCACGAACTGATCGATGACGCCGAACAACAGGCCGCGCTGGAGTACCTGCGGTCCATGGCAGCCAGCTTCACCGTGAACATGACCGGCATGATCCCGCCGGACGGTCCTGTACCTCAGCCCCCGCCACCGGCCAACGGCAACGGAAACGGGGACGGCAAGCCAGGAGTCAAGTCAGCGGGCGGTCCGGGCGTCAACAGCGCCCCAGGTTCAGTGCCCAAGCTGGGCGTGCTACCTGGCATCGACCTGACCGACTCCGACGACGTCAAGAAGATGCAGCAGCGCATCGTCGCTCTGGCGCACGGGACCACGATGCCCCAGCGCCGAGTCCCCGAAGAAGACGACACCTGAAAGGAGCCATGAGTAGTACATGACCGTCACCGAACCACAGACAACGCCGCCGGAACCACCCGACCCGAACGACCCGAACAACATCACTGTCGAGGTTCCCGGTCAGCCCCCTGCTCAGCCGCCCCCGCCGACGTCCGGCAACCGTCAAGCCCGCAGTGGCGCTGATGTCCAGACGTTCACCGCGGAAGATGTCGAGCGGATTCGTCAAGAGGAGCGTGCCCGGTATGGGACCGTCACCTCACAACTGGACGAGTTAAACGCAGAGATCTCCAGATACCGCCAGGCAGACGAAGAGAGAGCCAAGGCCGACGACAAGATCCGTAAGGACGCCGAGAAAGCTGAAAAAAAGAAGCAAGAAGAGGAGATGGAGCTTCGTGATTTAATCACGAAGAAGGACCAAGAGTGGGAGGAAAAGCTCGCCGCTGAGCGGGCAGAGCGTGAGCGCACTCTGGCTGTCCTGGAGCAAGAGCGCCGTCATGCGACCCTCCAGAACTACCTCTCCCAGCAAATGATGGAGAAGGGTGAGCTAATCGCTCCCCAGTTGCGGAAGCTCGTGGCCGGTAACAGTGAGCAGGAGATCGACGCCAAGATCTCGGAACTTGTAGACATCTCTGAGAGTCTCCTGGGCGATACACAACAGTTATTGCAACGTCAGAACGCTCAACGTCCGACCGTTGGAGTGACGGCCCCGCCAGTCGGTCCGGTGGATATGACTGGGGGAACGCGCACGTATACGCCAGATGACATCAAGGCGCTGACACCCGAAGAGTACGCTGCCCAACGTGAGTCATTGCTGCGTGCGGCGTCCAATAGTCGTAGGCAATAGGAATCAGGAAGGCCGGAAACTCAAGGCCATTTTTTGAGAAAGTGAGGTAGGCAAATGCCTTCCAGCATCACCGGCACTCCTCTTCTGAGCGCCTCACCCACCGGGTATCCCGGTACGAACTCCCAACTATCTCCAGCGATCCAGGTGATCTGGTCGAAGGAGATCCTGTTCCAGTCGATGCCGGTGCTGCGCTTCGAACAGTTCGCGGTGAAGAAGACGGAACTGGGAATCCAGCCCGGACTCCAGATCAACTTCATGCGTTACAACAACCTCGGAGACGCCACACAGTTGGTTGAGGGTGTCCGCATGCAGACCGCGGCTCTCACCGCCTCGCAGTACGCCATCACCGTGGCGGAGCAGGGCTACGCCGTCGCTGTCAGCGAGCTTCTCCTGAACTCGTCCTTCGATGACGTGATGGCCTCGTCCTCCCGGCTGCTGGGCCGCAACATGGCCAAGTACCTGGACGGCTCCGCTCGTGACACGCTCTACAACGCGTCGTCGGTCATCTGGGGCTACGCCCTCCCGGCTCCCACTGCCACCCGCACCCCGCTGTCGCCCTACGACGCCGGGACGGTCGGCACCCAGCAGACCGACCTGACCACTGGGGCCAGCAAGGGCACCTTCTACATGAGCGTCAACGTGACCAAGGACGCCGTGGAGACCCTGGCCACCAAGAACGTGCCCCGCATCGGCGAGACCTACGTGGCCTTCATCGATCCGCACCAGTCCCGCCGCCTGCGTGACAACCCGGAGTTCATCGAGGTCACCAAGTACGCGGCCCCCGGCAACTTCATGCTGGGCGAGATCGGTCGGCTCAATGACACCGTCTACATCGAGACCACCCAGATTCGGCAGCAGCAGCCTGCCGGGGCGGGTACGCCGGTCGTTCACTGGGCGCTCTACCTGGGCGACAACGCCTTCGGGCACGCCATCGCTCTGCCGGTCGAGCTTCGCGACGGCGGCGTTTTGGACTTCGGTCGTGAGCATGCCCTCTGCTGGTATGCCATCTGGGGCTTCGGTCTGATCACCGATCAGGCTGTCGTGATCGCCCAGACCAACTGATGCCGAGGGGAACAGCACAACGAGGGGACTTCACCGGCCAGGAACGTCAGAGACTGACCGAGGAGAAGGCGAAGGAACTGGCGGAGCGTCAGAAGGAGATCGGCCTCGTCAACCAGGTCGACATCGTGGTCGAGGAAGAGGGCATCTTCGACCCGATCACTGGTGAGCTAGAGGAGCTTCCCGAAGACGCTCAGGCCAGGATCGAGCAGATGCAGGAGCAGCCGGTGGTGGTGGACGACGATCCCATCCTGGATCCCGCCCACCCGGCTCAGAACTACGACCCCATGAAGGACCTCAGGGACCTGGAGACCAAGCAACACGCCAAGCCGGTCGTTACCAATCCCATGGAGGTCCAGGACCTGGGGCCGGAGCCGATCACCGTCGATGACGAGTGGCGGGTGGTCCGGGTCAACACCGACATCGAGGAGATGACCTACGGGGTCGAACACAACTACACGTTCCTGCGAGGTCGTCGCTACCGAGTTCCCAGGGATCTCTATGACTGGCTCGAAAGCCGAGGTGTGGTTTACCACTGATGACCGACGTCGAGCCGGAGGTCCGAACCTGCGACAAATGCGGCCAGCAGGACAACGAGCCGCACCACGTTCAATACGTCGCCAACAATCCGGCCAGTCCTGACCTCTCCGTCAGCAAGCATGTTCGATGCTGCGCCGAGGATGGCTGTCCGATCTGCACCGCGGATGTGCATGCGGCTGAGCAGGCCGGGTTCGACCCCGAACACCTGAGCGACTTCGTTCAGCACCGGCCTGAGGACCACCAGCAGCGGCTCCACGATGAGTTCGGCGTCGAGTCCCCTGATGTCCAGGCTGAGGAGACGTAATGGCGAACCTGGTCAGTACTGAGGCCAACGCCCTCCTGGGCGCATCATCGGGCCAGGCGGCGTACGTGGCCCCCACCGCCCCCATCAGGGTGGCCCTGGTGACCGCCACCGGCAGTGCCACCGCCGCAGGCACGGAGGTGACCGGCGGCAGCTATGCCCGTCAGACCATCACCTTCGCGGCCCCGGCGGGTGGAGCTATCTCTTCCAACGTGGCTCTGACCTACACCAATATGCCCGCCTGCACCGTGACCGGAGTGGATGAGTTTGACTCGGCCACCACACCCGTCCGGCGCTGGTTTGGCAACCTCTCCTCCTCCAAGACGGTCAACGCCGGAGACACCTTCTCGATCGCATCAGGGTCGTACACCAAGACGCTGAGCTAATGACCGTCCTGGAGGCCTCGACCACGGTGCAGATCAGCGCCGTCACACAGCCGAAGCCGCCTCCGTCCTTGGCTGACCAAATCGCCTCCGTGGCCGGGCGAGATCCCATCCTCCTGGGCGCGACCGGCTACATGGACACGGTCTTCACGTCCCGGCTGGCGGGTGACTCGGAGTAGTCACGGTACGTCGCCAATGGCGAGGAACCCGAAGGCCGAATCAGTCAGCACCCCGTCTACATTGCCGACTGCCACGACAGCGAGTGTCGTGGTGATCTGATCAACCGTGATCTCACCGGTCTGAACACCGGTACCGGCATTGACAGCCGGGTTGCCGAAGATCTTGGTGGCGATCATGGTCGGTGTGGACTGGAACGGGACAGTGAAGGTGATCTGGTAACGACCAGTACTCAGGTGGGTCACTGTCCATCCGGTTCCATCAAGGACACCGCCCGCCGCACTGACATTCCCCCGTATCTCCGGTGGTGTCGGACCTGGAGGGCCTTGAGGTCCCGCTGGACCTACTGGTCCGGTTGCCCCGGTAGCTCCCGTCGCGCCAGTTGCCCCTGTCGCACCAGTCGCTCCGGCTGGTCCCCTCGCTCCTGTCGCTCCTGTCGCTCCTGTCGCTCCTGTCGCTCCTGTCGCTCCTGTCGTCCCCGCTCCTCCGGCGGGACCCCGTGCGCCACTAGCTCCCGTTGCTCCAGTCGCGCCGATGGCTCCTCTTGCTCCCACGGCCCCCACGGGTCCAATAGCTCCACTCGCACCTGTTGATCCCTGATTACCCGGTGCGCCTGGCGTGCCGACCCCGGCTGGTCCGGCGGGACCGGCTGCTCCTCGTGGTCCAAGTGGTCCGGTCAGCCCTCGTGGACCGGCGATGCCTGGTCGTCCAGGTGGCCCAGTGGTGTGGGTGTTGCTCTTCCCAGCCATGAAGCTGGTTACTACCGCTGCTGCAACGAGGACGGCGGTCATAACAATGAGAAAGCCGGAGGACACTGCTCCCTGGTTACGCTCCCTCATCGCCCAGGACCTCAGGATGGGCCATCCGTACTTTGTGAAGCTGTGCTTCCAAGGTTTCGGCCTGGCGATGGCTCTGGGCTAACTCTTCCTCGCACGCTTTGGAGCCTGTCTTGCGGGCGCGGATCACCGCTGCCCAGGCCGTCAGGACTGCGGCGATCGCGGTGCCGATAGCAGCCAAGAAGACCCCGTCAAAAGTTACGCCGCCGACTGTGAATGCAAACAGATTGTGTCCTCAGGTCACAGGCGCGGTCCAACTAGCAGTCCACGTCTGCGGACCCACCAGCCCATCTACACCCAGCCCTTTCTCTTGCTGGAACTGGCGACAAACGCTCTGTGAGTTGGGACCGTACTTCCCATCGACTCCGCCGATGCCTGACCATCCTCTGGCGACCATCTGCCGTTGCCATGTCGCCACGTTCGTGTTATCCACTCCGCCGTAGTAGCCGGAATGACAGTTTGGATCATTTGATGGTGGCCCCAGGTATCCGCTGGACGGATAGGGAAAGGGAGGTGCTGCTCCGGCGGGAGGGGGTTTAGGGGCTGGTGTCGGAGGTGGGGTCGGACCCGGAGCCGGAGCCGGTGATCCTCCCGTCGCAAGGCTGAGGACGTAGGACCACGGGAAATACTGACCCGGATCGACGTGGCCTCCACCCCAACTACCTAGGTCGCCGTGGCCGCACACGCCAGCCGACCCGCCTTGTGCCTGCTGAGGTGTGAGCTTGACGATGGGGATCCCGAACGCTGCCGCCTCTTCCTTGATCCACTGGGCGCAGTTGGCGAGCATATTGGAATGGCTCTTCCACTGGGCATCGCTCCATAGGTAGCCACCTGAAGGAGTGCATAGCTCGTTTTGAACGGCATAAGGGTTTGCGTTCGCGGCCGTCCAAGCCTTATTCGACCGACCGCAATATTCTCCCACCGTGTTAGGCGTATCGTCCGTGCCTACGTGAGATGAGACTTGGCTGGACGGATTTGCAAAAAAGTTTCCCAAGCTCTGGTATGTCGTGGCACCTTCACTTGTATGGATCACTATGAGCCTGACCTTGGCTCCGCCCCGGCTGGAGACGTTGGGGCTGGGAATGCCCACACGGACTAGGGTCATCTACTCCTCCTCTGCTGGTTCGGCTGCTGCTCCTGGGGTTCCGTCGTTGGCCAGGGATTCACCGTGTTCCTCCCCGTCGTCTTCCTTCGGCTCAGGCCACTCCAGGTCCTCACCATCCGGACCTCGCACGTCGTCACCGGCCATGGGGGAATCGTCAGGTTCTGGGGCAGGGGTCGGCTCTTCTGTAGTACTCATTGGGTTTCCTCCTTTAGTTGATGATCCAAGAGACGCTGTCGAGGAAGACCTGGCCGGTGGTATTGGTGGCTGGGAAACGCAGCCGGATGTTTCCGTCGATGCCAATATCAACCCGGTAAGTGCGGGCCGGGATCACGTCCTCCACTGCCATCACCGTGATTGGACGTTGCGGAGTGGTATTGAGCGGGCACGACAACATGACGGAACCCTCCGTGGGATTCCCGCCTGGGAAATAGATCTCTCCGGCCAGTTGGCAGCGGCCCCAAGCGTCGACCATGTACTGCAAAGCAGAACCCGGTACCCCTTGCCAGGGACTGGTGACGTAGGCATTCAGACTGCTCCAGGTGGGCGGTGCCAGTTGACCCATGTCGCCTTGCGCCCCAGTGGGTCCTACCGGACCTTGTGGTCCAGTAGGCCCGGTGGCTCCCTGGTCTCCTTGCACTCCTCCCAGGCCGGTATTACCTGCCAGGCCTTGCGGGCCAACCGCGACGTCAAGGGTGATCCAACCCTGGACGCTGTCGTAGAACCACACCACAGGTGGTGTTCCGACCAACCAGATCATGCCGCTGTTCTCCGGCGGGGGCACCGAGGGTAGATAGCTCTCATCGAGGACGACTTGGGCGATAACGAACCCACCGGGAGGGCCTTGCGGCCCAACCGGTCCCATGTCTCCTTGTGGACCAGTCGGTCCCTGAACTCCCCCTGGGCCTTGTGGACCGGGAGGTCCGGATGGTCCCGGCAAACCAGGGACCAGGATCTCCACAATGTCTTCGGTAGGAGTGGTGACGATGGCGTTAGACATCAGTCGTAAGACCCCCTGGTGGCGACGGTGAGTGCGGGATTCGCTTGGTCGATCGGCTGGGTGATATTCGGCTCGACGCTGAAGAAGCCGCGCATGATGCGGTCCTGCACTCCAGTGGCGTAGAGGGCGAAGAGGTCGTAGTTGTACGAGCGTCCGATGCCCCAATACCCCACGGCCTGGACGGCTCCGGGGTAGTTCCCCCACTGGAAGTAGGTGAGACTGTCCTCAGGGGTGATGTGGAGTTGGATCGAAGCGCCGTCTTCCAGGACGGTGCAACGGCTGGTCTGCTCGTCCAAGCGCAGGGCCAGCACGCCGTTGGCGTTGCGGATCTCCATGACCGCCTGATCGATGGCGATGAGCAGCCCGGTATAGGGGTCGCGCAGCCGAACGACCTTCTGCCAGTCAGCCCCGGCGTCGAGTTTGAAGTCGTATCTGACCAGGGGCATCGCTCACCACACCAAGGTCTGGACAAAGAAGTCCTGCTGCTGCATGTCGTTGACGTTCTCTTCGTTCTTGACCTGCTCGCCCAGAGCCGAGACGGTCAAGTAAGTGCCGTTGACAAACCCCTGCTTCTCGTACTTGGTGACGCGGTAGACGTTGTTGTCGTAGGAGAAGCGATCCCGGAAATGCGCCGCCGTGTTGAGTGGCCCCAGGCGGAACCGGTCATTCGCCTCAGTGACCTGGAAGCACACGCTGGCCGTGGACAGGACGTAGAAGCCTTCCTCGGAATCGATGGGATCGTCCTGGCGAAAGTCCAGGAACAGGACGGGCAGGACCACGGGCGGGTACCACACCCGGCTCGGACCCTCGTCGTAGACCGGGTTCTTGGTTGAGGCCATGGAGTCGTATTCGAACCACAGCACGCTCTCGCCCCAGTAGCGCTGGTAGCTCCGCATGGTCTCGTTCATGCGGAGCAGACGATCTTTGGCGTACCAGCCGGGTGTGTAAGGCATCAGATCACTCCCCGTTCTTTCCGCTGTTGCGGGTGCCGATGTACGCTCCCAGCAGACCCGTCAGCCCTCCGGTCCCGGCGATAAGAACCTGGGTGGCGTTCTCTGATAGCTCGATCACGGGGCGAGAACTGAAGATGATCTGCGCCATGGTGGCGATCAGGATCAGGATCACCATCAGACCAAGCGAGGCAGCTAGGACCAGGGCGACCTCGTCCACTGGGCGTCGACCCTTCGGTGGCGGGGGCGGGCTTGATGGTTCCATTCACGAGGCCACCGCAGGCGGTGTCGGCTCGACTGGTCCCTCTGAACTGCCAGGGTCGTGTTGTTCCAGCCAGTGGCTTAGGAACGAGATGATCTTCGGTCCGAGGGTGGTGAGGCACAGCACCGCGAAGCCGATCAACGCCGAGATCAACGCCTGCACGGTGCCGCTCATCCGTAGACCTCTCGGACGTAGACGAACGCACACAGGAAGCTCCAGGCGATGAAGATCAGCCCGAAGCCCAACCGGTATTCCCATTGGGCAGCGATGAGGAAGAACCCGGCATAGCAGGCGTAGGCAGCCCACACCCCTGCCGACACGGCAATGGGCCAGGCATCCCGGTGCGGCTTCAGGAACCCTGACAGGCGGGCGAGGAGCGCCAAACTGGCAGCCCAGAACAACCCGTCCAGCACCCACTCCAACGCTGGGATCTGCGAGCTTCCCGGCCCGTGTCGGAAGCTGAAGGGGATACTGGCCCCAGCGTCCGCGATCAGAACGCAGACGATGAAGACCGGGTGGACCCGGACCTTGTGAAAAAGGACTGACTCGGTCACCACCAGCCCACCCATCCGGTGTTGATCGTCGTGAACTGCCAGTAGTACCCCTGCCCGGTCTTGGGGTCGACGTCCCTGGTGGGGTCGATGTTGGTGTTGGATTGGGTGCAGACGTAGCGCCGGTTCTCGTAGTCGATGAGGTCGTTTTTGTTGTAGGGACGTGTGGAGTCCCACAGGCCCTGGTAGGTGTACATCTGCTGGGTGACATCGATGGCTGGCATTTCCCGTTGCGGCCAGGTGATGTCGTCGTACTCCTTCGAGCGATAAAGAGGAACGAGCCTCTTCGTCGTCCTAGAAACTCGCCGGAGACGAGACATGGTGATGCGGTACAGCCCCACGCCCAATGCCGAGGACAGCATCATGTACTGCTGCTGAAGCTGGCCGATCATGGCCGTGATCTGCTGGAAGGTCTGGCTGATCGGGATGGTCACGCCGTCCGGGGTGTGAACGTCGTGCTGCTGCGCCGCCCCCACGGCCATGTCCCACAGGGCCATGATCGTGACCAGGATCGAGATGGGGTACTCCTCGACCTCGGAGATCATCATGGGCTGCGGTGAGCCATAGCTCGTTGGCTGCCCAGCAGAGTTCAGTGGAGGTGGCCCCGGCGGCGGTGGGTACCCCACATCGATGTCGTCGGTCGGGTCCGTCCCGTAGGTGTGCTGGATGTAGGCGGTCCGGACGTAGAGGTCAAGCTCAGAGGGCAGATAATCCCGGTAGAACGTGCCCTGAGCCACCACCAGGATTCCTTGGGCCGGAGCCTGCTGGAACGTGATGATCCCGCCATGGTCGTCCAGGAAGAAATCCTGGCCGATGACCTGGCTCTGGGTGCCTCCCGGCGTGGTGTCGGTGAGGACTACCTGGAGACTGGCGCGCTCGATGTTCTCGACCGGCAGTTCGAACCGCCAGGCCACACCGCTGCACGTCTGCCGGACCAGGAAAGGACGGGGCAGGTCGCGCAGACGCAGTCGAGCCATCTGCCCGATGCGCTGTGTGGACGAAGGGTTGACGGGCGGGTAGAGCAGCCCCTGATCGGTATCGGGGTACTGGCCCGGTTGACCAGCCGTGACGTCATAAGGATTGGGCAGCCCTGAAATCGGCCCGGTCATCGACACACTGGCAAGGCTACTTACGGGTGGTCAGGGGGCCTGTGCCACCCGGAGTTACGCTTGGCTCGTCCGGCCCGCTCACGTCGGTCTTGCTGTAAATCGCTAAAAATCGCCCAGAGATCCGAGGAAAATGACTTCCTCTTCTTTTTCCTGTGTCAACACATCCGACCTGGACAAGCTCGCCAAGGCAGCCAGTGCCTACAAGCGAATGTCCAGCGTCAAGGTGGTCACCCAGGCCGCGACGCAGGCAGGAGAACACCTCAAGACGGCGATGCAGAAGACCATCACGGGCGAGTCAACCCTCCGGGATTACCACGACGTCGCCGATGCAATCAGCGTCGGATCAGGGTCCAGCAATGTCTATGTGGGTCTCCCTGACTCTCACCCGCTATATAGCCGTGCCCTGGACATGCATAAGGTCTATCCCGTCTCCGACGTGGTGATGGATCTCACCCAGCAGCAAGGCGACACCGAGGCGAAGTTCCTCGACGCTCTGGCGGAGGCGATCAGCAAGTGACTCTCGTCAACCCGCCCAACGACGTCGTCGCCAACCCACCCTTCCTGGGCCTCTACACCGAGGAGGACATGGGCCTCAAGACCCTCCTCCAGGGCGTCACCGTCACCGACCTCAACACCGCCGAGAACGCACCCCGACAGGTGCCGGTGTGGTTCCACAACCCGGAGCGGGAAGAGCGCCGCATCACCTACCCCAACATCACCATCAACTTCACCGGGGAGCGCATCGCCCACGAGCGGGAGCATCGGGGCTGGGTGCCCATCGGCTACCGCTACCTCCAGAACATTCCTTTCGACGGCGAGGTCCCACCCTCGGTCAACTACCCGATCCCCCTGGACTTCGACTACACGGTGACGTGCAGCGCTCGGATCAACCAGCACATCTCTCAGATCTCAGGCAGCCTCACCCAGGGCCGTCTCCATCCACGCTTCGCTCAGGTGACCTGCCCAGGCGGCACCGTCCGACGCGTTGAAGTCCTCGCCGTCACCAGAGGTAACGGCATGGAAGCCGACAAGCGGATCTTCCGTCAGATCTACCAGGTCCGCATCCCCACCGAGGTCGAGGACATCGTCGCAGTGGCCAACACCCGTGTCCGCAACGTCCTCCTGACCATTGTCGACAAGACCAGCGGGCGCACCGTCTTCGGTCCCGACCTGATCTCCAAGACCGCTGACCAGTCCTACGCATATCCCTCGATTCAAGGCCAGTACCGCTCAGAGACTCCAGGAGACTAAGCATGGCAACTCTCACCCGTCCCGGCGTTTACATCGACCTGTCGTCGTTCCCCACGTACGCCAGCGCCACGCCGGGGGTCGCGGCGGCGTGCTTCGTGGGGTCTGCGCCCAGGGGACCGCTCACGCCGACCTTCGTGACCTCGTGGAAGGACTTCACCCGCCAGTACGGAGGCTTTGAGACCGCCTACCCGCCCAGCGCCCTGCACCTAGCGGTCTTCAGCTACTTCTCGGCGGGTGGTACCACCGCCATCATCATCCGGGCCTATCGCCTCGATACCTCAGGACCAGTAGCCGCGGACTTCACTTTCGATGACCAGGCCACAACCACTCCGCAGCCCACCCTTCAGATTGCCGCGAAGAACCCTGGACAGTGGGGCAACAGCGTCTACGTCGACATCGTCCCCGGCACGATTCTTCCTCCCACCGGTAGTGCCAACACCACACCACTGAGCTTCAGCGTGATCGTGAAGTACCAAGGCACCAACCCGGTGAACATAGTGGAGCGCTGGGAGAACGTGTCGATGGTGCCCGGCTCCACCAACGCCGGTCAGAACAACTACGCCGTAGACGTCATCAACAATCCCTACGCCGGGTCCACCTTCATCACCGTCACCGACGTCGGCATCCTCAACGCCACTCCCACACCTGCCCCCCAAAACAACCCGGCTGCGACGACGGCGAGTCAGGCGCTGGAGGACGGTGACGACGGTAGCTCGCTGACCCTCACCGACATCACCACCGCGGTCCAGCAACTGGACCAGTATCCCGACCAACCGTTCGTGCTGAACCTTCCCGGTATCAGCGACGCCACCACGCTCGGTCCGGTCATCGGCTACGCCCAGAACCGGGGTGACGTCTTCCTCGTGATTGACTGCCCAGCACAAATGTCTGATCCGGCGACTGTGGTGTCCACGGCTCAAGGCTTAGGAGCCACAGCGCAGGCTGCCTTCTACTACCCCCAGGTGCAGATCTCTGATCCGTACTCGCCAGTCGCTGGTCGTACCCGCTTGATCCCCCCCGGCGGGTTCGTGGTCGGTCAGTACATCTCCACCGACATGTCCAGAGGAGTGGCCAAGGCCCCAGCCGGTCTGGGGGCATCGCTACTCGGTGTCACGGGATTGGAGTTTGTCCTCACCAACGATGAGCAAGGCGTCCTGACTCAGGGCAACGTCAACTGTCTCGTATCCATCCCCGGCTCTGGGGTGGTGATCTGGGGAGCGCGCACCCTGTCTCCCTACCTGGTCACCCGCTACGTGTCGGTGGAGCGCACGATCATCTACCTCCAGACCGAACTCGTGGCGCTCTCCAAGTTCGCTGTCTTCGAACCCAACGACTGGGTGCTGTGGAACCAGATCGTGTCGGTCATCAATCAGTTCTTGACCGCTTTCTGGCAGAGCGGGGGGCTGCAAGGTCAGAGCGCATCCGACGCCTTCTACGTCACCTGCGATGGCACCAACAACACACCGATGACCATCCAGCAGGGCGTCGTCAACATCGAAGTGGGCGTCGCGCTCCAGTACCCCGCCGAGTTCGTCGTCATCAGCATCGGTCAGTGGGCCGGTGGTCAGAACGTCGCGGTCACCACGTCATAAGGAGGACACATGACCAGTCGCCCGCTGAACTCAGATCCACTGCGGAACTTCCGCTTCAACGTCAACATCAACCACCCAAACATCCCGACCCTGCCTCGCATGGGCTTCATGGCCATGTCCGGCCTGGCCGTCAACAACGAAGTCATCCCTTACCGCGAAGGCGGTAACAACACCACGACCCGCAAGATGCCCGGCCAATCCGACTTCGGCCCCATCACCCTCACCAGAGGGTTCATGGCCGCACCAGTAATGACAGCCGGTGCAGTCGGCACCGGCATCGGGACCAACGAGATCTACAAGTGGTTCAGCCAGATCTTCGCGGTCAACGTGGGCAAGGGCTTCGGCAGCCCCACCACCAACTTCCGCGTCGGTGTGACCATCGATGTCCTCTCTCACCCCATCACCACCACCGGGTACGCCGCCGGGGTCGACAACCCGCCTCCGATCAAAGCTCGCTTCCTGGTCTACAACGCCTGGCCCATGGGCTACTCCTTCTCCGACCTGGAGGCTGGCGGCAACGCCGTCTTCATCGAGAACCTGACCCTGGCCCACGAGGGCTGGGCGCTTCTTACCGCCAACCAGGATCCCTCCAGCTTCCTGTCTAGCTCAGCGACGGTATGACGGTCTTCGAACCATCGCCGATCGATCCACTAGCTGAACCCGACGCCGCCAACGAGAGGGTCAAGAGCCTTACGTCGGCTCCGATCCCTTTGATGAAGCCGCCGACCGGCAACCGCACTCTGCTACCGGGCGGTTACCTGGATGACGAAGGCAACGTCCACCGTGACGCTCGCATCCGGGAGATCAACGGGTCCGACGAAGAAGCCATGGCTCGTGAGCTACGCAACCCGACCATCAACATCCCAAAGGTGGTCGACCTGCTTCTCAAGCGCACAGTGGAAGCGGTTGGAACAATCGACCCGGTCCCACCAACGGTCCTCAATGACATGCTGACCGGTGATCGGGCCGCGCTCATGCTGGCCGTACGGATCCTCACCTTCGGTCACGACTGGGAGGTGCCGGACTTTCCCTGCCGCATGTGCGGAGAGACCTTCGGCACCATCGTGGAACTGGACTCGATTCCCATCAAGAAGCTCGACAACCCCATGGTCCAAGAAGTCGACGTCGAGTTACGCAACGACCACACCGCCACCGTTGTCCTCCTAACCGGTGGCGTCCAGCTTGAGATGGTTGGCGACGGGAACCGGACCGGCCCGGAAGAAGCCACCATCGCTATCGACCGCTGCATCCGCAAGCTCGACGGCATGCCCGTAGCCGGACCCGTCGCGCAAAAGATGAGCATGGCTGACCGGCGCAAGATCGTCGCCGCCATGAGTGGATCTCAGCCCGGCCCCCAGATGGAGGAGGTGATGGTCACATGCACCGAATGCGGAAGGGAGGCCAACTACACCGTCAGCCTGGTCGACTTATTTCGCTAACACCATCACCCCCTTCGACCTCCTCTACCTCCAGTACCAGCGGATCTCGGAACGGTTCCCCGGTTGGGGTCTGTCCGAGATCAAAGCCATGCCCCACTTCGAACGTCGCCATTGGGTCGACGTAGTACTGAGCAACGTCGATGGCTGACGGTTACGGTGCCGGGCTGTTTGACTCCCAAGGCCCCAAGGATTTTGCCTCCGCGGTCGGGGGTATCTCGACCGAACTGAACTCGGTCAAGGGGGCCTTCACCTCCTTCGGTACTGAGGCCAAGAGCGCCCTGTCGGGCGTCTCCAGCGCCGTCGATGGCCTGATCCAAAAGCTGAGCCAAGTCACTAGCCAGCTACAGCAGGGCCTCACCGCGGCTGGCGGAGGCGGCGGTGGTATGGGTCAACCCACGTCTCCCAAGACCAGCGGAGGCGGCGGGAGCGGACAGACCGGCTCCAACGTCAACGCCCAGGGCTGGTCACCTGACGCTGCGCCCAAACCAAACGCCGGAACCGGTGCCGGTGCGCCCCTGACCGGGATGGAGCAGAACACGGCTGGTGACGGGCCGACTCAGTTCCCCAAGCAGGAACCAGGCAGCGCCCAGCCCGGCTCTACTCCTTCCCAGACCGGTGGCTTCCTGGGGATGGGTCAGGGCAGTGCGTCCACCATGGGGCAACGGGCTATGCAGTCCATGATCCCTGCCGCCATCGGCGCAGCCACTAATGCGGTTGGGGGCCTGACGAGTACGGCGGTGCAAGGGGCCAGCATCGGTCAGATGTACGCCCCGGCCTTCGGCGTCAGTTCCCGCAGCCTCTATGTAATGCCGAAGGGCATCCTGGCCCAGAACCCCCAGGACTACGCTCAGTCCAACTACTACGCCATGCAGAACCTGGGCATGGCCCCAGGCACCCAGAACTGGTCCTCCATCATGGGACCCGGCGGTGGTCTCAACCAGTTGATGACGCTGGATCCCGGTCTAACCCGCCAGCAAGCCGCCCAGAGCTTCGGCAACATGATGGCCCCGCAGACCTTGAACCAGCAGATGGCGTTCGGTCTCAACTTCAGCCCCGGCGGGAAGATGGAGACGCCACAGCAGCAGTACCAGCAAATGTTTCAGCGGCTCACCATCAACGTGCCTGGTGGCAAACCCACCGGGGCACAAGTCGAAGCCTGGCTACGTCCTGGTGGTCCCTGGTCATCGAACCTGGCCTCGGCGGGCTGGCAGCCAGGTAGTGCGGAGTACCAGGGCTTCGTGAACTACGCCCTCACCCAGGTGGGAATGCAGGGCCAAGGCAAGTCACTGGTCGGGTCGAATATCAACCTCGGTACGACGTCCGGTGCCCAGCAAACCCCACTGGGTAACACCCCGGCCTACGCTCAGCTTCAAGCCCAGAGCGCACAGTCCCAGGTCGAGACCCAAGCCGAACCGGCTCTGGCCCAAGCCGCTAAAGACCTCAACGAGGCCGCGACCCAACTCCTCCACGCTGTCAACCCGTTGGCCAGTCTCTTCGGTGGCGGCGGGCCAGGAGGAATGGTCGGATCCATCGTCGGCATGGGCGGTATGTATATGGGCGGCAAGCTCCTGGGCAAAGTGGGCGGCAAGGTTCTCGGCTCAGTTGGCGGCAAGGTTCTCGGATCTTTTGGCGGCAAGCTCGGCAAGCTCGGTGATCTCCTGGGTGGCGGCACTGCCGCCGAGGCTGAAGGAACGGTCGCCAAGACGGCAGGGAAGGGGATGTTCGGCAACCTCCTCAAGGGAGGTCTTGGCAATCTGTTTAAAGGCGGGGCGGGTGCTGCGGGAGCAGAGGCAGGAGAAGTTGGTGGTATAGAAGCAGCCGGTGCAGGCCTCGACGCCACAGGTGTAGGTCTGCCGGTTGGATTGGCGTTGGGGGCTGTCGGTTTAGGTCTCGGCTTCCACAAGCAGATCGGCAGCTTCATTGGTGGACTCTTTGGTCACCACAAGAAAAAGTCCACCGCCGCACCAGATGGTACTGAAACCGGTGCGAGCGATGACGTGTCCTCCCTCCTGGCTTCTAAGCCTGCCCCCAACAGTCTCCTGGCCTGTCTGACTTCACAGGTCAAGGCCAACGACAACACCGTCATCAGCGTCCTGATGAACAAGTCATCGGCTATGCCCAGAATCGGTGGCGGAGGGGCGATGGGTGGCGGTCGTATACAAACCATGAGCGCCTTTAGCCCCCTTGGCACAGGCGGCGGAGGCGGAGGCGGCGGAGGCGGAGGGGGAGGCGGAGGCGGAGGCGGCGCATCTGGGAGTGCCACGGGGTCTGCTCCTTCGCAGCCTTACACCTGGACCTACAAGAGCGGCGGCATCGGCCCCCAAGACATGTCTGGGATGTTCATGACGACATCCTCCAGTGGCGGTGGCGGCGGTGGTGGCGGTGGTGGTGGCGGTGGTAATGGCGGCAGTTCTGGCCCAACAACCCTCAGTGGCAGCGGCAACGTCCAACAGGCGTACAACTATTTCCTTAGTAAGGGCCTCAAGGACTACATGGCGGCTGGCATCGTAGGCAACTTGGCCCAAGAGTCCGGGGTGAACCCGGCGTCCACTTCGCCAGGTGCAATGGGCATTGCTCAGTGGACACCACCGACTGCGCTGCAAGCCTGGGCCAAACAGCAAAACCGTAGTGCCACCGACATGTCAACTCAGTTGGACTTTCTGTGGATGCAGATGAACTCGACCGAGAAGGGGGCGCTCGTGGCCTTGCAGGCCTCGACCGACGCCGCCTCTGCCGCCCAGGCATTTGAGCAGCAGTACGAACGGGCCGGAATACCGATGATGCAGAATCGGGTCAAGTACGCCCAGACCGTTCTGTCAACCAAGGGAGCCAGCTACGCCCGTGGCTCCCAGTTGATCGACCGCACCCAGCTTGCCCTCCTGCATGCCGGTGAAGCGGTGGTGCCTGCCGCCGACAACTACTCCGCCTCCCCTTACAACAAGAACGGAGCAGGCAACGGCGGTGGAAACACCGTTCACCTCAACTTCAAAGCGGGAGCCGTTGTGCTGCAAGTGCCGCCCTCTTCCTCCCAGCAGGACATGGAGAACCTTGCCAACCAGTTCGTCGCGGCCATCTCCAAGCCCGCTGTCCTCGCCGGAGTCAGGTCCACGTAATGCCCACCCAGAACCCATCCGACGTTCAGAAGCCCGGTGATCAGGCCCTGGCGATAGCGAAGCAGCAGATCGGCAAGCCGTATGTCTACGGGGCGACGGGACCCAATAGCTTCGACTGCTCCGGGCTGATGTACTACGCCTACCTGCAAGGGGCTGGCATCAACGTGGGCCGTGACACCACCTCACAATGGAACAACCAAACCTCTCTGTACACCGTCTTCGACGCCTTCAACGCCCAGGGAAAGACACTCTCCCAAGACCAACTGGAAGACGGCGACCTCCTGCTCTACTTCCAGCCGGGCAACAGTGGACCCAACGCCCACGTCAAGATGTACGCCGGAGGCGGGCAGACCATCGAGGCTCCGTACACCGGAGCAGTCGTCACCTACAACCCGGTGGACCTGGTGGGCGACACCGCGGAGCCTTTCCATGGTGTGAAGCGGACGACTGGAAGTAGTGGAGGCGGAAGCACAACCGGCGGCGGAGGAGCCAGCACTGGCGGTAACTCTGGGCAAGGGAGCGGGAGCGGCAATAACCCCACCGGGCTGACCGCCCAGCAAATGCAGGACATGGGCAAACAAATCGCCGCCCTGAAAGACCCTCGCAGCAATCTACCCTTCTCGGCCAAGTTCCAAGGCCAGGCAACCCCAGGTTCTGCTGGCAGCTTCACCATGAAGCTGGGCGGATCGAACTACATGCCAGCCACCCAACTCGTGCGGGGCGGCATGATGGAACTGGTAGCGAAGCAGTTCAAGTGCTACTTCATGATGAACCCGCAGCAGATCTCGGTCGAGGCGGGCATCAACACCTCGCAACTCTCCCCCTTCCAGCAGGACTCCTCGGTCTGGCAGTCCGGCGGATACTTTGTCACCAACCAGACCGTCAGCTTCACCGTGTACTTCAACCGGATGTACGAGGTGTGGGGAGGCGACGTTCAGGGACCCTCCCAGGAAGGCTGTCGGTGGGACACCCGTGCCCTAGAACGCCTCATGGGCATCTTCGACGCGGTGGCAGCCCACGGCGGGAATACCGGCCTCGGCACCAACGGATGGGGTGAATGGCCTGCCAGCATGATGCCGTTACAGATCGTTTTCGGAGGCCAGAACTCCCTCCAGTTCCAAGGCGTGTTGAGTTCCTTCGATTACGTCTTCACCATCTTTGACGCCAACATGATCCCGGTTGAGGCCTACGCCGACATCACTGTCATGCGGGTCTACAACCCCACCCAATCCGGAGCCGACCTGACCAACGCCCTGGTCACGATGACCGGGCAAAAGGGTCCCACGAACCTACCGGGCAAGCGGGCCTTTACGAGATGATCGTCAGCGGCTCCCGTTACGCAGGCCAGCCTGTGGTCAGCGTCCCCACCGACGCGGCGGGCGACACTGATATCGCTGTCTTCGGCCCGACCCCCACCCTGCCCGCCACCTTCGCCTACTACACCGTGGTTCAGGGAGACCGTCTCGACATCATCGCCAACAACCTGTACGGCGTCCCGGACTACTGGTGGCGGATCGCGAACGCCAACCCTGAGATCTTCTACCCCGATGACCTGGTCGTCGGCTCGATCATTCGGATCCCATCGTCATGATCAGAGCCAACGCCGTCCCCATCTTCGACCCTGGTGGTCGTGCTGCTCAGAAGACCGTCAACACCGTCAAGGTCTTGATGACTGAGAACATGCACGACACCGCCATCATCACCCTACGCGGCGAGTCAACCGATGCCCCGGAGCTACAACCAGGCACCCCCGTGCAGATGCAATACGGCTGGTCCACCATCGACATGGACTACTTCTACGGCTACGTCGACCACATCGAAACCCACTACGACCGGGCAGTCGGTGACAGTTCCACCCTAGAAGACGTGGTTTGCCTGGGAGCCAGCTACTCCCTCAAAGACCCATTCATCGGTGGCTGGACCAACGTGCAGGCCTCCACCCTGGTGACGCAGATCTCCAAGCAATACTTCCTGTCATCGGTGGTCGAAGACGATGACACGGTCTGGCCACAGTTGGCCGCGCCTGGAGACTCTGCCTGGTGCTTCCTGACCCAACTGGCCAGCAAGACCGGCTACAGCCTGGCCTGTAACAAGACCAGGGTCCGCTTCGTCTCTGTCGACCTCGCCATGAAGCGGTACACGCCCACCATGCCGGTCTTCTATTCACGCAACACTGCCGGTACCACGGCCCAGCAATCGATCACCAAGTTCCAGGCCCTCACAGGTGAAGCGCTCGCCCTTGCTGGTCACACCAAGGCAACACGACAAGTTAGCGGTCTCGACCTCCGCACCGGCCAGATCATCAGCGCTACCAACGACGCCTCCGATCCCACACCGTTGGGCCAAAACTCCAACTACCCCTTCTTCAGTCAACAGGTCTCCACCAGCGTGGTCTCTAGCCAGGGACACGCCCACGCGGTACTGGCCGGGATGGCTCAGAACAACCGCTTTGCCTTCCAGGCCACCGCAACCCTGGGCGGCCTCACCGCGGTCAAACAAGGCATGCCGATCGTCATCTCCGGCATCGACAGCAACAACGACGGCACCTGGTGGGTCCAAGAAGTCACCCACAAGATCAAGTCACAGAGCTATTCCCTGGACGTCTCCCTCGGCCGCGACGCCACCGGGGACAATGGCACCTACCCGGTCCAGGGCACCTCCGTGGTCTTCACGCCCATAAATCCTGTCGGTTACGTCGTCGCCAACATCCCACCCACCAAGCTCGTCAACAACCGCTGGCGAGCCGCCCACGCCTCCAATGTCGGCATCCGTTAGCCCCGCCGCGGCCCCGACCCCGCCGACGCCCCCGCACTACGGGGGTGTGTACGCGGCCAAGGTTTATTCCATCACGGATCCCAATCATCTCAGGCGGATCCAGATGTATATCCCTCAGGTCTTCGGTGACAGCCCGCTCAAGATCTGGGCACCGCCGATCGCCCAAAGCACCAATACCCCAGTAGTCGGCAGCGTCGTCTGGTGCATCTTCCAGGGTGGGGACCCGGCCTACCCCACCTACATGCCTCAACAGGTAGGGGGAGGGTCCGCAGGCCCGACCGGACCCTCTGGCCCAACCGGACCCTCCGGTCCACAAGGCATCACCGGAGCAGGAGGAACCACAGGCGCGACCGGAGCCACAGGAGCAACGGGTCCCACCGGCCCGTCAGGCGGGCCTCCTGGCCCCACAGGGCCTACCGGACCCACCGGGCCGATCTCGACAGTTCCTGGTCCCACCGGGGCGACTGGAACTGTTGGGTCGACCGGAGCCACTGGGCCAACGGGTGCCACCGGTCCTCTCGGAGGACCCACTGGCCCAACCGGCCCACCAGGTCCACCCGGCCTCACCTACATCCAGACCATCACCGCCCCCACCGCGGCAGGATCGCCCTACACGGTCACCCACAATCTGAACACCCACTACCCCCTGATAGAGCTATGGGACGCCGTCAATGGCCACATGCTGGTGACCAACGCGTCCGTGGTGGACGCCAACAACATCACCCTCAGCTTCCTCCAGAACCCTCCCCACGACGTCACCGTGGTGGTCACAGGCGGCGCTACGGGCATGACCGGTCCCGCCGGGCCGACCGGCCCTACCGGTGCCACCGGCCCGTCTGGTGGCCCTCCAGGTCCAACCGGAGCCACTGGAGCCACTGGATCAATCGGTCCCACTGGTCCGCAAGGCCCAGCCGGTGACGCAGGCACGACATTCTTCGTATGGAACCAGGCCTCCGCCGCCACCACCTGGATGATCAGCCACACCCTGGGCTTCAACCCGAACGTATCGGTAGTCGACTCCACCGGCATGCAGATCTTCCCCGGCGATCTCAAGTACCTCGACGTTGCCACCATCCAACTTGACTTCTCGGCTGCCGTAGGTGGCCTGGCGTACCTGAGCTAGGAGCGACTGATGCCTTCTTTCTACGGTGCCGTTGACCTCACCAAGAACGAGCTTCGTAACGCCGTCGTCCAAAACCTGGGGTCGGCACCGGCCTCACCAGTCCAGGGCCAGATCTACTTCGACAGCACCGCCCACGTCCTCTATTGGTACAACGGCACCGTCTGGGTCAGCGCGGCAGGAGCATTGCCCTCCTCGACGGTCACCACCGCGGCCATCGGTGACGCACCGGTACCTGGCGCAGCCACTGTTTACAGCGCAGGTGACCATAAGCACGGCATGCCTGCCTTCGGTACGGTCCCAGGCACTAACTCACCTGGGACTGGCGCGAATGGCGGGTCGGCAGCAACTGTCAGCCATTCTGACCACATCCATGGCTGGACCTCCGCCGTTGGTTCTTTGGACATGGGCGGCAACTTCATCATCAATGTGTCGGATCCCGCCTCGCCACAACATGCCGCCACCAAGAACTACGTCGACAGTTCCATCGCTGGCCTGACCTGGAAGGCCCCGTGCCGGGCTGCCACCACTGCCAACATCACCCTGTCAGCCCCCCAGACCATTGACGGAGTGGCCGTGGTGGCTGGTGACCGGGTGCTGGTCAAGAACCAGACGACCCAGAGCGGCAACGGCATCTACGTGGTAGCCGCAGCAGCCTGGACCAGAGCCACCGACGCGTCCACCTCAGCACAGCTTGTCGACGCAGCCGTCTACGTGTCCTCCGGCACCACCCAAGCCGACACCGCCTGGACCCAGGTCACCGACCCACCCATCACCATCGGCACCACCAACCTGGTCTGGGTGCAGTTCTCCGGAGCGGGCACCTACAGCGCCGGTAACGGCCTCACCCTGACCGGCAATGTCTTCGCAGTCGGAGCAGGCACCGGCATCCTCTCTACCCCCGGCCAGGTGGCTGTCGACACCACCGTCATCGCCACCCAGGCCTACGTCACCACCGCCATCACCGGCATGGCCAAGAAGTACGCCGCAACCCTGGCTGGCACCGCCTCACCGGAAATCATCACCCACAACCTCAACACCAGAGACATACAGGTGTCCGTCTACAACGGCGCTTCTCCGTACGGCGCGGTCCAGGTGGACTGGCAAGCCACCACGGTCAACACCGTGACCATCAACTACAACCCCGCCCTCGGAGCGGGCTACCGAGTGGTCGTGATGGGCTAATGCCTCGCACCTACGGCACCACCAATGTGATGCCCTACGCCACCGCGCCCCCGGTGGGGGCCGTGGGCGACGAGTACTACAACACCACCACCAAACAACTCTTTCTCTCGGACGGCACCGCCTGGAACCCAATAGCGGGCAGTGGTGGCGGCGGGGGCGCACCCTACGCACCGGTACAGACCACCCCACCTCCAGCCAGTAGCCCCACCATCTCGCCTCCGGTGGGCCTGCTCTGGGTGGACACCGGTACTACAAGCTCTGGCACGAACCTCATCTATTACCAGACGCTGACGGCTCCGTTGGCAGCCGCGCCCGCCACCGTCACACACAACCTGGGCACCATCTATATCCAGGCGCAAATGTGGGACGTCGTCACCGGCCTGCTGGTCGGTGCCCAGATCAAGATCATCGACGCCAACAACATCCAGATCTCGGTCACCCAGAACATGCCCAACAACGTAAACGTGGTGGTCATGGGCCAGCCGGGTCCTGGCCTTCCGGTGAACCCACCGGACTACGCCACCAAGCTCTACGTTGACCAACGCACCCCGAACCTGCCGCCCCCGGTCACCTCAGGGTCAACAATCCAGACGTACACAGACGTGCTGGGTGACGTGTGGGTTGCGCTCAACGGTGTGAACGCTGGAGCCTGGAGGCGGGCCAGGGATGTACTGCACGCACGGTATTACAAGGTTACTGCCTTCACCTCTTTGGCTAATGCTTGGCTAAGTCTGAGCATGGACACTCTGCACTTCGATGATTACGGAATGTACAGCGCTAGTACCGGGTTGTTCACCCCTCTCGTGACGGGTGTGTACCGGCTTTCCTTCCAATGCGGTGCTACCTGTACTGCGACGGCGCAGTGGGTACAGCCAGGGATCTGGACGGGCAATGTAGTCAACGTGGTGGCAGACACGGTTGGTCACGCCTCAGCGGCGAAGGGTTGTTCTATGAACGTCACGACGATCAGGAGGATCACCACTCTGACCGACACCTATATCGCCAGGTTCGCTTCCTCGGTAGCACTCGCTGGTCTTACTGGTGCCGACTCCACCTTCTTTGAGATGGATTACCTGGGGACGGGCTGATGACCGCGATACCTACCTACGTTTCGCTCATTCCGCTCCCGGCTCCGGTCACGTCTGGCACCACCATCCAGACCTACACCGATCCCAACGGTGACGTGTGGGTGGCAAAGAACGGGGTCAACGGTGGCAACTGGCTCAGAGCCAGGGATGTCCTCTACTGTCGAATGACCCGTGCCGCTGCTATGAACCTCACGACCTCTCAGGTCACTATGCCATACGACACCACTTACCGAGATGCTTACGGTATGTGGACACCGGCACAGAATGGTGTTTTGGCACCGGTGGCTGGTTTGTATCGTGCTGATGTCGTGCTGTGTGGCGCTTTCACGGCGACCGGCCAAACAATGAACATACAGATCAACTTGATCGGTGGTGGCGGTTATACACGGATCAACCGACAGTCTGCCTTTGCAGGTAACACCTACGTGGAGTCTCACGACGAGATATTCATGCCTACGCCTGGTACTTACTTGGGAGTTGGTGTGTATGCGTCAGCCACTTTGGCGCTGGCTGGATTGAATAACTTCGATAACTACTTCACTATCCAATATATGGGAACAGGCTGATGCCAGCGCTGAGATATTGGGATGGGGCCACGTATCGACTCTTGGGTGCCGGTGGTCCTACTGGCCCAACCGGACCGGCTGCTCCTGTTGCCACGGCAGCGCATCAGCGCTGGTACCGCAACGCTGTCCTCTCGATGGCCAGTGGTGCCTGGACGGTAGTGGGGTTTGACACCCAACTGGACAACCAAGACCCTGCTG
>Ga0210397_10000108_pt1 | contig 64759 bp, 62 predicted proteins | sample IncBWH2OmetaG_FD_160126 | JGI IMG/M metagenome (GOLD analysis project Ga0210397, IMG submission 160126) | Forest soil microbial communities from Barre Woods Harvard Forest LTER site, Petersham, Massachusetts, United States - Inc-BW-H-2-O ...
CGGTCGCATCGTTCCGCTGTATGTCGGTCTGATCGCGTTTATCGCGAACCTCGGGCTTGCCGTCGTGTTGACCGTGCTGTTCAATGGCGTGAAAGTTCCTGATGGCTCGGACGCGACCACTCCCCGAGACTTCGACGAGGCGCCGACCACCGCATAGATAGTCATATTGGACGGTTCTGGCCAAATCGAACGCTCGTTCGCAGGGAGCGCGTGACCCGCGTCACTACAACTTGGGTATTAGTTCAGTAAGGCGGCGCTTTTCTGTACTTTGCTGTCGGTACAAATGCACTTTTCTGGGTTTTTTAAATGGTAAGCAATCGATCATCTAGCGCTCGCGGATTCACGATCCTTGAGGCGCTTCTCGGTATTACGATCTTCGCGATCGCGCTAGCTGCCTTCTACTCCATCATTCCCGGCTCGTTCCAGACGACGAGCCACGATGACCAGTTCGTCCAAGCGGTGAGTGCCGGACAGCAATATATGGATGCGTTGCGGAGCTCGGTTGAACAAGGAACGCCCGTGCCGCAGCCTCCCGTCATCCCGATCGACGGCGGCGTTTCGGTAACCGGCAACGGCATGCAGAACGCGTCGCCGGGAAACTTCATAATCACCGGAAACTGCCTGCCCGTTCCCGGATTTACACGGCTGGAAGACTGCACAGTCCTCGTGACATGGAATGAGGGCAGCGCGAATCGCTCGTATCAGGTGGAGTCGTATGCGACCAAGCAAGTATCGTAGCACGCGTCACGAGCGCGGATTCACGCTCGCCGAGATCCTTACGGTGGCGGTGCTCTTCGGGATGTTGCTGAGCACGATCGCCGCGGTCATCCCAGCGGTCATGCGCGCACCGGCGCAAATGCAGTCGCAAGTGGATGAGGTCAACGCGGCAGCGCTCGCTTTGTACAAAGTACAGCGCGATGCGCGCCAGAGCGATGTCGGTGGTGTTTTCAACTGCACAACTCTGCCCGTCCCTCTCTGCAGCCAACAGATCGGCCCGCCGGTACCGACACAAGCGATCGCGATTGCCGGCAACGATTCTTCTCAGTTCTTCAGCCAGACCTCGGGTGAGGCGAACTGGCAAGGCTACACCCTCTATTGGTTAGCGCCGAGTGCATCCGGGATCGGTATGGACTTGATGCGAGCATACGAGCCCCAAGTTATTCCGCTGAATTTAGGTGTGCCGCAGTTTACAACGACTCAGGCGCAGACCGCGCTGACCCTTGCGCTCTTGCTCGCATCTCCAGATGTCGCCGCAGGCGACGTTCGTAAACTCCAGGTCGGCGTCACGCCGGCCAATGGCATCATCGCGCTGCGGATGAGTGCCGGCGTGAACCGCGGCGACCAGACCGAACTGACGCTCTATGGAAACACCTATGCGCGCAACTGACGCCGTTCGAACGCCGCAACGCGGCGTCGTCATGCTCATCGTCGTCATCTTGGTGGCGTTGCTTATCATCGTCGCGCTCATCGTGGCGTACGGCGCTTTCAACGCGCAGACCAGCGCTCAGGCGTTAGGTGTCAAGTACCGAGTGCTCAATAGCGCTGAGGCCGGCGCGAATCTCGCGCTGAACGAACTCGCCGAAGATCCTACCTACCCCTCCGGTCAATGCGTTAGCGGCACGCTGAACGCTAAGCCCTACACCGGCTGCGTGGAACTCAATCGCCTCCAAAACTCGTGGGCGTACGCAACTGATCCGGAGACCGGCGCCCAGGTCAAAGTGCCGGCCAACTCTGCATACATCTACGGCGAATCGTCTTTTCAGGGCGGTCGCAAAGTGTACATCGAAGCTATCGCCGATCCATCGCCTCCGCTCACGCTACCCGGCGGCGTGATCAACTCGCAGAACGACGTGAACGATATCGCCCCCGAACCGATTTCGCAAGATCCGCTTCATCCGGGCGATGCCAACGTCAACGCAAACGGCAACATCAACGTCACGGGAGCGGCGGCGAGCACAGTGCAGGGATCCACGACTGCCGTCGGCTCGAACCAAATTCCGGGCGGACATTCCAACGGCGCGGCTGTGATGTTTCCCAGTCTAGTAGAGGTCCAACAGGCGGCACAAAATGCGCAGTCGCTCGGGAAATCCGGCACGCAGGTCAGCGGATCGTCGCTGAGCAGCGGGTCGGGCGGCGCGTTGAGCGGCAACGTCTATGTCAACGGCGACATCCAGTTGAACAAGGGCACGCTCACGTTTAGCAGCGGATCCAATGTCTACGTCAACGGCAACGTCTGCGTCTCGGGCTCCGGCGTGCTCGCCAACGCCAATCAGGGCCAAAATGTCTTCGTTGTGAGCGGCGTTATGGCGGTGACCGGCTCGGGCAACTTCAACGCTGCGCCAGGCGCTAACTCGCTGCTGCTCGTCCTCGGCTCCGATCCAACGTCCTTTAATCCGTGCGGCGGCGGTCCGTTCGCGCTCGATCTCGAACCTACCGGAACGCCGAGTCAGATCGGCACCGTGTACGCTTCGGCGGGGTCGGTGTTCTTGGGCGGCTCGACCACGCTCACGGGCGCTGCCGATGGTGCCAACGTCTTGATCGGCGGCGGGCCATCGTCAACGTTCAAATACGACTCGGTGCAATCGCAGACCACCATGACTACCGGAACCTTGACGTACTCGGCGTACAACGAGTACTGATCCGCATGGCCCACGTCATTGAACTCCGTCCAACCGTAGGTCATCAGCCAAGTCGGGCGCTGACACTCGCCGAGGCGTTGGAGCGGCTCACGACCGCCGGATACGAAGCCGATGCGCACACGTGGGAACAGTTCGTTGACGGCGGCCTCTTGCGCCACAGCAAAGCTGCATCCGCGAAGCTCACCGAAGTCTCGAATCAGGACTTCAAGCGCTTCCGCCAATTGCTCGACGTGCGCCTGCGGGTCGGAAGCCGCGCGTCGATCGACGAGCTATGTTTTTACGCCTGCGCGGCTAACGTAAGCGACGTGCCCACGACACGTGTCGTCTCGTTCGTCGAGTCCGGCATCTCATCGTTTTTCGCGGCGGCCACGGACGCGCTGCGCGCGGTGACCGCACTTCCCGACCGTCTTGGCGTCGAAGGACAGCGCGTGCTCAGCTTCCGGCTCGCATGCGCGCTCTTAGGTTCGCAAACCACGCGCGCCCGACAGCCCTCGAATAACATCGAGTGGCTGATGACGACGTGCTGCATGATGTTTCTCCACGCCACGTGGCGCAATCGGACGCGCGGTCGCGGTCCCGCCCCGCGAATTCTCACGCCGGCCGTGTTAGATACAGACGAGACGCCCATCTCGGCCATGAGCGCTGGCCGGCCGCTTCGATCGCGCGCCGCGGAAGTCACGCTTCCGCCTATCGCCGACTTGGAGAAGATCATCGCCGGACTTCGGCGCGCTGCCTACGACCGCTCGGCCGACGTCGCCTCCGCCGCTGCAGGCGCGGCGCGGTTAGTGGACGGGCAGCTCGCGAGCGCTGATCATTCCAAATTGCCGATCATCGTGAAGTCCGTTGCACCGCTGCTGACCGCTGCATTCATCCGCGTTCGTACGAGTGCGCCGAGCGGCACCGCGGAGCGGCTCGTCGCGTCGGCGTGGACCGACCAGCGCGCGTTTCAATCCGCTCTGCTCGCATACTGGACGTAGCCCTCGCCGCTTTTTGAAGGGGCCGACTTTATGTCGGCCCACTTCGTCTGCAGGGGCAAAATCTACCGAGATGCCCGATTCGCCTGATGATACTCCTGATCCATAAAAAGCGGCGACGAGATCAGCATGTCCGCAGATCGGCGGTTGCATGCGATCGGCACGTCGTAGAGCACCGCCAATCGGAGCAACGCCTTCACGTCGACGTCGTGCGGCTGGGGTGATAACGGATCCCAAAAGAAGATGACCACGTCGACCTTGCGCTCGGCGATCATCGCGCCCACTTGTGCGTCCCCGCCGAGCGGTCCAGAGAGCAGCATCGTGATAGGCAGGTCGAGTTTCTCCGCGACAGAGCGTCCGGTCGTGGCCGTCGCGTAGATCACGCACTTGGCGAGCGTTCCCCGATTGAACGCGCTCCATTCGGCCATCTCCTCTTTGCGTGCGTCGTGTGCGATCAACACGACGCGCGGATGACGCTCGTCTTTGGGGCTTAGCCGATCGGTTCGAGTCATGTTCGCGATTTCGACGAAGGGGCAAGCGATGCTTGCCCTACTACGAGGGCTCTAGGGAAAGCGAGGTTTTTTCAAGTCGGAGCGCGGGTCGTAGACGAGTCGCGCGTGTTTGATGATCGCATAGGGCACCGCGGTCGCGCCTGCGTGCGGATCGTCGATGACTACCGCGACATCGTCTGCGGCGACTATCGGCCCTGTGAATTCCACGCGATTGGCCAGCTGCTGCGACGTCACGACCTTTGCCTGTTTCCCCGCGAAGCGGCGATAGTTCGCGGGCGTGTAAAGCTGACGCTCGAGCCCGGCCGACTCCACTTCGATCTGATAGTCGGGCGCATTCTGCCCCATCTCGTCGATCCGTTGGGCCAATCGCCGGTTGATGTCTTCGCAGAGATCGATTGACACGCCGCCTTCGCGGTCCACAACGACACGAACGACCCAGGATCCGTGTTCTCGAACCACCGTAGATTTCACGATTTCCACGTCGGGGAACAATCGCGCGATAGCGTCGACGTGTGCGGCTAGGTCGCTCCGAATTTCGTTCCCGCCGATCATATGATCGTCTCGCGCGCCCATGGACACGCGACCGAGACGCCCGAGCGAAGAAGCGCAGCACGGACGGCGCGCGCAACCGCGACGGCCGTCGGCTCGTCGCCGTGAATGCACAGTGTCGCGATGTCGCCGCGCTGTGCGAGCGTCACCGCCTGACGCGCAGCCGCGTCAGGCGCTGCAAAGACCGAGCCGGGCAACGCGCGGGACCGAAGTGAGCCATCCGGCTCGTACGCCCGGTCGCAGAATCCTTCGGCGGCGACGCGCAGTCCGGCCGAACGACCTGCGCGCAACAACTCGCTTCCGGCCAAGCCCACGAGCACGAGCGATTTGTCGGCCTCCCGGATAGCAAGCGCGAGCGCGTCGGCAAGTTCTGGGTCAACGGCTGCATCGTTGTAGAGCGCGCCGTGCGGTTTGACGTGCGCGACCTCCGCGCCGAGTGACGTGGCGATCGCGCGCAGCGCGTCGAGCTGTGTCCGCAGCGCCCGAGCAGCGTCGCGCGCGTCTTGCGCTCGCGGCCGCCGGCCGAATCCCTCGCGATCCACGTACGATGGGTGGGCACCGATGGCGGCCCCGCTGGAAAGCGCCGCGCGGACAGTTGCCGCCATAGTCTCGTCATCACCGGCGTGACCCCCGCACGCGATGTTCACTGAACTGACGAAGCCGATGAGTTCGCGATCGGCGCTGCGTCCCTGCGGTCCGGGCAATTCGCCCACGTCGCAGTTAATATCTATCGCGCGAGCGGCCGTCACGATTCTGCGCCTTCGAAGAAACCCGCCGCGAGGACAGCACTGCCGTCTCTTCGGCCGTCAACTGATCGGCACGCCGCGTCGAGCGCGCTTCGACGTTGCGCAAGCGCTCGGCCCGCTTCGTCAACGTCGACCGCCGCAAAACTCACACGCTCGCCCGGTCGCAGCTGCGCGGCAAGCGGAATATCGGCGTAGGCGACGACCGCGGCGACCTCGTAGCCGCCTGTCGTCTGATGCTCGCACAGGAGCACGATCGGCATGCCGTCGCCCGTGATCTGGACGCAGCCGGCGCTCACGCCGGCCGACGGCAGATCGGCGCGCATTCCAACAAGCGATCCCTCGCCGTCGAGCGCCAGCGCCTGGCGCGACGACCGATCACTGACAACGTACGAACTGCCGAAGAGCGTCTCCACAGCCGGCGACGAAGCGAGCCGAACCGTGCGCAGCACCGTCTCCGGAATCCAAGCGATCGGATCGATTCGCACGTCTGATGTTTCGTCGATCGTCGCGCCCAGCGAGAGTTCGTCTCCACGAGCAAGAATCCGACCGCCGAACCCCGAGGTGACGTCGGTGCTCGCGCTGTCGAAGAGCGCCGGCACGATCACGCCGCCGTCGAACGCGACGTACGAGCGCAGGCCGCGGCGCGCGGCACCGACGACCACGCGATCGCCGGCGCGCCCGCGCTGCGCTCGCCACTGTTCGCAAACGCGCTCGCCGACCGCAAACGGCGCTGCCGCGCCGGTGACTGCGACCCAGGCGTCGTGGCCGAGCGCGAACGTCGCACCGGTGAGCGTCGTCTCGATCAGAGTGGCGGAGTCGGGATTGCCGACAAGCCTATTCGCGGCGCGACCGGAATACCAGTCGGCGACGCCGCTAGGCGAAACGCCGAGCCGCCCGGAGCCGTGACGCCCCAAGTCCTGAACCGTGCTTAAAACGCCGGGATCGACGACGCGGACCGCCCGCTTGTGCAGAGTGCTCATGTGGTCGTCACGCTCGCATCCCGCAGATCGGACACCGGCTCGAAGCGGATGCGATCGAACGGCGCAAAGAGCGTAGCCGGTTTGTGCGACGGGTCGAAAAGCACGGCGTTGGTTCGGCCGAGCAGCCGCCAGCCGCCGGCCGACGCGCGCGGATAGATGCCGCACTGGCCCGCGGCGATCGCCATGCTCCCGGCCGGAACGCGCGGCCTTGGGCGCGTCAGCCGGTCGACGCCGTTCAGCGCGGGCGGCAGGCCGAGCAGATATGGAAAGCCCGCCAAAAAACCGAGGAAGGCGACGCGGAATTCGCCACCGCACAGCATGTCGCGCAGGCGCGACTCGCGCATGCCCAGGTCGTGCGCCGTGCGCTCGAAGTCGACGCCGTGCTCGCCTCCAAAACAGACGCGGACGTTGTGCTCGCGCGAGGGCCGGTGCTCGCGCGAGGACCGGTGCTCGCCCCCGACCGCGGCCTCGGCGTCCAGATGAGGCGTGTACGCAGCCAATGCGTCGGTGACCGCTCGCAACTGCTCTTCGGGCGAGATCGTAAGAGGATCGAAACGGACTAGAACGGAGCAATACCCGGAAACCACATCGAGCGACCGCGATGCCAGCCAGGTCGAAAGCGAATCTGCCAAGCTCGAGGCTTGCAACGCAAGTTCGGGGTCGCGCGTGGTGCCGAGTTCCACGAGTACTGCGGCATCGCCAAACGGCCGACACGCGAACGATTGCATAGCGGGCAGCCCGTTCGCCCAGCGGACTTGGTGTTCCTAACCGCCGAACCTCGCCTGCGCTGTGCGCCTCGTACGGGTCGCCCTAAAGCGAAGGCTCCCCCTCGGGCCGCGTGTAAGCGCCCAGCTGGTGAGCGACCTTCATTTCTCCCCGCGCCCCAATCGAGCGTCTGAAATTCAGTGGCGCGACTGGGGCGACGGCGCGTTTCGCGAATCGGAAGAGACCGCCAAGCCGGTCGTCCTTGCGATTTCCGCGGTGTGGTGCCATTGGTGCCATGTCATGGACGAAACGACGTACTCCACCGACGCCGTCATCCGGCTGTTGAACGAGCGGTTCATCCCCGTGCGGGTCGACAACGACCGCCGCCCGGACGTCAATGCGCGCTACAACATGGGCGGTTGGCCGACAACCGCCGTTTTGACGCCCGACGGCGAGATCGTCCACGGCGGCACGTACATTCCACCGGACCCGATGCTACGGTTGCTCGGTCAAATCGAGCGCTTCTTTGCCGACCCGGATAACCGCCTGGAATTGGCAGCACAGGTCCGGCGCGTCAAAGAAGAGCGAACGCGCGGTGGGTTGCTTCGTGCCGACGGATCCACGCGCGCACTTGACGCCCGGACCGCCGACGCCGTCCTCGGCCAACTCGAGGAGCAGTTCGACCAAGAGTACGGCGGGTTCGGGGACGAGCAGAAGTTCCCGCAGACCAGCACGCTGCATTTCATGCTCGATCATTGGGCCCGCACGTGCGACCCGCGTGATGAAAAGATGACGCTTGCCACTCTTCGAGGCATGGCGGGCGGCGGCATGTACGACCGCGTCGAGGGCGGCTTCTTCCGCTACTCGACCACGCGGGACTACAGCGTGCCTCATTTCGAAAAAATGTTGGAAGATCTCGGAGGCTTGCTGCTCGCGTGCGCGCGCGCCGATGCGGCATTCGCGGCCAAGGACCTCGGCCTCGTCGCGCGCGATGTCAAACGTTACCTAGACGCGACGCTCTGGCAACCGGAACGTGGAGCCTACGGGGGCAGCCAAGACGCTGACGAGGCATACTTCAGTCTCGATGCTACCGCGAGGATGCTGCGGAAGACGCCTTATGTAGATCCGACAACATACACGTCCTGGAACGCCGAGACCGCACGGTCGCTTCTTCTCGCGCAGCCTTTGCTCGGCGGCGCGACCGGTGAGCTCGAAGAGTGGACGATTCGCGGCTTGGCGATCTTGGAGACGCTTTGGTCGCGCCTGCTGCGCGACGGCCTGATGTGCCGTTACTTCGATGGCGCCCCGCACGTCCGCGGCCTTCTCGGCGATCAGGTCTGGTCTATCTCGGCGGCGCTCGCGGCACACGCCTCGACAGGCGACGGCCTTTGGCTAACCCGAGCGGGCGACCTCATCACGGCAACTGACGCATTGTACGACGGCAGCGGCGGATACGCGGATCGGCTCGCGTCCGAAGGCGGACCGGGGCGATTGAGTGACCGCGCGGTGCCGTTCAACGAAAACGCGATCATGGCACGGTCGTTGCTGGCATACTCGGCCGCGACGGCTCAGCCGGCCATAGCCGATCGGGCTCGTGGAATCCTCGGTCGTTTCGAGCCGGACTACCGCCGCTACGGCATCTTCGCCGCGGCCTACGCCTCGGCCGTGATGGATGCGATAGAGCCGCCGGTCAGCGCGGTAATCGTCGGGTCGCCTCACGCAGCGGCAAGCCTGCGTAGCACCGCGCTGTCGGCTGCATCGCCCGCGATCGACGTGATTCCTGTGGATCCGAACACCGAAGTGGAACGCCTCGAGCGCCTCGGCCATGCGCAACCTGCGGATGCGTCTGCCGTGGCGTATCTGTGCCGCGGCACATCGTGCTTCGCCCGCGTCACGTCTGAGTCCGATCTCAGCGACGCGCTGGCGCGATCCCTACGAGCGTAGGGCCAGCGATCGCGATTAGAGCAAGCAGCGCCGCAACGACAGTGAAGGTCGCTCCCCCATAACCGACCACGACGCTGATGCGCTGCACGGTCACAAGTCCTGCGGTTGCTAGAATTGCGAAGCGCCATCGCCGCGCGCCGGTGAACGCTAACGCGGCAGCTGCGAACAGCATCACATTGACGACTATGCCCGATACGACGCTAACGGTCGGACCTTCGCCTAAGCCTGCGCCGATGGCGGTAGCGATTCCAATCGCCGACCATGCGGCGCTGAGACCGGACGCGATGTAGCGGAATATTTCTTGATACGTCCCAGGCGATGGCATGATTGGCGTGCTTCAAGCCGAACGCGGCTCTGACATTTTTCGAAGATTGTGTTTCGTCGGCGCGAGGAAAAGAGACTGGCCGTGGCAGAACCTCGCCCTCTCGATTCTGGTCGAGCAATACGTTTCTTTTTTCTCTGGAGGCTGAACGGTGCTTCAAGAATTGCGCGCCGAACTCTCATTGTCTGACACGCGACAGAATATTCGCGACCGTATGAGAGAATTTTCGGATGACGGCGCGCAGGCTCGCAGCCCGCGTGAAAGCGCAGACTACGCGTGGCGCATCGTGCAGAATGTTTTAGCCGAAGAACTTTCCGAACTCAACAGCGGTCTGTCCGACGACGCGCAACTGCATGAGCAGGACCGACTTGCGCTGCCGGACGGCAGTCAGGCTATCGATGTTTCGTATCGCGATCTCAAGTTTTCTATCGTGCGCTCGAAAGATCGGCGCGAATTAGCGCTCATCGATCCGTCCGCCGGACGACTGCCGATCGAGCGCATCGGGTCAAAGCTGTTCATCGCCGGGGAACCCGTATCGTCCGCACTGATCGCAGCCATCGGACGATTGATCGAGCGCGCGACCGCGGGCGTGCAGAGTTCGCCGCACAATGCGCCGCGCTACATGACCTTGGAGATCTTCACGTCGAGCGCGGCCAAAGTCGAGGCGGCGCTGAACCTCGCCCACGAGAACGGTTTCCGTTTCGTGGAATCGTACAAGAGCCGCAGCCCGCTCAAGCGGGTGTTCCTCTTCGAGCGGACCTGATCCGTCGGCCCCTTCAGAGGTTATCCCTGAGGGGTTACGTTCTTGATCTCTGTCACCGTGCGCGCAAAGCCATTGGCTTCCGCCACGGCGTCCTGCGGGCACATCGAGACGAAGAGCTGGGCGAGCAACATCAATAGCGCGACATCATCGAGCGGCCCTAGGAACGGAATATCGCTAAAGACATCCAGCGGCGAGATGATCAGGATTGCGGCCGCGAGCGTCGAGAGCTTAAGCCAGCTGGGAACTCGCCCGTCCACAAACAGCCGGGTGAGCAGCCGCCATGTGCGCGGAATATCTAGCAGGTTGCGCGCGCGATTGAAAAACGTCATCAACATCATACGCCTCATATACCCACATCGAGCCCAAAGAGTTTCGCGGGCCGGAGACCGGAACCGGCGTCCGCGATTCGACGATTGTCGCTACGAGGTTTTCGCCTAACGCCGGAGCGGAATGGCGGGGCCCTCGACGACAGGGGCGGTGGTGTCGATGAGCCCTCCCCGCGATATCGCCGAATCTATCGCGGGTCGCCACTCGCTCACTGCTCCGCGCTACGGGTTGCGTTTACGAGGAGTCGCCCAATCGCTCCGTCAAGTCCGAGGCGCACCAATGTGGGCCGACCTTACGATCGGCTAGGCGGACCATAAAGGTCCGCCCCGCATTCTCGTGCCATTGGAGAGACGATGGCTTCGACGTACGACGCGATCATCATCGGCGGCGGTCACAACGGGCTTGTCACCGCTTGCTATCTCGCACGCGCGAAATGGAAGGTGCTAGTACTTGAACGGCGCTACGTCGTCGGCGGCGCGTGCGTCACCGAAGAGAACATCTTCCCGGGATTCAAAGTTTCAACTGCCGCGTACGTCAACAGCCTCTTCCGGCCCGAGATCATCCGCGATCTGCGTTTGAAGGACTACGGATTTGATGTCGTGGAGCGCGACCCGTCGTCGTTCTCGCCGTTTGAAGACGGCCGACATCTCTTCCTCGGGCCCGATCACGCGATGAACGTGCGCGAGATCGCGAAGTTCAGCGCGAAAGATGCCGAGAATTTCCCGAAATACGAAGCGATGCTCGAACGCGTCGCGTCGGTCGTAGAACCCACGCTGATCCTCAAACCGCCGAATCTCGCGCATCCCGGGCTTTCCGACCTCTTGCGCATGGCGCCGATGGGCCGCGCGATGCAGAAGCTTGGCCCAGCGATGAGCGAAGCGATTGAGGTTCTGACCGGTCCGGCTCGGCCGATCCTCGACCGTTGGTTCGAATCGGAGCAGCTCAAAGCGACCCTCGCTACCGATGCAATCATCGGCGCGTTCGCATCGCCGTCTATGCCGGGAACCGCGTACGTGCTCTTTCATCACGTGATGGGCGAGACGAACGGAAAGCGCGGAGTCTGGAGCTACGTCAAAGGCGGGATGGGCGGCCTGACCCAGGCGCTCGCGCGCGCGGCCAAGGACCTCGCCGTAGAGATCCGCACTGAGGCCGATGTCGCCAAGATACTAACGACTGCGGGCGCCGCCACTGGCGTCGCGCTCGCCAACGGCGATGAGTTCCACGCGCGCCGCGTGGCGAGCAACGTCGATTGCCGCGTGACGTTCACGCAGCTTCTGGATCCGACTCTGCTGCCGGCGGAATTCGCGGCCGCGATCGATCGCATCGATTACAGCAGCGCGTCAGTGAAAATCAACGTGGCGCTCGAGTCCCTGCCCGACTTCACCGCGTGTCCGGGGTCCGCCCCGGGACCGCAGCATCGCGGCACGATTCACCTCTGCCCGGACCAAGACTTCATCGAGCGCGCATACGACGACGCGAAGTACGGCAAGATGTCGCAGCAGCCGATCGTGGAGTGCACGATTCCGTCTGCCGTTGATCCCACCGTCGCTCCGCCAGGCCGGCATCTGATGTCGATGTTCTGCCAGTACGCACCGTATGCGCTCAAAGAAGGGCCTTGGACGGCGGAGCGGCGGGCCGAGTTCGCCGACCGTTGTTTCGAAATCGTGGAACGCCACGCGCCGGGATTTAAGGCATCCGTGCTCGACCGCCAGATCCTGACGCCGCTGGATCTAGAGGAGAAATTCAATCTGACGGGCGGCAACATTTTCCAAGGCTCGATGGGCTTGAACCAATTGTTCATGTTCCGGCCGGTGCCGGGTTTCGCCGGTTACAGGACGCCGATCAAAGGGCTATTCTTGTGCGGCGCTGCCGCGCACCCGGGAGGCGGCGTGATGGGCGCTTCGGGCTGGAACGCGGCCCGCGAGATGCTCCGCGGCTAACAGAGTGTAGGGCGGACCTTTTACGATCCGCCGAGGGCATGAGTTACATGCCCTACTACATTTGATTGTCTAGTTTTCGCGTTCGATGCGGAATAGATAACAGCCGTGCGAACGGCTGCGCGCATGAACGTACGCGACATTCTCGTCCGCTAGTAGCTCGCGCGCGATAGTCGCCGCTTCTCCCGCTTCCGCGTATCGCTGCGAGTCCGCGATATTGTCTTCCTTATCGTACGGCCGCAGAACGAGCGGCCGTATCGCGAAATCGCCGGGGATTGAATCCTTCGAGGCGTGCCTTTCGCACGAACGGGCATGCACGAACACCGGACCGACTTCTTGATACGGTCGCGGCTCGCCGAATGGTCTATATGAGAAGAGCAACAGCGGCTCTCTCGGCTCCGAATATCGAAGGCAATGCCGGCACGGCCCACCTCCGTGTTCGACGCCGGCCGCAAGTATGTTGCCGAATTCGTCACGCAACGACTCTCGAACATGCTCCACCACTTCGGTGGGCATGGCGACGATCCGCAGTTTGGTCGACATGGTCTGTATCATGCGACCAGCATACCAACGACGCGGATCGCGGGCTATCCGAATCGTGCGAAGTCGCGAACGTGGGCCGATATGAAGTCGGCCCCTTTAAATCCGGCGATATACGCCGTGATCGCGCTCCATGATGCGATAGTCGATGAGCATACGGCGGAGAGCGGCAAAATCCGGGTGCACTTCCTTCAAGATCGCATTGACCTCGCGTTCGGGATAACTTCGATCTGTTTCAAAACGCTCGACCAGCCATCGCATCAGCATCTTCTGCTTCTCTGCGGCGACGGGGATCTTAAAAATGTGACCATCGCGGACGAATGGAGTCAACGTGGCCGCTTCAAGAGACGACAAGCTCGACGATGTGATAGATGCCAGCTGTCGCTTGACCGAGTTGCTCAACGCGTTACCAGATCGAAGCCACGCGGTCTCAAGCCGCAGCCTGCCAGAACCGCTGCTCTCGTCATCGACGATCAAGCCGGCGTCTCTCAACAAATAGACATGACGGGTCAAAGCATCCGGTCTCAATCCTAGTACTTCAGCAAGCTGAGCGCGCGTGCGCGCGCCGAGCGATAGAACCCCGACGATACGTAAACGAGTCTCGTTGGCGAGCGCTTTGACGAATCGCGCCACGTCGTCGCTGGGGGCGGTTTCGGTCACGAACGAACCGCCAGATCAGCAAGCACGGCGCGCGAGGCGCGTAGACCCGGCGCGCCGGTGACGCAGCCGCCCGGATGCGTACCAGAGCCGCAGAGATACAATCCGCGCAACGGCGTGCGCGTCGAAAATCGATGCTCGAAGATCTGGCCCGGCAACAGTTCGCCGTGGAATATGTGTCCGCCAGAAAGTCCGAAGCGACGCTCGAGGTCCAGTGGAGTGAGTATCTGCCGCGCCTCGATCGCGTTGGGCAAGTTCGGCGCGAATCTCGCAAGCGACGCTACGATGACGTCGGCGGCGCCCTCAGCCTGTGCCGTCGTCCATGGCCCATCGTCCCGGTCGTACGGAAAGTACTGCGCGAAGATCGAGAGCAATTGCTTGCCGTGCGGTGCGATGCTCGCGTCCGTCGGCGACTGCATGTAGCCTTCGATCAATGGAGCGCGTGAAACGCTTCCCGCGCGCGCGTCCTCGTACGCCGTTTGCAAGTACTCGATTGAGTCTGCGACGTGAAGCGTGGCGCTGTGGTGAGGCTGCGCGTTCAAGCCAGGCCGGCATGTGAAATTCGGAAGCTCGCCGAGCGCAAGGTTTATCTTGAGCGCCGCACCCGTACACGACCAGTCCTCAACTCGTCGAACAAACGCTTCGTCCAATTCGGCGCGCGGCGTCAATCGCAGGAACGTCGTCTTCGGATCTGCATTCGAAAGCACGATCGGCGCGCTGACTTCAGCGCCGTCTTCTAGCGCAACGCCGACGACGCGACCGGAGCGCACGAGCACGCGGCTCACACCCGCACCGCAGCGGATCTCCGCGCCGGCGGCCCGCGCCGCGCTGGCGATCGCGGCCGAAACCGCCCCCATGCCGCCGCGGACAAACCCCCAGGCGCCCTGGACTCCAAAGGCGCGTCCGGCGTTGTGATGCGCCAACACATACGCCGTGCCCGGCGACTCAGGGCCCGCATACGTGCCGATCAGCCCGTCGTTAACGGATTCGGCCTGCAGCACAGGCGTTTGGACGTAGCGCCGCACGAAATCGGCCGCCGAACCGAGCATGGTGTCCTGGGCCGAGCGGTCGAAAGACTCAAATGACGGCTCGTCATCGTCGAGCGCCTCAAAAATCAACGCACCTAATCGCTCGCGCTCGGTTTCGAGGGAACGGAATCCCGCGACGTCGCGTTGAGAGAATATCGCGATTTCCGCGGCGTTGGCGGCGGCGTCACGCGTCAGAAGCAGCGAGCGGCCGTCGAGCAAAGGAGTGAAAGCGGCCGCGGGTTTCCGGTATGCGTCGTAACCGTGTGATGTGAGGTCGAGATCGGCGATGATTTTCGGATGCAAAAGGCTGCAGACATACGATGCGGTGGAGACGGTCCAGCCGGGCCACGGATGCTCGCTGATCGTGGCGCCGCCGATAACATCGCTGCGTTCTAGCACGCAGACGCTGCGGCCGGCACGCGCGAGATACGCCGCGGCCACTAGTCCATTGTGGCCTGAACCGATCACGATCGCGTCATACGGCATGCGCGCGACCTTCGCGCAGGTCCGTTGGCTGCCATTCTCACTCAACTCTCACTGCAGCCTCAAGAGTTCCTCACCGCTCATCGATACAATACATATATGAGCGCTGTACAAGCGGCCACTACTCAATACCGGCCCGCCGGATCTTTGGATGCGGCCACGGCGCTCTTGCCCTATACGGGCCCGTGGACCCCGAAGCTCGCCGCCCACCTCCTCCGGCGCGCAGGCTTCGGGGGCTCTCCCACGGAGATCGACAACGCAGCCGCCGCCGGCATGAATGCAGCGGTCGACGCGTTGATCAACTTCAGCCACGACTCGATGCCGCAAGCGCCGGACGCCGATCTCTCCTACGGACGGCTCACGACGCCGGAACAAAAGCGACAGGCGAACATCGCGATGACGATGTGGTTTTTGAACCGCGTGCTCCTTTCGCCCAATCCGCTGCTCGAGCGCATGACGTATTTCTGGTCCAACCACTTCACCAGTTCGGTCGACGGTGGCGTCACGCCCCAGATGCTCGTCAACCAGTACGCGCTCTTCCGCCGCAACGCGCTCGGAAACTTCAGCGACCTGACGCACCAGGTATCGCAAGACCCGGCGATGCTCTTCTATCTCAATGGCGCGCAGAACAACAAGCGCCACCCCAACGAGAACTACGCGCGCGAACTGATGGAGCTCTTCACGCTCGGCGTCGGCAATTACACCGAAGATGACGTCCGCGAAAGCGCGCGCTCGTTCACGGGCTGGACCGTCAACCGCCAAGACTACACGGCGCAATTCGTGCCGCGCCTGCACGACGACGGCCAGAAGACGTTCCTTGGTCAGACAGGCAACTTCAACGGTGACGACATCGTCGACATCCTCTTGCGCCAACCGGTCGCGGCGCAGTTCGTCGCGCACAAATTCCTTCGTCATTTCGTCTACGACGATCCGGAGCCCGAGCTCGTCGCCGCCGCCGCCGACATCTTGCGTTCGAGCGGCTACAACGTGCGCGTGCTCATGAACGGATTGCTTCGGTCGAATGTCTTCTATTCGCCGCGCGCCTATCGCGCGCTCATCAAGAGCCCGCTCGAACTCGCCGTTGGGTCGATGAAGCTCGTCGGCGCGACCGAATTCACACCGCGTCTCGCCGGCGGCATCGTGGGCATGGGGCAGATCCCGATGCGCCCGCCCAACGTCGCAGGCTGGCCGGGCGGCGCGCAGTGGATGAATCAGAGCACGGAACTAGCGCGGCTCAATTTCGCCAATCAATTGGTCTATGCAACGCCTGTCGCCAACGTGCAGGCGACGGCCGCGTCGATGGCCCCGGCGATGGCCACGTCGCCCCCGAGCGGCCCGCCGGCAATGCCCGCCATGTCAACGCCGATGGAATGGATCGGCGGTGCAAACACAGCCGACCCCGGCGCGATCGCCGAGCGGATAATTTGGATAGCTCTGCAGGACGACGCAAATGAGTCACAGCGCAGCAGCATACTCAGCTTTCTGCAGACCGACGGTGTCGGCAATCTCGTTACCCTCAACGGCGAGAACCTTGACGAAAAAGTTCGCGGCGCGATGAGTCTTGCAATGGCGACCGCTCCCTACCAGCTGGCTTAGCGAGGACTAGCGGACATGGCATCGCGTCGACAATTCATCGTCCAGAGCGTCGGTGCGTTCGCGGGATACCTCGCGATCGACTCGATATTCGCCCGCGCCGCGCGCGCGGCCGGAACCGCTGCTGTCACCGGGTCTGCGGCCGGGCGCAGCCTCGTGGTCGTCAACTTGCAAGGCGGCAACGATGGCCTCAACACGATCATACCGTTCTCCGACCCGAACTATTACAAGGTCCGCCCCACTATCAACGTCGCGCAAGAAGAGATCGTCAAGCTCAATGCCGATCTGGGCCTCAACCCAAAACTCGCCGATCTCAAGGATCTCTACGACGCGCAGCGTGTCGCGATTCTGCAAGGCGTTCACTATCCGAACCCTATTCTGTCGCACTTCCGCTCCACTGAGATATGGCAGACCGCCGCGCCGGATAAGTACGTTCCCGACGGCTGGGCCGGTCGCTATCTTGACGAAGCCGGCCTTCCCGCCAACAATCTATTCAAGGGCGTCGCGATTGGGCCGATATTGCCGCAATTGCTGATCGCCGCAAAAACCGATGTGCCGGCCATCTCGGACCTGCGCGGGTTCTCGTTCCGCGGCAGGCGCGACGAACAGCGCCAGGCTGACAATATCCTCAATGGTGCGAGCGAGTCATACGCGTTCCAGAGCCCATATCTCGCGCTGGTGCAAGGTGTGGAGCACGATGCGCACGCCGCATCGATCCAACTGCCGCAACTGATCGCAGGCTACAAACCTGCGGTCGAATATCCGAAGACGCCGTTCAGCCAGGGCCTGAACTTGATCTCAGCGATCGTCAATGCAGGCCTCGGCACAAAGGTCTTCTACGTAAGTCTCGGATCATTCGACACGCACGTCAATCAGCGGCAGCGTCAGGACACGCTGCTAGCGCAATTCGCCGGTGGAATGAAAGCTTTCTACGCTGATCTAGCCGCGCACGGATCCGACGATCGCGTGATCACAATGACTTTCTCCGAGTTCGGGCGGCGCGTCTCGGAAAACGCGAATCGCGGCACCGATCACGGCACGGCCGCGCCGATGTTCATCGTCGGCGGCGGAGTCAAGGGCGGCATCTACGGCGATCATCCGAGCCTGACCGACCTCGACTTCGGCAACCTGAAGTGGCACACCGATTTCCGTTCGGTGTACGCGACGATACTCGAGCGCTGGCTCGCGGTGCCGTCGGCGCCTGTCTTGGGCGGCGGGTTCTCCACTCTGAACTTCGTCTGACCATCCCTCCAATCAAACCGAAAGGAAATAAATATACCTATGGAGCGTAGGAACTTTCTGGCTGCCGCAATGGGAGCAGCGGCAGCATTGCTCGGAACGACCGCCCTCGCCGAAGCAGGCGCGCCGATCGCGGGACCGGCAGGGCCCATATCCACACCCATGCCACCTGGGCCGGCGCCGCGGCCCAGCACAAGCCCCGGACTGTGGAGGCGCAACGAGGGTAACAGCGAGCGCAACATCCGACGGGTTCGTCGCCACCTCGAGAAAGTGATCGATGAACTGCAGCACGATCAGAACGACTACAACGGACACCGCGCGCAAGCGATGACCTTGCTCCAGCAAGCGCGCGAACAGCTTCTCGAAGCCGAACAGTACGACAGCGCGCATCCGAACACGAGCGCGACCGCGCAACCGCTCTAATCGGTCGTCTGAAGGGGCCGACTTCATGTCGGCCCTCCGTTCTTGCGATCACGGTCTCTTTCGGCGATGTCTGCGCCGGGGACGCGGCGGAACAGCGGGATAGTCTACCTCCGCCGCTCGACTTCGGCGGCTTTCGCCGCCTCAGACGCCCCGGCTATCGACATCGCCGGAAGAGGCCTGACAAAAAGTGGGCCGACATGAAGTCGGCCCCTTCAGTCGGCTACGAATCCGGCTGCAGTGAGGCGCTCGAACGCCACGCAGTTTCGATCAGGCAATCGAGCATCGTCGCCGCGGCCGCCAACTGATCGGACGTCAGCGAGACGAGCTCGGCGCGGGTGGCCGGCGCACCGGTCGCATCCATGGCGCCCCGCTTCGCAAGATCGTAGAGCGGCACGACGCGCGCGTTGGACTCGAGGATATAGTGCTCGATGGCTCCGAGCGGCACGTCGGGCAAGACCTGCGCCGCGCCTACGAGCGGCGAGACGTTGTCCACCGTGACGTTTTCGTCGACGAAGCGGGTTTCGTAGTCCTCGTGAAACGTGTGGCTGTCCGTGTAGTTCTGCGGATTCGGGTAGTCGCCCCAGCCGTTGAAGTGGACGGAGACGTGCAGCGGTTGGCTTCCATCTCCGACGAAGTGCGAGAAGATCCCGATATCGTGGATCGTGAGGGCAGCGCGGCGTCCACGCTCCGCCGCCGGCGCGAACCGCCAGAGAGCGAAATCGGCGCGCACCTGCTCGTAACCTTCGAGGATCGCGTACGGGAGGAAGCCGACGGAATATGCGTCGGTCGGCTTCGCAGCAGACCACAACGCTTTTATGAAGGAGTCTCGGGTCTCGGGCAGCGCAGTGAGCGAGAGCGCGCCGCCGACCATGCTGTTGTCGTCGACATCGAGATAGTGATCCGTGCTCCACTCGCGTGACCATGCACGATCCACGCCCGATCCGATCTTCAACCGATCCTCTTCAGCCTGAAGATAGATGATCTCGTTCTTCGCGTCATCGCTGCGCAGAAATGAAGGCACGTCCGCCGGCAGGTGGGCCATCGCGGCCTGCCCGATCATCGTGTGACCCTTCAATCCCCAAGCCTGAGCCGGGATGTACGCGCTGAGAATGATGACGCCAGTCAACAGTACGCTGCCGCACCACGAGACCTTCATAGGCCGTTAGAACCGTTTGCATTTTTCATGCGGCGGCGTTCGTCGCCGTAACGCATGAAACCCGCGCGAACGCGGGTTCCATGGAGTAATGGATGATGAAGCGGCGGTCTAGTCTTCGTCCTCGGAGATGACTTCGTTCGCGGGCACGCCGCGCATCGGGTTGTTGGGGCAGCGGCGGCATGCGTACGCTGCGAGGTGACGGAAGACCGGGCGGCTCACTTCGCGGCGGGCTGTGAGACGGAAGCGCGTGTACGCGTCATCGAACGCGGCTTCAGTCCCGCCGCTTTCGCCGTCGAAGAGATCGCGGGTGAAATGTTCGCAGCAGGCCGAGCACATCGAATCGGTCTTGAACAGCGGGCACCGCATCTCCGACTCGCCGTGATCGCCGAAGCGATTCCATGCATCGGACGTCGGTTTTGACCGGTCGTTCAAGAGCGAATCTATGAGCTTGTCTACTGCGTCTTGCATATCATTACGACTGCCGCGGAAGTGTTTTTGTGACGCTTCGGAAAAACACGCGCGATGAGTGACGAACGGCGCTACGTGGTGGGCCAACTAGCCGGTCCGGGAACGTACCGCTGCACTGTCTGCGGCCGCGAGCGCGAAGAGTTCGCTCTTTCGTTCGAGATCGAAGCCTGTGATTGCGGCAATATCGCCTTCGACAGGATCGATTGATGCAATCAACCGCCTATGATTGGCAAATCCGAACCAAGGGCGCCGGACCCGACGTACTCCTCTTACATGCGTTTCCATACGACGGCCGCATGTGGGACGGCCAGGCCGACATGTTAGCTGCGTCACACCGCGTCCTCGTCCCCGACATGCCCGGCTTCGGCGGCGCCATGGCGTGGCCAAAGTCACCGCACGTCGACGCGTGGGCGCTCGATCTCCTCGACGCCTTGAAGCAGATGGGTGTGACGAAGGCGATCGTAGCCGGCTGCTCGATGGGCGGCTACCTCGCCTTTGCGCTGATGCGCGCCGCGCCGGAGTTCGTGCAGGGCTTGGCCCTCGTGGATACACGCGCGGTAGCAGACACGCAAGACAGGCGGGCGGCGCGGCTTGCGGATGCCGAGCGTATCGTGCGTGAGGGACGTGAGTTCTTCATCGAGCGCACGCTCCGCGCGCTCGATGAAGAATTTTCCGCGTATCCCGCGGCGCATACGCTAGCGGAGGCTATGTTGGCCGACGCATCCGGCCGCGGACTCTCGGATGCGCTTGTCGTGCTCGCGTCGCGACCCGACTCAACCCCTCAGCTCGCCTCTATCACCGTGCCGACGGTAGTCATCCGAGGGGCGAACGATACGATCGTCGTGCATGACGAAGCAGTCGGATTGGCGGCTGCCATCTCGGGGGCGACGTTTGTCGAACTGGATGGCGCCGGCCACATCCCGACATTCGAACGGCCGGACGAGGTGACGGCCATTCTGTTCGCTCTCAGCGCACAGTCTTAGTCGGCAGGTCTCTCGATAACGCCGTCTTTATACGTCCACGGCATGTCCTCGGGCGACGAGTACTTCTGCCATCCGGTCGTTTTATGCCCGCCAAACGTCGCGAGAATGCGAACGGCCGCGGCGGCTTTGCCGTCGCCGAAGCCGGGCAGTGCCAGAAACCGGTCGTAGAGTTCCGCGGCTTTTGAAACGCCGGTCCACACACGCTCGCCGTGATTGGCGTACTCGTCTGCAATCACTCCGCACAATTTCTGCACGCGCTTGGCCATCATGCCGGGAAATCTATGGAGCGCGGGCTCTTCGCGAAAAACTTTGTCGAGCGCGGCGGGCTTCATCTTCGCGATCTTGCGGGCATCGAGGTGGCCGATCCGCTGCTGCAACTCATACGGCCCGATCATGGCTTTTGCGGAATGGACTTGTTGCTCGAGGCAGAGACCGATCAATAGGGCGGTCCCGCTTCGTTCGAGCAGCGCGTTGCCATGGTCGTGTTTCGTGAACGGATATGCTTGCTTGGCCATCGCGGACGTCTTGGCTGGCGCGCCCAGTGCGACCCTTCAAGCGCGACGCGAGGGGGACTTTTCACAATGAATTCAGTACGCGACCGTACCATCGCACCATGTACAAAGCAAGATTTGCCGCAGCTCTTCTTGCGGTGATCGCGGCAGCGGGTTGCACGCCGGGCTCGGCCACCGGCGGGTCCGGGGGCAGCGTCGCACTCGGTGCGGTGATCGTGCACGTCAGCTTGTTGAACTTCGCTCCGCATGGATCGCAGTTCGGCATCGTCGCCGGATACAGCCCCAATCCGCTCATCGTCTCGGTCGGTTCGACGGTGCAGTTCGTCAACGACGACAACTTCACGCATACAGCATCGAGCGTTGGGCAGACCGGCTTCCCTCCCGGCAATCCGCTCGGTCAAGCTGCGCTGCATCAGAGCGGCACGGATCTCGCGCAGACGAAGTGGACGTCGGGCGCGCTCTCCGGCGGAACCCCTTCGCAAGTCTTCACGGCTAGCGTGCCGGGAACGTACTACTTCGGTTGCTTCTTCCATTACCCGACGCCCATGCGCGGCGTCATCGTCGTGCAATGAACGCACGCGTATTTCTCAGCGCGACCGCTTTTGCGGCGGCCGTCACCGCGGCTTGTCATGTGCCTGCATCGGCCGTGCCAATCTTCGCGGAGCGCTACGGCTTCTCGTGCGCACAGTGCCACACGGCAGTGCCGGATCTCAACGTATTCGGGAATGCGTTCCGAAAGGCGGGCTTTCGGCTGCCGAAGGTCGAGACGCATCACGAGTTTCCGTTCGCGTTGCGTTTTCAGAACACATGGACGAAGGATCTTCTTCCGTCGCAGTCGCGGCGCTTCAACAATCTCGCGGCGTTGATCAGCACTGCTAATTTCGGTCACAGCGACGAGTACTCGTATTTCGCGCGCTATCTCTTCGGAAGCCAGGGCGCGGCTGGCAGTCTGTTCTTCGCTTTCGGCCAGCACGTCGATGACCGAGGCCGGACGGTACGCTTAGGACTATACGATCTCGGAACGATCGTGCAAGCGACGCAGCGCAACGACACGATCACCGCTCCGCTCGCGTACACGGAGACGGTCGGTCACAGCGCGGCCAACTTCACCACGCCGCGGCTCGGCGCGATGTTCGGCGAGCTCAACCAGAAGGAAGACGTCGAGCTTTCCATTTCATTCGACGAGTATCACGGTGCGGCGTACGGCGCTCCCGCGCCGCCGTCGGATCTTGCGCAGTCGTTTGCGAAACCTGAGCTGTTCGGCACCGCCACGTTCCAGCTCAATCCGGCCTTACGGATGGGCGTGCTCGGCATGCTTGGCGACCGCGACTTCACATCGCGAAGTACCGGCAGCACGTTTCAGGACGGCTACGGCCGGGAAGGTCTCCAGGCGGACTGGACATCCGATCGCTGGGACCTCACCGGTCAACAGCTCTGGGGCCGGGACGCCAATTCCGACGGCCTCGGCTCGGTCACGGGTTTTAGCGGCGGTTTCCTCGATTTGAAATATCGGCCGACCCAGCACTCGTACCTCGCCGTGCGCTACGACGCGGCCGCGAATCCGTACGCCGCTCGACAGTTAGATTTCTATGGCGCTGCCGCGCCGACCGAACACTCTCGGGTGGTCATCGAACTGGTGCGTTTCATCGACCGCCCCGGGGCGATCTCGGTCGAGTCCGCGCAGCTCCTGTTCGCGGTCCCGTTCGAGAAGCGGTAACCGCACCCCGACCGGCAAATAATTTCGTCGGACGATCCGGTCCGTTCTGACGAAAGGATTGCCTTCATGGTTTGCGTCGCGCTCGCGGTGCTCTTCGCTCTCGGAAACGCCTCGGCGATGTCGAGTTCCGACGCGACCCCCGCGCCTGCAACGACTGCGGCGGCCTCTGCGGCGGCGCCCGCCGCTGCGGCGACGCCTGCCGCCGGACCGCTGCGAGAGATCGTGTTCAAGGTCGGCGAGTCGGATGCAGCAAGCGGCACGGCGAGTGACTACGGCGGCACCGACACCGGATCGAGCAGCGGTTGGGATCAGGGGAAGCTAACGATCGACGTCTTGCAGGTGTTGAGTGGCGACACCCTGGTCGTGCGAGCATTTGAGGCGTGGAATTCCCTCGGGGGCAAGCCGTACTCAGCAGTCGGCTACGTCGCGCCGGACGGCACGCTGAGCATCGTGTCTGGAACTTACAGCGTCGCGATGACAACGGTGTTGCCATACCTCGCCTCTGGATTCGTCACGGCGCACGACATGACGCTCGGCACGAACTGGACAACCACGAGCGACGCCGAGAAGACGCACTTCGAGCACCACTACTCTATCACGAGCATCACCGGCCCTAACGTGACGATTTCCGTCGATGGCACGATGACGGGCGTCGGTATGGGCATGTTCCCGACGACCGAAAAGGATACGATCGTCTATCGACCGGCGCGGCTCGTGCCGATCTCCGGCGACATGACGACGAGAGTCAGAAGTTCGAACGGAACGGCGGACCAGACGGTCACGCATAACTTCCATTTCGAACGCGTCAGCGACACGAAGGATCCGTAAGTGTTAGGCGCAAGGAGGTTCGGCATGTTTCGCAATCAGGGTAGTAGGGCAAGCATCGCTTGCCCCTTTGCCGCCATCGTCACAGCGCTGGCGATATCCAGCGCCGCCGCGTCCGCGTCGCCGCCGCCGGCGGGCGGAAGCCAGATCACGCCGGTCACGCCGCTCCGCGAAGTCGTCTATAAAGTCTCCTTTACGCGCCGGTTAGAGGTAGCGAGCGAAACCTTCGGTGGGCAGGTCCAAAATGTCCAGCTGACGGCAGCGGCGCAAGCGCCAGCATTCAACGAGTCCAAGGACGCCTCAACCGACAGCGGAACAGTGACGGTTGATATCATGGAGGTCGGCGATCTCGCGCTCGGGATTCGCGTGGCCGAGCGTTGGACCGGTTCAACCCCCTCGGGCACGTATCTCGGCAACGTCGCATCCGACGGGTCGTTGAACTTCAACGACGGCGGCCAGATGAACGAATGCACGCGCGCCATCTTGGAGTACTTCGGCACCGAAGTGATGGCCGGCCAGCCTGCGAACACGGGCGTGGCTTGGTCGCGCACGGCGAAAGGTCAAGGCGCCGACGTCACGACGACGTATTCGGTCGGCGACATAGTCGGTGCGATCGCAAACATCCATGAGGAGAGCACGGTATCGAGCAAGAGCGTCGCGGCGATCGACACGCGCGTGACCACAGATGTGCAGTACAAGCCAGCGGTGCTTGCGCCGGTGTCGGGTAAGATCATTCTGCACGCGCGGCAATCGGGTACATCTTCGGTGACGAACGTGACCACTGTCGCAAATTTCGAGCGTGTCTCCGACACGCGCGACTCTTCTCCGTGAACGGTCGCTTAGCGCCTTCAATGCTCCGCGCCGCCGCGTCTGCTGCGGCGCTCGTATGCTCAGCCGCCGTGATCGGACAGCCTGTCGCTGCAGCGCCCGCGTCGGCCAACCGGATCGCGCCGCTTCGCGAGGTCGTGTTCAACGTCTCATACGAGCGCCGCGTCGGCGCGTCGGTGACGCCGGTCAGCCGCGATCACGGCACGGTGACGGTCGACGTGATGGCCGTGCGCAACAACGCGCTTGGGTTGAAGATCGCGGAGCGTTGGACTCGCAATCCAACGGCGATGGTCGCGCTCGGTACTGTCGAACCGAACGGGCAACTCGACTTTGCTCCGGGCGCGCTCAGCGATACCACTATCCAACTTCTGCCGTTCTTCGCGCCGTTATTCGCCCCGCAAGAACTCGGAGCCGTCGGCGTCGCGTGGAACGTCACCGAACGAAGGCCGCCGCTTGACGCGCACACGCGATACTCCGTCACGAACATCCAGGGCACCGCGGTCACGATCAAGATCGCGCAGACGATCTCGATCTCGGATGCGACTCACGCGCACATCTCGGCAGGCGGCTCGGTGGTCTACGAGCCGCGTCTGCTCGTGCCGCTCTCCGGCGATATCTCGCGCAAATTGACGGCGAACTTGGGCTCAGCGAACAAGACGATCGCGCTGCAGCTGCACTTCGCCCGCGCGTCCGACACCCGCGAACCGTAGGCTCACTGGGATTCCCTGAAGGGCCGACTTTATGTCGGCCCTCATTGTCTTGCGGCGACATCACCGTCGATGTCGAAAGCCGGGGCGTCTGAGGCGGCGAGAGCCGCCGAAGCCGAGCGGCGGAATTTGGTCATCCCGATGATCCGCCGCGTCCCCGGCGCAGACATCGCACGAGGGATGCCGCGGCTACGAGATGTGGGCCGACATAAAGTCGGCCCCTTCAGGACGCGCCCCTTTAGGCGATCGCTTTGGCGAGAAGCGTCAGCGACCTGTCGTACCGGTAAACAACGCCCATATGCCCGTCATCGTACTCTTCGTGCACGTACGGCACGCCGATCGCATCGAGTCGATCGCAGACGATGCGCGTACCCAAGTGAAGGTTCCATTCGTCCTTGAGCCCGGCGTCGAAAAAAATCGCCTTCATCGAGCGCAGCGCCTCAGAATGCCGAGGCACCATCCTCACCGGATCGCATTCGAGCCAGCGCGCCCAGACGTCCGGCCGCATCTCGCCGGTCCGCTCGTCGAAGGGCAGGTCGAAGCCGTTGGGCGATGCGGAGTTCGGCGAATAGCACGCGGCCATCGCAAGCAGCATGAGCGTCATCGTCGCGTCGTGCGTCTTTTTCGGCAGCGCGTCAAACGCGGCGAGAAAGCCCGCCACACCGCCGTGCTTTTCCAGCTGCATGAAGAACTTCGGAAAATCGGGGATGAAGCAGTACTCCCAGTAGCAGTCGCCCGAATGCGATCCAAACGCGCCGAAAACCTCGGGGTGACGCATCGATAGACGCATCGCGCCGTAACCGCCGCTTGATTTACCGGTCACCGCGCGGTGATCGCGACCACGCAGCGTTCGCAGTTGTTCATCGACGAAACCGACGAGTTCGTTGACGATGTAGTCCTCGTAGTTCCCGACCGCAGGCGAGTTCAAGTACTGGCTTCCGCCGAGCCGTGTGAAGCAGTTCGGCATGACGACGATCGAAGGCGGCATGGCACCGCTTGCGATCAACCGGTCGAGCCGCTGATCCATGGATTCGGCGAACGCGTCGGCGTTGAGCAGCAATCGCCCGAAGCCAGTATAGCCCGACAGGAAGTATATGACTGGGTAGTCCTTACCGTCCGTGTCGTAGCCGGCCGGAAGATAGCAAAAAACGTCGCGTTCGAACGGGTCTCCGAGCGCGTTGCCCCGCAAGACCGTCGAGACGTGGCGAAGTTGTTTGACGTGACCGCGTGGCAGCATCGTCGAGCGCTCCTCGTGCAGCGGAATACGCCGCACGATTACCCCTCGAGCAGTCAGTCGCCTTGCATCGCTCGCAATTGCTGTAGATAGGAGACGCTGATCGTGCGCTGATTGATGCCGCTCACCGCAGGCGTCACGCCGCGCATGTAGCGGATCAACCGCCGGTTCAACCAACCGGGGACGTCATTGGCGTGGAACCAGCGCGTGCCGTTGGCGCAGCCTACGATCAGACCGATCATCGCGCCGACGATCATGCTTTGCGCGAAGAACAAGTCCAGCCGGGCATAGTGCGAAGCGCCGACCCAGAAGTACGGAAAAGCGCCGATGAAAAGACCGATGGCGCCGCCGAGAATCGACAGCACCACTGAGACGAACAAAACGAAAAGACCATGGAGTCCGGGCACTTGCTTGAATCGTTCAATCGTCGTGCGACTGGGCGCGGGGGCTTCGTACAAGCGCGGTGCCTCCTTTGGTGTACCGCCTCAGCCGCCGTTGTGCAGCGAGCGGACGAACTCTGCCCCGATCTTGTACTGCGCTGCATCGGCGTCCGCACCCGAGCGGTCCGAGTTGCGGTGATACTTGCGCAGCATAGTCATCCCCAGGTTGACGGTGTCCGGCGGCGGCGGCGCGAGCGCCGTGTGCCGCGCCCAAAATACTCCGATGACAAACCCGATCGCGATGCCCGTCAACTGCGCGACGAGATAGCGGCCGTCGCCGGCAGTGGGATCGACGGCGTTCGTATACGAAAACGCACCAGCCATCGCGCCGAGCATCGTGCCCACGACAAGCGACAACCCGAACGGTGCCGCGATCTGCAACCACCGAAGTGATCCAGCAAATCTCAGTTCGTCGGCCGTCGATGCCAATTCCACGCTTTTTCTCATGTCCGTTTGCCCCCAACTCACGCTAACGATGTCATCCATATGTATCGGCTGTCGCGGCTTCCGTTACCCTCCGTCGCCGGGTTGGTGTGACAATCCGCACAAGCGGAGGAGCGCGCGTCTCACCGCGGAAACTCGGGTCATATGATGCAGCGCGAGCGGATGGTATCACACTTCCTGGATCTGGTCCAAATCGACAGCCAATCCAAGCACGAGAGAGGCGTTGCCGACCGCCTCGCGCCCGAATTGCGCGACCTAGGCTGCGAAGTGCGAATCGACGATGCCGGATCCGCCATCGGCGCGGACGTGGGCAACGTGATCGCGCGCATGGCTGCGACGGCGCCGGACGCTCCGCCGATCCTCCTATCGGCACATATGGACACGGTTCCGCCCGGCAACGGCGTCAAACCGCTGCGCACCGTGGATCGCATCCGGTCCGATGGGTCTACGATTCTGGGCGGAGACGACAAGTCTGGCGTCGCGGTGATCATGGAAGTGTTGCGCACTTTGAAAGAGCGCGCCGTCCGTCACGGCGAGATCGAGATCGTCTTCAGCATCTGTGAAGAGATCGGCTTGCTCGGTGCAAAACAGCTCGACGTCAACGCGCTGCACTCGAAGCGCGCGCTCGTCCTCGATTCGGCCCACGCGACGGTTTGCGTCACGCAAGCGCCCTCCGCCGATCGATTCGAATTTACCGTGCACGGTTTGGCGGCGCATGCCGGTGTGGCACCCGAGACCGGCATTTCCGCGGTGCGCGTCGCCGCGCAGGCGATCGCTGCGATGCCGCTTGGCCGCATCGACCCGCGGACCACGAGCAACGTCGTCATAGCGAGCGGCGGAAGCGCTACGAACGTCGTTCCGGATCTCTGCCTCGTCCGCGGCGAAGCGCGGTCGCTCGACGACGCCACGCTCGACCGCACAACCGCCACGATCCGCCGCTGCTTTCAAGATGCCGCCGCGTCGGCAACGGCGACGGTTTCGGGCGCGCTGCATCGCGCGTGGGTTGAAGAGCGCTGCGAGCGTGAGTACGAAAGCATGAACGTGCCCGACGCAGCGCCGATCGTCCGAGCGCTGCTCGCCGCTGCCAAGACGGTCGGCGCCGACGTGACGACGGCCTCCATCGGCGGCGGCAGCGATTCGAATGTGTTCAATCGGCGGGGCATCGAGTCCGTGAATTTCGGAACCGGAATGCGGGCGATCCACACCCTCGACGAATGGCTGGACCTCGAGGATTTCTACCGTTGCGCCGACGTGGTGTTCGAGTTCGTACGCGCGCAAGCGGCGTGATGCAGCGAGTCCTCGATCGAGCGATCTGCACGGGTTAACAGATGGCCACCTACAGACCGTCCTTTGGCTACGGCAACACTCCCGTCGTGTTCGCAATGCTGGCGGTTTTCGCTGCGATCTTCTTGCTCGCGTTCGCCGGGCTCGGGCCGGTTTTCGTCCTCTACTTGGCATGGTTGCCGAACGACGCTTGGATCTTGACCGCGCGATTGTGGCAGCCGTTCACGTTCCCGTTCGTCCATCTCGGGTTCATCCCGGCCCTGTTCGATGGAATCGTCCTCTATTTCTTCGGCGGCTCGCTGGAGCGCGCGTGGGGCGGCGGACGTTTCGCATTTTTCTTCTTCGCATCTGGCATCGTGGCCGGGCTGATCATGATGGCGCTGAGCCCGTGGATCGGCGTGCCGGTGATGATCGGCATGGTCGGCAGTTTTGTCGCAGTCGTCGTCGCGTTTGCGGCGCTCAATCCGTACGCGACCGTCTATCTCTACTTCTTTCCGCTGCAGGCTCGCTGGCTTGCGGCCCTCGTCATAGTCTGGGAATTTTTCGGGAACACCGGGCGCTATGGCAGCGTCCCGGGCGCTGCGGCGGTCGTCGGCGGCGTTTCACTATTCGCCTGGGCGTTCACGGTCTTTCGACCGCATCTGCCGAGCCTAGACATTCACGCCCCGAACCTGCGCGAGCGATTCGACCGGTGGCAGCAGCGCCGCCGCATGCGCGCGTGGCAACGTCGAGTCGGCCGCATCGATAAGCCGGAGGACCTATTCAAGCGCTGACAACTAATTCTGCTTGACTTGACCACCACTTGGTAATTATAGTATGTAAGCATGGCTCGATTAGCAGAACAGTCTGCCTTAATCTTAATCAAAAGCGCTCCGCTTAAGAATAGCGGGCCGCTTTATATGCAGGTCGCGGATGCGATCGGTGCGCTGATCGCGGAAGGCGGATTGCAGCGCGGTTCAGTCATGCCGCGCGTGCGCGACCTTGCCGAAGAGCTCAAGGTCAGCATCGTCACCGCCGCGCACGCCTACCGCGTGCTCGGCGAACGCGGCTTACTCGCCGGCAGACCGGGCGTCGGCACGTTTGTAGCGGAACTGCCGCCGCGGCCAGCCGACACGCCGCATCCGGACGCGCAGGCGCTCGCGTGGCAAGACGGTTACATCCGGCCAAGAGCGCAGACGAATCTTTCGTTCATCTATCGGCTGCCGCCGGCGTGCGGCCACACGCAGTTCGCGTTCTTCAGCGTGCCGTCGTATGGCGGGGAGATGTTGGCGCCGTCGCGCCGCGCTATGCGACGCATCGCGCTCGACTCGGAATTCAGCACCGTCCATCCCACCGACACGCAAGGTGCGCCCGATCTGCGCGCCGCGATCGCCGCGCACCTGTGCGACGAAGGCATCGAAGTCGGCGCCGACCGCGTGCTCGTCACCAATAGTTATGAAGAGACGCTCGTGCTGGCGCTGCTCGCCTTCTGCAACGAAGGCGACGCGGTCGCGATGGAAGACCCGAATCAGTTCTGTCTCGTCGACGCGGTTCGCCTTCGCAACCTGCGGATGATCGGCATCCCGATGGACGACAAGGGCATGCGCACAGATATCCTCGAGGCTGCAGCGGCGCGTGAATCGATCCGTCTCGTCGTCACCACGCCCCGCGCGCACAATCCCACTGGACTTGAGATGCACCCGGCGCGCCGGCAGCATCTCGTCGACCTCGCGGCCCGGCACAACTGGCTCATCTTCGAGTGCGACCCGTTCGCACCGCTGACATACCGCGGCAAGCCGCAGATGCCGCTGTACACGACAGACCGCGACGGCCGCGTGATCTACGCGCGGCCTGTCTCGCGCGGCCTGCTCATGAACATGGGCGCCACGCTTGCGACGGGTCGCGTCCTCGAGCACCTCGTGCAGGCGAAAGACGTCATCGATCGCGGTTCGGACGTCTTCTTGCAGCTCGTCCTGCGCCGGCTGTTCGAAGCGGGCTCGATCGCGCGGCAAGACTTGCAGATGCGGCGTCAGTGGGCCGATCAGCTGACCGCGCTGCTGGGCGCGCTCGAACGCAACATGCCGCATTCCGTGCGTTGGACTCGACCGCGTGCCGGCGGTTCGGTCTGGGTCACGATGCCCGAAGGCTGCTCGGCTGACGCGTTGCTCGTCCGCGCGCTCGAGAAAGAGATCTCGTTCATTCCGGGCCGCGCGTTCTCGGTGAACGATAGGCATGAGCGTTCGTTCCGTCTCGCCATCGGCTCGCTGACTCCCGCGCAGATCATGGAAGGCGTCAAACGGCTCGGCGCGATCACAACGCAGTACGTCAATGAAGCCGCGCGCGGGCGCGTTCGGTCGCCCGTCGCAAAGGTGTCGTAACGCTGCGCGGGTCGCTTCGGAGACCCGCCGTCTGGTGGTGGATCACGGCGCTCGCGGCCGTGATCTTCTTCTATCTCGCCACGAGCGACGTGGTCTACGATCTCACCTCACCTGTCGGGCTCGATTTCCACGTCCTGCTGCGCAAAGCGTATAGCGTGATCGCATTCGGCGTCATCGGCTACTGCGCGGCGCGTACGTCGCGAGCCGGCGGCTCCCGACGCGCTTCGTGGCAAATCGGTTTGTGGGTCGGCGCGTTCAGCCTCGCGATCGAGGTCGCGCAGAGCTTCACTCCGCCGCCCGAGGGGTTGTTGTCAAACGCGATCGATGTTGCGTGCGGTTTCGCAGGCGGCTGGCTCGGCACGCTCCTTGTGGGGCGGGCCTTTACGTCCCGCCGCCATTGAAGGGGCCGACTTTATGTCGGCCCACGTTATGTTCGCCGGGCCGACGTAAAGTCGGCCCCTTCAGGCAAGTCGGCTATTTTGTCGTCTTGACGACGTCGTCTAACTTCGCCCGGTCGAGGCGGACGACGCGGCCTCGGCGCAGCTCGATCGCGCCGAGGTCCTCGAGATGCGAAAGCGCGCGGCTGCCCATATCGCGGACCGTTCCGACACGCGCGGCAAGATCGGACTGCGTGATGCGTTCCACGCCGCCGACGCCGCGCGCCATGCCTTCATCCGGCGATGCGTAGTCAAGAAGAACGCGAGCTATGCGCGTCAGAACTCGCCCGAACGCGAGATTTCCGGCGGCACCCGACAAGCGGCGTTGGCGCTGTGCGAAAAAGCGCGCGCACCCGGCAGCCGCTTCCGGACTGCGCTGGAGCAATTGCCGTATAAACGTGGCCGGAAGTTCGACCGTGTCGACGTCGCCGCGAGCGATGACTGTGACTTCCGCCGTGCCTTCGTCGAAGACCGCCGCTTCGTTGAACATCGAGCACGGCGAGACGTCGTAGAGCACGATCTCGCGGTCCTCGTCCGTCGCGCGCGTGACTTCGACGATGCCGCGCCGCACGATCCCGAGTTCTGCCCAATTCGTGCCTTCCGCGACTATCACCATGCGGTCGTGATACGTGCGCTCTTTGGCGACGCGATCGATCTCTCGCAGTAGATCCTTCGGCACGTTGCGGAACATCGTGCAGCGGCGCAGAAACGCGACGCGCGGCGCGTCACCGGTGACGGAAGGATCCGGCAGGCGCGTGATGCGAGCGATCCATCGGCCATCGCCTTGGTTGCGGACATCCCAGAGCGTGATACCGCTGCGCTCCGATTCGACCGAGGCGCGCAACGCCTTCGGCTCATGATCGTTGACGAACTCGACGGATTGACCAGCAGCCAGCTTGTCAAACGACGCCAGCATACGATCGTGCCGTTCCCATGTTGGGAACTGTCGCAAATCGACCCGTTCGACGGGTTCGGACGAAGTCGTATTTCCCGCCATCAGCGTTGACGCGTTTCGTAGTGCGAACGCCTATTCCTCGCCCGGCGTTGAAGGGGCCGATAGAAAATCGGCCCCTTCAGAGAAGGCGAAAGTGTGATGAAAACGGCATGAGACGCGAACCGTCAAGGGGGCGCGAGCCGTTACACATATCGAAGGAACAAAACACCGTGATAAAGTCGCCCCTTAGTCGCCTTGCCGCTGCCGTCGCTGGTACCGCTGTATTTGCCGCCATCGCTATTTATGGTGGCGCCGGCGTCGCCGCGTCGCCGTCACCGTCGCCTTCGCCGCAAGAATCGATCAACGGCATCATCTCGCTGATCATGCACAAGAACGCGGGGCTCAATTCCTATCAGGCGCACGCGGTGCTGGATGTGCGCCAATTGAATTTTCCGTGGCTGCACCCGGTGCTCGAGGGCACCGAGTCGTACGGCCAGCCGGGTTTCACGGTACTCGATTTTCCACATACGCCTTCGTACTTGAGAGGCATCACAAAAGTCGAAGGAACGGTGCTCTCTGCGCCGCGATGGCAGCACTGCTACAACATCACGGTCTCGACGCTGCCCGAGGCATTCGTCCTCCACATGGTGCCGAAGATCAACGGTGAAGTCTCAAATGTCGATGTGACCGTCGGACGTTCCGATGGTCAGTTGCAGCGCTTCGACTGGTACTATCACGACAGCGATGACCACATCTCGCTCGTGCAGTACTACGGAACGGTATACGGATACAGCGTGGTGCAATCGCAGTCGTCACAGATCACGCGCCACCACATCCGTGCGGCCGGTCAGGCGACGTTCAGCGATTTCCAATTCAACGTGCCGGTGCCGACGCCCACGCCGACTCCATCCAACCCGCTGCACCAATGCGACAATTGACGCGCCGCAACCGTACTGAAAGGGCCGACGCTAGTCGGCCCGAGCAAACGTAACGTGGGCCGACATAAAGTCGGCCCCTTCAGGATCCCCAACGCGTTCGTTTAGATCGACCACTCCCACGGATTCCACCACGTTGAACCGACGTGGCTCGGACGATAGCCCGTGAAGTCGGAGTTGGTTATCGTGATGTATCGTTCAAACCACAAGAAGATCACAGGCACCTGATCCGCAAGCCGCTCCTGCACTATCGCGTACTGGGCTTTGCGCACCGCCGGATCGTTTGAGATCAGTGCGGTGTGCTCTGCGGCCTCCAACTGCGGATCGCAGATATGGTAGACGTTCCAACCGTTCGGCGGGGCGTTGGCGCATCCGAATAAGACGTAGTCATCCGGGTCGGACCCGTTGCCCCAACTTTCGACGATCGCGTCGAATTTGCCCGACTGTTCGATGCCGCCTTCGCCGACCGGCGCGTATAGGATATCCGACGGATAGTCCTTGATCTCGACGTCGACGCCGACATCGCGCCATTCGCGCTGCACGACCTCTTGCGTCGCGGTCAACGTTGCGGATCCTGTGTAGCCTGACATCACGAGCAAGAGCGGCTGGCCATTCTTGCGGCGGATCCCGTCTGGTCCCGGCACCCAACCCGCCGCGTCCAGCAGCGCGCGGGCCCGCGCTGGGTCGAACGGGTATTTCCGCACGTTCGGATCGAACGCCCACAAAAACGGCGGCTGATCGGAATCCGCGGGGATGTTGACGCCATGCGTGATCTTGGCGATCAAGTCGGCTTTGTTGGTCGCATAGGCGAGCGCGCGGCGCACGCGCACATCGTCGAGCGGAGGATGCGACCCATTGAACCCGATGTCGCCGAAGCGCGTGAAGGCGGTCGCGTATATCTTCGTGCCGGGGATGCCGGTCAAACTCGGCATCTGCGCTTCCGAAGCGCGATAGTAGACATCGATCTCGTGCGTTTTGATCTGCGTGAGCAATGTGTTGTCGCTCGGCACGATGTGGTATTCGATCTCGCGTAAGCGCGGCGGACCTCGGAAATACGACGGATTCGCGACGAATCTCACCTCGACGTCCTTCTCGTACGACACGACTTTGAACGGTCCCGTGCCGATCGGATGGTTGTTGAAGTCGGCGCGATTGAGGTCGGGGAGTCCGGCGAGCAGATGCTTGGGCAGGACGCAGAACGAGGTGCTCGACACCGCGAAGAAGATGCGCACAAACGGGGCGTACGGTTTCGCCAAGTGAACGACGATCGTATATTTGTCCGGAGCGGCGATACTGCTGATCAGCTCGTATCCCGCGCGCGTCACCACGAAGTTCTTGCGGTTCATGATGGTGTTGTACGTGAAGATGACGTCGTCTGCGTCGAACGGCGCGCCGTCCTGCCACTTCACGTTGCGATGGAGATGATAGATGATCGTGAGGCCGTCGCGGCTGATTCCCCCGTTCGCAAGCGTCGGAACCTCGGTTGCCAGATCGGGAACCAACTCGCCCTTGTCATCGACCCTGAGGAGAAAATCCGCCCACAACATCCCGAGATCCGTATCGATCGCTTGCGTGCCGATGAGAAGGTTCAAATTGTCGGGCACGAGGCGCCCGCCGATGCGCAGCACGCCGGGGTGCGTCCATTCATTTGCGCCGCCGAGCGAGGCCCCGTTGTGCAGCGACGGGGTCACGCGCGAGCAACCTGCGATCGTGCCGCTGATCGCGAGCAGTGCCGAAAGAATGGCCGCGATTCGAACGCGCAAAGGAGGTTCTCCATCGGTCGCGTCTTCACAAGATGCCGGACAACCCTGCTTCCATTCGGAACCTCCGCGGTGGGCTCCCGTACGAAGATGCGCGTCGCTGGTTGACGAATCCGAAGCATCACGGTAGGATTGTCGCAACCGCCGAATTCGTGTCGGCGACATTTGGTATTTCTTTGGTAAAACGAGAGGGGCAGCTGATGTCGGTCAACGTCCTCGGTCGCGTTGTCGCTTCATTCGTCGTTGCATATCTCTGCTTGAGCGGTGCGGCGTTCGCCGGCACGACGGGCGGGATCTCCGGACACGTCGTTGACGTGAACGGCGCACCGATCGCAAATGCGAAAGTCTCGGTCTCGTCGCCGTCGCAGTCGGCAGCCGGCACGAGCGATGCGCGCGGATTCTTCTCGGTCCTTGCGCTCACGCCCGACACGTACACGGTGACCGCCACGAAAGATGGTTACGACACGGCGCAGGTCGGCGGGATAACGGTGCAGGCGGATCAGACGTCGACCGTTGCGGTCGCGATGCGACCCACCGTGAAGGTGCTCACGACGATCACTTCCACCGCCACAGCCGGCGTCGTATCAAAATCGGTCACGGGGGACCTGTACTCGGTCAGCGCGGGCGCCGTGAATCGCTACCAGGGTTCCGCGGGCGGCGCCGAGACGCTGTACAGTCAGAACGGAGTTGTCGGCTCGTTGCCGGGCGTCGTGCGTTCAATCGGCGGCGGCGGCGGCTACGGTGGCAACGGCAGCTTAAGCATCCGCGGCGGTTCGAACGATCAGATCGGCTTCGAACTCGAAGGCATCCCGCTCAATCGCGGCTTTGACTCCGCGAACGCCACGTCGTTCGTCACGAATGGGCTTTCAAGCCTTGAAGTCTACACGGGCGGAGCGCCCGCCGATTCCGGCCGCTCCATGGCCGGCTATATCAATGAAGTGATGCGCCGCGGAACGTATCCGGGCGGCGGCGATCTCACGCTTGTCGCCGGTGCACCCACGTTTAATCACACGATGCAGGCCGATCTTTACGGAGCGTCGCCCGATCGCAGGTTCAGCTACTACGTTTCGGCTCTTGCGGTCAATGCCGACTACAACTTCGCGAACCGCGACAATCTCGACAACCACGTGATCAACGTCGCGGCGAACGATCCGGGATGCTTGGCGTTCAACACGCTCATGGGCCCAAACGTCCAGTCCGAGGCCCCAACTCCGTTCCTTTCATGCGGCAGCGCGCACAATCTCAACGTGCCGATCTCCCAAGAGGTCTGGCAAGAATTCGGCAATATCTCGGCGGCGGAGCGGGATACCGTCATCAACCTTCACTACGGCATCCTGCACAACGGCATGACCGACGATCTCCAGGCGATGTGGGTCGGCGGCACAACCGGTAACCCTTACCCATATTCGGGCGCGCATCTCGATCCGGCGCTCTACCAGCAAGGACAGGGCGGCGGGATCGTCAACGGGCAACTGCAGTGGGTTTTCGGCACGCCGTATGTCGGACCGAACAACGCGCCGTACGACCCCACGAAACTCGGCACATACACGTGGCCCTCGGCGGGCAATTCGATCGGCACGATTCCTTCCAGCTACGTCGACAGTCAGTCCACCCAATCGGGAATCGAGAAGGTAAGCTATACGCGCGCCCTGAGCTCGTCGTCTTTCGCTCGGTTCTATGCCTACGCGCTCTATTCGGCGTGGAACTTCGATCAAGCCACGAACGGCTTTGTGGGCGATTCGTTCTATCAACTGCACGATAACGCGACCGGATACACGATCAACTATCAGAACCAATTGACGCAGGCGCACTTGCTGCGCTTCGACGTGGACTATAGCAAGGATCTCTCGCTGCGCTACAACTACGCGCCGAACTTTCTGCAGGAGAATTTCTGGGCCGGCTGCGGATTGTCGCTCACCGATCCAAACCTGCACACGTGCGCGCCAGGTGATCCGAACAACGTCGTCATGAGAGGCACGCCGTTTGCGTATTGGAATGCGCTGCCGGAGATCAACACCGACGCGGCCATCGCGGACTCATGGAAGCCCAGCGAGCGCTGGCTCTTCGACATCGGCGCACGTTTGGATCGATTCCAAGTCGGGCTCACGCCGCTGCAGATCACTGGACCCAACGGCATGGCCGAACAATCGCAAAATCTTGCGGGCAACTGTCTGCATGGTTACGCATACGGCCCGAGCGAGCCGTGCTTCGCGTATCTCACATACCAAGTCAATACGCTCGGAAATCTAGGTCCGTCCGCGCTCCCGGGCGCCGGCCACTGGACGAATGTCTCAGGCGATCTGAATTACAACGAGTTCAGCCCGCGCTTTGGCGCCACGTACACGGCGTCGCCGCGCGACGTCTTGCGCTTCTCCGTGGGCCGCTATGTCGAGCCGCCGGCGACAGCATACGAGGAGTACATCGGCGCGCCGCAATTCGGACCGCAAGACACCGTCTCGGTACTGAACAACTTCTACGATGGCCTTGGCTTTACCGCGGTGCACAACGTGCAGCCGCAGGATAGCACCAACTACGACTTTTCGTTGGAGCACGCGTTCGATCAAGGCTGGTCGGCGAAGATCACGCCGTACGTGCGTGTGACGCGCGGCCAGATCCTCAGCCTGCCGGTCGTGCCGTCCAACCCGACGTTCGTCACCGGCTACAACTTTGGCGCTGCGCGCATCCGCGGATCCGAGTTCTTGCTGCGCAAGGATCGCGTGTCCGCCAACGGCCTGTCGGCCGTGCTGGCGGCGACATATACGGATTCGAAAATCCGCTACGAACGAGCACTCGGCGGGCAGAACTTCATCGACGTCATCAACTCGACCATCGCCGCCTACAACGCGCAGTACAGCACGCACTACGCGATGCTCGATCCGAATAGTTACTACTCACCTTCCTTGACACAGTCGCCGGGCTCCACGACGCCGTCGTACGACGTGCGCTTCACTGTGAACCTCAATCTTGATTACCGCATTGGAAGTTGGGACGTCACTCCGACCTTCAACTACCAGTCCGGCAATCCGTACGGCGACTCGCTGAACTTCCCAGACGTGCACTGCTACGGGGCCACCAACCCAAATGCGCCGGCGATTCCGACGCCTGGCTGCATACCACAGCCGGTCGGTAATGAGATGTTGGCGCCGCTCGCAAATGGGCCGGATCCATACACGAATGCCTTCGACGCGCCCGGCTCGCTCAAAGGTCCGTCATGGCTGACCATGAACATCGGCGTTTCGCACGATCTCGCCCAGAACATCAAGGCGAGCATGCTCGTCACCAACGTGTTCACGATCGTGCACAACCATGGCTATCCGTGGGAATATCCCTCGAGTGCGCAAGTGCTTGCGTACGGCGACAACACGTTCTACAACAGCCCGCTCGGCTACAGTGGTTCGACAGGTAACGCCACGTCGAGCCTCGGCTACCTTGGCGACAACTACTTTCCGTACGGTCCGCAATCGCTGAACAACGCGCCGGAGTTCGTGTTCAGCATCTCGACGAAACTCTAACGACCCACGCAGGGCGGTTGAAAGGGCCGACTTTATGTCGGCCCACATTTGCTCGCCGAGGGCCGCTATAAAATCGGCCCCTTCAGCAAACTTGAGTCAATAATGGATCGAAGTCGGCTGGCCGGTCGTAGCGTCAACCGAGTGGAAACCGACCCAGTCTTCGTTCTGGGTTTCGGTGCGGGTGCAGTTGGCGTTGTCCTTCGCATTTGTATTGGTAAAACTCGGATCCCACGCTAGACAGAAATAATCGTAACCGCCCCAATCGGGCTGATTCGTCGTCTTGTCGTTGGAAATATAGGCATACTCGAAATACGACCAACCTTCTACGCTCGGATCGATGACCTGAGCGCAGGAACCGGGCGCGACATCCGTCCATCCTTTGGACGTCCAGCCGTCGGGATTTGCGACGTGGTACGCCACCGCGACGTGAATCGTCGAGTTGACGTTATTGCAGACGGACGCGGACTGCGACGCGGTCTTTGACGCGCCCGAGCACGCGGTCAGCGGCAAGATCGGGCTGCAAAAAATCACGGCGAACATCGCAAGCGTAAGCCTACCCATGCCTCCCTCCCCACAGCGAACGAAACGGACTGCGGCTGCATCCGCGCCGCACTTCGGCGCCGTTCCGCTCGACTGAGGCTTCGCCCTTCGAAACCACATTGTGGCCAGGCGGATGACTCGCGCCGCGCGGTGTCCAAGAACACGCCTTCGTCAGGCTTGACCACGCCGTTATGAATTGTAGGCGCTTGGTCTAAGGAGGCATGTATGACTATGCACCGGCCGACAACCAAAAGAATCGCACTTATCGCGTTCTCCGCTTCGCTTTTCCTCACAAGCTCGCTGCTACAGGGTCCGACCGCTGCGCTTGCGCAACCGCCGGCCGTGCGCGGGGTTTCCGCGCCCACCGGATTTGACGTCGTACTCGACAACAAAGCGCTCGAGGACAAGACATGGCTTCAAGCGCTGCACAACTCGTCGATCAGCGGCGTCGCGATTCAGATCCGCTGGGCTGACCTCGAGCCGTCCAAGGGAACATTCAATTGGTCGAAGTTAGACGACGTGATGTCGGCGGCGGAGTCGTCAAAGAAGTGGGTGCACCTCCTCATCTTTCCCGGTTTCTTCTCGCCTGACTGGGCACTGGACGGCGCGCGGACCGATCAGTTCGCCATCCAATACGGACCGGGTAAGGGCACGCTCAAGGCCCTGCCTATGCCGTGGGATCCGGTCTACCTCAGCCGCTGGCTTGATTTCGTCAGCCAGGTAGGAACACGATATGCAAAGTCGCCGGCTTTGCGGATGGTCGCGGCCGACGGACCGACCTCGGTCTCTGCGGAGTTCACGTTGCCGAATTCGTTTAAGGATTTGAAACAGTGGCAAAGCGACGGATATACGCCGTCTAAATACCTCGGAGCCTGGCACCAAGTATTTCAAGCCTTCTCCGGCGACTTTCCGAATCAAGTCATCTCATTGTCCGAGGGAGCCTGTTTGGGCATCAACGATCGGGGAAAGATCGATCACGCGGCACACGACAGCACGAGGCAGTCGCTCGTCGACATGGGTGTCTCGATGCTCAAACCCCGCTTTGCGCTGCAGATGAGCGACGTCCACGCTGGAGTCGGATTTCCTGGACCCGATCCGGCGACAGAAGACGACTTCGTGCTTGGGTATGTGGGTCAGATCATCACAGGTTTTCAAATGCGCACGTCCGCCGAACATGACAGCGCGGTGATGGGCGCGGCGGGAAATCCGCCGCTTGCGCTGCGCAAATCGATCGAGAAAGGTATGGTGAAAAACTCGACAGGACAACACGTCAACTATCTGGAGATCTACGAACCCGACGTGCTTGCCACTGAAATGCAACCGGTGCTGAAATATGGAGCGTCGCTTTTCGCTCCGTAATATCTCAACAGGATATGCTGGTCCCGCGTGAAAATCGGCCCGATGCTTCCCCGCGCCGAATTCGACGACGAGATCGACCTGCACAGTCTGCGTGCGCGGACCAGTGAAAAGTGGGCGAAGTACGGAGAAGACGTGCTTCCCGCGTTCGTCGCGGAGACGGATTTCCCGGTCGCTCCCGGCATTGCTAGGGCCCTTCAGAAAGCGATCGAGAACGGCGACCTAGGCTACGCTCGGCCACGCGGACTTGGCGAAGCGTACGCGACGTTTGCGAGCTCTCGCTACCGCTGCCGCACAGAGCCCGCGAGCGTCTTCCCGCTGCCCGAAGTGATGATCGGCGTCGCGGAGATCCTTCGCGTCATCACTAAGCCGGGCGACGGCATCGTCATCAACCCACCAGTCTATCCGCCGTTCTTTGCGACGGTCGCCGAAGTAGGCCGCGCGATCGTCGAGGTCGCCCTCGACACCGAAGAGTCCGTGCCCCAGTTGGACTTCGCCGGCCTCGAGCGGGCGTTTGCGGACGGCGCACGCGTCTATCTTTTCTGCAATCCGCACAACCCGTTGGGCCGCGTGTTTTCGCGCGATGATGTCGAACACGTCGCGGCCTTGGCGGCACGCTACGATGTCGCGGTACTTGCCGACGAGATCCACGCTCCGTTGGTGCTGCCCGGCGCCGAGCATATCGCGTTCGAATCCGTGGCGGCGCAAGCGGGCGCGCATTCGATCACCTTTACCTCAGCATCGAAGGGGTGGAACATCCCAGGGCTCAAGTGCGCGCTCGCCGTCAGCGGCTCGGCATGGGGACGGGACGCGCTCGAGCGCCTTCCCAAGGCGATGGTCGAGCGCACTGGTCATCTGGGCGTTCACGCGACGATCGCCGCGTTCACTTCCGAAGTCGGCTTCCTGGATCGCGTCGTCGCTCACCTCGACACGCAGCGCAGCACGCTTGGTCGATTGCTGTCGGACAATGGGCTTGGATCGATTCGCTACGCGCCGCCTCAAGCTGGTTTCCTCGCCTGGCTCGACTGTCGCGCTCTCGAACTAGGCCCCGATCCGGCCACGGCATTTCTCGAGCGAGGCAAAGTCGCGTTGGTTCGTGGTCTTGATTTCGGCCGCGAAGGCTCAGGGTTTGCGCGTCTCAATTTCGCGACGTCGACGAACGTGCTGACCGAAATCGTTCGGCGCCTGGCGCGAGGCGCGTCACACGACTAATCGAGCCTCTTTCGAAATTTGACGATACGGTCGACTTCTTCGAAGCCGCAGTGCTTGTGCGCGCTTTGCGCGCTGGCGTTGTCCAGTTCGGAATCTGACGCCAGTTCCGTGAATCCGCGAGCGCGCGCCCAATCTTCAGCGGCGCGCATCAGCGACCGTCCGACGCCCCGGCCGCGCGCGGCCTCTTCGACGTACCAGCCCTCGACGTGCGGCACCGGCATCGAGTCGCAGCCGTCGGAAAATGCACGGATCGTGATCTCTATGAAGCCAATCGGCCTCGACTCTTCTTCTTGCGCAATCATAACGGCGTCCAAGAACGTCTCGGAGCCTTCGAGAAATGCGCGCGTCTCTCGCGCGAGGTCGCCTCTGTCCGCATCGGGCCATAGCCGAGAGCGCATCGCGGCCCAATCGTCCGCGTAGTGTACTTCAATCGGACGGATCTTCACGCTAGGTTATCGGACGGCAGGTGCGCGACCGGCGCCCGCGACGCAAGCCGCCGGTTTAGATAACGGATATTTGTTCATGACAACGTCATACTGATCGCGGATTTCTGCGGCTTCGCGCAGATGCGCTGCGGACGGCGGCCCTTGCGAGAGTCCCAATGAGCTCTGCAGGATCGTGATCCGCTCGCGGAGCCGATCGGGGAACCATAGATCATCCTCGGAATTTATCGGATGTGACGTCAAGAATTTGTACGTGGCGGTATTCTGAAGACCGCGAGCATCGAGGTCGTTGAGCACCGTGTCAACCGCCGAGAGCTCGTCATCCAGTTCCGACTCGACGCAGTACCTCGCGAGATAGTCGGATGGGGACCACGCCGCGCGCGGATCCGGGCTGACATTGACGACCACTCCAGTCGACGCATGATCGGACTTTACGTCCACATCATACGTACCAGGGATCACCGGAGGGCCGTTTGCCGGTCCTTTGTTCCAGTCTCGTGCCGATTTCCAGGAGACGGGCGGATCTTCGGCGAGAGCCCAGTACGTACGATTGACTCCGGTGACGTTTGTGCCTGCGAATTGGGCAACGATGCGTCTGCCGGCATCTGATATTTCGACCATGGGCGCACGGGCTTGAGGCATTGGAAGATAGTACGAGATGATCAAACCGGGCGGCGGATTCTCGCCTGCAAATTCGCCGGGCGGTGCGCAGCACTCGCCCGCCTGCACGCCGTATTGTGCGGTCCACCAACGCCAGTATTGGTAGGCAGTTGATTGCGTCCAAATGGCCGGACTGGCTGCGGTCACGGCGCTTGCCAATCCCTGCAGTGGCGATAGATCATCCAAAATCCAGAACCCGCGGCCATGTGTCGCCGCGACCAGCGCGTTCGCATCCGGTTGGATGCGGATATCGCGCACCGCGACGGTTGGCATGCCCAGTTGCAGCGAGCGCCAATGCGAGCCCCGATCGAATGAGATCCAGATACCTTGTTCGAGGCCGAGGTACAGAACGTCCGGCTGTTTCGGGTCTTGGCGTACGACGTGCGCGTATTGGAGCGGCGGCAAGCCAGTCGAGATCGAGTGCCACGTCGCGCCGAAATCGGTGGTGGCGAAGACATACGGCTTCGGATCGCCCATCTGATGGCGATCGATCACTACAAAGGCAGAGCCGGCGTCGAACGGCGAGGCTTCGACGCAGTTCACGTGGCCGTAGAGCCCGACGCCGCTCACACTCACGTCGTGCCAGGTCGCGCCGCCATCGCGCGTCAACTGGACGAGCCCGTCGTCTGTGCCGACCCAGATGACCTTCGCATCCTTCGGCGAAGGTGCGATATCGAGGATGGTATCGTAGAACTCAGCCCCTGACATATCGAGATTCACCGGCCCGCCGGCAGGCTGCTGATGCGCTTTCTCGTTGCGCGTCAGGTCCGGGCTGATCACCGTCCACATGCGGCCGTGATCGATCGATTTGAAGACGACGTTGCCGCCGAAAAACGCCGCGTCGGGTTCGAGCGCTGAGAACGCGATCGGCGCCTCCCAATTGAACCGATATGGAAAACGCGCCAAGGCCATGCCGTTGGTATCGCCGACGTACGGCGTCACGTCGAAGTTCTGGCGCGACGCCGTGTCATAGATGCCAAGCTGGCCGTTGAGCGCATTCACGCCGACGTTCCATATCTTCGACGGATCGCTCGGATCGGGCCACACCCACGAACCGTCGCCGTCATTGCCCACGTCGCGCCAATCGGAATTGAGAATCCCGATCTGGCTCAGACTATCCGACGGACCGCAAAACGCGTCGTTGTCCTGCATGCCGCCGCAAACATCGTACGGCATACGATGGTCGAAGCCGACATGGTAGATCTGCGCGATCGCGATATTGAAGCGCTGATCCCACGTGCTGCCGCCGTCGAGCGAGATGGGTGACCCTCCATCGTTGGCCTCGATCATGCGCCGGCCGTCCTGCGCGATCCAAAGGTCATGGTGGTCCTGGTGGATCGCCCCTGTGAGTTCGTGAAAGCGGTAACCCCCATCATCGCTCTCCAACAGATTTTCCGACGATGAGATGACGCGATCGCGATTGCTCGGATCCACGGCGACGCGGCTCATGTAGAAGGGCCGCTGGTTGACGTCGGTGTCGGCGATCGTCTTTCGCCAGATGGTGCCGCCGTCGTCCGATCGCCATAAAGTTCCGGCGCGCGATTGCACGACCGCATACACGCGCAGCGGATCGGATGGCGCGACCGCCACGCCGATGCGCCCGGGCGTGCCGCTCGGAAAGCCGCGTCCCACGACCTTGGTCCACGTCTGGCCGCCGTCGCGCGATCGATACAATCCGTCGTCGGCGCCGCCGCTCACGAAGTTCCACGGCCTCCGTCGGAATTGCCATATCGCCGCGAATACGACAGACGGGCGGCGCGCGCTCCATGCCAGGTCAATCGCGCCGCTCTCGGGCCCGACGTAGAGCGTTCTGCGCCACGTCGCACCGCCGTCGGTCGTGCGGTAGACGCCGCGGTCAGGCGAGTCGTTGAACGAGTCGCCGAGCGCGCCGACGAGCACAGTGCGCGGATTCCGCGGATCGATCAAAATTCTCGAGACGATGAACGAACGCTCGAGGCCGGCATGGCGCCAATGCGCGCCGTCGTCATGTGAAACCCAGACGCCGTCTCCGTAGGACGCATCGTTGCGCGGATTCGGTTCGCCCGTGCCCGCCCACACGATCCGGGGATCCGACGCCGCGATCGCGACCGCGCCAACGGACGCGACAGGGTGGCTGGACCAGACATCGTCCCACGTCAAACCGCCGTTGCGCGTGCGGAAAAGTCCGCCGCCCGCGACGCCAGCGAAATACAACCTATCGTCTCGATCGCTGCCGGCAACTGCGGCCATCCGTCCGCCTGCGCCGGCGGGCCCAATCGAGCGCCAATGGAGCCCGGAAAGCGGTGTCGCCGCGAGCGAAAGCGCCGCGGCCACGAGGATCGCGATCAGAGCGGACAAGCGATTACCTGGGCCGACTAGCGTCGGCCCCTTCAATAAACCTGCTAGCGTCGTCCCCTTCAGACAAGTTATCGAGCTTCATGGCGGCGAGATAGTTGCGGTCGAAGGACTCGAGCAAGCCTTCTTGATCGCCATACGGCCCGGGCGTGTAGGCTCGCGAGCGGATGCCCGACTGAGAAAGTTCGCACACGCGCCAGTCCTGCCGATTGGTCATATCCCAGAACTCGACAGCGTCGCTTGGATCGAAATCGCGTGCGGCCATCGCATTTTTGTCGAAGAGAAACTCGCACGTGACGAGCGTGCGCTCATGTGAGATCGGCGTGACGTAGTGCACCATGACGTAGTCCGGGTGCAAGCTGAGCAGCATCGTGGGGAAGATCGTGTAGTAGTACACGCGCTCGATCTCGTCGCGATCGAGTCCGGGCAGCGGAGCGCGCGTTGTGTGGCCCGAGAGCGTCATGCTTCCGCGGGCGCCGGCCTCGCGGAACGTCATGAAGCCGCCTTGGAAATCGCCGTCTTGCAGATCGTTGCGACCGCTGTCGGACGGCGACAGCTTATCGAGCGCAGGGTGTATGAGCGGACAGTGATAGCACTCGGAATAGTTGAGGAAGATCAGCTTCCAATTGCACGCCAAATCGTAGTCGATGCGCTTTGCGGCTCGCAACTCCCCGATGCCCCAAGGCTTCCAGCGATCGAGCAATTGTGCATATGCCCGCTCGAACGGCTCGGGCCGCTCGGCGAGGCTGACAAAGATAAAACCCTCCCAGAGATGCACGGCCGCTTGATGCAGCGGATAGAGCGATTTGTCGAATCCTTCGACGGTCTGCATGTTCCGCGCGGCGAGCAGCGATCCGTCGAGCCCGTAGGTCCACGCGTGATACGGACACATGATCGACCCGGTGAAGGTACCGCTCTTCTCCTCGCACATGCGCGTGCCACGATGGCGGCACACGTTATAGTGCGCGCGGATATCGCCGTCGTTTCCTCGCACGACGATGAGGCTTTCGCCGAAGAAGTCCGCCAAGAAATAGTCACCCGGCTTTGCGAGTTGATCGGCGCGGCCGACGCAGAGCCAACGCCGCGAAAAAATCGTCTCGATCTCGGCTGAGAATACATCGAGTGACGTGTAGTATCGCTGGGGCAACGTCATGGCGCCCGAACGGACAGCGGCTTTCTTGAAGACGGCCATTTTCGATTCTTCTATTCCTTAGGTATCTTGGTCCTTTCGTCTAATGTTTCTTAGTCAGGTCTGCGCCGTAGTACTTCTTTGATAGGCGAGTGATGGTTCCGTCACGCAACATGCCGGATAACGCATCATCCACTGCGGCGAGCAACGGTTCCGGCGCGGCCCCGGAGTGCTTGTCGAGCGCCACGGCATCGTCTTCGTAAAAAATCGGACTCGGCAAGATCCGCAGCGGGAGACCGGCTCGAATCGCGGCGGCGGCAGTCGGCTCTGCCGTGAGCACAGCGTCAATGCGCTTTCCGCCGCCGATCGCGAGTTCTTGGAGCGCGAGGGCATCCGTTTCGAAGGCCACCGCGCTCGCGCGCGGCGGCGCGTCGACCAGAATCGGTTCGATATCGCCGGCAAGTTCGCGGTTGAGATAAGCCTGATATGTGGTCGCGGTACCGACACCGACGCGCGCGCCGGCCAGCTGCGACGGCGCGGCGACGCGGCTGTCTCGTCGTACCACGAACGTGGCCGGTACGAAATAGTACGGCGCGGTGAACAAGAGGTCGTGTTTTCGGGCCGTCGTCACGCTCATGGAGTCGACGTTGACGTCCCAACGGCCGTTCCAATTGCCGGCCGTGACCGCGTCGAAGTTGCTGTCCACGAATTCCGCTTTAACACCGAGCCTGCGACCCAATTCGCGAGCCACGTCGACATCAAAGCCAACCCACGTGCCGTCGGCGCGCAGGAACGACTGCGGTGAATAGTTCCCGTCGGTCGAGACGACGAGCGTGCCGCGCTGTTTGACGTCGGCGAGAAGGTCGGGCGCCGGCGGTTGCCCCGAGCCGATCTTGGCTGCGCAGCCAGCGAGCGCGAGGCACAGGCTGAGACGCAAGGTAAGGATGAGAATTCCTCGGGCCATGTCCGGAAGTACGCGCCCCTCGCGGCGCGGACCTCGTGCGCCGCCGCTAGTAGAGCAGCGCTTTGGCCCGGGCGTCGAAGAAGTCGGGGTCCGGTTCCCACAGATCGTCTAGCTCGCGGGCGCCGTCCTCGATCGCTTCGAGTAGATCCGGCCGGGCGAGCAGTGCGCCGAGCCCGCGATATTCCCATTCGCGCGGATGAAGGGCACGGAGATCCTTGATCAACGCGAGCGCGAGGTGTGCCGTCGGGATCGCTTGCATGTCCGAGACATTGAAACGGATTCCGCGGCAGAGATCGCCGGAGTGCGGATGCGCGCGGTCGTCGGGCGTGAATTCGACTACCTCATACGTCACGCCGGGAAGTTCATGTCGTGCAAGTGCGGCTGCCAGACGCGTTCCATCCATCCATGGCGCACCGATGACGTGGAACGGGCTTTCGGTTCCGCGCCCGACGGAGACGTTGGTCCCTTCAAGCAATCCGACGCCCGGATAGAGTGCGGCCGCCGCGAGATCGCGGATATTAGGCGAAGGGTTCGTCCAAGGCTGACCGCAGTTGTCGAACCAGAACGAGCGCTGCCAGCCGGCCATCGTCACCACGCGCAGATCCGCGCCGATCTCGCGTTCCACATTGAACAGCCGCGCGAGTTCGCCGATGGTCATGCCATGCCGAAGCGGCATCGGGTGATAGGCGACGAACGATTCGCATTCCTGGTCGCTCGACGGTCCATCCACATCGTAGCCGCCGATCGGATTCGGCCGATCCAAGACGTAGACCGCCACGCGATGCTCCGCGCACGCCTCGAGCACATAACCGAGCGTCGAGATGTATGTGTAGAATCGAGCGCCCACGTCTTGGACATCGAAGAGGACGATGTCGATGCCGTCCAACTGTTCGGGCGTCGGCCGTACGCGCTCGCCATGTAAGCTGAAGACGTCGAGTCCGGTGACTTCGTCGCGCGAGTCGCCGAAGCGATCGTCGCGGTCTCCATAGATTCCGTGTTCCGGAGTGAAGATGCGCCGCAACGTCACGTCCGGATTTGCGAAGAGCGCGTCGATCGTGCGCGTGCCGTCGAGGAGTAAGCCGGTGTGATTCGTCACGACGGCGAGGCGGCAGTCGTGGATCGCCTTGAAATCATCAGCGGCGAGCACATCGACGCCATTTCTGACCGGGCGAAGTTCTTCAAGATCTTCGATCACGGCTGCTACGTTGCGCGGCCCGCGCTGGACCGACCTTTACCGCGCTCGGCGGCGGAGGTCGCCGTTGCCGGCGGAGGTCGCCGTTACGGATCGCCGAAACCATCGCATATGGAAGTCGGCGAGCGCGTTCGCACGAAACGGGCATTGGATCTTGGCGTTGACGGTAAGGTCGACGCCGGCGCAGTCGGTGTGCTGGAAAGCATTAGCAACAGCGCGTATATGCCATTCCTCGTCCGATTCGCACAGGGTACCTTTGCATTTCAGGACGGCGAGCTTGAAGAAGTCGACGGCGCGGCGCCTTCGGCATGAAAAACGGCTGAAACACACGCGCGACCAGCGCAGGCAGCGGGTTTCCGGCATGGCGAAGTACGGAGCATGCGCCTCCTGCTAGTGGAAGACGACCCCAGCCTCGCCTCATCGCTGCGCCGCGCGCTCGAAGCGCAGAAATTCGCCGTGACGATGGCGGGCGACGGCGACCGTGGCTTGGACGAGTTGTGCGGCAACGATTATCAGCTGGCCATCCTCGATGTGCTGCTGCCGAAGCGCGACGGGTTCTCGGTCTGCCAAGAAGCTCGCAAGCAAGGCATCACCACGCCGATCCTCATGCTAACCGCGCGCGATGCAGTGACCGACCGCGTGGCCGGGCTCAACAGCGGCGCCGACGACTATCTGGCCAAGCCGTTTGCATTCCCCGAATTGCTGGCGCGGGTGCATGCGCTCTTGCGCCGGCCGCACCAGGACCTCAAGCCGCGCAGCGTCTCAGTCGGCGATCTTTCCGTCGACGTTCTCCGCCACCAAGCGCTCAAGCGCGGCAAGACGATGCAGTTGACGAAGACAGAATATCGCCTTCTGCTATACTTGCTCGAAAATGCCGGCATCGTGCTCACGAAGGACGCCATCCTCGACCGGCTGTGGGGTGCGGAGCATGGCGGCAACAGCAATATCCTCGAAGTCTACGTCAAGATGCTGCGGCGCAAGCTCGATGAACCGGGCGCGCCGTCGTTTGTGCGCACGGTTCGGGGTGTCGGCTACACGGTCGATAAGCCGTGAAAGAAGCGACGTCGCCCGTCGCTGACGTCCAACGCGTCCGGCTGCGCCTCACGCTCGCATACGCGGGCATCTTGGCCTTGCTTCAGCTCGCGTTTTCCGTCGTCGTCTATCTATTGATCTCGCTCGTCGTCTGGCAAGACGTGCAGCCGATCAGCGACTGGCCAGGCATGCCCGAAGTCGCGCGCGCGATGATGTTCAAGGACGCGATGTTCTTGCTCGTCGCGAACATCGTGGGACTGGCGCTCGTGGCCGGCGCAGCGTTCTTGCTCGCCAAGACCGCGCTTCGCCCGCTGGAGCAGGCGATCGCGCTGCAGCGGCAGTTCACGAACGACGCTTCGCACGATCTCCGCACGCCGCTCGCCGTTATCCGCACCGAGACGTCCGCGGCGCTCCACAATGCCGGCCTGACGGAGGAGGCGAGCGAACGGCTAGTCATCATCGACGAACAGGCGCAGCGCATGGAGCGACTCATCGATCAGCTCCTCACCCTCTCGCACGTGGACGCCGACAGCGCGCTCGAACGCGAACCCACGGATCTCGTCGTCGTCGTCAACGGCGTGGTGCGCGACCTGCAACCGCTCGCGCAAGCGCGCAGTATCGATCTCAGCGTGAATCGCAGCGAGAGCGCTCTCGTCATGGGCGACGAACTCAAACTCTCCCAATTGGTCGCGAATCTCGTGGATAACGCGATCAAATACAGTCCGGAACGCACGCGCGTGGAGGTCGGCGTTTGGCAGGCGCGCGACGCGGCCTTCGTCGCGGTGGCGGACAGGGGCGCCGGCATACCCGCCGAAGAGCAGGAACGTATCTTCCTCAGATTTCACCGGCTGGATCAGGCGCGCAACGGTGCAACCACCGGTCCGGCCGGACATGGACTAGGCTTACCGCTCTGCCGCTGGATCGCCCGCGCGCATGGCGGCGACATCGCGGTCGACAGCCGCGAGGGCAAGGGCAGCATATTCACCGTCCGGCTTCCGGCGTTGGATTCGTAAGTGAAAGAGGTGCGTGCGATGTCTCGTCGCTTCAGCATCATCCTCCAAGCGTCGGTCGCAGCGGTTGCGATCGCCGGCTTGGTTTTCATCGTCGCGCCATCCGCGACACCGAAAGCCGCGTCCGCGTCGCCATCGCAAGCCGTGAACGATTTGATCGACCGCGCGTTGAACGGCCCGGCCGGCCCCGAAGATGAAGGCACCTACAATCTTATCGATCCCATCGGACCAGGCGCGAACACCGAGATCTCAGCCGCCGATGAAGTGTTCGCGAGCACGCTGACTATCGCGAAGTACACACCGTGGAAGTCATACTCCGATCCATTCGCGGCAGCGCCCGGCACGACGCCTCCGCCTGGCCCTTACTCGCCATCGGGCCCACCGCTCCGGCAGCATCGCGGCACGAGGTATGGGTCATGAAGCGCATTGTGTGGCTCGCACTTGCCTGCGGGATCGTCTTGACCTCCACCGGAGTCGCAAGCGCGCAGAACTTCTTCCGTCAGATGCGGGTCGATTCGTTCGAGGGTTCCGGCATCGACCTTTATCACCACGGAGACTTTACGGGCGCACTTTCGAAATTTGAAGATGCGCTTCGGCTGTCGCCTGATGACTTGCAGGTGCGCTATAACCATGGTCTCGACTTGTATGCGCTCGGGCGGTTCAGCGACGCAGCCGCCGACTTCCGAACGTGCCTCGCGCAGCAGCCCGATTTCGTGCCCGCGCTCTTCAATCTCGGCGTGACCGATATCGCGCTCAACGACTACGACGGCGCGAAATCGATCTTCCAGCAGATCCTCTCCGATCATCCCACATCCATGCGCGCGCATTTCGACCTCGGATTGTCGCAGTATCTATCGGGTCATCCGGATCAGGCTGAGAAGGACTTCGCTGTCGCTACGCTGCTGCATCCGCAGTACGTCCAAGCACACTACGACCGAGCGCTTGCGATGTACAAGACCGACAATCTGGTCGGCGCCGACGCAGAACTTGCGGCTGCTCTGAAGCTTAATCCATCGTTCGCGAAGGGCTACTTCCTGCGGGGCGCTATCCGCTTGCGCGAAGGCGACGATTCGGGGGCTCGCGGCCAGTTCGAGTCGGCGGCGAAAACCGCGTCGGATCCCGTGCTGAAGTCGCTCTGCTCGCAGATCATCGCGCAGATCGGCGTCTAGCCATCTGAAGGGGCCGACTTTACGTCGGCCCCTTCTTTTGTAGTCGGGATATAGGGCGGACCTTTATGGTCCGCCGCGCAACCATCACCTCGGCCGACCGGATCGGTCGCCTAACGTCATGGCCGAGGTGCTAGCACTTGACAGTATTTGCGCGTATTTCTCTCCGCTTGGCACTCGCGCTGTCGATCGCATGTATCGCCGCGAGAGCGCTCCCTGTCCAAGCTTCGAGCCACCCGCTCGATGGGTTGACCGCGCAGGAATACTGGACCGTGCTCGACACCCTTCAAGCGTCAGGGCACATGGACAGCGACACGCGCTTTCCGTTCGTCACGCTCCAGGAGCCGCCGAAATCTGACGTTCTCGCGTGGAAGCCGGGCACGCACATCGATCGGAAAGCGTTGGTCGTCGTGTACCAACAGTCGAGAACATTCGAAGCAATCGTCGATATCGACTTGAAGAAGGTCGTCAGCTGGACCGAAAAAGTCGGCGTGCAACCAAACGTCACGATCGAAGATCTCGGCAACGCGAGTGCGGGAATTCGCAATGACCCGCAGTGGCAATCCGCGATGCACCGCCGCGGCATCCAAGACTTGAACGAGATCCAATGCTCCGGCGCGCCGCCGGGATACTTCGGCACGGCTGAAGAGCAGCATCATCGACTGCTGCGCATGCAATGCTACGGCCGCCACGGCGTTTATGAGCCCGACAGCCGATTCCTGAACGGGATCATCATCGTGTGGGATCTCGATGCGCAAAAGATTATCCGCATCTCAGACGCCGGCGTAGCCCCGGTGCCGACGGTCCAGGCGGACTACGATCCTGCTGCGATCGGATCGCCGCGCAAGATTCCGACGCCGATCTCGATGTCGCAGCCGCTCGGACCGAGTTTCCGCCTGGGCGGCAACGATGTCGAATGGCAGAACTGGCACTTCCATTTCCGGATCGATCGCCGAGTCGGACTAGTGGTGACAAACGTCGGCTACCAAGACGGCGCCAAACTACGCTCGATCCTCTACGAAGGATCGCTTTCGGAGATATTCGTCCCCTACATGGATCCGTCCGAGGACTACTACTGGGCCACGTACTTCGACCTCGGCGAGTTTGCGGACGGATTTTCGGCTCCGCTCGATCCGGGCAACGATTGCCCCGACAACGCCGTCTACTTCGACCAAGTCTACGCGGACGACACCGGCATGCCGGCGCTCACGCCGCGTGCCGCATGTCTATTCGAACGTTATAGCGGCGATGTCGCTTGGCGGCACGCCGGTGCTGTCGATACGTTGGAGAGCAGAAAAGGCCGCGACCTCGTTTTGCGGACGATAGGCTCATTTTCGAACTACGACTACATCTTCGACTGGGTGTTCCGGCAGGACGGCACGATTCAAGTCGCGGTCGGGCTGACCGGCATCGACGAGTTCTCGAGCACAGCCGCGCGCGCCGGTTCTGCGGGCTCCGGAGACCCGCCGGTCGCCAATGGCCTGCTCGTGGCCGACAACGTCGCGGCGCCGTTCCACGACCACTTCTTCAACTTCCGGTTGAACTTCGCGGTCGATGGTGCGGCGAACAGCTTTGTGCGCGATCGCCTCGTGACCGAACGACTCGCCGGATCGAAGCCCCGCAAGAGTGTCTGGGTCGACAAACCGGTGATCCTCAAGGTTGAGAACGACGCAAAATTGCGAGTCGATCCCGCTCATCCGGAGATGTGGCGCGTCATCAATCCATCGGTGCGTAATTCGGTCGGATATCCCGTCGGGTACGAAATCGTGCCGGGCGACTACGCCGCTTCGCTTCTCTCCCCAGACGACTACCCGCAACAACGAGCGGGTTTCACCGACTATACGCTTTGGGTGACGCCTTATCGAAGCGATGAGCGGTATGCGGCGGGCGATTACCCCACGCAGAGCAGAGGCGGCGATGGACTGCCTTCATGGACGAAAGCGAACCGCCCGATCGAGAATACCGACCTCGTCGTCTGGTATACGATGGGGTACCATCACCTGCCGAGCGCGGAAGATTTTCCGGTGATGCCGACGCAGTGGCTTCAGTTCGAGTTGCGGCCGTTCAACTTCTTCTCGCACAATCCGGCAATCGATCTCCCGCGGTGATGAGCGCGAGCCCGAAGGGGCCGACTAGCGTCGGCCCATTCAGTACGTGAACCCTTCAGTACGTGACGGAACGTTTTACGATGCTTTGAGTTCCGAGTCGCTCACGAATAGGCGGCGCGAAGTGATCAGCGCGATGTAGTACGCGTGCAGCTCCTGCGCGCTCAATGTTGTTTTTGCTCGGTCCGGTTTCGGACCGCGGCGTCTATCTGACGGTCCTGTCTGTCTCATACCGGCTCCCCTTATGATGCCACGGACCGGCGCTTCTAGTGGTGCGCAAAGGTGCTAGGATCGAAGTACCAGTCTGGTATTGTATTCGGAAAACCGAAGCCGGAAAAGTAGTATTCGTAGTGCCCGCTGTCAGAAATGAATGCCAACCGCACCTCGCCGTCGCCCTGCGCGTGAGTTATCAGCCAATAATCACCCACCTGGCCGAACCAGACGTCTGCGTCGATGCTTCCGGTGGCCGGACCCTTGCTGCCCGACCCAGCCGCGTGGGCCTTCCACACCTCGAATGTCGTGGTGTCCACCCACATGTCTTTCCATGGATGGTCGCGATCGGTGGGATCGTGCGATGACATGCCGAGATGGTAGGTCAGATGACCGTCCAGGTCTTCGACGCCGATGAACCGGACGTCGTAGAATCGGTCCTTCGTAACGCTTTCGACGGCGAGGACCGGCGGCGTTGGCTGGCCGGACGGGACGGGTGAGCCACCGAGGGGCGGAGGGACTGTGGCGCGCGGAGCGGGTGTGGCGTACAAGAGGATGTTGTCATCCGGCGCCACCGGAAATGGGTAGCCGAAGCGCGGCTCGTGTCCGCCACGCCGGTCGGCGGCGAGGTCCTGCATCAATCCCTTGCCGTCGGAGCGATACCAGACGCGATAGTCGAACGTGAACGGCTTGCCGTGATGCACGAATATCTCGTGCATCTGATATGACATGTACGGCGGATCCGGATTGTTGCGAGCCACGCTCTGCGCCGCCTCGAAGATAGTGAGCGCCGACGGAACGGCCGGGCTCGGTGACGGCGAAGGCTGCGGCGCCGCCGCCGCGATCGCGACGACGGCGCTTGCCGCTAGGAGCACGTGCTTCATCATTATGGCAACGATTGGACCGCCGGCGTCATTTCACCGCAGGATCGAGATCCGCGAACGCGCCGTTTGGATTCGGCACGAGCCAAAATCCAAGATCCCAGCATGCCGGGTGGAAATGCGCCCACACGAGTTTGGCGCCTTTCGGCAGCAAACCGTCGGCAATCAGTTCTTGCGCCGTGATGACATCGCCGCGCAGATTCGGCAGCGCTTTCCATCCGTGCGTTTGCACTGGGCCGGACCCCACGGTATATGCGAAGTGCACGTGCTGGGGGATCGTGACCCAGCGCGACGCCATCACCGGATACACCGACATGCCGGGGAATTGAGGTGATGAAGATTTCGCGTACTCATAGTCGAGGCCGACAAGTTTGCCGTTGCGATCGTACCACAAGAAGTTCGGGTGAAGGCGGTCGATCTTCGAGTAGGTCATCGTCGAATAGACGTATGTGTTGTCGCTCTCGAGCTTCGTCATGCGGATATAGCCCGCTGCCGTCGCCTTCGTCACCGTGGGGTACGCGGCGAAGAGGCCCGTAGTCACGCTTTGGATGAATGCCGTTTCGGACGCGTTCGGCTTGGGTTGCGGTGCCGGTGTGGCCATCGATGAATGCGACATCGGCGCCATCGTTGTGGCGGCTGCCACGACGACTGCCGCGAACAATTGTGTCATGAAATAGTGCCCTCCCTTACCCCACCGTTCGTACGCTCGCCCGATCCTCACCTGCGCGATCCGCTCGCGCGTCCGCCGGATTCGACACCTGCTGCGCGCCGGCCGCCTCGGCGTATCGGCACAATAGGTTGACGAGCGAGATCTGTTCGGTGTGGCCGCAGCGCACGTCGAGAAGCTTCGGAGAACAGACCACCACGCTCATGCACTGAGCGCGCGAAACCGCCACGTTGAAGCGGTTCTTCTCGAATAGGAATTCCATGGTGCGAGGAATGTCGTCGCCGCTCGAAGTGGCCATCGAGTAGAACACGACTGGCGCCTCCTGGCCCTGGAACTTATCAACCGTGCCGACCCGGACACCATCGACGCCGGCCGCCTTCAAAAGTCCGAGGATCCTTTTGCGTTGTGCGTTGTAGGGCGTGACCACGAGGATGTCATCTTTGACGATGCGCCGTGGCGGCTCGTTCTTGCGCGTGAGCGTGCCGTTAAGCAGAAGGCCGACCTCGTGGACGATGCGTTCGGCCTCCTCGATCGAGTCGCGCGTGTTACCTGCGTGCTCGACCGGGATAAAGCGAAGGCCGGCGCCGCTGAGGCCATGGGAATCGATGCAGTTGTTCGCAGTCGGCGGATCCGGCTTAAGCCGGCTATCATAAAACGCCGATGAGATGAAGCTGCATATCTGCGGATGCATGCGATAAGATGTGTCGAGCAAGATGCCTCGATTCACAGCCACTGTCGCGGCCTCGCCCAGCAGATGTTCCAATGCCGAGCTGGCGGCGCTCTCCGGATGTGAGCCTTGACTGACCTGTGCGAGTTGCATCGGGTCGCCGAGGAAAACGACGTTGCGTGCGCTCGGGGAGACGGCGATCGCGTCCGCGAGTGACGTCTGGCCTGCCTCGTCTATGAACAAATAGTCGACGCGATCCGCCATCTCTTCGCGCGCGAAGAGCCACGAATTGCCTGACACCAGGTTGTGGTTGCCGCTTTGGCTCGCACTGTTGTCGTCGTCGCTCACGATGAGCGGCTGGGCGAGACGAGACGCGTACTGCGAACCTGCATTCTGAGTGCTGTGTTTGTGGAGCCCGTACAATGCGATTTTCTCTGCATGCGCGACGGTTTCAATCTCGTGCAGCAGATGGTGGATCGCTTTGTGACTGTTCGCCATCACACCTATTTTTCGGCCATCGGCGATCAACTTCGCGATCACACGCGCGCCAGTATACGTCTTGCCGGTGCCGGGCGGACCCTGCACGAAGAGATAGCTGTTCTCCAGCGACCTGACGACATCGTAGAGGCTCTCGACCGATACGACCGCCGGTTGTATCTTCTCGCCTGCGCGTCGGCCGGACAAATGCGGGTACGACTTGCGCAGGATATCAAGCGTGACCGGATGTCGTCTTGCCAGCGTTTCGTCGAGATACGCTGCGGCGATGCGCCCGAGCGACTCTTTCTGTTTGTCCGCCGTGATCGGACCGCTCGGAATCAGTGCAGTCACGGCCGTGGCTTCTTCGAGCGTTCCCCCGCGCTTGAGCTCGAGGACGTTCTTCTCTTCGTCGATGCTGACTATCTGGCCGGCAGACTTTCTCGTGAAGGGATCGTAGGGATTTTCCCCCACGTGATGGAGCTGTTCGGGAAACGAATACGTATACACCCGATTGCGCGCGCTCGGTTCCTTATACGGTGCGACATTCACGCTTAGCTCGAGCCCGCCGATCGCTTCTTTGTCGAACTCGAGGAGCTCGTCGGTGTTTTCGCAGCGATGGTAGTAAGCCCACCAGGCCGGCTTCTCTTCGCGACGATGATACGAGAGCAGGTGTCCGAGCAGAACGGCCGTTTCGTCATGTTCCCGCGCGAGGAGGTCGCGCTGATCTCGGCTGACTTTTAGTTCCTCGCGTTCTTCACGAACGCGTTTGGCGCAGGTCTTGCAGCCCTCGGCTGGCTTCGCGTGGCATGGCTCTTTGTCGCCCCGAAGGGGCCTGAACGCAAGTTCGATGCCCTGGCGCGTCTGATACTCCGCGCGAAGTTTCAGCAGCCATTCCCGCAGCAAGTACGTCGATCTGCAATCCTGTTCGTTATAGCGCTCGATGTCCGTCAAAATCTCCGATTTCGATTGATCGTTCAGCCACGTCTCGAACATGACGACGGACTCGCTGCCTTTCCGCACACCGGTCGTCCGAATCATGTCGTAGAAAGGCTCGAGGTCTTTGATCGAATAGCTCGACTGCGAGATCAATATCGACTGGCGCACGACGGCGTAGAGATCGATGAGCACGTCGCGCCGCAACAGTTGGTCCACTTCTTCTTCGCGCGTGGCGTGCCGCTGCGCGAGCGACTGGAGCGCGGTCTTCTCGTAGGGTGCATAGTGGTAGACGTGCATCGTCGGGTATTGCGTGCGCCTTTCTACGAGAAAGTCCACGCAGCGCTCGAAGGCCGACTTTTCGTCCGCGCGGCTGACTCCCCAAAACGCTTTGAACGGATTTTCGTCGTCCGGGCAGTAGCAGCCGAACAGATACTCGAGGCCGACGCCGATCTCATAAAGCGGGTCGCCTTCCATATCGAAGAAGACGTCGCCCTTCGCGGGCGTCGGCATAAGACCGAAGCCTTCGACTGGCCGATGGTCGAGAAACTCGTAGTGATATTCGCCGGTCTCTCGCCCACGCACTTGCAGGGCCGCCTGTCGGCGCAGGCGATCGAAAGTGATTTCGTTCAGTCCTAACGGACGCGCCGACGTCGCGGATGCAAGAGCGGCGACTTTACCGATGCCGGCCGCTTCGAACTTCTTGATCTGGTCACGCCGCATGCGAGCGACTATGCTCAAATGGTCATCGTCCGCTCGTTGCTGCTCGCAGCGAGGCGACCAGTCGCAGATGGCGCAGTGCTCGCATTTAAAAGGATAGACGTCCGAGCTCGCAGCGTTGCGCAGAAACGATGCTTTCAAATGGCGATAGTATGCTGCGAAGTCGTCGATGCGGAAGTGCTTCTGCTTCAGGTCGCCCAGCACGATGTGCATGCGTTCGGGCGCGCTCTCCTGCACGCGCGCGACATGTTCGCTGTAGTGGCAGAGCTGGATTATGAAGTACGGTTTGTCGTGAAGCGACAGTTTCGTATCTGCGACCTCGTAGCTCCACGGCCACTGCCCGCTCGGCGTCTCCACGCGCAGCAGAAAGTCGGTGCGCCCCAGGAAGGCGCCGTCGAAAAACGTGCCCTGGTAGATGACCTGAGCACCGCGCGCCATCGCTGCGATCGTGTCCGTCGCGGCGCGCTCGATGGATTCGCGCGAACTTTCCGCTTGTTCGATCTCGACGACTTCGAACTCGGCGCGTAGCGACTCTAAGTAGCGCCGCTCGTGCTGCAGACCTTTATCCGCGACCAGAGCCGACTGAGGATCTCGTTCTGGGCGGCCAAGTTTGCCGAGCGCGACTTGCCGCTCGAGCGCTACGAGATGGCCGCACTCCAGGTAGTTGTAGAGATCAGTCGCCGAGTAGACGACGCGCCCGTCGAGATATTGCATCGCCTCTCAATCCGACCTAGCCTCGGTGCGGACCTTTACGCCCTCCTGGCTCAATTCTTGGCTGCTGATGAACGGCCGACTGGTCTGAAGGGTCTGCTTCCTTTGGCGAAGACACCTTCAAGCGTACAGCGCCCCCTTCCAAGTCGGCCCTTCAGCGAATGAACAGAAACACGATACCGAGCAATGCGATGATCGAGCCGCTGATCACTTCGCCATACTGCTCGATCGGTCCGAAACTCATCCGCTGCATGCCGCGCACAGACGTGACGCACAGTACTACGTACGTCGCGATCGTCGAAATGGCGAACACGATCGACATCGTCGCGATCACACCGATCCCATATCGGGAAGCGGCGAAAAACGCCGGAATGCCTTCCACCATCGGAGACGACCCTAAGATGAGCAGCATCGCCATGCGCGACGAGGTGGAATGCTCGTGGACGTGCGGCGGCGGATCCAGCGCGGGATCCAATGCGATGTCGTGCGCGTCGGCACCGTGGGTGTGGAAGTGCGCGTGAGTGAGTTCGCCATGCGTATGGAGGTGTGTGTGTTTTTGAACCACGCCTTCGTGAGTGCTAAGGTGGCTGTGCTCGTGTGATCCGTTCTGCTCTTCTCGCACTTCGCGCAACGCCCCGATAGCGACCCAACCTCCAAATGCGATAAGCGCGACGCTGGTCAAGATGTCGATGAGATTTCCGAACCGCTGCGCAAATGCGACGCCCGCCACCCAGACGATGAGCGCGATGATCAGCGTCGATACGACATGTCCGACTCCCGCCCCGGCGGCCGCTTGGGCGGTCTGTCTTATCGTCCAGCCTCGCTGTCGTGCGATGAGCGAGATCGGCGCCCAATGGTCGGGCACGAGCGTATGCAGCACGCCGACTGCGAAGACGGTGAGGATAAGCACGGTAGGTGTGTACATCGCTTGCGACCAGTCAGATCTTCAGGCGTTCTTCGACCAATATAGTCGTCGCGTCAAATGTCGGCGATCCATAGCGCAATGCATGCAGCGCGCCGAAGTAGGGCGACCCGCGCATGTCGGACCTGCGCAAGGTCAGCATCAGCGCGTCTCCGCCGTGCTCGGCGAATTGCGCGCCGGCATAGTAGACGTGCATCCCGTAGTCGACATTCGTCTCGGCACCATCGGCCCACGACCCGCGCATGCCGAAGTAGCCGGCGCCGGCGGCGAGCAGAGCGCGATCGCCGATCGGACGAGACCAGCTCAGGACTGCCTGAGGAGCGTCGTACGATACGGCGTCGAACGGCTCGCGTGGATTTGCGTCGCGATGAAGACCGTCGTCGACGAAGTCAAGACCGATCGTTCCAAACTTGAACGTCTTCCCGATGTACGCCGCGGAGCGTTTGAAGCTGCCAAGAGTCGCGTCTGCTGGATTGCGCTGTATAAGGAAGAATCCCTCGACGAATCCGAGCTGGGTTAGATTGGCGGGCGTGATCGGCGCGATCTGTTTGAAACTCGAGTACGAGGCGACTGCCTGGACCGACTTCGAAGCGAACGAATAGGCGATCTCCGGACCTTGGCGATTCACACCCAGCGCGGTCGTATCGACGAGTTGGTAGTTGGACTTCAACCATGGACCGGGCCAAGAGTACGCGACGCTCCAGACATTTTCCGGAACTCCGTACGGTAAGATGATCGTGGCATACGTCGGTTCGAATCGATAGTAGTGCACGGTGAGCATGGCCGGCCCGATGCCATGCGCAAGCGAGGCGTGCGTCCAAGAGCCGCCGGCGGTCTGTGGTTTTCCGATGCCGTCGGCCTGATAGGTGGAATGCGCGTATTCCACCGTCGCGTCTAGACCGAGACCCATCGGCTCAGCGACGCGCACGCCCGTGATTTTTTCGCGCTGACCGTAGAGCGTGCTCACAGCGAATTGCCCTTGATCGGTCGGAATGATCTGCAACGGCGCGCCAAAGCCGGTCGTCGTACTGATCGGAGCGCCGCCGGTTCGCACATCGAGGGTCTGAAGCATGGCGCCGTGACCCGCGTCGTCGAAACCGCCGATCGAAAGGCCAGTGAGGCGAGCCGATGTTCCCGGCAGCGCGGGCAACGCGGCATCGGTCGCCTCGATGCTGACCGCACGGCTGCTGAACGTCAGATCGAATCCGCGCATCGGCAACGTCGAAGGCGGAGCGGCCCACGCGTCCAGCGAGGGCGAGTTCGGATTGAGGCTCTCGGGAGTCTTCAACAGCAATCCGGCCAGTGAATTGGCCGTCGGCGGCTGCGTGAAAACGAATCCAAGGCTTTGATTGAGGTTCAACCACCCGCCGCGCAGTGATAGCTTGCCGCCGTCGAATGTCGCTCGCGCCTGGGTGATTCCCGCACGCGTGCCGATGTAGTCATCGGTTCCGGGATGGGTTGGAAAGACGATGGTGAGTCCCAAAGCTTGAGATCCGAGATGCGGATTGTCTTCCGGAAACAGCGGTTCGGCCCAGTACGCTTCGTTCGTTCGATCGCCGACCAGAGATTCGGCGCCGAACGTGATTCCGAAATCGACGCCCTGCGCGCGGTAATCCGCATCCAGCGTCAGTTGGTTCTGACCCACGATTCCGGGAACCATCGGCGCGCCGGAAAAAACATCGTAGGGTGAGACCGGCGCCGCAGGCGCCCCGTTTGCAAATCCTTGGCCCTCGACCGGCTGCAAGCCGGGGCCCGACGCACCCTGCGTCAGAAAGAGCGTCGCCATCGTCGACTGCACGACGATCGCGTGGCTCGCGGGCGTCGCCGTCGGCGTCGGTGAGGGCGTAGCGTCAGCCAGCGCGGCGAATGCGGAACCGGCCGTGAACACTGCCGCAAAGATCGCGCATGCGGACACCGATGACGAGTAACTGCGAAGCCAGCCGCTCACAACGTGCTCTTGGCAACGCGCGGGACGAAGTCCTGATGGGGCGGGCGCTTATGGGCGAGCGATGCTCGCACTACTACTTGTCTGACCCGACCTCGCACGACTCGAACGCGAAGTCGTAGATCCCCACGCCGAAATGTTGCGGCGCTAACCGCAACTCGTGTTGGCCGAAGTGCACGTTGTCCAACAATTCGTAGGCGCGCGCCGCGTCGACCGTGACATACGACGTGCCATCGGCATCGAACCGGATATCCGGACCAGCATCCGCGTGAGCAACGGGTTTACCATCCTGCGTGACGACCACGCGCCCGGACCCGCCGCTCTCAGGTTTCATGATGGTCAAGACTTGGATCGCTTTGTAATGCAGCTGCAAGTATCCGTCGCTTCCGCCCGATACCATGCCTTCGAGATCCTGGGTTGCATGCCAGTAGCCCTGGAGATAGAGTGCCCCTTCCGTATGCGAGCCCGGATCCTGATAGATCGTGTCCTTGGCAGGGTCGTTGAACGCGCCGGCATTTGCGATCATCTGTCCGTGCCACGGCCCGACGAACATCTCCGGCGTTTGCGGATAGCAGACCGCTCCCGGTTTGTCGTAACTATCCTGCGGCAACAGCGCCATCACCGCCGGTAGTTGCAGCGACGAGTTTTTGGCTTTCAGCAGGGCCTGGATCTTTGCTTCGGTCTGCTGATAGTTGCCTTCGCCCTGTTGGAGCTCGACGAGTTTGCCGTTCTGATCGAAGAGATCTTCGGTCGGCCAGGCCTGGACGTTGAAGCGCGTCCAAATCGTGTGATCGTCATCGAGCACGACCGGCCACGTCACGCCGAGGCGCTGCGCTGCCGTTACGACATTCTGGCGATCACCCGAGAAGCCGAACTCCGGCGAGTGCACGCCGATGATCTCCAAACCGTCGGCGTGATAGCGCGAGTACCACGCCTTCAGATACGGCAGCGTGCGTAGACAATTGACGCATGTGTATTCCCAGAAATCTACCAGAACGACTTTGCCGCGAAGATCGGCCGGCGTGATCGGCGGGCCATTGAGCCAACCCGCGCCGCCGGTGAAGTTCTGTATCGAATCGACGCCGGCTGCCCGCGCGGGCGCGCTGATTCCCGTCGATTCGAGAAGCAGACAGGCCGCGAAAACGGCAGCGATGGTCGAACCTGTTTTCATCCTTATGAGTAACGCCCGATCACGTTTGAAGGCGTCATGCCGATTACCCGGCGCATGCAGCGCGCCATGTGACTTTGGTCGGCGAATCCTGCCTGCAACGCGACCTCACTCAGCCTGCGTTTTCCGCCGGACAGCAATTCTACCGCATAGTCGACGCGGCGTTTCACGATATATTGATGCACCGGCAGCCCGGTGCTTTCCTTGAACTTCGCCTTGAGATGCGATGCGCTGACGCCGATCATATCTGAAAGTTCGGCGAGTGTGAGATCCGAACTTAAGTTGCCTTGGATGAACTCGATGATGCGGTTGAGCTGCCGCCTCGAAAGGCCGCGGTCGACGGGCATCGCAGTCTGTGGCGCGTAACGGCGAAGCAGATGGACGGCGAGCGCCGTGCCGAGACTCTCCGCGTATTGCGGTCCGCAAGGATCGATCGCTTCCAGTTCGGCTTTGACCGCCCAACCGAGATGTTGAAGCCGCGGATCTTTGAGTTGTAACTCCGGCTCGATGCGCAGTTGATCGAGATTCAGCGCCATCGATTCGGCGACCGAGCGCATGAACACCGGCGAAAGATTCATACTGAGGATCGTGGTCGCTCTGTCATGTTCCCACGCGGCCGAACTGCCGAAGGGCAGGACGTTGATGTCGCCGGCCGTCTGGAACCGTTTGCGGACCGATCCGTCAGAGCGGGTCGACATGAACACCGGTGCGCCGACATGCATGCTGACGGTGTACGACAACGCCATTGGAACTTCGACAAGACCGCGTGAAGTGTCGTAGATGGCGCACTCGAAACCAGTCCACGAACGCCCCTTGCTTGAGGCGCGCTCATAGAATAACATCTCGCCTGTGTCCGCCGCGCGGAAACAATGCGGCTCTTTCATGTGTTCCGACGCGATTCTGTGCGCACGCTGTGATTCTTACAGCGCTCATAATGTTCTCACCAACGCCTAATGTTCCCAGACGCCCGTCCGTCCAATCGGACTTGCCGACGCCTGAATGTGCGCGACGACCCTGCGCGTGAGTTGTTAGGCTTCAATGTGGCGGAGATCATCGGCGTCACACCCGAGCGATCATCCGTTAGCATAGCTATGTAAGGAGAAAACGGAATGTCAATCAAGCGATTCCGTGATCTCGCTCTTGCAGCGTTGCTGGTCATCGCCTTCCAGGGAACGTGGGCACTGGCAGGCACAACCGGCGCGCTCAACGGCACCGTCGTCTTGAATGACGGCACGCCACTCGCGGGAGCGAAGGTCACCGCTTCATCGCCGTCTGAGTCGGTTTCGGCAACCACCGACAATGGCGGCCACTTCTCGTTCGTTTCGCTCCAGCCGGACACGTACGATGTCACGGCGAGCAAAGACGGCTACGACACGATCTCACAACCTGGTGTCTCGGTGTTCGCCGACAACACACAGGCC